>ERZ1740068.186-NODE-186-length-38367-cov-14.391679_pt1 | contig 38367 bp, 32 predicted proteins | sample MGYA00581735_ERZ1740068 | MGnify/ENA primary metagenome ERZ1740068 (study PRJEB43018, sample SAMN04849740) | marine metagenome | isolation source: floating plastic debris | place: Pacific Ocean | collected 2008-08-30 | study: EMG produced TPA metagenomics...
CGTATTCTCTGGGTTTCGACTTTCCGGGCGGCCGTTCTTGCGGGTTGGCCCAGGGATCGTACTTCCTTGGGCTCGACTTTCCTTTGTCTGGGTCGTTGCTTTGCGGCGAGTCTAAAATTACGACAATATCGGGGGATTTATCATCCTCCTTTTCGTAAGGCGGTTCTTCCGGCTGGTGTTGAAAGGCGTCCGTAAATTTTTGGGCCGCTCTCTTCACGAGACCTCCCATGATCATGCCGTACACAATGTTTGAGGTGTACTTGTATCCTCCAAGCACAGCTCCTTTAGCGAGTTCCTTGGCTTCGTCCCAAAACTCGTTGGACGTTGTGTTGGCCGTGGTGTGGTCGCTATCGTTATGGGGATGCCCGCCCGAAAAGGGTGGCGCATCGTCCCCTCCGTCGAAACGAAAATCGGTCCCGTATTGGCGTGGGACCTCGGGAGTGCGTGCTGGTGATTTTCTCTTCTTGCTCTTCTTTTTTTTCCTTATTTTTCTACCTTGTTGTCCCGGACTCTCGTGCCACACGGCGTCCTGGCCCTGGGTCTGGGTGCTCAACCCCAGCCACGTAACCGACTCTTTGGTGTTGCGTTCACGGTTTTCGATGATTTCTTCTACGACCATGCGCACGACGTATCCGTTTCTCAGTCTTTGTCCGGGCTTGAACTGAGCCTTTCGACCCCGCACGCTCACGTTGCACATTATTGTGCGTTGGGGTTCCTTGGAGTTTTTGAACCAACGCACCAACGGGGCCGGAATGTTGTCGGCGTGGCAATGGCCCATCACGCCTTGCGGAGCACAATATTCCTGTATGAAGCGTATGTAGCGGTGCATGACGCGCTCGGCCTTTCGCATAGCCTGCTCGGTTTTCAGGTAAAGTTTTCGCCGCTGAGGAAGGTGTGCTGGTGTTTTCATCCATTTGGTCTGTAACGACAAGACCCGGTGCAGCGCTGCGTCGGTTAACGTAAGTATGGACGGTTTCTTCGCGGTGTGCGAAGTTCTCAGCAGTTTTTGGATACGGGGCGAACACATCTTGGCCTCCAAACCTTGGCGGAGATCGTACAGACGCCACAAGTGCTGGAGGTTAAATTCGGCGTGGCTCTCCGAACCGCCCTTCCAGGCTCGCAACAACCACTGATTGAGCTGGCGTTTCGTTTTCTGTTCGGCTTGGAGGCGCGTCACGGTGCTGGCCTTGAGCTGCACCACAAAGTGGACGAGGGTAGCGTGCCGGTAATTCATTTCGGACGGAAAGAACACGTTTTTCTTGGCTAATATCGATTCAACCAAGTGTTTCTTGGTGAGGTTGTCGTCGATGCCGAGCTTATGGGCCTTGGCTTTCAGTTGCTTGATGTTTGAACGCATCAGGTGTTTGAAATCCTCTGGATCGTAAGAGACCGGACACCAGGCCGCTGGAGCTAAGCGTGACGGATCCAAACGAGAGCTCCTTCGGACCGGTCGAGCCCGAGACGAAGACAACGACGACGGCATGGGGCTTTCGGCCTCTCAAACGTTTATTAATTTGGTGCGCCAATTCTTTTCGAGAGCCACAAAGACACTCTGCTCCAAGCGCGGAACGTCGGGCAACGTGAAAAGGAATCCTACCCATCCTCCTTCCCATCCTCCCGGAAAAAAAAAAAAAATAAAAAAAATATCAGTAGCGTCCATAAGAAATTACACCATGCCAGTGCGTGCTGTAGATATGGGTCTGGGTCCTTACCTCAAATTGAGCCCGCTCGATCAACCCCTTCACGTGCGCCGAAAAGAACTGAAAAAGGCGTGCGATGCGGCCTTGGCGTTTTTCTTGGGCGACGCCGATCAGTCCCAAAAAGCTGTGTTGCAAAAGGTTCGATCCAAGATGTACCGGACGGCCGACCCCGAAGCCAAGAGCGCGTTCCAAAAAGACGTAAGCTGGCTCCAAAAACAGAACTATTATTCTTCGCGTCAGACCAAGCCCCGCAAAGGAAAATTGGACTTTTCTCATTACTTGAAGATGCAACCCGATAAGGTGCGAGCCGCACAGCGCAGAATCCGTCTGAAGGAAGTCTTGACCGACGCTCGCGTCCTCTACCCTCAAGACACGATCCAAGCGTTCAACCAAGTGCTGTGTCGGTTGCGTAGCAAGGTTGCTCGCACAAAAGACGCTTCCTTCCGAAACCTCTACCAGGCAGACCTGAAATGGCTCCTCGCGCGTCGCAAAGAAGCACAACAATTCAAAGCGCGCAACAAGAAATCGGTCAAAAACAAGCTGCCCCAACCGTCTAGCGTGCACAACTTGTCACAATACCTCAAGAACCCGGACGTGAAATGGACACAGTCTTCCAAAAGGGCTCGTCAGAACGCCTTGAAGCTAGCGGTCGAGGCGGCGGAGCGAGAAACTCAAGACCTGCGTCGCGCCATTTTGCGGGTAGAGAGACGCTTGGTTCTCATCCGCAACCTTTCGCGCAGCAAGTCTAGCGCCAAGGTGGCCCAAGTGTACGAGCAGGACATTGCCTGGCTGCGCCAAATGCGGGAGAAGAAAACCCAAAAACCCTCGAAGAACAAGAAAACCCAAAAGTCCAAATGAGATGTTGATCCGGTTTAATTAAAAAAAAAATATATTTCAATTACAAATGGAAACAGTGGTGTTTCAGCGAGCGCAAGCCGGCTTGTGGATTTTGTTTTGTTTGGTGTTGACTTTTTTGGTCGTCCGATCTCTCGTGCCCTACTCGGTGGCGGCGTTGCGCGATCGCTCATTTGTGCCCCAAACCGTAACCGTGCAGGCAAGAAGTACCGAAGCCAGCAGTGTGCTGTCAGGCGGCAGTCCCGGCCTTTCGGCGGGCGACCGCGTATGGCTCGACACGGACAACGCCGTTCTGCCGTCCGGCGTTTATGCCAAGCAAGACGACGGCACTTTTGAACTTGAGCACGCGGGGGACGAACTGCACTGGGTCGTCGTGGAAGACGCCTCCAATGGCAGTGCTTCTCTGAAAAATCCCGGTGCGGGGTTTTCTTCCGGAGCCACCGTAGGCGTGGCTGTGGGTAGCGTGAACGGGTCGTTGGTCATCGAGGACCGGCTGGTGGCCCAAGAGTTTCGGAATACGACGCTGACGACCGCTGCTCAGCCCAACGTTACCCAGCTCGGTCCGCTGTCGGCCAACTTGGACTTGGGCGGGTTTTTGCCTGTCAATGTGGCCGACCCTGTCGCCCCCCACGACCTGGTCACCCGAAAGTACGCCGACGAATCCCTGAGTGGAGTCGTCCGGAGAGCCGACGTCGTCACCGTCACGGGTGCGCCGTTGCCCGGCAGTCCGGTCTACGCCAACGGCACGTCCGGCGTGGGAGCCACACTGAGCGGAGTTGGCGTCGCCCTCGGCACGTTTTTCAACGTGACGCCCGCCGACGGGGACCGCTTGCTTGTGGACTCGGAAGCCAACCCGGCCCACAACGGCGTGTACGTCGTAACCCAAGCCGCGTCCCCTTACGTGCTGACGCGCGCTACGGACATGGACAACGACGCCGACACCCGAGTAGGCACCGCGGTCATGGTGTCACAGGGCGACTTTCAAAGCCAGACGTTTATTCTCAACACGGCCCAGAGCTCGTTGAGCGCCTCTCCCATTGTGGTGGTGGGGACCGACCCCATGACGTGGACGCCCTTAGGGCTGCCTGTGTTTTACCACTTTGCCCGCTTTCTTACCACCGAAACCTCCCACACAGGCAACTCCCAGTACAATTACCCCTTTTTGGTGACGGACGACAACTGGGGGCTCGTCAACGTTCAGAGCGCTACGACGTACAACCTGGTGCACACCGGCGTCTATCTCTGCGTCAACCACTTTCGGGTTCGGGCCGTCGGCACCGCGAGCACAGAAAAATTCGTCCTGTTTAACAATCCATTCTCGTTCGGTAACTTCCAAATGTACGACGTAGACAACGCTGCCCAAGAAACCGAGACCTGGTCGGCTTCTGCCACGCACCCCGTGGCGAACACCTATGTATGCATGCTGACCGCGCAAATGGTCACGCCCAGCGCCACCTTCAACATCGAAACGGGGGAATGGTACATATTTCGCCTCGCTTAAGCCATGTCTACGTCCCATACTATTGGGTGGCTCGAAGTGGCCAAGGCTTCTTGCGCACAAGAAGTCTCCACCCTGAGTCGCTTTTCGGAGCTGCGCGCGTTCCAGCCAGAACCAGAACGAGGCAGAGAGACAGGACGAACCGGCGGCAAAACAGTTTCGAACGAAAGTTGAGCAGGCATCGAAACGGCCAGCTTAGATCCCTGAGGATACACCCTTTGCAAGAGATTCCACTTGTAAGAAGTTCTACACGCTCTGATCGAAGACCTCGATTCGCTTTGTTCTGGCTCTTCTTGCCTTCCTCGCTTGCGTCCGCGAGAAAACGTCAGCCTGTTGCGCTTGGGAAACGGACCGCAGGCGTCGTTGGGCCTGGCGTACCGCTTGCCGCACACACCAGCAGCCTGTGTAGCGCCGGCTGAGCACCATGCCAGGCAACCCACACTTTCGTGAGGATCGACGAACATGAGCTGAAGACCAAACACGACCGTGTTCAAGGTAAGCACGGGCTTCCACTCCTTGTCAACGAGGAAAAAAGACACCCGTCCTGTGCGTGGGCACAATTTCGGGTGCGGTGTTGAGCCCATGTAGCAAAGGTTCGGGGGTACAAAGGGAAAGTTGGACGGCACCGCCACCTCAAAGTCAAACACGGTCCCTCGCCAACACCCCCGTTGAGGAGAGATGCGGCAGAAAAACCGAAAATGGGTGGGGAGAACGGCATTTTGTGGGGGAAACGAAATTCTTGTCTGAATTCCCTTTACCACAAACTTGTCGTGTACCAAATCGTTCAAGTCCTTTTTCAAAGACACTGGGGGTGAGAGAAAAAAAAACTTGAATGTCGCTTACCCTTCTTACCTTGTGTAGCCGCAAGCTAGCACCGGCCCGACCCGTGGTGTCTTTCGGTCGTTCCTTGCGTTTTGAAAACAGAAACATCTTCTTGAACGAATGGGCCATTCTTGTTTTTTTTTTTCGAGGGCAAAGTCCGCTCGATGATCCAAGATTGCCTCTCAGAAAAAAAAAATGAAAGTTACGCATGCAGTGGCTGATCGTGACGTTGAAACTTGAAGGCTGATAGAAAAAAAAAAAGACCAAGGTTCTTGTCCATCATCATGTATGCTGGGTCACGCCGAGTTGCAAACACGTTGAAAACACGGTGCCAAGGCTTGGTCAAACAGAAATGCGGATACGACGCGTGCTTTGTGTCCAAGCTGCCCAGCTCTGGTGGTGCTCAATGCAAACAAACGTGCTTGGAATGCGCTCACGACTGGTTGCGCCAATTCGTAACCCACGTCGATAACACGTGGAACGTCAAGGACCGCGACAAGAATTATATTATCTGGAAGGAACAAACCGGCCAAATGAGACGACCCACCCTGTCGACAATCAGCGACTTGCGCATCTTTATCGTTATGACGATGTGTGAGACCAAAGAGGAAAAAGTCTACAGCATCGGCTTGCCGCTGAACAAAAACGTGCGCTGGGAAGACTACCAAGACCTTTTATACCGGAACATGGAAGAAAGAGCGTGCAAGTCCATTCATTTTGTGGTGGACTTTGATGTAGTTGGCATAATGTCGCGCGTACCTGAGTCGGTCATTGCGCGTGCTATCACCCAAAAATTTCCCGATCCAAGAATCCGCAAACTTATGCTGGCTGGGGGGCGACTTCAGTTTGACTCAAAGGCCGAGGTGTTGGCCGTCATATTCGACAACAGCGTGCGCAGCGCCAATCAACTGCCCATTCTTTACTTGACCTTGCGAGCACCTCTGCCGGTGCCGCCTCGCAAGCAAACACGAGCCACCCCTCAAAACCAGCCGATTGCGAAGCCCACTCCGACCATAGCACAAACCAAACCCAAACCCACCGTAGCGAAGCCCAAACCCAAACCCAAACGCAAGCCCAAGCCACCAGCCACGACCTCAAATGTGAAATTTTTCCCAAACACCAGAAAAACAAGAAGAAGAAGGTCGTCCTTCACTAACGTGATACCACAGCCGCCCGGTTCGGAGCAGTGTGAAGAACTCAAACGCTTCCGAGCAGAGGTAAAGTCCGGCCTCGAAAGGTACGAAGACACAACGCCACTTCCCCAAAGCCTGGCTCCAGAGGTAAAAGGCGAAGACTTGGTCCGAGAAAACAACAGAATGATCGGCACGCTGACCGAGCTGGTGAACAAATTGAAATTAGCCGAGCAACAACTGGCCGATACGTCGTGGGACGAGAAAATTAAGGAAGTTCTCGAACACCGTTTGTCACAGTATTCTGACGACTTTCCATTCGATAACGCCAAAACAGGATGGCAAAACCTCGAGGACTTTCTCAACCACGTACGCCATACCATTAATAACGTATCTTCCGAAACAACGCGTAATCTTTGGGACATTACGAATGCTTTAAAATCATTCACGAACGTAGGCGGCCTTGAACACATTCCTTACGAGGAGGGAAATCCACGGCAAGTGTTGAAGCTTTGGACGGATCACCTGAGCACTGTTCGTGAGGGTGTGGTGACCTGTGCCGATAACTTACGCGTCTGTAACGCTAATCGGGATAAATTGAACCAAGAAGTGGCAAGGCTAAGAAAAACGGCCCATGATAATGATGTCGAACTGAAGCGACAAAAGGTAATGATCGACAACAACGAAATCATCTTTAACGAGATGAAACTGAAATCCCAAACACTCGAGCGAACCTCCGAAAGCTTTAAGAAACAGTTGGCCGAACAAAAAAGAAAATACGAAAGCGAACTTAAGTCAACCAGGGCAGATTTGGATGCATTGACGACTAAGAACAAAGACGTAACTAACCGAATTAGTTTGCTCTCAAGCGACATAAGAGAAAAAAACAATGAACTCACGCATGCAGCAGAGGATCTAGAAGCATGTGAAAGACGATACAACAATGAAAAGTCGAAACTCACCCAAATTAAACGATTTATGCGACAAAACTGCGAATCGGAATCCGTTGAAAAACTGCTGAACGAACTCAAAGAAGAATACAAATATTATGTAGCAGAAACACCCCAAGACGGACTGCGAGCGTCTGTGGTCAATATTGGGGACCTTTCTCATACCGTGAAACAAAAAAATCAGGAAATAGAAACACTGCGGAAGAACTTGCAGGAGACGTCAACTCGCTTGGAACAGAAAACGAAAGAGCTTGCCCAATTGCAGCAGGAAATGGACGATACAAAACTATCGATACAAGCCTTGAATCTCTCGGAACTCCCCGTGGAGTTGGGGTCCAACGGATTAGGGGACGAATCACCGGGAGTTCTGTCCTCTCGCACCGACGCATTGTCCGACAATGATTCAGAAAATTCGAGTGTTTAACAAACACACTGAAAGAGAAACTTTTTAACACACTTCCAGAGGTCGTTGGGCAGCCACCATTCCGAGCGAGGATTGGAAACGACAGAACGTACCAGACGAAAGTTTTCCACGCATCGGTGAAGGCCGCCCACATCCACCACACCCCGCATTTGCCGCGATTCACGAACGACTTGGTACGTAAACGTAACTTGCGGCCTATCCCCAGGATTATACCAGTTGTCGAGGGGAAGCGAATAGTTGGCGCACAAATAGTGATGAGCGTCGTCGCTCTGCACTTCGCATCGCCACCCGTACCGGGACCAGGCCCTTTTTTCTTGACCAGAAGGTGATGCGGGGGCAAAGACTTTTTCTCGAGAGATAATACACTGTGCTGTATGGGGGAGCACGCCCTGCCACCACACCTGGAGCGTACCGCCCGGCACCTGAACGTAAGGACCAAGGCCAAGGCCGGAAGGAAGAGCCCGCCCCAAACGTATTAGGTCATCCCCCCCGAGTTGACACACCCACGCGTCCAAAATGCTTCTTTTTTGCGTCCGAAACCTCAGCAAGGTCTGGTGTCTCAGAAAGTGTGTGGTCCATTCGGAGCGTACGGCCCTCCACCTTAAATCCAAAGATCTCCAAGTTTCCGGCCTCACGTGCTGGCTAAACGTTTTCCAAGCCGACAGGTGCTTACTGCGCATCGCGACGGTCAACAGTTCTTGCAGCACACCTTGAATGGTCGTGGGCGCTGTCACCGTGTTCATGACCGTATGGTCACAAGCTTGTAACGCCAAGAGCGCGGTATCTACGTCTGTTTTGGATTTGACCTGGTGAACCACGTAATGAGCCAGAGACGCCACCAGGTTCAGGGCGCGGGTTTCTATGAGGGAGCTCAACTTTCCTTGCAGAAAATTTTGGGCGAAAGTCGCAAACGAAACGGGAACAACGGCTTGGCGCTTATGCGCTCTTTCGCTTGATCCGTAGCTTCGCCGTCTCTTCCAAGAACGACCCGGCATAGCCACGGCCATTTTCTTTTCTCTGCCACCCACCCTGCCACACGAAAAAAAAAAATATATATATTTATCAGACGTTGAACAAAAAGAAAAAAAAAATAAAAAAATCGACCGCCAAACGTTTCGAGTCCAGGTTTTGGATTGGTTCAGAGTCTGATGAGGAAGCTTTTCGAAACCCCGGTGTTTGGACACGAGTTGTTGAATTTCTTTCAGCGTCAATGTGAAGCGTTTGGGGATCTGCCCGAAGAAGCGCAAGACATGGTATTGGAGCGAAACCAAGAAGTGCAACACCGCGGATGGATCTGCTCCAGATACAAGCCCCAAGACCTACGCGCCCTGTGTATCGATCTGTTGTTTCTGGACGAGAGGTGCACAAAATCGCTTCATACAAGCGCACAGCGGATAATATTGGTGAGACAAATAGTGCAGAGAATACAACAGGGCGAGTGTGTGGTACCGGCACCGCCCTTGACGTCGGTGTGGTCCCCCGAAATCCGAAAACACCTGTCGGAGAGTCAGTTTCGGGCCTGGCGCCGACTGGCGGTGGCGTTTGTTTTGTACCAACCGCCCAACACTCTTCAAGACGTCCGCAACCGCATGAGCGCCGTACAAACGTTTTTCGATGACCCGGGCATGCCTCAGGACAAGAGGAGGTTTGTGTTGCGCATGCGTCTCCTCGAATGGATTCTCCAAAGCTACTTTGAGTTCCAAAACGAATAACATTTATTTTATTTCTTTTCATGGGCTGGGGAACAAGGTTGGGTTGGTATCGCAGCCGTCAGGAAAACCGTACTGTATCTGTAAAGCCTCTGCTTGGCTGAGCAAGAGCTGGCGCTGGTAGCTGTTGATGCTCTGGTTGAAGTTCTGGTAGGGCACGACGTCAAAGACCGGTTGCGGTATGTACACGTGCAGCAGTTCCCGCGTGCATTGCACGTTGTTGTTCATGTTGGTCTGGAGGTCCGTGGGGTTCATTTCGTGCTGAGGCAAGCGGTCCAGGTGGGCGATAGCGTTGTCGTTTTCCGTGGGCCGGGACCGTTCGCCCTTGAGGAAAGAGGCGTCCAGGGAGATGGCTTCGCTGTGGAGCACGGCCCGGTGCAACATGATGTACCTTTTTCGGTTGCGCACGTACTGCCGTTTCTCCACGACGGCCCAGTTGCGCGAGCGCTTCGCTCGGGCCACCATGTCCGACAGGTTGTTGTCGAGCAGGTCAAGCCGGGCCATGCGCAGCGCCAAGTCGAGATACCCCAAATGGTAGTCCGTCGGAGCAGCGGACGACATGGCTTGGGCCGGCAGCAGCCCGAAAATGTAGGGCTCGTTCTTGCGAAAATCGTTGCTCAGCTTGTAAATGACAGACTTGTTCTCTTCCCAGTCCTTCTGGAGGGTGGTGGGGTCCATGATGGACTTGTGAGCCATGAACCCCGGAGAGTTCTTCAAGTCCTCCACAAACACGAGCGTCGTCTCGATGAGCTTCATGGCTAGGTTGTGGATTTTCAGGGCGGACAACAGAAACCAACGCGCCCGGTTCACCCCGTATTTGCGCGAAGCCTGCACCGATTCGGTGTCAAACTGTTTGGCCGCCGCTTGTTGGTTCTGGATGTCGGTGGTGTCCTTCTGCTCTCGCTCCAGACGGGCCAGGCGCAGCGCCAACTCGCAAAAGTCGTGTTGGTACTTGCACGACGCTCGGAGGAAGGTGTGCGCCGGCAGCTTGCCAAACAGCGCTTGGGGGCTGGCGTACTTGCCGACCACGCCTTCCATTTTCGTCAGGCAGGCCTTGATGTCGTGTTCCAGCACTTGGGGATCCATCGTGATGATCGTGTTCGATGGCGGAGGATGGGAGGGGTGACCGTACCCGGCGTGGGGCATGCTTCCAGGTCCCCCCACGCCACCCCCGCTGTACGGGTAGTAAAAGTTGTTGTGTTGTTGATGTTGTTCGTGGGCATAGGGAACCTGGCCCATCACTGGCGGACGCGCCGGCATGGGAGGTGGGTAAGGGGCCGCGGGTGCTGCCGGCCTCCTCACGGGCTGGTGCCGGTGCGCAGCCGGCATGGCCGTCGCGTATACGCCGGCGTAGGATTGACGGGGCACGGGAGGCGGGGGTGGTGGACCCAAGCGCCCACCAATCACGACGCCCGCGGCAATGTGGCCTTGGGTGTTGTGAGTGTTCATCTGTTCGGTCTGGAGCGTGTCTTGGAATGACACCAGCCGGGTCCACATGCACAGCATCTCCAGATCCTTAATCCTCTCATCCAACGGTGGAGGTGCCCTAATCTGGTTTTGGCGGGAGGCCAACATGGTTGTTCTTTTTTTTTTCTTTCTTTCTTGTGTGCTTTGCTGTTTCTCCCTCGTTCCTTCACCAAAGTCGTCACAGCCTGGTCTTGACTGAGGCAGTACGTAATGTTTTTTTTTTTTCGTTTATGGCTCGTGGTGGTGGAGGAGAATCGGACGATGCGGTTTTATAGCAAGACAAAATCTTCTAAAATGGAAAAGCGCTTGAGGCGTCGACGAATGGGTGTAGGTTTCCACGTAAAATTGGACGCCTCTTCTTCGGAAACTTTCAACAGCCTCCAGTCGGGGTCCAGGCGTTCAATATCAGACCCACGGCTGACCGAAGGAGGTTCGGATAAATAACTTACGCGGAGCCAAGAGGGGTTTCGAAGCTTATCTTGATGGTTACACGCGATGCTCAACACGTAGTCTTGCTGGGGTAAAAGGGGTCGGACATGCTTTTGGGGGTCGCCGGAAAAGTAAAACACGGCACGACCCTGGAGAGGTTCAAAGCTGAGCACGGCCCATCTCAAGGAAGACGCCCCGTGCGGAACCCAAGTTTTTTGGGCAAACACACTTCCGCATACGGGCTGGCCAGTGGAGCACGACGCCACTCCGATTTGGGGAGAAACGTCGCAGGCCGAAAACACAAACCAGATGCGTGTTGGCCGATCCGAAGGCAAACGACGCAGTCCGTACAACGGAACCTGAGGAAGCACCTTGTCGAGACCGGCCACAAACACTTCGGCTTGACACGCTTGAATCCGGCACTCATTGTTGTACCTGGTGCCCAACAAAATAGAGTCTGGCACTTGGTCCAGGTCGCCGTCTGGCACCCAGAGCATGTGCTGGGCCATGCCGTGCAAGCAGCGCCGGTTTAGAGGAACGGGCAATGTGGCTAGAAAATAGGGTATGCTCTGCAAGTTACGACGCTTGGCTTCTTGATCAGACATTTTGGAACACTACCGCGCAAAGGGAGGCAAGCAATACCCTTTATCAAAAAGCGTTTCCCCCCAACCCCTTTCCCCCTTTCCCCGAAAAAAATAAAAAAAATAACTGCATTTCTCACGTGTTGAGGTTTTCGTTTTCTTGTTCGGGCAAGGGCCAAGCCCACCACTCTGGTTGCTCTGTTGTCGAACCGACGCGCCAAATGGAGATGAACCCTGGGCGGGACGCCACCAACGACGCGTCCTTGTGCTCGTGGCCTTCGTGCAGCCACGTCCAAGCGTACGGGCGAAACTTGGCGAAACCACACGCGAACAACCGCCTCGACATGGGCAGCATGACTTCGGTCACGTCGTGGGTTTCTGAAGACGACACGAGAGATATCTTTTCGACTTGGCTGCTGGGGTCGGGGTCTTCCAGGTACCGTTCGTGCTCGCACGGGAACGCGTCCACTTGGTGCTGCAAGGAATACGGTATCTTGAACCATTTTTGTTGGTGGCGAAACTCCACGAGCAAGTGTGTGGCCTCTTTTGGCACAGACACGTTGTAGAGCACGCGATGCAGTGGCACGTACCTCTGCCCCGCGTCGTAATAGTTTTGGCGAATGCGGCGCTGGGTGGACTCGGGGGTGTCGGCGACGTTGAACATGAGCGACACCAAGAGAAACGGCGTGTTGTCTCCGTCGCGGTCCTCGTCTGCGATTCGAGGTCGCCCAGGCGGCTGAGGTGCACCCTGGGACTGAGGCTTCGGTTTGGAACGACGACAACCCATTGCGCGTTTCTTATGTTTCGTGGTCGGCCCGCCAACCTGATTCGTGACGCAGGCCGTGACTCGAGTCGGCAGCAGGCCGTTTGCAGTGGTGAATAAAAAAACAAAGAAAATAGCCCATGCGTGTGTATCGCGACTTGATAGTCTCGGCCGCTAGGAAGGAACCCCGGGTGGACGTCTATTGTCCTCAAGACGCTTCTTCCGCCCACCCCAAGCCGGTGGTGTTGTTTGTGCACGGCGGCGGGTGGCACATCGGGCGCAAGGAGGGCGCCGAAGCCCCTTGCCGGGCGTGGGCCGAACAGGGTTTCTTGACCGTGGCCACTTCGTATCGCTTGAGCGGCCTGGACCGGGGCCAAATGGGCTCCATGCTGACCCTGATCGCGGTGTTTATGTCGCTGGGACTCACTCTGGCCAGCGACATGAACCAGTTCGTACTGACCCTGGCCTGCCTGACGACCTTGGTCGCGGTCTTGTTGTGGACGCTTTCCTGCTGGCCCATCGAGTCTCCGGGACAACACCCTGACCACGTACGCGACGTAGCCAAGGCGGTGCGATGGATCGTAGACTACGCGCCCTTGTACGGCGGTGATCCCCGGAGCATCGTGGTGGTGGGACACAGTGCCGGGGGTCACCTTGCTGCGTTGTTGTGCACGAACCGTCGTTTTTTGGACGCCGAAGGCGTGCCTTTGGAAACCGTGGCGGGGTGCATCGCCATCAGCGGCGTGTACAGCGACCACCGCCTGCAAGAGTCGTCGGTCGGCCGCCAGCTCTTGCACAACGCCTTTGGGTTTCGTGACCAGTACTACGACTCGTTTCCTATTTACCACGTACGTCCAGACACGCCGCCTTTTTTCTTGCTGAACGGGGGCTTGGACATTTTCCTCAAGCGACACAGCCTCGATTTTTTCTACACCCTGCGCCAGAACCGAGTGTACGCCCAGATCAAGTATTACCCAGAACGCAACCATTGGAACATCGTCCGTGGATGGCCCGGCAGCAACATACTGGCGGACATGACCGAGTTCGCTCGCCTGTGTGTTCGGTACCAGCCGAAACGTGCCAAAACTACGTCATTTTTATAGACAACTGCTCCATCCAGTCCACCACCTCCTTCACCGCGTCGTCCGGAGGGAAGGTGGTGTGCCCTGTGTTGGGGAACACGACCAACTTGGCCTGGGGGTTGGCTTGTTTCAAGGTCTCTGCGTGGTGCAACCGGATGAGGCCGTCTTGTTGGCCGTGCATGATCAGCAAGGGACACGACACGTCGGCCACGGCGTCTTTGTTGTTCCAGCGCTCTTGGAACCACGCGGCAACGCGCGGATGGGTGACGTCGCTGACCACCCTGAGAATAGAGGAATAGGCCCCAAACAACACAACTCCGGCGGGCGATACGTTCTCTTGACACAAGGCCCGAGCGAGATGCACGGTCGGTCCGCTGCCGAGCGAATAGCCCCACAAGATGATGTGGTCGGGGGCATAACCGGCCTCATGCACCATAAAGTTCCATACGGTGCGCAAGGACAAGTTCACGCCAGCCGGGGAACGCTCAAACTTGTCGGCCGGATTGAGGCCGTAGCCCGAATAGTCCCAAGCGACCGCGTCTACCACCAACTCCCGAGACACGTTTTGCAAAAACTGAGTGACGTACAACAGGTTTTCGTTGTTGCCGTGGGAATAAATCACCAGCCAGGAGCTCTCGTTCACCGCACCCGACGCGTCTTTTCGTTCCCAGCGACACGGGATGCGACCACCGTCGGCCCGCCACCCCTTGGGCACCCACAGGTTGACGTGCTGGTCCGAGTACTCGGTGCGGGGCTCCTGATACAAGAACAAGTTGAGGGGAGCGTCGTAATCGGTAAACACTTTGGGAGGCAAGACACCCGTGAGAGCCATCACCACCACCGCCACCAACAACCACACCAACACCGAAGCCCACATTTATTGTAGACTGTATCATGTCGCAAAAGCAAAAAAAAAAATTGGAGCCCCCCCCAATATTTATCTTTTTTTTGGGGGGGCGGCCACTGGGTTGGGTGGTCATGGTCATGGCGCTGCTGGGCTCTTTTGTGTGGTATAGAATGTCTCTGTCTATCTTGCCAGGCCCCTCTGCCATCTTTGACCAAACGTGGAAAAGGGCCAGGCAGAAGTAGCGGGCGCTTTGTCGGGCTCAAGCCCGGCCACAAACGTGGGCACGTTTTTCTTTTGCAACCAAGCGCGCTCCAGCCAAGTCCAGGCCCCGTGAGGCGCCACCACCACCGCCGCGTCTAACATAGACACCAGGGCCGGAGTTTCGTCCCCCCACGACATGCCCACCACAAAGCTGTGTGTCCTCTGACAGGGGTTAGCGTCCCAGGTGCCGTCGAACGGCATGACTTGCAGTACCGGCCAACCCGCCTGGGTCCACAAGTCAAAGGCCACCCGACACACCCCGCGACTGTTTTCGTTTTCGCCTCGCCATCCGCCCTGCACCAGAACGGTCCCAGGCTCTACCGTGCGCATGATCGTGTGGACGACCTGGCGAATGACTTTTATACGTGGGTCGTGGGCAAACACCCGGGCCGGACCCAGCACGCCGATGCGTTTCACGCGCGGGGACACCACCCGAGGCAACGGCACGGCACACGTGTATTGGGCGTCTGTGCCGTACACACACAGAGAAGTGGGTGACGTTTGATCCAGCCACACGTATGGCACACCCCACAGGCAAAGTGGCTTACCCGCACGAGTGGCCGTTGCTTCGGGTCCCGCCTGCTGAGTTCTCACAACCACTTTGCGCCAGGCCCAGGGCTTATGACCATGACCCAGGCCGGTTACGATTTGCACACTGTGAGGCTCTGCCGTAAAACACCAGCTCGCCCGGTCCAGCTTTTCCCCCGTTTGTCCCATCCTAACAAGGTCTGGATGGTTCAACCTGAGCTCTTGGGTTTTGTGTTGCTCAGCGTGTTTTTCCAAGGCTTGACAAAAACCAGACAAGGCCGGACTTTCGAATCGAAGCCACGCCTGGACTATTTCCGACAAGGCGCCCATGAGTCTCCTCCCTTGTGGTGTTTCTTTTTTTTTTTTTCTTTAAACAATTCTTCCCAACACAGAAACCCTCACCAGCGCATGACTCTCGATGTCAGGATTGTTGTTGCGCCTCGGGATCAAAACGTTTCTATTTCTTCCACCGGCACAAAAAGTTGAAACTCGAGCAAGCCAAACACGTGAAACACGACAGACGAGAAAGAGACTTCCTGGCTGGGCGGGTCGTAACCCAACCAGAGAAAAGCCCACACCATGACGCAGTACCGCACCAGCCGGTCCATGTGGTACGAGGCTTGGCGCTCATCCAGAATTTGCTTGACCCGCTTGACCAAGCACGCGGATTCGTGCACAAACCAACGCGGAACCTCTCCCTCCTCCTCCTCCTCCTCCTCCTTTTGGTCCTGTTCTGTCAGGCCGCGGGCGTGAAGAAGGACGTGCTCTTCGACTTGTTTCTTTTCTGCGGGAGTAGTCCACGTCACTTGTGCCTTGAGCTCGGGGGATGGCGCGGGTTGGGCAGGTGCCCCCCAAACGAGAGAAGTAGGCGGCAGCGGTGGAGGAGATGGCTTTTTTGTCTCGGCGAAAGCCAACAAAGGGTGGGCCAACACTTGTGCCATCGTCCAGCGCTGGTCTGGTTCCCACGTTAAGCACCCGCGCAGCAGTTCCCAGGCTTGGCGCCGCTGAGCGGGTTCCAGGGGCAGACGTACGTACGGGCCCAGACGGGCCTCGAGGTCGGGGACCTCTTGCGCCTGGCTGACGTCTTGGTGCCACGCACGCAACGCGTCCGCGTAGGGCGAAGCTCCGGGGGCGGCGTGTGTGTCCACCCACGCCTGAGGGGGAGGGCCCATGAGGTCGAGCCACGCCGAAAAACAGTCGGTTACGCTGCGCACGCGAAAGATTTCGTACAGGGCGTAGCAGCCACACATGGTGTCGAGCAGCATGACACCCCAGGCCCACACGTCGGCCGCGGTGCCACACGGACGATGCAAAGCGCAAGCCGGCGCCCGCCAAAACAGTGTGCCCGGGGACAGGGTCGGGTCTTTGGCCTCAAAGGTGGACAACGAAAAATCGGTGATGCGGCTTTCCCAGTCCGCAAACAAGAGCACGTTGTCGGGCTTGAGGTCGCCGTGGAGCACCCCCCGGGCGTGCAAAGCCTGCAGTCCGCTGGCTACGCCGCGCATCACCTTGACCCACACGGCGGCGTTCGACAGTCGTTGTTGGTAGAGAACGTCGCCCAAGGTGTTGCGGGCCAGGGGCATTTCGTGAATGATCTGACGCATGACCCCGTGTGTCATGACCAACTGAGACCGCTTTACGGCCAACAAATGGGGGTGGCGAAAGGAATGAAAAAAAGCGAGCTCCTTGAGGTTGCAACGCAGCAACTCCCATACGCACGGCCTTTTCAGAGTGATGACCTTGTAGGCCTGGTCGCCTCGAGCAAACACCTTGGCGTACTTGCCTTGCCCCAAGAGGCTCGACGCGGAGGGCTTGTCAAAGAATCCGTAATGGAGCAAAGAAAAGCGCGGGCGGTATTTTTGTTTCCAGGCGCCGTGGGCGGAGCCTTGCACTTCGTTCCAGCGGGATACGCTCACCAGGCCCCGTTCTTGCAACCGGTGCCACGTGGCGAAACTGCACAACAGGCAGTGCACAGAACAGTCCAAGTCGTTTTTTCCGTTCATGCAGGTGAACAGAAAAAGTATTTTTCTTTATTTTTTACTCTTTCGGCTTGGCAGCTTGGCCTGGCGATGCAGATGCGGAGTTTTCCGCTTCTTCTTCTTCCACGACGTTGTTGTCCTCTTCGAGCGATACAGGCTCGGTTTGGGTGGGAACGGCACAGACGTTGTTCCACTCTGCCCAAAAATGTTTTACGACACGGTCGTTGTTGGTTTGCGTCTTGTTTTCGGTGCTGCTAAGGTCTTCCGTGTCCGGAGAGGGCGCAAGCCACCCACGCACGAACTCCAGCAGCCGATGCTCTTCGAATTTGAAGGCGCGAAAGTCTTGGCTGACGATGCGGGGCACGCGCCTTTGGGCCAGACGAGCCGAAATCACGATGTCGTCCACGTAGCGGGCCCCTTCAGGCAGGTCCGAGTAGTCGCTGAGTTGGTCCAGGTCGAAAAACGAAGGACGAATCGCGTAGCCGTTGTACCCGGTGATAATGTCTACTTCTTCGAAGCCCTTTTCCGTATCGACGGCACGACCGTTCCAAGACAACCACGACAAGAAGCTGCTTTGCGGCTCGACGTAGCTGTTGAGGTCGAACGATACGTTCCGTGTGCCTTTGTTGTGCAACACATTGCCGTGCCCGCACAACGCCTTGTGCGGATGCGCGTTCATCGAGTCGTTGACCGTGTCGATCAGGCCGTGTGGCATGATCATGTCGTCGTCGATGACGAATATCTTGGCGTCGGGCTGTGTTTCCGCGTACCGCCGCAACGTGGGCAGGTACTTGGTAGCCGGGCCTTCGTCTTCGCCCCGAAAGATGTGCACCGGCGAGTCCTGCAGCCACGACGGTACGTGATATTTTGTGCCCTTGCGTCTCAACTCGTACGGGATGTTAATCTCGATGCGCTCCGGTCCGGGGTTTTGCATCATGACCGACTTCAAGGTCTGTTGGATTCGCCCAGAGCTCAAGCGTCCCGGCATGGTGGTGAGAGACACAACAACCGGAACCTTTTCGCTGTTTTGAAAATGAAGCACCGCCTCCTCCCACTCTGGCAAAGACGCGCCGTGGTAGGAGAGCGCGTGCACGATCTGCCAGGCCAGCACGCCCACAACCGCGACGGCTACCAACACAAACACCAAGGATATTCTTCCCCACATTTGTTTTTCCATCGACAGAAAAAAAAAAAAAATTGGTACAGAAAGCCTGTCAAGACAAAGCACACCGCTACAACCCCGCGCTGGCGTGATGGTTTGAGTTTCTTATTTCGCGGACCTTGTCACCCCATGGACTGCGAAGAACCAAACTATTCGCCGCGAGAGCGCAGACGATACAAGAAAAGGTCACGTTCTTTGTCTCCCCGAGAAAGACATCACCGTCCGGTGCGTCAAAGGTCTCCTCGTCGCTTTCCCGCTTCTACCCCAAACCAGGTCCGCATCGCAGAGTCAATGTATAATAGACGGGGGAGGCCACCCTACGACGTCGACTTTCCTCTTTGTCCTCCTTCTCCTCCGGGTGTCCGTCCACGCCAGGCTCCAACCCCGCACCTTTACTACAGCCGCCACGATCCAATGTACGCCCCACCGCTCTACCAAAACCATCGCTACTACCGACACCGTAGTCGAACCCGAGGTCGTTCAGACAGACCTAGCGCCGAACGCCCGGCAGAACAACGAACGAGGCGCAGCTCCTCACCCCGCACAGCGCCGGCCACGCGAGCGAACAAGCGCCGGTTCCCCAACGTCCGCTTGGACCCGCTAGTGTTCAAGCTGGTGTGGAGCCTGTTTCGAAACTTTGCCAAGGATACGTGGGGCTCCAACCTGGCCATGTCGTTTGAAAACTTTCAAGTCTTTCTGGCGTCCGTGTTTCCGCAGGAAAGCTTGGCGCACGAGGACAAGCAAGCCGATTTTTTTGCCCAGTACGCGGTAAAAGACGAACATTCGGGCCAAGAAAAAGTGCCAATGAGCGGCTTTACCTACATGATCGCTTCGGCCTTGATGAAAAACACCCCGTTTGTCATGAACGTGCTGGTGCAGTACTGCACCAAGGAAAACGTCTTGTCGTACGAAACTCGAGCTGCCCTCAACCGCGCCCCCGAAACAGAGGCTTCGTTGTCGCTGTGGGACCTGGACAACGGTCAAGACTAAGGGATGCAGTGGTGGTGGTTAAGGTGGGGAGTTCCGAACGCTTTTGAAACCAACGAGAGGGGGAAAATGTCGATCCAAGTAAACCATGGACCTGCTTTATGCTTATTTGAAACCGCAGAAGCCCCAAAAGCACGTAGCGTTCCCCATGTTCTACGTGCACGTGACGTTTCACGCCAGTCGAAACCTCCTCAAGGTGCAGTACTATCGTGGCAGATGGCGTAGGTACCAGATAGACCCCCAGTATTATGTGTCTTGGAAAAGGTACTTTGACGCCTTGCCCATCACGGAGCCTTCTTGTGTCGACCGGATCACGTACAGACGAACGGGGCGGGTGCTCGTGTCTCAAGACATAATGGCCAACCTGTTTGGGCTCGTGTTTGAGGACACGCCGCTGCACCTAGAGGGTGACATCGAATGTGAAATCGAGCCCAACCACAATCGCATGCAGGTCACGCTTTCGTTTCGCCTGTCTCGGTTAGGCCGCCAGTTGCCCAGCGCACTGCCTCATTTGCCCATGTTCTCCAGTCAAGTAGATCGAGAGACGGCTTGGTCGGGACTGGTGTTTTTTCGTCCACGTTGGATTCTGCCCGCTCACGCCAGTGTTGCCACACCTCCCGCCAAGCTACGTTCGCCCGCTCCAAATACCCGTTCGCAGCCAAGAGATGAATCTTCCACCACCATTCCCGGTGCTGAGGCGTCGAGTTCTTCAGCTCTCTAGCTTCCTCTTCCCCGTTCCCCACGCCCTCCACCTCCACCTCCACCCAACAAACATCTGCAAACCTAGAATGCCACACGGCTTGTGGGGCAGACAGGGCGGGCCATTTGGTTCGCAGCACCCAGCCCTGAGGCAGAGAAGCCGGATCGACTTCCAAGGCTTCGTCCTGGTTTACCCACAATTCTCCTGGGCCCGACCCCAACGACAGTCGGTCCATGTCTTTGCCTCCTCCCCATACGACGACGCCTTTTCCTTGAGGCGGCACGCCGGGCGATTCAAAAGGTTGCTGGGGCGATGAGAGTATGTCGCGCAAATCCGTCAACAAGGCCTCGGTGGAAGGCGGCTCTGCTGACACCTCCACCGCCGCCTCGTTCATCCCCTGGGTATGGGTGGCATCAGGAGAAACGGAAAAATTAAGTCCGGGTTGGATTCGGACGGTGTTCGAGGTCCAGGAAAAGTGCGACGCAAGAGCAACTACGAGTCCCAACACCAATACACACAAAATGCTCCATCGCATGGTTGTATTTCTTTTGGTTTAACTTGGTAGTTGCGGGGAAAGGCTTGTCTTGGGGCTTGATGTGCAGCACAAAGTCGTGAAGGGATCCGACGAAAAGACGCGTTTGGTGCATGGTGTCGCGCAAGCGGTCGTCCGCCAGGCGCAGTCGACGAAAACCTTGGACAAACTCCGAGCCAGAAGACATCTTTGCGGTTGGGTTTCTTGAACTTCACCCCCCACCCGGCCAAACAAAAAAAAAAAATAAAAAAAAAAAACCACCCCCCCCCCCCCCCAAAATTTTTTTTTTTTTTTTCTTGTCTTTCATGTTGGTCTTAACTCGTGGCAGAAGCACCTTTGGTCTTTCAAGTATAAATATTTTCACCTCGGACGCAACAGAACAAGAAAAGAAAACATGACCTATCGAAAGCAGCGGTTCGCCGACGAAGTCCGAGAGTGGATTGATAACCCACGCACCCAACCACACCGCAGAACCAAAGCCGCACTTTATCTTCTTGGCAATACCACCACCGATGAAATGATTCAGTACATGTGGGACAAGCACCGTGCAGAAATTGACACGGATGAAGAGGATGAGGATGATAGCGACACCCACGCATCTACCGAATCTTCTCCACCAAGCGCTGAACAAAGAGGAGAACACAAAGATTCAACACTTTATGCAAAAATCTTTGAATTGGTACGACAGCAGACAAAGACCTTTTCAGAAGAAATCGCCGAACTGAAGCGACTCATACAAGCTCTGACCACATTAGTAGTATCACAGCATAAGCTCAGCGAAGCCCGGTGGGAAGAAATTTGGCAGAGGTCTAGGGTGGAAAGTGACGAGGTTTCCAGACAAGCTGAAGAAAAAAAAGCCATGCCGGCCAACTCCATCCAATAATTTTTTTTTGACTTTGAACTTTTTTGGTCTTTCATGTTGGTCTCTACTTTTTTGACTTGGTCATGTGAAGCTTAACATCTCATGTTGAAACTTTATTTGGTCTTTCAAGTTGTTTGAAATATTTTCACCTCGGACGCAACGGAAGAAAAACAAACATGACCGATCGAGAGGAGTTTGCCGCTGGGGTCCGGGTGTGGCTTGAGAACCCACGCACCCATCCACACCGCAGAACCGTAGCAGCGCTAGAGCTCCTAGGCAAGACCACCACCGATGAAATGATTGATTTCTTGTGGGAAAAGTACCTGGCAGAACGTGATACGGACGAAGAGGAAGAAGATGCCAGCAGCACTCACGCGTCTTCTGCATCTGAGACCTTGTCAGAGGAAATTGCCGAACTGAAGCGACTCATGCGGGCTCTTACCACCTTAGTAGTATCACAGCATGAGATCAGCGAAGCCCGGTGGGAAGAACTTCGGCGGAGGTCAAGGGTGGAAAGTGATGAGGTTTCCAGACAAGCCGAAGAAAAAGAAGACATGCTAGTCAGCTCCATTCAAAAATTTGTTTGACTTGGAAACTTTTCAACCTTGGGCTCGAAGCATCAACTTTGGACTCGAGGCAGCATGCAACCTTATTAAAGCTTAAAATCTCATGTTGAACCTTTTCTTGATTCTTTAACATATATATTCACCTCGAACTCGATCCCAAATGTTGTTTAAGTTGAAAACTTTTCACCTGGGAAACTGCGTCATCAGTTGGCAAAGGTGGCTTGAAAATAACAAATGGTCACTACGGCCTGGGTAAAATTGACCAACTTGTGCACGTTGAGTGTAGGTGAGGCAGCCTTGCGTTGGTTGAGGTTCGAGAAGAAACAGAAGCGCAAGACGTTTTCTTCGTGAAGAATGAATCGAAGAACCACAACCATGCTCTTGACCGTCCTTTCCAAAGAAGCTATCTGGGGTCCTGTGCCGTCGAATTTGGTGATTTCACCCTTGAGTTGGCCTACCAACTCTTCGGCTTCTTGGTTGAGAAGGGAAAGTCGGGCTCGCGCGGTCGCCGCGTCTTGTGGTATAAGAATCGCGCCTTTAGCTTCCTGGACCACGGTGGGTGGAGGAAGGCGCGACATTTTTTGGTGAATACTGTCGGGCACTGCAACATTGTTGTGGTACGTGTTTTCGATCCAGGCCAACACTTCCGGAGAAGGCGGTTTTGTCAAGGCGTCGTCCTCCATCCGGAACAGACAAACCTCGTGCACCGCACGCACGAACTGCACCACTCGTGCCACGTCAACGGCGTTCATAGCCGCCGTCAGAGATTTTTGCTCCGGCTCGAGCGAGGCAGGAGAGACGAAGCGCAGGTTAATAACGTATTGTTCACGCAAAACGTGGCGAAGAAGGACGGCTATGCTTCCCGAGGCAAGCTGCAAAGAGGTGGAGCTTTGGCGCGCAATCATTTCGCAAAGCAGTTGGTTCGACAGGTCCGGAATAAGACCCGCCAGGAAGCGCAGACGGATAGTGGCAAGCTTGGCTACTTGTGGCGTGGGAGCAAGGCCAGTGCCGTGGCGGTCGGTTTGGGTTTGGGTAGGGGCAGGAAGACGACGTAACTTGTCAGTCAAGTAAGCAGGCTGATCTTTTTCGTCCAGGCACGTGTCGAAAATCCACATTAACACTTCTGTTGCAGGCCAACACGAGGGGAGTGCCATTTTGAAACTGTGTTTCGGTGGCAAGACAATAATGATGCATTATCCGCCCTCGCCATATTCAGGAAAGGCGAGCATTTGGACCCAACACAACATATTCTAGCGCCGCACCAACCCTGCTTGGCAAAAGTATTCTTTTCCCCACAAGGGCATAAAGCAAAAAAAAAATACAAAATGAAAAACAATCAAAACGTGAAACTCGAGACGGGTGTCACCTTCCCAAGATACGCTCCCAGAAATCACACAAGGAACGAAGCACAAGTCCAAATGGATACACGCAGCCACAGCGTCAAGCGCAATTTGCGTATATCCTGCCGCGTGGCTAAGCGCGTATGTCTCATGACCTTTTTTTGCTTGTGGTCGATGCACTGCTCTCTTACCCACCTCTCGGCTCTGCGCTAGGTGCGGAAGGCCCCGGATGACCTCCTTCAATTTCTGCCCGACGAAATTCTACAACACATTTGTGCTTGGTTGGACATCCGAGACCATCTTCAGTTGGTGTGCTTGAACGTTTACGCCAAAGCGTTGTTTCTGCAAGAAGCTTCTTGGGAGTACTGGAGCCTGCCCCGGCGCGATATTCGTTACTTCTCCACCTTTTTCTGCCATGCTACGAAATATTTGTGCCAAGGCACCAAACACGTCAAATTCGATTATGACCAACACACAGGCTACCGATGCCAGTAAGGAAGCGCAATTTTTGTCATCACTGTGATCGACACCACTCGATGACGACGAAACGTTTTGAACAGTTTCGACGGTTGTTTTCAACGATTCAGAAAATGCTCTCGTCTCGAAAGCCTCACTGGTGACGCATGGAATAACGCGCGCATATTGGCTAAACTCCCTCGACCAAACCGGCTGAAACGACTTTGGAGAGCGAATATTTCCGAAATTTCTGATTTCCGTCAGGTTCGCGAGGCATGCCTCGAGCGGAAAGAAAATCAACGGATCAATGATCCACAATGGCCACGTGGCCTGCAAAAGCTGACTCTGGAGCTGAACCGTAACCAATTTTTCATTGCACCAAATTCTCTGCCTGAGCTGCATTCCCTGACCGTCTCGGATGCAAGTTTCTCGGATGTGAGCATACGCTCACTGACCAGCTTGCCGAAGTTGCGTCATCTTTCTCTTATTGGGGTGACGCCTTTCCGAGATCTTTTGCCAAAACTGCTCCCTTTACGAGACTGCTTGAAATCTTTGGAGTTGGTATTCAATGGGTCGGTACAGGTCTGGACTCGCTTGCATTTATTCCCCCACCTCCATACGCTCAAGTGCACCGGCTTTCTTTCGCTCTCGACCATAGGGAAGGCCGTTTCGCTGCGTTCCTTTTCCGTCTTTAACCGTGGATTCCACCTAATTTTGGACGATTTTCAAACTCCACACCTGCGGGAGCTGCGCATCGAGTGCCTCTCCGCGACTCTGACCCCCGAAGTACAACAAGGCCTATCTGGATTGAAGCACCTCAGCATTTATGCTCCTCAAGGCGTAAACTTGTCGGGATTGACCAACCTACCGTGTCTTGAGACATTCGAGTGTCACTCAAACCCTTCCTGTTTTCAGCATCTGCGGCCCGGACAGATGGAGTTGCCACGTCTGCGTCTCGTAAAGTTTACGGGTATTCAGACTCCTGACAAATGGTGGGAGGAGCTCGAAGCGTTACCGCATCCGGGGTGGCGGGTCCACCATTACGGCGAACCCAACGATTACAACATGATCCAAATTTGGAGACCCTGCTAGGCTTGGCTTCTCATGTTCAAACAATTTTTTTTTCTTGGGAGGGCTGACGAATGAATTTATTATTTTTTTTTCTATTTTCCTGCCACCAGGTCGAGCACGGATCGATTTTCTGTGTTTGAGACGTGGGGGTCGGCCTTGGCGTACATTAAAAGAGTCACCATGGACGAGTTGTTTTGGGCGAGCGCGAGGTGCAACGCTGTTTCTCCGCTGCCCGGAGTTTTGGCGTGCACGTCGGCTTTCTGTTGCAGAAGGTGGCACACGAGGCGCGTATCGCCGTTGAGCACCGCGCAGTGCAGCGGAAAGCCGTGCACGGGGTGTGGGCTGTGAACGGTCAAGCCTTGGGTGAGCAACCTTCGCCCCACATGCCCTTGCCACACCCGTGCGTCCATGTAAGGATACAAACCCGCGACGTCGGAACACCGGTACACAAGCTCTTGCACCCAAAAAGTGTCCTGCTGCAAACAGCGGGCAAAGCACTCGTTCCGCTTGTTGCGTTGGGTGGGGTCGGCCCGGCTCGCAATCAACGCCACGGCTACGTTCACGGCCTGGGTCGCAAACGCCACGTGCAACGGTGTATTGCCCCGAACGTCTTGGGCGTTGGGATTGGTCTTGGCTTCTACCAGACTCAAGGCTGCCCGAGCGTTTCCGTGTTCTAGCGCTACATGAAGCGCGGTGCGCATCGCAGAATCTGCCACAGAAAGGTGCATGTGCGCCGTGTACCCACACAACAACTCGACCCATTCGTTTCCATTCTTGGACTCTGCCGCCAGGTGCAAGGCCGTTCGGCCCGAATGGTCGGACGCGTGCGTCCAAGCCTTGGCTTCTAACAGGTCCTGGACGAACGCGTAGCTCTGGCTCAGCACGGCCGTCACGAGCGGGGTCTGGCCCTGGCTGTTCTGGGCGTTTGGGTCAGCTTTCGCGTCCAACAAGCGGCGCCACAAGGCTCGCGCTTGTGGCCCTTTCTGGCTTCCCAGGGAGGCCAAGACGTGCAAAGGTGTCTGCCCGTCCATGCCCACGGGAAAGTCTGGATCTGCCCCGGCGTCCATCAACAGTTCGGCTACGGAATAGTGTTTGCGAAGCGTCGCCAAAAGCAGGGCGCCCGCTTGACGAAATCCACGGCGTCCGTTGACGTGAGCCCCGTGGCGAAGCAAGTGCTGCACCAAGAGCGTAGTGGTGGACAACGACATCGACGAACTCAAGACCGCAAGCAAGGCCGTGTGGCCCTCTCCGTTGGTGATGTTGAGGTCCGTCTTGGCATCGACCAGACACGTGACAGCTTGAGGGTGGTGGTGTTTAACAGCCAGGTGCAGCGCTGTGTTGCGGTCGCGGTCTTTACCCGCCAAAAAGCAAGGGGTCACAAACTCACACAACATGCGAACAAATTTGGCGCTGTGTTCTGAGAGGCTGGCGGCTACGTGCAAAGGCGTTTGGCCTCGTCTGCCAGGTGCGTGCGGGTTCGCCCCGGCCTCCAGCAGGTCGCGCACCATAAGCGCCTTGCTGTGCCGCAAAGCCGTAGTGAGCGGGCTCTCCCATTCGCGGTTGGGAGCGTTGGGGTTGGCTTTGGCTTTAAGCATGTGTTGCCACAAAGCACGCTGTTGCGGCGACTCCCAGTGCGCGCTTTGTGCCAGCAAGTGCAAAGGAGTCTCTCTTTGGTACCCCAGAGGGTCGTTTGGGTCTGCGTGAGCCTCTAACAGCATGAGCACCAACCCAGAGTTTTGCGTCAACACGGCTGTATGAAGATAGGAAGGCTTTCCCATGGATGTTTGGAGGTTTCCTTGGTTGGGATTGGCGCGAGACCGAAGCAAGAGCCGCACCAAGGGTTCTACCGCCGAAACTGGCCTTGCCTTGGTCAAAAGCTTGTGCAAAGCCGTTTTTTCACCCAACTGGGTGGCGTCAGGGTTCACCTTTTGTTCGAGGATAAGCTGCAGCGCGAACCTGTCGCGGTTTTCGGCCGCAGAGACCACGGGGAAAAGGCCCTGGCCGTCGGCCAAAGAGGCGTCGGCTCTGACTTGCAGGAGCAAATGTGTAATCAGGCACTTGTTCTGGCGCAACGCCAGGTGGAGGGCGCTGTCGTGGTGTGCGTCTGTGGCGTTGAGCCGTACGCCCGATCGTAGCAAGACCCGGACCACAGACGTCCATCCGTGCTGCACGGCCACCATCAGCGCGTTTCGACCTTCCGTGTCCACGCCGTGCAGGTTTGCCCCGGCCTGGATCAGGACGGTTGTCGTCCAGGTAGGATTCACCTGTTCATGACCCAACACCCGCGCCGCGTTGAGTCTGCCGGTGCGGGATCCGAGACGGAGAAAGCGCTGAGCGATCGATGGAGGTGGTTTCGCGGTACAAAACAACTCCCCCAAGGGGGTCAGTCCCCGAAAATTTTTTTGGTGTACGTTTTGGCGCATGCGCCGGTCTTGGAGCAACACCTTGATCGCCTCTTCGTTGTGATAAAAAGCAGCCCAGTGCAAAAAAGATTCGTGGCGCGCACTTACGTGGTACAAGTAAGGCCGGTGCTTCATTAACACGGCAAACGCGCGCCCGTCCCGGTGTCTCAACGCCAGGTGCATGGGCGTGTGCGAGGAATCTCCCAGAACGTTCGGGTCGGCTTTGCTGTTCAGCAAGGCTTCGACCAGGTCTGCATCGTTACGGCGGATGGCCAGACGAACCTCCTGGCCGGGCTCCGGCACGGTCCCGGCGTGTTCCAGGTACCGGAGCACGATCGGCACCACGTTGGCATCAAAATTTTTCGAGTGTTCAAGGCTTTGCTCGAGGAACAGCCGGAGCGCTCGCAGAGCCATAGGTAAGGGAGGAAACAGAGACGAGAAGCAACAAGGGTTTTTATCTTTTGTGCACTAAAAACTGTTGTCTGTGGCAGACACACGGCTAGATTTTTTTTTTGGAGATGGATTTCTTCTCAATGTGGCCGTCTCCTCGCAGGGAGTTGAACAAGGTTTGTAGACGAAACTGTCGAAAGAAGGAGACGTTGCGCCACACGAAGCGCGTTTGGTGCGGGCTGATAACCTTGGTCTCGGAGGGTTGGTATTTCTCCACACGTTTTTGCTTCCGGCTTCTTTGTTCGTCGGTGTCGTGCCGGGACCACCACACGTTGGCGGTGACCGAAAACATGTCCGAAGCAGCAGCAGCGGTACCAGCGCTCATGGTTTCTTTTATTTATATTTTATGCACGGTCCGCTTTTGGTTTGAGGACGCGATTGAAATAAAAAATGGCTTCCCTGGAAGATCTTACCAATCCGACTCCTTGCAACCAGGGCCTGTTGGCCGACATGATGGCCTTAGCGAGCCAGCTGGAAAACCCGGTGCCGCCGTACCCTACGTTTTTCAGCACGGGGCAATGCGGCAGCGGAGCGGGACTGGAAGGCAGCAGCGGTAACATTAGCACCGTTTTTCCTTCTTATTTTGAGCCCTTTTGCCAGGACGACACCTCTGAAAACTGCCTGCGGGTGGTGTCCCGTGCCGACTTTGACACCCTGCAACGCAGCGGCGCTGCCCTCAGCGCAGACCAGTACAACGTCATGCCCGGCCAACCCGCGGGCGGCGTCAACCCGACCGTGAACGTAAGCACGCCTTACGTGTTGTCCTGGTACGTGCCTCCCGGCTTTGAGGTGTATTTTTACCGCCACGACGTAAGCGCGGTGGGTTTGGTGAACAACCCCGTGCTGCGCTACCAGGCGGACGAATTAGAAGTCAACGCGTGCGTGCGGCGCCCAGCGCTGAGCGACGGCTCGCCTTTGATTACCTTGGCCAACACGGACGACTGCACCTCGGCCGCAAACCTGGCGACCCTGCAGTGGCACGCACCCTTTCTGGTGGTGGTGCAGACCGAAGAATTCTACGACCTGCTGCTGGCTGCGTGCACACGACAAAGGCCTGTCGCCTTCGGACCCAACAGCCTGAACCGCGTGTGGGCGCCCCAGACCGCCGGCTGCGACGCCTTGGTCACCAACGCGTGTGCCGGCGTTATTCAGGGCGGGAACGACTCGCTGGCTCGCACGTGTGCGTGTTTCGTGCAGCAGAAAGCCCTCGACGCCAAGTACGGAGCCTCTCTTCAGGTGTCGGCCTGCTGCTTCGGACAAGACGCCAGCGGCAACATCGCGCGGTCGTGCCTGTTTGACAACGAGGCGTATCGTACCAAGGCGGTTCTGGCCAACTGTTGCTCCTTCGCCGAGTGCAACACCATCGTGCGCCGTAACTCTAGCCTGCGCGCCAATACCCCAACCCCGGGCAGCGTCGAGTGCAACGGCAAGTTTGTGACCTTTCCCCCCGTGCCCTCGGCGACGCCGACTACCTCCCCGACAAGCCTGCCCCACACGTCTTCTACGGAACGCACCTCTATCCCGGTGTGGGTGTGGTACGTGGTGGCTGGCACGGTGTTGTGTGCGTTAGCTTTTATTGTGTCCTTGGCTTTTGTCTTTGCGCCCGTGCCCTTACGCGCCCCGAATAAGCCCGGTACGGCTCCGTTGCCACGCTCGCCCTGGCCGTTCCGAAGCAGATACGCTGGTGCCTGAGCGTTGGAGGTTGTGTGCCTGAAACACATCGTCCAGCCACATGCCCGCCTTCACCGGACGGCCCTTGGCGTCGAACATGAATCCGGCCCCTTTTCGCTTGCCCTGGTACCAACGGCCGCGGAACACAGAGCCGTCCGCGTAGCGGCATTCGCCTTTGCCGTGCAGGCGGTTGTTTTGCCAGGCACACACGTACTTGGTCTCCTTGTCGTCCACAAATATGCCTTTTCCGTGCCGCTTGTTCTTCGTCCACTCTCCTTCGTACCAAGAACCGTCCCCGTACCGCATCTTGCCCCAGCCTTGGCGCTGGTGGTGTCGCCAGTGGCCCTCGTATACGGTCTGTTCGGCCATGTTTTCGTGCTTTCCGTAGCCGTGAAAGCTGTTATTCTTCCAGTGACCCCGGTACTGTTGACGGCGCAATCCGTCTTTCCACACGCCAAAGCCCGACATTTGGCCTCTCTGGAACTGTCCTTCAAAGGAGATCTGTTTCTCCGGGTGCATCAACAGGCCGTATCCGCACAAGGCCCCGCGCACAAACGTGCCTTTCCAAATGTATCCCTGGGCGTCTTGGTAATGCCCCCGGCCGTGGGGCTTTCCGTTCTGGAGTGGCACCTCTTTGTGCCATCCGTACTGTTTGTAACACACCAATCCCATGTCTATTTATTTTTCCTGGAATCAAAGCAGTTGGCGTTGTTTTTGTTTTGCCGACAAGAGTTTGTGACGCGACACACCGAGACCAGAAACAAGAAACTTCATGGAGGGCAGAAAAAAAAAAAATTTAAAAGTTGTGGTCTCTGTGATTGCTTACCACACAAGACCGAAAGCGAACCAAAACCCAAAAAAAAAAAGGAAAACACCGGTTGTTGGCCTGTTGGGGCGGTGACCACACTTTTTCATTCGCTCGAGTTCATGGAGGTTGTTGAAGCTCCCCGTTCGGTTGGCGCTCACGCCAGGCTTCCTCAGTCCGCTAAACCTGCTTCGCGCAGAAGAAGGAGAGGACAGAATATCAACTTTTCGTCCTACCTTCACAGGCTGGTGAAAAAGATGCATCCTGAATTCGGGATTTCCAAACAAGCCATGAACGCGCTCAACAGTGCCGTACAACAAGCGTTGGACACGCTGCTAGACCACGCCCGTGTTGTCAAGCAAAAGGACCCGAGCAACTCTACCCTCAGCGAAAACGACATCATGACCGCTGTGCGACTCGGAATGAGCCCCAACCTGGCTCAACACGCCCTGCAGGCCAGCAAGGTTGCTGTGGCCCGGTACAAAAACTCGTTTGCCTCCGCCGGAGGCGCGGCCGAGCCTTTGCAAATTTCAGCCTAACTAAAACGGTGTCAATTTTTTTTTTCCCACCCGTGAAATCCACCCGTGAAACACGTTAGGTCTTGGGCATGTTGGACATTTCGATAGACTGGGGTTTGTGGAGGTGTGCGTGGTGTGTGTGGTGAGCAGCTTTTCGATGAATTCTTGGCTCTCCGGGGTACACAGCCTCGTTGACACCTCCGGCGTAGACGATCATGCCGCCCGTCACCCCTACCAGGGCCACGTTTACGGCACTCAGGACGAGCAAAGATATACCGTAAGCGCCCCGAAGGGCGAAATTCTGTCCTTCGTAAGGAAACTCGGGCTCAAAGCTTCTTTCCTCGAGGGTGCCAAAGTTGAACAGGACGTGAAGGTTCAAGCCAAACACGACGATGGTGGTCATGGTCGCCAACGCGGTCAAGGCCACAGCGGTTTTTTGCACGGACGTCCAAGTCTTGGCCTTGGACTTGTGCTTCCCCCGCCAAGCGTGGATAAGAAACATTACCCACACCAGCCCAAAAAACACCGCCACCGCGCCCATAGCGATAAGGCTGTGTGCATACACCCCCGACAGGCTATGGTCCACCCGGGAGAACTGCCCGGTGTGAAACAGGTTTCCGAGATTTTCCACCATGTTGAGTGTGAGGCCGGCGTTGACGGCCTGGCTGGCCAGGCACAAGAGAGCCACCAGGCCTTGGGCCGAAGCGTACGTGCTCATGATCTTTGTTTCTTGGTCTGAAGAAGAAATTAAAAAAAAAAAAAAAATTACTCCAAACGACTTTGTCTTTCAGTGTTTTTGGCTTTACAACCTAGAAGAAGCGACTCGAATGACGATGGATTCGATCCGAAAAAGTACACAAACCTTACCCAGACCAAGTCTTGGAAGAAGCCAAAACAACGACCGCCTTCCTACGAACTTGTCGGGGGGTCACGACATGATCAGTATGATCGATCCGTGTGACTTTCGCAGCAGAAAAACCGTGATTGTACAAGGGCCCTGCCAGCCAAACTGTTTCTTCGAGAAAGCACAGAGAGAATTCAAGTGGAACGACGTAATCACAAAAGTCTCGGCACAACACAATAACGATTCGTAATATGTTATTTATCTTGTTTGTTTTCGATCATTGCGGAACGAGGCAGTTGGCTCGGGCCGGTACGCCGTTGGCGACATCCGCCATGCGCAAGAGGTCGCAGCTCCAAAACGTGTACGGATCTTGGAAATTTTGTGTGGGCACGCGACAGCGTCGGGGCACACCAACGGGCCGCTGCTCTTGCCGCATATAGTACGAATAGCCACTGTAATTGCGGTTGCGTCGGCAGCGATGCGCGATCAGCGTATTGACCGTATTGTCGGAGCAGGTATCGTTGCCCACGTCGTCCAGGTAGGCGTACGGGGCGTTGTACGGCTGGTCGATGCGTAAGGGCACCACGGGATAGGCGGTGTCCGTGATGGAGTTGCCGCCGTTCACCCACAGCATGACGTACAAGGTGTTGGTAGGTTCCAAGAAAGCGTACCGCCGCATGACCAACGCTTCCCCCCTCTCCCAGCTGGTGTCGCTGTAGTACCACCACAAGTAGTAGTACTGGGCTTCCGCTCCGACGCCTCGGGTAACAAACACGAGCATGGTGTCCTTGTCCACCACGCCCCGGGCCATCAGGGTAGGGACGTCGCTGCGCAAAGGCCCGTCCCCGACGCACGAGTCGGGCAGGGTTACGTTGAAGCTGGTGGTGCCCGTGCCCGGTTGCGCAAAGTAGTTGGGCAGGCTGCGGCTGCCGTTGGGCAGAGCTACCAGAGGCGCCATAAACGGTCGGCGACACCCGCAGGTCAAATTCACCTGAAAGGGCATGCGCGCGACGAGCGTTTCGGTGACGCCCTGAACCGTGACTTGCGCCCGGAGAAAGACGTACACGCCGGTCAGAACGGTACGGGTGGATTTCTTCACGGTAAAATTCTTGCCTTCTTCCGTCACGCCAAAATCGGACAGCGCGAGGTTGCGCAGGCGGAACTCGCTGTGTGTTTGGTCTTGAAAGAGGGGCAAGGGCGACGACAAGTACGTGCTCGCGGTGTTCGGGTCGGTGCTCACCTGCAACTGCAAGTCTTCTACGAGCTCGGACGTACCGGTCCACCCCAGCGTAGGGCACAGCTTGACGCCGGGCACGACCGTGTTGGCCCACACGTCCATCTGCCCCAGGATGGAACTCTTGTATAAGACAAAGTTTTGAAACGTGAGGTGCGGAATGGACAGCCAAGGCACCAGAGAAAACGACACACCGGCCACCGAGCCCAGCCCCGTAGCTCCGTCAAACGTCAGGGTAAAGGTAATGCCGCTAACAGACCGGGGCCCCACCCAGGGCACAATGTCGTAGAACGGACGGGTGTGAAGCGTGACGAAAAAGTCTTCAAAGCTCAGGTCGAGAATCTCGACCGACTGGGTTTGAGGAGCCATGCCCGCCACGGTAAAACTCACGTCCACGGAGTCGACTTGCGATACGTCGGTAAAGTTGGAGGTGGGCGGCACAGACACTAGCACGCGAAACGCAGAATCCATGTTGTACGTCCCGCCTTCCCGCAGGACCAGGCTGGTTTTGGCCATTTCCACGGTCAAGACGTTGGTCGGGTCGTCGGTGCCTCCGCTGCCCGTGCCCTCTTGGCCACCGCCCCCGCCCGCCGTGCCCCCTCCGCTCGCGGAGCCGCCGCTGCTACCCGTGCTCAGGGGCTCTACGACCGCAAACGGATAGGGACTGACGCGCACCAGCTCGTGGTCGTAGTTGAGGCCTCGCAGGCGGGTGGTCCGGTAGCGCCAGTACAGCTCGGACGCCGGCTCAGCCGGCGCGACAAACGCGACCGTGCGCTGCGAAAAGTCGGCGTCGTCTTGCGTTTCCGTCACCACCAAGGACTTGGCCGAAGCAAAGTCGGGACTGGTGTCGTACTCCATCACCCAGCCCGCCTCCTCCCTTTGCAAGAACGGCAAATCCGCGAGGCCCCGGGTAGACAGCGTCAGAACGGCCTGCCGGGCGGGAAATATGTTCCGCACCGTCAAGCCCACTCCGTTGAGCACGCGGAACTCGGGCTCGATGGCGTAGTACGACACACTAAAGCCTCGCGCGTTCCTCTGGGTTACGTTGCCCCGGTACGTAGAGACCTCGAGGGACACGGCCCGCTGAAACAGGTTGGACGGCACGGCCCAGGAGTACTTGGTTCCGCTCTGCAGCGTCTTGGGGTGGGGAATGACGTCCCCCAGCAAAAACGAAGTGTGTGTGATGAGCGGCGCGTCGCCTACCTCCCGGCACGTCAGTTCCACCACCGACCCGGGCACGATGACGTCGTGGTACAAGGCGTTGCCGTTCGGGTCCAACACCTCGACGTCCTCGACGTCACCAAAGGCTTCGGCGGTTCTATCCACTGTGGCTACGTTTACGTCTTGGCTGTTGTGGACTGGAGGGGAAGCGTTTTCGTTCGTCAGCGCTTCGATCACGACAAACAGCACGACGATCGCTACGACGGTACCCAAGATGGCTACGTGGGTGGAACGCGTCCACCAGGCTGAGCGGTGGTCCCCTTGGGCTGCAGGTTCCGAGGACGACGCAGTATTTCGTCGCCGGGTCATGAGATCAAGACACCTTTGGCCCGAGGCTTGGGATTTTTATTTCTCACACGCACAAAAAATAAAAATACGCAATGGCGTCGTCTACCCTGGTTCCTTCCGTGGGCAGCCTGTTTCTGGCTTTGACCGCCACCCTCTTGGTGCTGCACATCGTGCACGGAGTGGTCACGCTGCATTTTGTGGACAATACGGGCCATTTGGTACGCAGCCGCCAAGTCTACGAGAGCGGCCGCGGAGGCTTGGCCGGACCCTACCGCGACGGCCTCATCGCGCTGGCCGGCGCTACGTTTCTGCTGGGCACCCTGTGGGTGGGCTTGTGTGCTTTTTTGTTCTCCCAAAACCGCAAGAACGTGCGTGTGACCCCGGCTTGGAGCTCTGACGCCAAGACGGCTTTGCTTGTTGTCCTGGGAGCCACGATCACGTCGATGGTGGTCGGCGGCTTGAATCTGTACTTGGTCGAAAACTTTCAGGACATGGACGACGTGGCGTTCCGGCCGGAAGCTCCCGAAGAACTGTCGGACTACCAATTGCGCGGGCCTTACGGGACGGCCATGTTCTTCCTGTCGGTGCTCACCCTGGTGCTGGGCGGCACCGCGGCCTTGGCCTCTTGGCGTTTCGTGCTGCAGGGCAATGCGCCCTGGGCCGAGTGGACGGACCGCCGGTCCTCGCGCCAACACCATCAAATTCTACACAGCAACATATAAAAATGTATTTTTTTTTATACGGTAGTGGGAGGACTTCTCGGGATCGCACAACCAAGTCGCATGGGTTTGCCGTCTGCGGCGTCGGCTAAGCGCAAGACGCCGCACCCAAACAGAGAATACCCCTGTCCGTCTACAAATCCGGCTCCCGGGGTGCGGCATCGGTCCGGCCCGTTGGGGCCTCGCTCTTGGCGCATGTAGGACGTGTAGCCGCTTCGGTTCCGGTTGCGGCGGCACTTGTGGCTGATAAGAGTGTTGTACGTTGTTTTTTGAGCGTTCTTGACGCAAATGTCGTTGGTGACGTCGTTGAGGTAGGCGTAGGGCGCGTTGTTGGGTTGGTCGATAGTCAAAGGAGCCACCGGCAAAAGGTTGGGGTCGCCGAGCTTGTTCTGATCGTCAATCCACAGCATGGTGTACAGGGTGTTGGTGAAGAACAAAAAAGTGTAACGCTTCAACACCAAGGCCGCACCTTTTTCCCACGTCTCGTCGCTGTAATACCACCAGATGTAGAAATAGTCCGACTCTGAACCGACTCCCCGGGTAACGAACACGAGCATGGTCTCTGCGTCCCGGCCTTTGCGAGACATCATGGCCGGAATGTCTTGTCGAGAATCCCCCGTACCAATGCACGAATCCCCTTTGGTCACGTCAAAATTCGCGTTCGAATCCGGCGTGCCCGGCTGTTCGTAGTATTCCCAGGGCGTGAAGGCCGGGTTGCGGAACGTCAAGAGGGGCCCCATGTTGGGGGGCTTGCACGCGCACGTTATAGAAAACGGGTTGGGCAAGCGAGCCAACAACGTGGCCGTCACGCCCTGTATCGTCACTTTGGCCTGAACAAAGATGTACATTTCGGGCAGCGTAGTTCTTGACGCCTTCTTCACACTAAACGATTTGCCATCCTCGTCGATCCCCAGGTCCGACTTGGACAAGTTGCGAAACCGAAACACGCTGTGGACGTTGGGGTCGAACAACTCCAAGGGCGTCGAGGTGAACGTGCCGGGCGTGTTGGCGTCCGTGGTGGCTTGGAATTGCAGGTCCTCGAACAGTTCGGGCACTCCCGTCCAGCCCAGCGTAGGACTCAGCGACATTCCCGGCACCGTAACGTTCTGAAACACGTTGGACTGGCCCAAAAGAATCTCTCGGTAAACGTTCAGAGCGGTTTTGGAAGCCAGTTGGGGAACCCTCATCCAGGGCACCAGAGAAAACGACACGCTGGTGGCCGCGTTGACTTGGGTGGAGGAGATGGGCGTGACCACGACCTTGATGTCTTCCACCTGGCGGGGCCCGACCGACGGCACCAGGGCGTAAAAAGGCGCCAGCGTAAAGGTCAGCACGCCGTTTTCCAATTTTTCGTCCTTGGGGTCGGTGATGGACGTGGAAGCGGCTGAGCCTCCCGCGATCGTGTACTCAATGTCTACCGTGCCAATGTCGGTCAAGGACCCGATCGCGGTGTTGGTAAAGTCGACCGTGGCCAAAAACCCGGACTCCATGTTGTACGCACCGCCTTGCTTGATCACCGTGTTCGTTTCCGCGTGCTTCAGGACCATGGAGCCGCTGCCGCCGCCCGTGTTGCCGCCCCCGGTTCCACCCCCGCCCCCACCGCCTCCACCGCTTCCCCCGCCACCGCTGCTGCCCCCGCCCGAACCGCCACCGCCCCCAGAAGCGTCCACGACGGAGAACGAATACGGGCTGGTACGGACCAGCTCGTGGTCGTGCCCTTGTTGTATCAAGTTTGTGGTTTTGTACCGCCAATACATGGTAGGGTTCGTGATGTCGGACGGCACCGTGAACGTGACCTTGCGCTGGGTAAAGTCGGGCGAGTTGTCTACGCTGGACTTGATGCTGGCAGCCAACACGGTCGAAAAGTTTGGGTCCGTGCTCAACTCGATCTCGAACCCGGCCGCGCTTCGGGACAAAAACGTCAGGTCCTTCAAGCCCTGGGTGGAAAACGTGAGGGTCGCGTCTTGCCCTTGCACCACTTGCTTGACGGTCATGCCGACCCCGTTGGTGATCTGAAAGTCGGGCTCCACGACGTACTGGACGTCGCTGAAGCCGCGGCCAGACACGGTGGTCACCGACTTTGCGTAGGTGAACACCTCCAAAAAACTGGCCTTCTGGTACAAGGTAGAGGGTACGGTCCAATCCAACCTTTGGCTGTCGGCCACCTTGCCAGAGTTGGGCTTCTGCTTCCCCAAGATCCAGCTTGTGTGCGTGATAGAGGGTTGGTCCTGTCCGTTGTGGCACGACAGCTGCACGACCTGGCCGGGCACCAAGATTTGGTGGGGTACTTCGTCTCCGTTTTTCTCCAAGATCTCTACGTCGGCTACGTTGCCAAACCCTCCCGCCGGCTTGTTCGAGGATCCGCCCGAGGCCGTGCCCCCGCTATCGTCACCCCCTCCGGGACTCGCCCGAAACACAAACTCGACCAAGACGACGATGATGACCGCCATGACCACCAGTGCGCCCAACCCGATGCCCACGCGTTTTGCCGTAAAAAATCCGGACGCGGGAGGGGTCGTAGTCGTCACAGGAACAGGGGCTGGATAAGCCAGCGTCGGGGGTGCAGAGCCGAGGGCCGGATTCACCAAACTCATGCTTGTCTATTTTTTTTTATTAATGTGGTCATGGCAAAGAATATATTTAATGGTTGTTCTTTGGGTTCTTCACGTTTGCTGGCCAAAACGGGTCTCGAGTTGCGTTAGAACAGGATGACCACCGTAATCATCGAAAAGAAGAGTTGCCACGTTTATATCCACCCAACGTCCCCAGAGTCGAAACGCTGGAACGGGTGACCCTCTTGGCCTCTACTAATTTCGTCGACACTTTTTCACTTCCAAGTCGTTCAAGAATTTGATATCGAGGTATAGGGGTTCGCGAAGCTGTCCCCATACCCAAGAGCCCAATCGTAAGCACCCGACTGTTCACACCATTGTGGGGCAACTTGGGGCGTCTCGGACTTTAACTTTTTTTTTGACAATATCTTGGGTCACCAAGGAAATCACATAAGTTCGAATACACCGCCAACCCCAAAGTTGAAACCATGAGCCAAAGAAAGCGAATACGCTTGGCAAGGCATTATTGTCCTCTTCTGCACCTTCCTCCTGACGCATTCAGCGAAATTGCGTCTTGGTTGTACGTGGGCGATGTTCTGAATTGGAGGAAGTGTTCCAAATCTGTTCAAACCATCACGGACGAACAGGGATTTTGGAAAACGATTCATTTTGGCTGGCGTTTGTGTTCCCTACCAGGATGGCCAAATTTGCTTTCCGCCAACACGACCCACTTGGCACCACGCTTTTCATCGAAACAAGATATTCTGAAAGTCACCACCAAGCTGCCAAAATGTGTTGGACTAATTCTGTTGGATTTGTCACGATGCACACTCCTGCCTGAGTGCTTGTCTTTGGCTCGTGCTCTACCCGGCCTGAAGAGTCTAACAACTCTCCGCCTGACATACAACCAGATCGGCGATGCTGGTTGCTTCGTTCTGGCTGGCGCCCTGCCCAACACCCAC
>ERZ1740068.187-NODE-187-length-38338-cov-6.381005_pt1 | contig 38338 bp, 41 predicted proteins | sample MGYA00581735_ERZ1740068 | MGnify/ENA primary metagenome ERZ1740068 (study PRJEB43018, sample SAMN04849740) | marine metagenome | isolation source: floating plastic debris | place: Pacific Ocean | collected 2008-08-30 | study: EMG produced TPA metagenomics assembly...
CCGCACATGGCAGCGTATCTCATCGTATCGCATGGTTCTCACCTTTGAATGAGACAATACCGATTGTCCAGCAAGACCAAGCAAGCGCGCGATCCTCTGGGCTTCCTTCGGGTCTCTGGTTCTAAGGGAGAACTTCAAATGGGTCTTTTTGCTTAGCGGATGCAGCGCTTCCGGTATGGGATACCTGAAGTAGAAGACAGCGTGTCTTGATCGATAAAGGTAGCTAGGAAGCCGCATATTGTGTCCCACCTGAGTGAACCACCCGCGATTTCTACAGCGTAACCCATTGATTTAATTTACTAAGGTGGATAATCTCTTATCACCCACCATTTCACGATTTTACAATCTTCTGGTGTGTGATCGGAGACGGCTATAGTTTAGAGTTGGGTCGCTTCCCAAGCCACGCGACGGATGTCTCCGCGACACAGGTTGATATCTGTCAGTTCGCGATCCGACATACCCGAGAGTTCACGCAGGACTTTGTTGTAGGTGCGGCGCTTTGCGAACGCATCGCGTACGCGGTTCAACATGTCAGACAGCGGGTTGGAGAGGGAACGGGTGTTTTCGACAGCGTGCGCCATGAACAGGTCCTTTCAGCACGTATGCGTTTCAAATCCTCCCGAACGGCAACTTAACTATCATGACGGACCAAACAATTGCTGGTTTAGAATTGCTGCATTGCAGAAAAGGCATGGATGTCTTGGCATCGCGGGGGTGACTTGATCCTGAGTTTTTTGCGCAGTTGCGTGCATCGCTTTGTTGGCAGCGATGGTCTGAAAACAGCTTTACATTGCGGTGCAAAAAGCGTTGGTTCCGGTTACCCGTGCATGTGCGCGTTTTCCTTTGAATCCTTTGTTTAATCGGTTGAAATGGCGACGATCCCGAAAATTTGGTTTCTGCGGCACGGTCAAACCAAGTGGAACCTTGAGCGTCGTTTGCAAGGACGCCTGGATTCCCCGCTGACAGACCTTGGCCTGGCGCAAGCCGCGCAGCAGGCGGCGATTGTAGGCCCTGTCTTAAAGGCGATGCCCGATATCCCATGCCTGGTTTCCCCGCAGGGACGGGCCGTTCATACGGCTGAGATCGCCCTGTCTGGGCGCACGTTTGAAACGGATCCGCGCCTTGCGGAGGTCGCTACGGGGGAATGGGAGGGGCAGTTGCGCGCTGATCTTCCGACGGGAGGCCTCAACGATCTCTTTCTTTACACATCGGCCCCCGGTGGTGAGGGCTTTGATGCTCTCGAGGCGCGGGTGCGTGCTGTTCTGGAGGACCTGCAGGGCGAAACTGTCATTGTTTCCCATGGCTTGCTTGGCAAGGTTCTACGTGGATTGGTGCGTGGGCTGGCGCGCGACGAGATGGATGCACTGTCCAACAAGCAGGGCTGCGTTTATGTCCTCGAGAATGGCCGTGAGACCTGTCTCGAAGCGTAGGCGCTGACGCTCAGGCGCGTTTAGTCTGACGTATGGCCCCGCTTTTCAAAGCGCTGCAACATGGCGGAGAAGTCACGCCCCATCCCGTCCTCGTTTTCGACAAACTGCGCGTAAAGCTCTTGTGCGGCGCGCCCTATGGGCGTGTCTGCATCGGCCGATTGCGCGGCATCCATGGCCAGGCGCAGATCCTTGAGCATCAATTCGGCGGCAAAGCCTGGGCGATATCCATTATCAGCGGGCGATTGCGGGCCGATGCCCGGGGCCGGGCAGTAGGCGTTCATCGTCCAGCTGTAGCCCGAGGAGGTGGAGACCACATCGAACATCGCCTCGCGCGACAGACCAAGCTTGTCGGCCAGCGCAAAGGCTTCGCAGGTGACGATCATGGTCGCGCCGAGGATCATGTTGTTGCAGATCTTGGCGGCTTGGCCATTGCCGGATGGGCCGCAATGAACGGCCTTTTGCCCCATGATATCAAAGAGCTCTTTGGTGATCTTGAACCCGTCTTCATCGCCGCCGACCATAAACGTGAGTGTGCCGGCGGCAGCGCCTGTGATCCCGCCTGAGACCGGGGCGTCGAGTGCTGATAGGCCTGCTTCCTGCGCCTGTGCGGCCACAGTGCGGGCGCTGTCCACGTCCACCGTGGAGCAATCGAGCAGCACAGCGCCCTTTGCCATCGCGGGGATAATCTCCGCCGCAACGTGGCTCAGGATCGCGCCGTTTGGCAGCATGGTGATGACCACGTTTGCGCCTTGTGCCGCGTCCTGAGCGGAGGTTGCCGGGGCGACGCCGTCGACGGTCACGCCGGCAGTGTCAAATCCAGTGACGTCATGCCCTGCTTTTGCAAGGTTCGTTGCCATGGGCGCGCCCATGTTTCCCAGCCCGATAAAGCCAACCTTCATGATGCGGTTCCTTCGTTGTCGAATGTCAGTTTATCCGCGCCCAGCGGCATGAGCATCCTCGTCACGGCCAGCGATGGCGGGGCGGCGAGATCATGCTGCCATTTCGGGCTGCGATCCTTGTCGATGACGGCGGCGCGCACGCCTTCGAGAAAATCGCCGTATTCCATGGCGCGATAGGTGAACCGATACTCGAGCTCCAGGGCGCGGCGAATGTCGGCGCCGGGGCCTCTCAACCGGTGGATCATCTCGACCGCGACGGCCATAGAAAGGGGCGAATTGCGCGAGAGCCGCTTCATGGCGTCTTGGGCGAAGTCGCCGCCATCGGATTGCAGGGCGTTGGTGATGTCGCGCAGGCCTTCGCCGCCGAAATTGGCGTCGATATCCGCCTGTTGATCTGCGAGCTGTCCTGCGGGCGCATCTTCCGCCGCGGCTTCAAGCGTGTCCAGGTCGCCGGTTTCCGTGAGCTTTGCGATCAGATCCGGCCACTTTGATTTCGGGATGTAGATATCTGCAAATCCAGCATAAATCGCGTCCGCAGCCCCCATGCGCGCCGTGGTCAGGCCGAGATATTCGCCAAGTCGGCCCGGCGCTTGGGCCAGAAGCAAGGAGCCGCCCACATCCGGCACGAGGCCGATGCCGCATTCCGGCATGGCGATCTGGGAGGTTTCGCAGACCACGCGGGCGCTGCCATGACACGAGATGCCCACGCCGCCGCCCATGGTAAAGCCTTGCATGAAGGCGATGTAGGGTTTGGGGTATTCGGCAATCTTGGCATTGAGGCGGTATTCATCGCGCCAGAAGCGTTGGCCGTAGGCAAAGTCTCCACGCTGGCCGGTGTCATAGAGGTCCTGGATATCTCCGCCCGCGCAGAAGGCTTTTTCACCTTCGGCGTCTATGATCACCATGGTGACAGCGTCATCTTCGGCCCAGCGATCAAGGGCCTCTTCGATTGCCAGAGACATCTCGTAGGTCATGGCGTTCAGAGCATGCGCCCGGGTGAGCGTGATGCGCCCTGCGCGGCGTTCAACGCGAATGGAGATATCGCTCATGCGTCGGCCAAGAGGGAGCGGGCGACAATCATGCGCATGATCTCATTCGTGCCTTCCAAAATCTCGTGCACGCGCACGTCGCGCACCAGTTTTTCAATGCCATAGTCAGCCAGATAGCCGTATCCGCCGTGCAGCTGCAGACACTGATTGCAAATCTGGCTGCCCGCCTCGGTCACGAACTTCTTGGCCATCGCGCAGAATTTGGTGGCGTCCGGTGCGCCGTTGTCCAGCTTCCAGGCGGCTTGACGCAGGAAGGTCCGCGCGGCCTGAAGCTCTATCTCCATATCCGCAAGGCGGAACTGCAACGCCTGGAATTGGTCAATGCTCTGACCAAAGGCTTTGCGTTCGGACATGTAGCTGCGTGTGGCATCGAGCGCGGCTTGCGCTGCCCCGATAGAGCAGGCCGCGATGTTGAGCCGACCGCCGTCGAGACCGGCCATCGCATAGGAAAAGCCGCGGCCTTCCTCACCCACGAGGTTGTCCGATGCGATCTTGCAGTCATCGAATTGAACCTGCCGGGTCGGCTGCGACTTCCAGCCCATTTTGTCCTCGAGCCCGCCGAAGGAGAGGCCGGGCGTGCCGTCATTGACGAAGACCGTCGATATGCCTTTCGGGCCGTCATCCCCGGTCCGAACCATGACGACATAGGCGTCCGAATACCCGCCTCCGGAGATGAAGGCCTTGGTGCCGTTGAGCACATAGCCTTCATTTGTGCGCTCGGCGCGGGTCTTGAGTGCGGCGGCATCAGAGCCCGATCCCGGCTCTGTAAGGCAGTAGGAGAGGACCGTGTTGAGTGACATCACATCAGGCAGCACGCGCGCCTTCATTTCGTCACTGGCAAATGTGTCGAGCATTTTTGCGCACATGTTGTGGATTGAGAGAAACGCCGATACCGAGGGGCAGGCCATCGATAACGCCTCGAAAACCAAGGTGCCGTCAAGACGGCTGAGCCCCGAGCCACCTTGGTCTTCGCCCACGTAGAGCGCGCCAAAACCCAGCTCGCCGACCTTGGGCCAAAGATCTTTCGGGATGGTGCCTTCTTGCTCCCACATGCGTGCAAAGGGCGCGATATTCTCTTGGCCAAAGGCATAAGCCATGTCAAAAATCGCCTGCTGCTCTTCTTTCAAGCCGAAATCCATGATGGCTGTTCCTCCCTCGCCGGTGAATTGAACACTTGTTTAATTAACCGGTCAAATACGAGTATGACAAGGGTGGTGATAGCGAACAAGCGCTGGTTTTATTGGCTTACCGAAACTCTTCGGATGGCCTTAAAAGATTCAGATAGTACTCTGGCACATCCTGATGGCGCACGACACCAGTTTGACGCGCTACATCTAGGACCCTGCCAAAATCTGTTCCCAAATGCTCATATACCATCCGCATGGCGCGGCGCCCGCTGACATTTTCACGCACTGTGCGAGAGGCATAGCCCTCCCAGATATTGGATTGAAACGCCGTGTTCTGGGCTAGGAAATTAAACGAACACGACATCGAGTCGCGTTTGGTGACCACGGCCATTACGCCTTCTTCCTGTCGCATCACAATGCCACGAAACTCTGCCGTGTAGGTCTTGGTAGAAAGCCCTTTTGCCTTGAGCGCGCTTCGGGGTTCAAATCCGCGCAGGAATGTGTAGCCGTCCGCGCGCTTGATCAGCACGAGGCCCAGCACGAATTGGCTGCTGTCCAGAAAACTTTGTCGTGCAAACCGATAGAACCCGTTGGGAAACAGGTCTTCGGGCACGTCGACGGTTGACCTGCCGAAAAAACCTTCCAGCATTGGATGATTGATCAGGTCTCCGTATCCGTGTGTCAGGGTTTCCAAAGGCTCGAGCAAAACACGTGCATCGACATCGAAAAAGCTGCAAATCTGTTGTAGGACATCGGGACGGGGGAAGCTTTCCCCTGCGAGGTACCGGTTGAATTGCGTTCTGTTGACCCCAAGCTCGCGACACACCCCTGACACAGATTTGTACCTGCGCGTCAAAAGACGAAGGTTGTCGCCAAAGACTTGTCTGACTGCCGCAGGATTGTTGGAGCTGTTTGCCATGGGGCGTACGAATCATTCCTTTGCGCTGAAATGTGTTATTTTATTACGTAACCATCACATGACTGTGGCTACTGGGCGATTCAACGACACGAAAGCTGTCAAATAGGCTTTTATACAAAAACTGACGCTTATTAGCGTCAAAGTTTAGTCATTTTGTCACAAAAAGCAAAATGAATTCTTTTGGGGCGTCTTATAACCTGCCCGGACGGTTATTGAAAAAAGCTGAAGTTGGGGAAGCGATGTACGGTGTTATTCTGTGGAGTGACATGTCGAAGAAGTGCGCGGTGATATGGTGCGAGGATCATCGAAGTTTGGCTTACTTCAGCCGCTCATCAGACACCTGCAAGAGCTTGACGCTCTTGGCGCCTGGCGATCTCGTACAATTCGACGTGCGCGAAGAGGGGGACATGCGGATTGCTCTCAATCCAAGCCTTGTCGCGCCTGGGCACTACGAGGGGCTCACAGATGACCTGGTACGTGCAACCACGCCCAGGGATACCTTGCATAAAACCACGCCGTGTCCTTCGCATGCATCTGGCGCGCCCTCGCAGGTGGTACCATTTCCGGATGTTGCTGCTCAGTGCACTTGCACAAACGCGGGATCGACAGCACGCGATTTGAAAGTGGGTTGAAGCTATTTTGACCGACCTGCTCGCTGCGTGTTGAGCAGTGTGTCGCGAACATCAAAATGCATCTGTGATACGACGATCCTAAGGTGACAGTGTGCTGTTTGATCAGTGTGCTGCGATCGCAGGGCACAATTCTGGCGTACACTTGATGAAACATTCCTCCTATCTCGACTGAAATGACGTTGGGGAATTGTTTCAGAAAATGTAGATATACCATGGTATACTGACATTCCTCGCTTCATTTATCACGCTGACGTGTGATCGGTCGACGTAAAGCAGTTTGAGGGCAATCTATTGGTCATGTTCAACACCGCAAACTGCGGATCCACATGAGAGATATGACCCATGGCCTACACCACAATGACCCAAGGCACCCATGTAAATGCACACTCGATCGCAGAGCAGATCATTGCCTTTTTCACAGCCGGTGCGGCGGCTTTTATAACTTTTGACTTTTTCGGACAGGTTCTTTCGCCGATGTTGAGCTTCGCCACCCTGGCGCCTGTCGGCTTAGCGAACGCAACGATCAGCGCGATCTTTGGCTCTGGCTATCGCCCGGGCGCAGAAGCGCTGCACTTTTTCGCAGGCCTGGTGGCCTATCCGCTGGGATGGCTCCTGATTGCTGAGCCGATCCGGTCACGGCTGACACCCTTCATCCCGTCGCTCGCGGCGTCGGCGATCTATGGGGTCGGCCTGTGGGTCTTTGCGCTCTACTTCATGGCGCATCTGGTGGCGGGCAACGCGGCGTTCCTTGGCTTTACCGGGATCACATGGGTGGCGCTTGCGGGTCACGTCCTCTTCGCGGTCGTCTTCACCGGGGTTTGGAACAGCCTGCGCCACAAAGGTTGATTGAGCCCAAAAACCAAAAAAAGCCGCGCCAGGGGACTGGCGCGGCTTTATTCATTTAGACTTCTAGCGCTTTGATTTGATTATGTTCCCCGAACAAGCGCCGCGACGCCTGTGCGCGCGATTTCGGTAAGCCCCAATGGTCGCATGAGGTCCGCAAACGCATCGACCTTGTCCGGTGTGCCGGTGATTTCAAAGACAAAGCTGTCGAGCGTGCTGTCCACGACATTGGTGCGGAAAATATCTGCCAGACGCAGCGCCTCGACACGTTTATCGCCTGTGCCTTCCACCTTGAGCAGCGCCAGCTCGCGCTCAACCGAACTGCCCTCGACCGTCAGGTCATGCACGTCATGCACCACAACGATCCGGCCCAGCTGTGCCTTGATCTGTTCGATCACCTGCGGCGTGCCGCGCGTTACAATGGTGATGCGCGACTGGTGCCCCTGATGATCCACCTCTGCCACGGTGAGGCTGTCGATGTTGTAGCCCCGGCCTGAGAAAAGGCCGATGCCGCGCGCCAGACCACCCGGTTCGTTGTCCACGATGACGGCCAACGTGTGGCTTTCCACCGTGTCCGAAAACGTGGGGCGTAGGTTGTAGGCCGAATGCTGGCTCGACCCTTTTTTGATTTTAAGAGCGGACATGTCTTGTTCCTTACACCAACACCGCGCCAGAGGCGCCGATGGCATCTTTTGTGGAGGCGTCTTCGCCCAAGAGCATCTTGTTATGCGGCTGACCCGACGGGATCATCGGGAAGCAATTCTCGTGCTTTGTGACCAGACAGTCAAAGATGACTGGCCCGTCATAGTTGATCATCTCCATGATCGCATCGTCGAGATCCGCAGGATCCTGGACCATAATGCCTTTGCAGCCAAACGCCTCGGCCAGTTTCACAAAGTCGGGCAGGGCTTCGGACCAGGAATGAGAATACCGCTCGCCGTGCAGGAGCTCCTGCCACTGGCGCACCATGCCCAAGCGTTCATTGTTGAGAATGAACTGCTTCACGGGCAGGCGGAACTGCACCGCGGTGCCCATTTCCTGCATGTTCATGAGCCAAGAGGCTTCGCCCGCCACGTTGATCACGAGCGCGTCCGGATGTGCGACCTGCACGCCAATGGACGCGGGGAAGCCGTAGCCCATGGTGCCGAGGCCACCGGATGTCATCCAGCGGTTGGGATCCTCAAACCCCATGTATTGCGCGGCCCACATCTGATGCTGGCCCACTTCGGTGCAGATATAGCGATCATGGCCTTTGGTCAGGGCCTCAAGACGTTCGAGCGCGTATTGCGGTTTGATCGTCTTGCCCTCTTGCGTGAAGGCGAGGCATTTGACCGTCTTCCACTCTTCGATCTGTTCCCACCACTTGGCCACGGCGGCCTTGTTGGTCTTGCGACCGCGGGCTTTCCAGACCTTGAGCACGTCCTCCAGAACATGCGCGATGTCGCCGATGATCGGGATATCGGTCTTGATCACCTTGTTGATCGAGGAGGGATCGATGTCGATATGGGCCTTCTTCGACCCCGGGCTGAACGCATCGAGCCGCCCGGTGATGCGGTCGTCAAACCGCGCGCCGATGTTTACCATCAGGTCGCAATCATGCATCGCCAGGTTGGCCTCATAAAGACCGTGCATGCCCAACATGCCCATCCAGCTTTCACCGGAGGCAGGGTAGGCGCCCAGGCCCATCAGCGTGGATGTGATCGGGAAGCCCGTGGCCGAGACCAACTCGCGCAGGAGCTGGCTCGCAGCAGGGCCGGAATTGATCACGCCGCCGCCGGTGTAAAAGATCGGACGCTCTGCATTTTCAATGGCCTCGACCAATTCCGTGATCGTGTCCATGTCGCCTTTGACCTGCGGCTGATAGTGGCTCACTGTCGCTTTGGCCGGCGGCGTATACTCCGCAGAGGCGAATTGAACGTCTTTTGGAATGTCGACCAGCACTGGACCGGGGCGGCCAGAGGTGGCCACGTGAAATGCCTGATGCATGACATCCGAGAGTTTCTCAGTGTCATTGACCAGCCAGTTATGCTTGGTACAGGGCCGCGTGATCCCCACTGTGTCGGCTTCCTGGAAGGCGTCCGTGCCGATCATAAAGGTCGGGACTTGACCGGTCAGAACAACGATCGGAATGCTGTCCATCAAAGCGTCCGTCAGGCCCTGCACGGCGTTGGTCGCGCCGGGGCCGGAGGTGACCAGAACAACGCCCGGCTTTCCGGTCGACCGGGCGTAGCCTTCGGCGGCGTGCACCGCGCCCTGTTCGTGACGCACCAAAATGTGGCGAATGTCGTTTTGCTGAAAGACCTCGTCATAAATCGGTAGCACCGCGCCCCCGGGATATCCGAATACGACGTCCACACCCTGATCCTTCAGGGCCTGAACCACCATTTTCGCTCCGGTCATTTGACGTGTCATCTCATTGCTCCGTTTATGACATCCATCTTTTGTTGCAAAAAAACGCCCCCGGTTAAGCGGGGGCGCATAGGGGACCATTATGGTGTCCGTTATCGACCCATGCGCCAACGATTTACAAGAATGACCACGAGGTCAATCATGGTGAGCTCCTTCTGCGTGTGCGAGACACTATGATCGGGCAATGGTAGCGTCAACAGTCAATTTTAAAAAAGTTGTCGCACGTGGCGCGTTTCTTTGCATTTATTGCGCAGAATTGAAGTGCCTGCCAGGATATCGCCGCTTATTGAGATCTGTCCCACCCGAAATTGCGGTCGGAGCGATGGGCGGAGTGGCGTAGTGTTTTTAAACGCGACTGATGGCGGTTGAGGATGGTCTGATTTGAGACCTTTTCGCTTATTTGGACCGTTCGCGGCATCTGTAAAGCAATGCTCTTACCGGCGTTCGCTTCACCGATGTAGCGCTGCCAGCTTGACTGATGCGCCGTTACGCGCATGCTAGGTGCCTATTAAAAACACAATGTTTCATAACAGTCGCGCGGTTTTTTTGCGCAGTATGTAGGATTTGAAAAATGGAAATTTTGGCGTTGAAACCGCTGACCTTCGCCGTGTTGGCGGCGGTGGGGTATGGCATTGCAACCATCGGAATGAAACTGGCCTCAGCCGAATGGACGGCGGTGGCGCTTGCACTGATTGTTCTTGGGTTTTTGGCCGCCACCCATTCCGAGGTGGTGCTGATGCGCTCAGTGCCACTTTCCGAGTTGTATCTCATTATAATTTCGCTCGAGACGCTGATCGTGTTGGCCTATGCGTACAGCATTGGCGAGGGGCTGGAGCCGCGCGATTGGACAGGCGGTGCGCTCATATTCGCAGGGCTTGCGATCGTCTCGCACTGACCGGACTGGTAGCGGCCGGTGCGATGCGCGACGCTGGCCTATTCGCATTGCTGCTCTCGGCATCGCTGCCATGGGCAACAGGACAGAACTTGTGTCGCCGTCCTTGCGATTACGCGTCGAGCGGCCTGGCTTCATCAATCAGCAAAATCGGAATGCCGCCGCGTATGGGAAAGGCCAGTCCTGCGGCCTTGCTGATCAGCTCTTGGGCCGTAGCGTCATAGTGAAGCGTCGCGTGGGTCTGCGGGCAAATCAACGCCTCCAGCATATGTCTGTCCGTCAGTGGCACTTTGGGCGCGTGATCTTCACTCATTGCAGAACTTCAGTTTCATCCCCGCCGCGCATCGCATATTCCATCAATGTCACAAGCGTTTCGCGCCGCGTGGTCAAAGAAGGGGCCTCAAGCAGGGCCTGTTTGTCTTCCGGCTCAAAGCCCAGAAGCATGGACAACGAGTTGATCAAGAGCTCATCATCGGCCTCTTTCAGCGTGTCCCAATCGGCATTGAGCTCTCGCGCTTTGAAGTAGCGCGACAAGAGATCCATGAACGTGGCGCGGTCAAAGCCGGGATCGGCATCCGCGGGGCCCATATCACGCTCAAACCCTGTCCAGGAGACGCGGGTGCGACGATAGGGGGTGAAGCCGTCAATCTCTTCCAAAATGCGAAACCGCGACATGCCGCTGAGCGTGATCATGTAGCGCCCATCTTCTGTCTCGGAGAATTGCGTCACCCGGCCGACGCAGCCGATCATATGCAGCGGTGGGGCCTCATTGCCTCGCGCGGACTTGGACGGTTGCACCATGCCGATCAATCGTTCCGGCGTTTTGAGCGCATCATCGAACATCGCAAGATAGCGTGGTTCGAACAAATGCAGCGGCAATCGCGACCTGGGCAATAACAAAGCGCCCGGCAGCGGAAAGACGGCAATCACATCGGGGAGGTCCAACTGTTTGAACATGAAATGGAAGTAGCCTGTTCAGTGCCTCAGGCAAATATCATTGAAGACAGTTTTCTGCGACCGTTCAATACAACCGGATCGTTTGGCTTGAGCGCGTCAAAAATTGTGAAAAGTTGCGTCTTTGCGGCGCCTTCGTTCCACTCTCTGTCACGGCGGAAAAGCTCGAGCAATTGGTCTACAGCCTCTTGGGTCTGGCCTGCGGCATGCAGGGCCTGGGCAAGGTCAAACCGAGCCTGATGATTGTCGGCATCTGCCTCCACGGCCGCCGTGAGCTCTCCTAACGGGCCGGCATCTGCGGCCTGGCGCGCGAGGCTGAGGGCGGCATGCGCCGCTTCGAGCTCTGCGCCTTCGCTGATTTCGGCGGGCGCACCGTTCAGCACGGCTTCGGCCTGATCGAGATCCTCCAGGGCAATGTAGGAGCGCACAAGACCCGCATAGGCGCGCGCGTTGCTGCCATCTTCTTGCAAGATGGCCGCGTAGGTCTGGGCGGCATCCGAGGCCGCACCGGCCTCCAGCATTTCGTCGGCGGCATCGAGCGCATCGTCGAGCCCGCCGCTGGCATCGCCACCTGAGGCCGCGATGGCACGCTCGATAAACGCATCCATCTCAGATTGCGGCACAGCGCCTTGGAACCCGTCAATCGGCTGGCCTTGCCAGAAGGCATAGACCGTGGGGATCGACTGAATGCGCAGCTGGCCCGAGATCATCTGGTTTTCGTCGACATTGACTTTGGCAAGCTTGACCGCGCCATTGGCTTTGGTCACAGTCGCCTCCAGGGCAGGGGTCAGCGTTTTGCAGGGCCCACACCACGGCGCCCAGAAATCCACGATCACCGGCACGGTTTGCGAGGCCTCGATGACCTCGGTCATGAAATCGGCCTCAGAGACGTCCTTTATCAGATCGGTCGCTGCGGGGGGCTGTCCACCAAGTTCAAGCATCTGGCCTCTTTCATTCTGTCGGCGCTCATTGTTTGGCGATTACATGGCCCACAGTGTGCTGTGTTGCAAGGGGGGAGCGCGGATTCAAATGGCCTGAGCGCCGCGCCGAGCTCAAAGATCGAACGTCGCAAACACGGGCGCGTGGTCGCTGGGTTTTTCCCAGCCGCGCGCGTCGCGCAAGATGCGGCTTGAGTGGCCTGCACTGGCGATATCGTCGCTGGCCCAGATATGATCCAGCCTGCGGCCTTTATCGGCGGCGCTCCAATCGCGGGCGCGGTAGCTCCACCAGCTATAGAGCTGCCCTTCGGGAATATCGGCGCGCGTGATGTCAGCCCAGCCTCCAGCCTCCATCACATCGCCCAGATGGTCGACCTCAATGGGCGTGTGGCTGACGACTTTCAAAAGCTGTTTGTGCGACCAAACATCGTCTTCGCGCGGGGCGATGTTGAGATCGCCGACGAGGATGGATTTCTGGGGCTTGTCGGATTTACCCCAGTCCCGCATGTCGGTGAGATAATCGAGCTTTTGGCCAAACTTCTCATTGACGTTCCGGTCCGGCACGTCGCCACCGGCAGGGACATAGAAATTGTGTATGGTCACGCCGTTCTCCAGCCGCCCGGCAATGTGACGCGCGTGCCCGAGATCTGCAAAGTCATGGCTGCCCACCTCTTCGATCGGCTGCTTGGAAAAGATTGCCACGCCATTGTAGCCCTTCTGCCCGCGTGCCAGCATGTGCGCGTAGCCAAGCGGCTCGAAAACCTCCACCGGGATTTTGTCGACCGGGCTTTTACACTCTTGCAGGCACAGCACATCGGGGGCTTCCTCGCGCATCAGTTTGGCCACGAGATCGGCGCGCAGCCGCACAGAGTTGATATTCCAAGTGGCAAGAGTGAAGGGCATGGGTGATCTCCTGGTCGATGATGTGCACCTAGCCCGTCCGCGCGGCCAAACGCAACCGCCGCCCGCCCGATCCCGAAGCGATGCGCAAAAAAAGCCCCGGTGCGAAACCGGGGCAAGTCCAACAGGGAGGTTCATGTGATAACCCGCACATGAACGGGTGTTCTTAGTATCTTGGTCTACGCGATTTGTCTTAATTTGAAGTAAATCAAATCATCACGACATCAGCCTGTAGCCGCCAGATTCTGTCACCAGAATCCGCGCGTTGGAGGGATCGGGCTCAATCTTCTGGCGCAAGCGGTAGATGTGAGTCTCAAGCGTATGGGTGGTGACACCGGCATTGTAGCCCCAAACCTCGTGCAGCAGCACATCGCGGGCCACGACGCCTTCGGTCGAGCGATAGAGGAACTTGAGAATGTTCGTTTCTTTCTCTGTCAGACGGATCTTCTTTTCGTCTTCCGTGATCAACATCTTCATCGACGGCTTGAACGTGTACGGTCCGAGCTGGAAGATGGCGTCTTCAGATTGCTCATGCTGACGCAGCTGCGCGCGGATCCGGGCCAGCAAGACCGGGAACTTGAACGGCTTGGTGATGTAGTCGTTGGCGCCCGCATCTAACCCTAGGATCGTATCGGCATCGCCATCATGTCCGGTCAACATGAGGATCGGTGCCTTAACGCCCTGCTTTCGCATCAGGCGGCAGACCTCTCGGCCGTCATTGTCGGGCAGGCCAACGTCGAGAATGATCAAGTCATAGATCGCGTCTTTGGTTTTGATCATCGCCTCGTGAGCGTTTCCGGCTTCAAAGACATCAAAGTCTTCTGTCATCAAAAGTTGCTCGCCGAGCACCTCGCGCAGATCGTCATCATCGTCGACAAGAAGGATTTTCTTCAGCTGGGCCATGGGGGTTCCTTGGTATGTGTCCTCGTTATTCTGACCCCGATGTGCGGTGCGAATACGCCCGTGACAAGTCGTGTGTCAGTGCTCTCACGTCCCTGTGTTGGATCGCGCGCGATTGTTTCAATTTCTTTCGAAAGCCTGTACGGCTGCCTAGGTAAAACCGGCCTGTTTCAGGAAAACCTCAGGAATCTCAATGAGCCTTGCCCCGAATTCCATTGATTTGCTGGCCCGCGCGCGCGCCGATCTGCGGATGGGAGTGCCTGTGATCCTGAGCGATGAGGCCTCTGCGTCGCTGGTGACGGCAGTCGAGACATTAAATGACGCCCGATTGGCGGATATCCGCGCTTTGGGCGGGGCGCCCGTCGTGGTCATCAGTGCGCGGAGGGCCGAGACGCTTAAGGCGCGCGCCTATGATGGTGATTTGGCGCGGGTTGTCCTGCCGGCGGATGCGGATCAATCCTGGGTCCAGAGCGTAGCCGACCCAGCAGATGATCTGGAAAAGCCGATGAAAGGCCCGCTGATGAGCGTGCGGGAGGGCGATGCGCGGCTGCACCGCCTGGCCATGCAACTGGTGAAATCGGCGCGCATGCTGCCGGCCGCTCTGGTGCTGGACATCGAGGATGCAGGGACCTTTGCCGCAAAACACGCGCTCACACGGCTCGACGCCGAGGCCACGCGCCCGCATCTTGAGGTGAACAGCCCGATGCATTCGGTTGTCAGCGCGCGGTTGCCGGTTGAGGTCTCTGAGGCCGGGCGTCTGCACGTCTTTCGCCCCGATGATGGCGGGGAGGAGCATTACGCCATCGAGATCGGATCGCCGTTGCGGGACAAACCGGTTCTGTCGCGACTGCACTCGGCTTGTTTTACCGGAGACGTGATGGGCTCTTTGAAATGCGATTGCGGCCCGCAGTTGCGCGCGGCGCTGGCGCAGATGGGCGAGGACGGGCAGGGCGTGCTGCTCTATCTCAATCAAGAAGGGCGGGGCATTGGCCTTGCCAACAAGATGCGCGCCTATTCCCTGCAGGATCAGGGGTTCGACACGGTCGAGGCCAATCACAGGCTCGGTTTTGAAGATGACGAGCGGGATTTCAGAATTGGTGCGGACATCCTGCGGCGGCTTGGGTTTTCTGCCGTGCGTCTTTTGACGAACAACCCCAACAAGATCGAGATGATGCGGTCAAACGGCATCGACGTGGAAGAGCGGGTGCCGCTGAAGGTTGGTGAGACACCACAAAACGAGGCGTATCTGGCGACCAAAGCCAAGAAATCTGGGCATCTGCTCTAAGCCGCTCATCGCTCCCTTCGGGCGCGCCTCGCTATGGCTTCACGTACCCCGGAGCATTGGGGGCTGGCCCCTACGGCATCACTCAGACCGCCGCGCTCGCTTTTCCATAGCATCCTGGCCAAGGGTCAGAGTGTAGGCCGCGAGCGCTTCCAGCTTTTTATCTGCCGCCTCTGCATCACGCGCCTCAACCGCATCGGCAATCTCCGTATGAAAACCGACAATGGTTTCGCGCGAGCGTTCTGTGAAGGTGATCATGTTCATCAGCGGCTGCATGGCTTCCACGGCGCCGGCAAGCTGATAGCTGAGCACGGGATTGTCGGCGGCGTCCACGAGGGCTCTGTGAAAGGTGACGTCGGAGGCGCAGTAGCTCTCATCAGACAGACCGGGCTGGGTTTGGCGGTGGATTTCAGCGCGCATGGTTGCCAGATGATCGGGCGAGCGGCGCGCAGCGGCCATCGGCGCGCAGGCGCGCTCCAGGGTGTAGCGGGCCTCACATGCCGTTTCGAACCGCACGGCATTCATCGACAAAAGCAAGGTCGATGTGGTGATGTGCTGCCCGTAGGCTTCTTCATATGACAGGCGTTTGACAAACGCGCCGCCGAAGGCCCCGCGCTGGGTGCGGATCAGGGATTGCGCCGCCAGCCGTTTGAGCGCCTCGCGCACCGTCGGGCGGGAGACGTTGAACTCGCTTGCAAGCTCGGCTTCAGAGGGCAACCGCTCATCCACGATCATGCGCCCGTCGACGATCGCATCGCGGATTTCCTTGGCGATCTGAGCGGATAAATCGCTCGTTATTTTGCTGTCAGTTTTCATTTGTCTTACATTTAATTGTCTGACATTTTCCGCGCAATACCCTTGAGTCGCGGGAGGGGCGGTTGCGTACCCAGTTTATCACACCAATGCGCAGCGTTTTGTGGCTAACGTTCTTCGCTGTGATCCTCCTGTCCTGGTGGTTTCTTTACATGATGGCCACGGGTATGGATCTCGACCTGATTGGCCGCCCGGGCCCGGAGGGCGAGATGATGCAGCGGATGGATCCGCGCATGCCGATGTATATGCCGATGGCCAATTTCGGCCCGCTCTTTTGGATGTGGGCGGTGATGATGGCCGCAATGATGTTGCCCACGCTGGTGCCGACCTTGCGCGCCTATGAAGACCTCATGACCTCTGCCAATGCCACGTGGCCGGGCTGGATGGGCGTGGTTCTTGGCTACGCCATCGCTTGGGTCGCCTTTGCGGCGGTCATCACGGGGGCGCAGCTGGCGCTTCTTTTCGGCGGTGTCGTTGACATGCTGGGCATCGCCAAATCGGTTTGGATCACCGGCGGTCTTTTGATCATTGTCGGCGCGTTTCAGTTCACCCGTGTGAAGGAGATTTGCCACGGCGTTTGTCACAGCCCGATGTCCTATTTCCTGGGCCATTGGCGGACCGGGTTTGCGGGTGGTTTGCGTATGGGTCTGGGCCTCGGAGCGTTTTGCGTCGGCTGCTGCTGGGGCTTTATGGCGCTCGGCTTTGTGGGTGGTGTGATGAGCCTTTTGTGGATGGGGCTCGCGACACTCTTTATGGTGATCGAGAAATTGCCTCAGATTGGGCATGTGGTGACGCGGCCCATGGGAGGTATACTGATATTCGCGGGGCTCGTCGTTTTGGCGCAGCCTCTGGTTATGGGAGGATAGAGGATGGCGGTCGCACGCAAGAAAAACGCAGAAAAGCTGCCGGTCAGCCAGCGGATCGACAACCGGATGGCCAATCCGAAGCGGCGCAAGATGACGCCGACGGAATGGGTCATCAAGGGCGAGCTTTTCCTCAATTGCTCCTGCACGGTTTTCTGCCCCTGCGTGGTGTCGCTGGGCGCGCACCCGCCCACGGAAGGACATTGCACCGCCTGGATGGCCATCGCGATTGATGAGGGCCACTATGAGGGTGAAGACCTGTCTGGCCTCAATGTGGGCCTGATGGTAGAGATCCCCGGCCGCATGGCCGAGGGCGGCTGGAAAGTGGCCGCCTATGTCGATGAGCGCGCGAGCGGCAAAGCCTATAACGGCATTCTTCAGATCTTCTCTGGCCAGGCGGGGGGCACAACCGGGCTCTTCACCATGTTGGTGAGCGACATCGTGGGGGCCGAGCGCGAAAAGGTCGAGATCGTGCGCGAGGGCACAAAGCGCGGGCTTTACATCGGGCGCAAGATCCAAGGCGAGATCGAGATGATTGATGGCGGCAACCCCGACCATCCGGTCATGATCACCAACTCAAAATACTGGATGGGCCCCGATATCATTGCCGCGCGAGGCACCAAATCGAAGGTCCGTGATTTCGGTCGCATCTGGGATTTCGGCGGCAAATCCGCCGAAATCTGCCCGATCGACTGGAGCGGTCCGAAGTAAGGGTGGCCTCTCATGATAACGCCGTCCTATTGCGCGCTGATGGCGCGGTACAATGCTTGGCAGAACAGCGAGCTTTTCACGGCGCTTGATCCGGTGCCGGCCGAGGATGTCGTGGCGGACCGCGGGGCGTTCTTCGGCTCCATCCTCGGCACGCTCAATCACATCCTGTGGGCCGATCAGATCTGGATGAGCCGATTTGACGAGCGGTTTGCCAAACCGGACGGTGGCATCCCCGAGAGCCCGCGCCTCTGCCCTGATTTTTCTGCGTGGCGCGATGAGCGCGCGTCGATGGATGCGCGCATGGCGGAGTGGGCCGCGGGCCTCAGCCACGAGGAACTGGCAGGCGATGTCGCCTGGTATTCGGGTGCTGCTGAGCGCGACGTGGTCAAACCCCGCGCGTTTTGCATTTCACACATGTTCAACCACCAGACCCATCACAGAGGGCAAGTACACACGATGATGACCAGTGCAGGTTTTACGGGCAACACGTCCGATCTCTTTTTACTTCCGGAGATCTAGCGATGACGGCGCTTCTCTCTCCCTCCAGACGGTTGCGTCGGACGCCCTTTAGCGAAGGCGTCGAAGCGGCAGGTGTCAAAGCATATACGGTCTATAACCGGATGCTTTTGCCGACGGTCTTCCGCTCACCGGAAGAGGATTACCATCACCTCAAATCGGCGGTTCAGGTCTGGGACGTCTCCGTGGAGCGCCAGGTGGAGATGCGCGGGCCAGAAGCCGGTCGGCTGATGCAGATGCTCACGCCGCGCGATTTGCGTGGGATGACCCCTGGTCAGTGTTTCTATGTGCCGATCGTGGATGAAACGGGCGGGATGCTGAACGATCCTGTGGCGGTGAAACTGGCCGAGGATCGCTGGTGGATTTCCATTGCCGACAGTGACCTGCTGTTTTGGGTGAAGGGCGTCGCCAGCGGATGGCGTCTGGATGTGCTGGTGGATGAGCCGGATGTGTCACCGCTGGCCGTGCAGGGGCCCAAGGCCGAAGAGCTTATGGCCCGTGTCTTTGGCGATGCGGTGCGCGACATTCGCTTCTTCCGGTTTGACCTGCTGGATTTCCAGGGTCGGGAACTGGTTGTCGCGCGCTCTGGCTATTCCAAACAGGGCGGCTTCGAGATTTACGTTGAAGGCGGTGACATTGGCATGCCGCTTTGGAATGCGCTGATGGAGGCGGGCAAGGATCTCGATGTCTATGCGGGCTGTCCCAACCTGATTGAACGCATCGAAGGCGGGCTCTTGAGCTATGGCAACGACATGACAGATGACAACACGCCTCATGAATGCGGGTTGGGTAAGTTCTGCAACACCCATAGCGCCGTGGGCTGCATCGGGCGCGACGCGCTCTTGCGGGTGGCCAAAGAGGGGCCTGTCCAGCAGGTGCGCGCTGTGGCGATCGAAGGGGGCAAGTTGCCACCCTGTGATCGTTGGTGGCGTGTACGTGCCGGCGACGAGGTTGTCGGACGCATCAGCTCTGCCGCATGGAGCCCGGATTTCGACACCAACGTGGCGATCGGCATGATCCGTATGACCCATTGGACGCCGGGAACGCAGCTTGAGGTCGACACCCAGGAGGGGACGTTCAAAGCGATGGTGCAGTCGAAATTCTGGATTTGAAGAACACTAAGATGAAATCGGGCGTCATGCCCATGTCGAAAGGAGCCTACCCATGTTCAACGCCTTGATGGTCGAGAAAGACGAAGAGAGCGGCAAGACATCCGCAGGCGTGCAACAGATTGCGCTTGACGATCTGCCCGACGGCGACGTGACCGTTGCCGTTGACTATTCCACCGTGAATTACAAGGACGGGCTGTGCATCGGGCCGGGTGGCGGCTTGGTGCGCAAGTACCCCCATGTGCCAGGGATTGATTTCGCCGGAACGGTCGAGGCCAGTGACAACGAATGCTACAAGCCTGGCGACAAGGTTGTGCTGACCGGCTGGCGGGTGGGCGAGGTCCATTGGGGCGGCTATGCGCAGAAGGCGCGGGTAAAGGCCGAGTGGCTGGTGCCGCTGCCTGATGGCCTGGACACGCGCGCGGCCATGGCTGTCGGGACTGCGGGTTTCACGGCAATGCTGGCGGTGATGGCGCTCGAAGATCACGGGCTTAAGCCCGGGCAGGGGCCCGTGCTGGTGACCGGTGCTGCAGGCGGTGTTGGTTCTGTGGCGACGGCGATCTTGGCCGGTTTGGGCTATGAGGTGGCGGGAGTGACCGGTCGTCCTGAGACGGCGGACTATCTGAAATCCTTGGGCGCCACGCAGATCGTACCGCGCGAAGACATCAATGAGACAGTGAAGCGGCCTTTGGAGGCGGAGACATGGTCTGGGTGTGTGGATGCCGAGGGGGGCGACATGCTGGACCGGGTTCTGGGGCAGATGAAATACGGCGCCTCTGTTTCGGCTGTGGGTCTTGCCGGTGGTGCGGGCCTGCCCGCGACGGTGATCCCGTTCCTGCTGCGGGGGGTGAACCTCTTGGGTATCGACTCTGTGATGCAGCCCTATGACAACCGCGTGCGCGCGTGGGAGCGGATCGCGTCCGATCTGCCGATGGATAAGCTGGAGGCAATGATCCAGCCCGCGACGCTGTCGGATCTGCCAGCGCAGGGCAAAGACATCCTAAAAGGTCAGGTCAAAGGCCGGGTTGTTGTGGATGTGAACGCCTGAGTTGACGCGTTTCGGCCCCCAAATGGCGAACGCCCATAATGTGCTTGGATTTGGGGGTCGGTATTGCGTCAGTTTTGCTTCGGTGCGGCCAGTGCCGCCGGCATATGTTACTGCAACTTTCTTGGCGCAGCGCCGCGGCCTGTCCAGCCTGGGGTTAGGTACCGCAGCACCCTCGTGTCGGTCGCGGGCGGATCCGACGGTCAGGCGGGCTGCTCCAATAGCGCAAGATGCGCACCTGCCGGGTCGCGGATGATGGCAAAACCGGCGTGGCGTTGGTCTACGACGGTGCCGCCGTGGGCGTCCACCTGTGTAAGGGCATCCTCAAGTGACGGCACAGACACGTACATGAGCCAGACCGGCGGCAAGGACGCATTGTCCCCGCGCGCGTGGCAGAGCCCCGCGAACCGTTCGCCATCGGCGTTGGTCATATCGAAATCGGCGTAGTCCCCCATGTCATGCTCTGAGGCCGTCCAATTGCAGACGGCCTCGTAAAAGGGGACAAGCTGTGCTGCATCCGGGGTGGTCAGATCGTGCCAAACCGGCGCGCCGTGTGTCGTCTGGGCCATGGGGTTTCCTTTTTTATCAGATGGCTTGGCTGGGCCTGTCGCCTCGCTTGAAGCAGTGTTGCAAGGACGGGGCGCTGTGTGAAGGGGCTGCGGCACGCTTTGGGATAGTTCGGGGTTCGGGATCTCTATGGGATTTTGTGGCACCGGGCGCGAATCACCCGGAAATGTCATGGGAATGGGATGTATTTGCCTCGAAATTCCGTGTTCGACACCGGGCCAAGATGACGTAACTTCGGAAAATCTCCCAAAATATGGGATTTTGAGGGAATTTAGTGACGGCGCTGATTTATCTACATATTGTGTCTATAAATCAATTAAACGCAATTTAGGCCACAAATTCGAGAGATTAAGGCACATCATCTTGATTTTCAGGCCACACAAAATCAAGATACTGTGCTCATTCCCGTAAAAACTTATTGATTTCCATAATTTCCCATGTCATCCCTTTCTACACGATGAGGACGGGATAAAAAGGGGCGATCAAAAAGACCCCAAGAGTAAATCCCAAGTCAGGTTTCATACAGGCACCCGCTTTCATCGATTGAAGAGATCCGGCGCGCGGGCGAGCAGACATCCCCCCAGGTGGCGCGCGCAGCTGGACACCCCGCATAGCGGGACGAGGGCGGCGGATTGGACAGTGGCAGCAGTCTAATCCGCCGTTTCGTTTTTAAGGGGTCCATACGGGCCGAAACGAGGGGGGAGAGAATTGAGGACACGCGAGGTCTTAGGGGATAGTGGTTCGCAGGTTCAGAGGTGAAGGGCTCCACAAGGTGGATGCAAAGGGGCGGGTGTCTATCCCGGCCCATTTTCGCCGTGTGCTGGAGGCCAATGATCCAGGCTGGACCGATGGTCTGAACCCGGAACTCGTGATCGTCTATGGCGACCATCGTCGCAAATATCTTGAATGCTACACGGTCAAAGCCATCGAAGAGGTGGATGAGAAGATCGAAGCGTTGCCGCGCGGATCGAAGGAGCGGTCTATTCTGGCGCGTCTCTTCTCCGCGCAATCCGTCCACACCAATGTGGATGAGACCGGTCGTCTGGTTCTGCCGCTTAAGCTGCGTGAGAAGATCGGTCTGACGGTCCCCGGAGAGGCGCTGTTTCTTGCCGCCGGTGACACGTTCCAGATCTGGAAGCCTGAAACCTACGGCGCCGAAGAAGAGGCCCGCACCGAGGCGTGGCTCGACGAGCTGCCCGATGATGTGGATCCGCTTGTGTTCCTTGACGGGCCTCCCGGTCAGATGGCGGAGGGTTGACGGATGTCTGCTGCTGCCGCTGCTTCCGATCACACCGCTCCTCATATCCCTGTTCTCTTGCGCTCAATCCTGGAGGCGGTTGCCCCGGTGACGGGTGTGTGGATTGACGGCACGCTGGGCGCGGGCGGGTATACGCGCGGTTTGCTAGAGGCTGGTGCGGCACGGGTCATTGCAATTGACCGCGATCCGCTGGCGATAGAGTTGGCTGAGGATTGGGGTGCGCCCTATGGCGACGCCCTGGAGGTCGTTCAGGCCCGGTTTTCCGAAATGGATCACCATGTCCAAGAGGCCGATGGTGTTGTCCTCGATCTTGGCGTGTCGTCCATGCAGCTCGATCAGGCAGAGCGTGGGTTCTCATTTCAAAAAGATGGCCCGCTGGACATGCGCATGGGCCAGGCGGGGCGGTCTGCGGCGGATATTGTGAATGAGGCCGATGAGGCCGTATTGGCCGACATCTTGTTTCTTTATGGTGAAGCGCGCGCAAGCCGCCGGATTGCCCGGGCCATCGTCAAGGCGCGCCCCTTGGAGACAACGCTTGAGCTGGCCAATGTGATTTGTGCCTGCCTGCCGCGTGCCAAGCCGTGGCAGGCGCATCCCGCGACTCGCAGCTTCCAGGCGCTGCGCATTGCGGTGAATGAAGAATATGCCGAACTGGTGGACGGGCTTGAGGCCGCAGAGCGCGTGCTGAGGCCGGGTGGCCAGCTGGCGGTTGTCACCTTTCATTCGGTCGAAGACCGGATTGTGAAACGGTTCTTGCAGGTGAAAGCCGATGCAGGTGGCGGTGGCAGCCGTCATGCACCGCAAGAGGCGGCACGCACACCGCAGTTTACCCTGAAATCCCGCAAGGCGATGGCACCGGATGCAGACGAGATCGCCTCAAACCCGAGGGCGCGGTCGGCCAAGCTGCGCCTCGCTGTTCGTACTGATGCCATGCCGGAGGCCGCGGACCCCCGCGCGCTGGGCATGCCAGACCCCAAGAGAGCTTACTGATGCGTTCGTTTTTTTATGCTTTAACGGTTGCCGTCGTCATTGCCATGGCGTTTTGGGCCTACAACGAAAATTACAAAACTCAGGAAGCCCAGGCACGGGCTGAAGCGTTGCAACAAGAGATCTCGGATGCCCGCGAAAGGCTGCGGATGCTGCGCGCAGAGTGGGCCTATCTGAACCGTCCCGACCGGCTGCGGGATCTGGCCGAGATCAACTTTGATACCCTTGGTCTTTTGGAATTGCGCCCGCATCAGTTTGGCCGCGTGAGAGAAGTGGCTATGCCGGTGGAAGACATTCTGATCATCGAAGACCCGATTGATGTCATTGAGTATCTCAGCGAAGGGGGGCATTTCCCATGATCCGGACCCCCTTGCGCCCTCTGGCGCGTATCCTGCGTGCCCGTGACATGGGCGAAAATCCCGACAAGATTGAGCGCGAAAACATCCGGGCGCGGCATGCAGAAATGCGCGACAAAACGCGCAAACGAGCCGAAGGGCGCCTGGTTGTGCTGGGGCTTTTCTTTGTATTTGCTTTCGCCACCATCGGCGCGCGGATGGGCACGTTGGCCAATTCGGAGCCGGTTGAGCCGCGCGCCGGCGTGGCCGGAGTGCAGATCCTCGCGCAGCGGGCCGATATTGTGGATCGTCGCGGCAGGCTTTTGGCGACGAATTTCCAGACCCATTCGCTCTATGCTCAGCCGCAACAGATTATTGAGCCTGAGGCGACGGCTGATGCGTTGGTCAAGATCTTCCCGGATCTGGATCGCAGCCGTCTGCTAAAGGATTTCACGGGCAAGCGTAAGTTCTTGTGGGTGAAGAAAAAAATCAGTCCGGAACAAAAGCAGGCGGTACATGATATCGGCGAGCCTGGTCTGCTTTTTGGGCCGCGTGACATGCGGCTTTATCCCAACGGGGCGATTGCCGCGCATATCCTCGGCGGGGCCAGTTTTGGCGAGGAAGGCGTAAATTCGGCCGAGATCATTGGCGTGGCGGGCGTGGAAAAGGAATTCGACGCCCGCCTGCGGGATCCTGCGCGGGGTCATGAGCCGCTGATGCTCTCGATTGATTTGTCGGTGCAGGCGGCGGTTGAGCGTGTTTTGCACGGCGGCATGACCGTCATGAATGCGCGCGGTGCGGCAGCCGTGCTGATGGATGTGGAAACCGGCGAGCTGATCGCCATGGCCTCGCTGCCGGACTTTGACCCAAACGATCGCCCGTTGCCGCCGGCGCGCGGCTTGCCATCTGACAGCCCGATTTTCAACCGCGCGGTTCAGGGGCTTTATGAGCTTGGATCCACCTTTAAGATCTTCACCGTGGCGCAGGCCATGGATCTGGGTCTGATCAATCCCTCTACGATAATTGACACGAAGGGGCCTTTGCGCTGGGGCAAGTTTCGGATCCGGGATTTTCGTAATTATGGCCCTGAGCTGTCGGTCAGTGAGGTGATTGTGAAATCCTCCAACATCGGCACAGCGCGCATCGCGCAGATGATCGGTGTGCGAAGACAGCAGGAGTTTCTGGGCAAATTGGGCTTTCTCAAGCCCACAACACTTGAGGTAATTGAGGCCCCAAATGCGGTTCCATTGCAGCCCAAGAAATGGTCAGAGCTGTCGCTGATGACCATCTCCTATGGTCACGGGCTGTCATCCTCGCCCCTACATCTGGCGGCAGGCTATGCGACGCTCGCCAATGGCGGCTACAAGGTCACGCCCACGGTGCTGCGCCAGCCGCGCAATCAGCGCGGCGAGCAGGTGATGTCGCAAGAGGCGGCGGCGCGGTCTTTGCGGATGCTGCGAGAGGTTGTGACCGAGGGCACGGCGTCGCTGGCTGAGGTGCCGGGCTACGCCGTTGGGGGTAAAACCGGGACGGCCGACAAACCCAAGACCCGTGGCGGGGGATACTATGAGGACAAGGTGATCGCCACCTTTGCCTCTGTGTTTCCGGCCCATGACCCCAAATACGTGCTGGTTGTCACGCTGGATGAACCCTCGGAAAACTCGGGCGAAGAACCGCGTCGGACTGCCGGTTGGACGGCGGTGCCTGTGGCCGCTGAGATCATCCGCCGCGTGGCCCCGCTCATGGGGCTCAGACCTGAGATTGAACCCGTCGTCCCCACTGGTATAACAACTGTGTCGCAGCGGGCCGAGTAGGCCGCTCAAAGGGATCTGAATGGGTTGGGCAGTGTGAGCCAGGTTAAATCTCTTGATCAACTGGGCCTCACGGCCATTGGCGGCAAGAAAGCCAGAGTGACCGGCCTGGCCGTCGACAGCCGCGATGTCAAAAAGGGCTTCCTCTTTGCCGCGCTTCCGGGATCAAAGGTCCATGGCGGTGAGTTCATCACCTATGCGTTGCGCATGGGCGCGTCTGCGATCCTGACCGATACGGAAGGCGCGAAGATCGCCGAAGACGAGTTGGCTGAGGCGGATGTGGCCCTGATCCTCGCCGAAGATCCGCGCCAGACGCTGGCCTTTGCCGCGGCACTCTGGTTCGGGGCGCAGCCTGAAACGGTGGTCGCCGTTACCGGCACCAATGGCAAGACGTCAGTTGCCAGTTTCACCAGGCAGATTTGGGAAAAGATGGGGTTTGACGCCGTCAATATCGGCACGACCGGGGTCGAGGGCGCCTATACTGCGCCGCTCGCGCATACTACACCAGAACCCATCACGTTGCACCGCGTGCTCGCTGAAGCCGACGCGCATTTGGTCAGTCATGCGGCGATGGAGGCCTCATCCCATGGGCTGGAGCAACGTCGGCTTGACGGGGTGCGCTTGGCTGCGGCGGGGTTTACCAATCTCAGTCAGGACCATCTGGATTATCACGACAGCTTTGCAGAGTATTTCAACGCCAAGGCCGGGCTTTTTGCGCGGGTTTTGCCCGAAGACGGGGTTGCGGTGATCAACATCGATGACGATCGCGGGCTTGAGATGGCCGCGATCGCGCGGGATCGCGGGCAGGATGTGCTGACCGTCGGGCGCACGGACGGTGCGGATCTTCACATTCTGGCGCGCAGCTTTTCCCCCACAGGGCAGGTTTTGCGCTTTGACTGGCGGGGCCGGGTGGCGCAGGCAGAGCTGCAGCTCATTGGCGGGTTTCAGGCCGAAAACGTGCTTTTGGCCGCGGGTCTTGCGATTGGCGCGGGCGCTGATGCTGAACAGGTCTTTGCCACGCTATCGTCGATGCGCACGGTGCGCGGTCGGATGGAGCTTGCCGCGCGACGTTTCAATGGCGCGTCGGTTTTCGTGGATTATTCCCATACGCCCGATGCTGTTGCCACGGCGCTGCGGGCGCTCAGGCCGCATGTGATGGGCCGGATCATCTGCGTTGTCGGCGCGGGTGGGGACAGGGACGCCACAAAGCGGCCTTTGATGGGTATGGCGGCGGCGGAACATGCCGATCAGGTGATCGTGACCGACGACAATCCGCGCAGCGAAGACCCAGCTATCATACGCGCGGCCGTCCTCGAGGGCTGCCCCGAAGCGACCGAAGTGGGCGATCGGGCCGAGGCCATTTTGCGCGGTGTGGATGCGCTCGCGGCGGGGGATGCGCTTTTGATCGCGGGCAAGGGGCATGAAACCGGCCAGATTGTGGGCGATGACGTTTTCCCGTTTGACGATGCCGAACAGGCCAGCGTGGCCGTCTCCGCCCTGGACGGAGGCGCGCTGTGAGCCTTTGGACGGCTGAGGCGGCAGCGGCCGCCACGTGTGGGCGTATCACGCGGGACTGGACGGCGACCGGCGTGTCCATAGACACAAGGACGTTGCAGCCGGGCGACCTTTTCATCGCGCTGACCGTGGCGCGGGACGCCCATGATTTTGTTGCCAATGCTTTGGAAAAAGGCGCGTCGGCGGCTTTGGTGTCGCGGGTCCCTGAAGGGGTGCCCGATGATGCGCCGCTTTTGATCGTGGAGGATGTGCAATCCGGGCTGGAGGCTTTGGGCCGAGCCGCACGTGCGCGGGTGCAGGCGCGAGTGATCGGGATCACGGGCTCTGTAGGCAAGACCTCAACCAAGGAAATGCTGCGGGATGTGTTGGCCACTCAGGGCAGAACCCATGCGTCGGTGGCCAGCTACAACAATCATTGGGGCGTGCCGCTGACCTTGGCGCGCATGCCTGCGGACACGGAATTTGCCGTGATCGAGATGGGCATGAACCATCCCGGTGAAATCGCGCCCCTGTCGCGGATGGCGCGCCCCCATGTGGCGCTGGTCACCACCGTGGCCGAAGTGCATATGGAAGCGTTTGACGACGGGATTGAGGGTATCGCACGAGAGAAAGCCGCCATTTTCGAAGGCTTGGAGCCGGGCGGCGTGGCTGTGGTCAATGATGATATCGCCACGCAGCCGATCTTATGCGCTGCAGCGGAGGCTGCCCACGCCCGGCAGATTGGGTTCGGGGAAAACGGGCGGGATTTCCAGCTGCTCTCTGTGACAGTCGCGGACGGTGTAAGCGTTGCCAAAGCTGAAACGGCGGGCGCACCGTTTCTTTTTAAACTGGCATCGGCGGGCCAGCATTTTGCCATGAATGGGTTGGGCGCGCTTGCCTCAGCGCAAGCCATGGGCGCAGATTTGGCCCTCTCAGCCCATGCATTGTCGCAGTGGCGGCCGGTTGGCGGGCGCGGGGTTGTGGAACGCATTGAGCTTGACCCTGACCGCCCGGATGCCGCGCTGACCCTGATTGATGATGCCTATAACGCCAATCCCACGTCGCTTGGGGCGGCCTTTGACGTGCTGGCACAGTCGTCAACCAATGGCCGCAGGATCGCGTTTGTGGGCGATATGAAAGAGCTGGGCCCAAAGGAGCGTGAGATGCATGGCGCCATGGCGGAGCACCCGGCCATGGCGCAGATTGATCTTGTGCACTGCGTCGGTCCGCTGATGGAGACGCTGCATCTCGGGTTGCCCTCGGACAAACAGGGGCAGCACAGCGACACGAGTGAGGCCATGGCACCGCACCTGCGTGCGCTTGTTCAGGCGGGGGATACCATTCTGGTCAAGGGCTCGTTATCCATGGATATGGCGCGCATTGTGTCGGGGATCAAAGATCTTGGCTGGCGGTTGCCAGAGACGGCACAGCAACAGGGCACCGGGGCGCAGAACCCTGAGACATAGAATGAAAAGGCACGGGGCAAGAGCTGAATGCTATACTGGCTGACCATATGGTCCGATGGCGGAGATTTCTTTAACCTTTTCCGCTACATCACGTTCCGCGCCGGCGGTGCGTTTCTGACGGCTCTGATCTTTGGGTTTCTCTTTGGAAAACCACTGATCAACGTGCTGCGCAAAAAGCAGGGCAAGGGCCAGCCCATTCGCGATGATGGGCCAGAATCACACAGGGCCAAGACCGGGACGCCGACGATGGGCGGGTTGCTGATCGTGGGGGCTTTGGTCACGTCATCCCTGCTCTGGGCGCGGCTCGACAATGCCTATATATGGATGATCCTGTTTGTCACCTTGGCGTTCGCGCTGATTGGGTTTGCAGATGATTACGCCAAGGTCTCACGGCAAAGCTCCTCTGGGGTGCCCGGTCGGGTGCGGCTGCTTTTGGGGTTCATCATTGCCGGGATCGCCGGGTTTTGGGCCTCAAGCTACCATCCTGAGATGTTGCAGTATCAGATGGCGTTTCCGTTCTTGAAAGACGCGCTTTGGAATATGGGGCTCTTTTTCATCCCCTTCGCGATGTTCGTGATCGTGGGCGCGGCGAATGCCGTCAACCTCACGGACGGCTTGGACGGGCTTGCCATTATGCCGGTTATGATCGCGGGCACAGCTCTTGGGATCATTGCCTACGCGGTGGGACGGGTCGACTTCACCGAGTATCTTGAGGTGCATTATGTGCCGGGCACCGGGGAGGTTCTGGTCTTCGTGGCGGGGCTCGTCGGCGGTGGATTGGGCTTTTTGTGGTACAACGCGCCGCCCGCTGCGGTCTTTATGGGCGACACCGGATCGTTGGCCTTGGGCGGGGCTTTGGGCGCGATTGCGGTGGCCACGAAGCACGAATTGGTGCTGGGCATCATTGGCGGTATTTTCGTCGTAGAAGCGCTCAGCGTGATCATTCAGGTGCTCTATTTCAAGACCACCGGCAAACGCGTGTTTCTGATGGCGCCGATCCATCACCACTATGAAAAGAAGGGTTGGGCCGAGCCCACGATCGTCATCCGGTTCTGGATCATTGCCCTGATCCTGGCGATGATCGGGCTGGCGACGCTCAAAGTGAGGTAAGCGATGCCCCATGCGGAAGTTTGCTATTCCAGTGATCTAAGCCTTGATCCCGCGGCGGTGCTGGGGCGCATCGAGGAGGTGTTGCAAGCCCATGATCCGGGCTCGGGCGCCTGCAAGGGGCGCGCCTATCCCGCTGATATCTTCCATCACACGCATTTTCTGGCGCGGGTTTCGCTCTTGGCGAAACCGCACCGAGATGCGGCGTTCATTGCGTCGCTGAGTGCGGATCTGGAGGCGGCGATCAAGGCCTGCATTGCGGAGCCATGCATGTTCACGCTCGACATTTCATTTTCGTCGCAGATCTACATCACCAACGATCATCACGGGGCTGGCTGATGGGGGGTCCAGTCAAGGACCGTGCGGGCATGATCTCTGGCATGGCGCCAGAGCTGGACGACACGATCTGGCATTTCTGCACGGGGCGGGAGGTGGATCCGTCCGGGGCGCTCGCCGTGTTTGAAGAGGCAGAAGGCCGCTCTCTCGTCCTGCCGGACGATCTCGCCGAGCTCCGTGGATTTGATCGCAGCTTGCCCATGGCGCGGATCACGTTGCGGGTGCATTCGGCGCTGGATGGGGTGGGGCTGACGGCGGCTGTGGCGGGTGCCCTGGCCGAGGCCGGCATCCCGTGCAACATGATTGCCGCGTATCATCATGATCATGCTTTTGTGCCGTGGGAGACGCGTGTGCAGGCGTTCGAGACCCTACAAAGACTGTCTCAGGAGGCGGGCGCGTGATCCCCGTGCGCGGCTGCAAAGGCTTCAGAGTGGCGGTTCTGGGCTTGGGCAAAACCGGATTGTCGGCGGCCCTGGCCTTGCAGGCAGGTGGAGCGCATGTGGTCTCATGGGATGACAGCCCGGTGGCGCGCGCGGCGGCCGATGTGCAGGATATGCCCTTGCGAGACCTCAGCAAGGATCGCGCGTTTGACGATGTGGATATGCTGGTTGTCTCACCCGGCATCCCGCATCTTTATCCAGAGCCCAATCCGATCATTGCCGCAGCGATGATGTTGGGCATTCCCGTCGACAATGACATCGGGCTTTTCTTCCGCTCTCTGGCCAATGAGGACTGGGCGCGGTTTGAAATCCCGCCCAAGGTGATCGCCGTCACGGGCAGCAATGGCAAATCAACCACCTCAGCCTTGATCCATCACATTATGGAATGCGCAGGAAAGCCCGCGCAACTGGCCGGCAATATCGGCCGTGGGGTCTTGGATATTGACCCGCCGGGTGACGGGGCTGTTGTCGTGCTGGAACTGAGTTCGTATCAAACCGAACTGGCGCGTGCGTTGACGCCTGATGTGGCGGTCTTCACCAATCTCACGCCCGATCATCTGGACCGGCACGGTGGCTTTGGCGGGTATTTTGCCGCCAAACGACGACTGTTTTCCGAAGGCGGGCCGGACCGCGCGGTCATTGGTGTGGACGAACCCGAAGGCGTTTATCTGGCGGGCCAGCTCTCAGAGGCGCCAAGTGACGACCGGGTTCTAAGGATCTCAGTGGATCACAAGCTAAGCGGGCCCGGTTGGAATGTTTTCGCGCGTAAGGGATTTCTAAGCGAGTACCGCAAGGGGCGGCAGGCGGCCTCGATTGATCTGCGGCCGGTGTCTGGCTTGCCTGGCAGCCACAATCATCAAAACGCCTGTGCCGCCTATGCGGCCTGCCGCGCCATTGGCATCGCGCCGCGCCTGATTGAAGATGCCCTGCACAGTTTCGAAGGCTTGCCCCATCGCAGCCAGATTGTGACCAGGGCGGGCGGCGTAGCTTATGTCAATGACAGCAAGGCCACCAATGTGGACGCCGCACTCAAGGCGCTTTTGGCGTTCAAGCGCATTCGCTGGATCTGTGGTGGGCTGCAAAAGGAAGGCGGTATGGGCGGGGTGCAAGCGGGGCTTGAGAACGTGATAAAGGCCTATGTCATCGGGCGGGATGCGGCGCAGTTTGCCCTCCTGCGGCGCGGGGTGGAGGCGGTGGTGTGAACCTAGCTTGATGCGGCGGTGACGCGCGCCATGCGAGATGCTGAGGAGGGTGACACCGTGTTGCTGGCCCCCGGCGCGGCCAGCTTTGATCAATATGACAATTTCGAGCAGCGCGGCGAAGATTTCATGCGCTGTGTGAAAGCGGCGCTCGGCTGAGCATCACCAGTTTCGCGATTTTCCAAGGATATCGTCGGAAAATTATCTTAGTATTTGTCGGGCTGGCATGATGGAAACGCTTCCATCAATCTTACCAATCTGTTACACTTAGTAAAGAGCCTCCGTAAAAGAGGGGCCGGCAGTTGGCAGAGCGGCAGTCGTTATGACGGAAATGGTGTATGGGGCAGTCCCGTCTCGGGACGTTGAGCCAATAATACCCAAATGGTGGCGCACGATCGACAAATGGTCGATGATTTGCGTTTTGATCCTGTTTTGTATCGGTATTTTGCTTGGTCTTGCGGCCTCGCCACCTTTGGCCGAGAAAAACGGCTTTCAACCGTTTCACTATGTGCAGCGGCAGGCGGTGTTCGGTTTCATGGCGCTCTTTGCCATGCTGATCGTCTCGATGATGAGCCCGCAGGTGGTGCGCCGCCTGGCCGTCTTGGGCTTTATCGCAGCCTTTGCGGCGTTGGCGCTGCTGCCGTTTTTTGGCACGGATTTCAACAAAGGTGCGGTGCGGTGGTACTCGCTGGGCTTTGCCTCTCTGCAGCCGTCTGAGTTTCTCAAGCCTGTTTTCGTCGTTGTGTCGGCGTGGTTGATGGCCGCCAGCCAAGAGATCAACGGCCCCCCGGGCAAGTCTTGGTCCTTTGTTCTGGTGCTTGCGATTGTCACGCTCTTGGCTTTGCAGCCCGATTTCGGACAGGCCTGTCTGGTACTCTTTTCATGGGGTGTGATGTATTTTGTGGCGGGTGCACCGATTTTTCTTTTGATCGCTATGGCCGCGGCTGTTCTGGCAGTGGGTACGTTTGCCTACGCCAATTCTGAACATTTTGCGCGCCGCATCGATGGGTTTCTCAGCCCCGATGTTGACCCAAACACGCAGCTTGGATTTGCCACCAACGCGATCCGCGAAGGCGGCTTTCTGGGGGTCGGCGTTGGTGAGGGCGAGGTAAAGTGGAGCCTGCCGGACGCGCATACGGATTTTATCATCGCGGTCGCGGCAGAAGAATACGGTCTTGTACTCGTGCTCTGTATCATCGCGCTTTATGCCACGATCGTTGTGCGCTCACTGGCGCGTCTGATCCGCGAGAGAGACACGTTTGTGCGTCTTGCCGGTGTGGGTCTGCTTTCGGTTTTCGCAGTGCAGGCGATGATCAATATGGGTGTCGCGGTACGTCTTTTGCCGGCAAAAGGCATGACGCTTCCATTCGTGAGCTACGGCGGCTCGTCTCTCATTGCGGGCGGGATCCTGGTTGGCATGCTCTTTGCGTTGACGCGCAATCGGCCTCAGGGCGAGATACGCGACCTCTTGCGAGGAACGCCCCGTTGAACGAAAAGCCACTTCTCATCATCGCCGCGGGCGGCACGGGCGGGCACATGTTCCCGGCGCAGTCTTTGGCCGAAGTTATGCTGCGACGCGGGTGGCGCGTGAAGCTCTCAACCGATGCACGTGGCGCGCGCTATTGCGGTGGGTTCCCGCATACCGTTGAGGTGGAACAGGTGGCGTCTGCGACCTTCGCCCGGGGCGGTGTCCTCAATAAGCTTCTTGCACCGTTTCACATCGTGGGCGGCGTTTTGGGCGCGGCCATCCGTATGCGCCGCGACATACCCGATGCCGTGGTGGGCTTTGGCGGCTATCCCACGATCCCAGCCTTGGCGGCGGCCTGGCTCTTGCGCAGACCGCGCATGATCCACGAGCAAAATGGCGTTTTAGGGCGCGTCAATCAGGTCTTTGCGACCCATGTGGATCGCATCGCCTGTGGCACATGGCCCACCGAATTGCCTCAAGATGCAAAAGGCATTCACGTGGGCAATCCGGTGCGCGCGGCCGTCCTTGAACGGGCCCAAGCGCCCTACGTTGCCCCCGGGCCGCACCCCAATTCCATTCTGGTGATGGGGGGCAGTCAGGGCGCGCGTATTCTGTCTGACGTGGTGCCACAAGCCATCGCCGATTTGCCCAGTGCGCTTTTGGAAGATTTGCGGGTCAGCCATCAGGCGCGGGATGAGGATATGGACCGCGTGCAGTCATTTTATGCCCAAAACGGTATTGCCGCAGATGTGCAGCCGTTCTTTCGCGACGTGCCAAAACGTATGACCGAGGCGCAATTGGTGATCAGCCGCGCCGGTGCGTCTTCGTTGGCAGACATCTCTGTCATTGGGCGCCCGTCCATCTTGGTGCCTTTAGCGATCGCGATCCGTGATGAGCAAACGGCCAATGCGCGCGGCCTCTCAGAGGCAGGGGCGGCCGTGATCTTGCAAGAAAGCGCCTTTAGCGCGAAAACGCTCGCAGATCAGATCGAGGCCATCCTGAGCCAGCCTGATACCGCGTCCCATATGGCGCATGCCGCGCTGAGCGTCGCCAAACCAGATGCCCCGCAGGTTCTGGCGGATATGGTCGAGGCTTTGGCGCTCAAAGGACAGATAACATGAACGCGGCGACCAAACTGCCCGGTGACGTAGGGCCGATCCACTTTGTCGGGATCGGTGGTATCGGAATGTCGGGCATCGCTGAGGTGCTGCTCAATCTGGGCTATGTCGTGCAAGGCTCAGACCTCAAGAGCTCCAAGATCACAGAGCGCCTTGCGGATATGGGTGCGCTGATCTTTGAAGGGCAGCGGGCCGAAAATATGGACACTGCTGAGGTCGTTGTCATTTCCTCGGCCATCAAGGCGGACAACCCCGAATTGGTGGAGGCGCGACGCTTGGGCCTTCCTGTGGTGCGTCGGGCCGAAATGCTGGCAGAGCTGATGCGGCTGAAATCCAACGTGGCCGTGGCAGGCACTCATGGGAAAACCACCACCACGACGATGGTCGCGGCCTTGCTGGATCACGGCAATTTTGACCCGACGGTCATCAATGGCGGCATCATTCACGCCTATGGCTCCAACGCGCGGGTCGGTGAGGGCGAATGGATGGTGGTGGAGGCCGACGAAAGCGACGGCACGTTCAACCGGCTGCCCGCCACGATCGCGATTGTCACCAATATTGACCCCGAGCACATGGAGCATTGGGGAGACTTTGATGCGCTGCGAAAAGGTTTTGACGATTTCGTGGGAAACATCCCATTTTACGGCCTGGCCGTGTGTTGCACCGATCACCCCGAAGTGCAGGCGCTGGTTGGCCGGCTGACGGACCGGCGTGTTTTGACGTTCGGCTTTAATGCGCAGGCCGATGTCCGTGCGGTGAACCTGCGTTATGACAAGGGCGTGGCCCAATTTGATGTCGCGCTGCAGATGGACGAGATGGTGATTGAGGGCTGCACCTTGCCGATGCCAGGAGATCACAACGTGTCCAATGCGCTCTCCGCGGTGGCGGTTGCACGACATCTGGGGATGCGCGGCTTTGAAATTCGCGATGCCCTGGCCAATTTCGGCGGTGTCAATCGGCGGTTCACCCGGGTGGGTGAGGTGGACGGCATCACCATCATAGATGATTACGGTCACCATCCGGTGGAGATTGCAGCGGTCTTGCGCGCGGCGCGCCATGCCTGCGAAGGCCGCGTCATCGCGGTGCATCAGCCGCATCGTTACACCCGCCTCTCAAGCCTTTTTGACGAATTCTGTGCCTGTTTCAACGATGCTGACATCGTGGGGATCTCAGAGGTCTATGCCGCCGGGGAGGAGCCCATCAAGGGGGCGAGCCGCAATGATCTTGTGGAGGGCCTTATTCGTCATGGCCACAGAGATGCGCGCGCGATTGAGGATGAAGCCGGGCTTTACGCGTTGGTCAAAGAGGTCGGTCAACCGGGCGATCTTGTGGTCTGTCTTGGCGCAGGCACGATCAGCGCCTGGGCCAACGCGCTGCCGGACAGGCTTATGGGGCAAGGTGCAGCATGACCCGAGGCACCGGAGATATCTGCAAAAATCTGACCCAGAAAACTTCACCTGTGCGGCTGACTCTCTTGGAGCACAAAGGCCATCAGAGGCTGTGGCAAGGTGGTTTGATATGACGTGGATCGTCATTGGGTGCGTATGGGTTTTGGCCTGCACTGTGATCGCAATGCTCCCGATACGTCGGCAGATTGTACCCGGTGTTATGCTGATGATGGTGGGCCCTTTTCTGATCTGGGTCTTGATTGATCAACCGGGTTGGCTTGTGGGCGGGATCGCCCTTTTCGCGTTTTTATCTATGTTTCGCAATCACATGATCTACATGACTCAAATCCTGATGGGTCAAAGACCGGAGATCTCGAAATGAACCTGTCCTTGATTCTGGCCTGTTTTTGGGCGCTTGCGGCGAACTTTCTGGCGATGTTGCCAAGCCGGGACAATCATTGGCGGCGCGCCTACGGGCTGATCGCCATAGGCATTCCGATCTTGGGATATGTGACCTACCAAAATGGGCCCTGGTGGGGGCTTGCGGTCTTGGTCGGTGGTATGAGCGTTCTGCGCTGGCCGGTGATCTATCTCAGCCGGTGGGTGTTTGGCCGGATTGGCTTGGACCAAAACCGAAACAACCCATAACAGCTGCGAAATCCTCGGAGCCTTGCACGCCTTGGAAAAAAGTCAGTAGGCTCAGACCATGGTCTATCTTGTCCCGCTCTTGTGCTTTGTTCTGCATCTCATTCTGGGCGTCTTTTTTATGCGCTGGCAGGCGGGAAAGATAATTCCGGTGTTGCTGGTGATCGGCGCCGTGTCGATGTATTGGGCGGTCAGCTATAGCCAACAGCAGATCGGACTTATCGGCATCGAATACGCGATTTTTGCGTTTTTGGTGATTGCGCCGGCCATGCTGGGCCTGGCAATCGGAGGCGTCGTCGGATGGATACGGGGGAGGCGGGCGCAAGAGTGATCGGGCTTGTGCCGCGACGAGCGCTGACGTAGCACAGGGCCCATGACGCAGATGCCCAATCCCCGTGGAAAACTATCGCAGGATCGAGATCTGGCCCCGCTCACATGGTTGCGGGTGGGCGGCCCGGCTGATTGGTTTTTCATGCCTGCCGATGTGGACGACCTTGCTGGGTTTCTCAAAGAGCTTGATCCGGGCGTGTCCGTTTTTCCGATGGGGGTCGGAAGCAACCTGATCGTGCGCGATGGCGGTTTGCGCGCGGGGGTGGTCCGACTGGCGCGTGGGTTCAACGGGATTGAAATTGAGGGCACGCGCGTGACAGCGGGCGCGGCGGCGTTGGATGCCCATGTCGCGATCAAGGCGGCGGATGCGGGTCTTGATCTGACCTTCATGCGCACAATACCGGGATCAATCGGCGGGGCCGTTTGTATGAATGCAGGCTGCTATGGCACCTATACAGCGGACGTTTTTGTCTCTGCCAAGGCGGTCAGTCGATCGGGCGAGGTGGTGCATCTGAGCAAGGATGATCTTGCGTTTGGATACCGTCATTCCAATGTGCCAGAGGGCCATGTGTTGGTTGAGGCGACATTTGAGACCCCGCGGGGTGAAGCGGCGGATTTGCATGCCCGCATGGAGGCGCAGCTCAAGCGCAGAGATGAAACCCAGCCCACCCAAGAGCGCAGTGCCGGGTCAACCTTTCGCAATCCTGCGGGGTTTTCCTCGACCGGCAAAGCCGATGACATCCATGATCTGAAAGCCTGGAAGGTAATTGACGATGCCGGTCTCAGAGGCGCGCGCCACGGTGGCGCTCAGATGAGCGAAAAACACCCCAACTTCATGATCAATACTGGCGATGCTACGGCCTCAGACCTGGAAAATTTGGGCGAAGAGGTGCGAAAAAGGGTTTTTCAAGACAGCGGAATAGAGTTAAACTGGGAAATTATGAGGGTTGGTGAACCAGCCCCGCAGGCTGAATGAGACAAACTAAAAAAACAGCCAATAAATCGAGCAGCCCTTCAGGTCATTTAGGGCAAAATCGCGTCCCGGTGGGGCGCCAATAAATGGGCCATAAAGGCCCTTAGACATTGAGGCAAAGCGTGGGAAATTCGGGCGGTATTCCCAATCACGTGGCGGTCATAATGGGCGGTCTATCGGCAGAGAACGACGTGTCTTTGTCGACCGGACGGGAATGTTCTGATGCGCTGAAGCAAGCGGGCTTTGAGGTCACCGATGTGGTGGCCGATCGAGATCTGTGCGGCCGTCTCATAGAGCTCAGCCCGGATGTGGTTTTCAATGCACTGCATGGCCGGTGGGGCGAGGATGGCTGTGTCCAGGGCATGCTGGAATGGCTGAAAATTCCCTACACGCATTCCGGTGTGCTGTCCTCGGCACTGGCCATGGACAAAGAGGCGACCAAGGCGGCCTATGCGCGCGCCGGGCTGCCCATTGTCGAGAGCGTGATCGCGGACGCAGATGACGTACGGCAAGCGCATGTGATGGCGCCACCCTACGTGGTCAAACCCAATAATGAGGGATCGTCCGTCGGGGTCTATCTGGTGCAAGAAGCCGCCAATGGTCCGCCGATGCTGTCAGAGGACATGCCTGCGCAGGTGATGGTTGAGAAATTCGTTCCAGGTCGCGAGCTTACGGCCTCTGTCTTGGGTGATCGCGCGCTGACGGTCACGGACATCGTCACGGATGGCTGGTACGATTACCACGCCAAGTATGCCGAGGGTGGATCGCATCACGTGGTGCCTGCCGATTTGCCGGGCGATGTCTTTCAGGCCTGTCTTGATCACGCGCTCACAGCCCATGAGATCTTGGGCTGCCGCGGCCTGTCGCGCACAGATTTTCGCTGGGATGAGGCGCATGGCCTTGATGGTCTCGTCCTTCTCGAAACCAATACCCAGCCCGGTATGACGCCCACATCGCTTTCGCCCGAACAAGCGGCGGCTGTGGGCATGAGCTTTCCGGATTTGTGCCGCTGGCTGGTGGAGGATGCCTCATGCAACAGGTGAACAAATCGAGCGATCCCGCGCCATCCCTTTGGGCGTACCGCTATCAGAGACTGATGCTGACCCCGTTTTTCCGCAGCCTCTTGCGGGTCGGGGTGCCCTTTGCTTTCGCGTTTGGATTGGTCACAGCTTATATCGGCAATGA
>ERZ1740068.188-NODE-188-length-38335-cov-8.978396_pt1 | contig 38335 bp, 30 predicted proteins | sample MGYA00581735_ERZ1740068 | MGnify/ENA primary metagenome ERZ1740068 (study PRJEB43018, sample SAMN04849740) | marine metagenome | isolation source: floating plastic debris | place: Pacific Ocean | collected 2008-08-30 | study: EMG produced TPA metagenomics assembly...
TTAGAAAAAAGAAAGGTGACCATCTTTTATGAGCACCTGGTCACCTTCCCTGGTGGTGTCATCTTAAAAATGTTTTAGCCGATTGCCTGCTCCAGGTCAGCGATCAGGTCTTCTACATCTTCTACGCCCACGCTGAGTCTGATGAGGCTGTCTTTGAGACCCGTTTTGAGTCGTTCTTCTCTCGGAATACTGGCATGGGTCATGCTGGCGGGATGGCCGGCGAGTGATTCAACACCCCCGAGTGATTCTGCCAGGCTGAAGTATTTGAAGCTTTCCAGTACCTTAAAAGCGCTTTCGATGCTGTCGTCTTTCAGGATAAAAGAGAGCATGCCTCCGAAGCCTTTCATCTGCCGGGCGGCGATTTCATATTGTGCAGTTCCTTCCAGTCCAGGCCAGAAAACGCTTTCTACTTTGCTGTGCTCCGATAAATACCGGGAGATGGCTGCACCGTTTTCGCTGTGTCTCTGCATTCTCAGGTGAAGGGTTTTGATGCCCCTCAATACCAGGAAAGCATCCTGAGGGCCGGGCACTCCACCGGAGGAGTTCTGAATAAAGGCCAGTTGCTCCCTCAGGTCGTCATCGTTGAGCATGAGTGCGCCCATGACCACATCGGAGTGTCCCGCGAGGTACTTGGTGACTGAGTGCATGACGATGTCTGCTCCCAAATCCAGGGGATTCTGCAAATAGGGAGTGGCAAAAGTATTGTCTACAGCCAGCAGGGTATTGCTGGATTTTGCAATCCCGGCTAGTGCCTGTATGTCCATGACCTTCATCATGGGGTTGGTAGGAGTCTCGGCCCAGATCAGCTTGGTATTGGCATTGATCGCGTTCTTTACTGCGTCTGGAGATGTCATGTCCACAAAATGGAACTTTATGCCATAATGTGCGAAAATCCTGGTGAATAGGCGGTAGCTGCCTCCGTACAGGTCATTGGTGCTCACCACTTCATCGCCGGGGCGTAGCAGTTTCATTACGGCATCAATGGCGGCCATGCCTGAAGCAAATGCCAGTCCGTATTTGCCATTTTCCAGTGCTGCAAAACTTCCCTCCAGTGCAGACCGGGTGGGGTTTTTAGATCTTGCGTATTCAAATCCTTTGTGATTGCCGGGCGATGCCTGTACGTAGGTGGACGTCTGGTATATTGGTGTCATGATCGCACCTGTGGAGGGATCAGGGGTTACACCTGCATGAATTGCTTTGGTCCCAAATTTCATGTTCTCAATCTTTGTTTCTGGTGAATGTATTTCCTGCTTAGTATTGTTGATTACTTCCCTGAATTTGCTTTCGAGCCAATGAAGGCAGACATTTTTTGCTCCATCGTCTCCCTGCTATCAGGATAGATAGGAGAGAGCCCCATTTGACCAGGCAGTGTTTCCACCTGAATGGTTTGTGTAGGGAAGGCAAAGTTGACACCCAACGTTTTGGCCAGGTCTATCACCTGGATGATTACTTCATGACGTGCCCTTAGCTCGTCTGACCAGGTGGGTACTTCAAAGAAAATGTAGAACATGATGTTCAGCGATGAATCTGCCATCTCGTTTAGGTGTATTTCATAGTAGTCTTTCCGCGTCTCCGGGTGTGTATCCACGATTTTTCTCAGCCCGGCCACATAGACTTCTATCAGTTCCGTGGGCGTATCGTAAGTGAGGGCAATTTGCATGAAAAAACGCCTGTAGGCCCTCAGTCCGTGGTTGTCAATGGTGCTATCGGCCAGATTGCCGTTGGGTACGTAGACCACCGAGTTTCTAAAAGTTCTTACTCTGGTAGATCGGAAACCAACTTCTTCTACCGTACCGTCTATGTCTCCCGAGGTAATCCAGTCACCAATCTGGAAGGGCTTATCGACGAAGATCATCAAAGAGCCAAAGAAGTTTTTGATGGTATCTTGTGCGGCCAGTGCAAAAGCCAGGCCACCGATAGAAAGCCCGGTCAGCAGTGGCAGTATGTCCACATCAAGTCGCAGCAGAATGACAAATACACCGATGATGATAATGAATACCCTCAGCGCTTTACTGATGAGCGGTACCAGCTGATCGTCCAGTGAGCTTTTGGTTTTGCTGGCGAGTTTGTTGAAGTAGAAAGCCAGTAAGTCGACCAACCGGTAACAGACCACTGTCAAAAATACCGGCGCAATTACTTTCAGGATGATCACTACGTATTTGGCGAGTAGGATAGGTAGCTGCAGTACGGGTACAAAAGACAGCACCACACTGGTGATGAGGAAAATACTGAGAGGCCGTGCAACCGGACTCACATATTCATCTGCCAGTTCACTGTACTTGCTTTTGCGCAGGTAGGCCAGGATGATTTTTTCAAAAATCAATGTCAGAATCTTATGGAGTAAGAATGACAACAGAATGACGATGAGGATTGCTACCAGCTGCCACAGGTGCAGGCCTGCGATCTTGCGCGTGCCGATCTTGGGTAGCCACTCCAGCAGATAGCTCATGCCAAAGCCAAAGACTTCTTCGTGTTTCTGCTCTATAATTCTGATGGAGGCCGATGGAAAAACCCATCCCTGACTACGTTTTTCCAGATAGATTTCCGGGTATTTATTGGTGAGGATATAACGCGCTTTGCGAATGGTAGAGTCGTAATAATTTCTGTTTTTCGGAATATCATCGAGGTTGATGTAAATGCCTTCGCCATCGAGTACTTGTTTCAACTGCACTGCAATGTTCTCGCCTTCCAGGGGATCGTCCACGTCAAAAACTTTTGCACTGTTTTTAGGAATGTACTGCCCGTCCTGCAGGTTGGCCAAAAAGGTATAGACTGCATTGTAAGGCGACGATAAATTAACTCCGGGCTCATCATCCTGTTGTGCGGACAATTGCAATGCCAGCAGGCAGCCGATCGTTAGTAGTAAGTATCTCATGGGTTTGACGTGATTTTCAACAAAAATAGAATTTGTGAGATTTTTTCCTGGGAAAATTAGTAGATATTTGGGCGTTGACCCTCCCTGGGTCCGATTTTTTGCAAACAAACCAAAGGATAGTATTTAATGAAGCAATGAATGGAAGTTGTGTGGAAGCAATATGTCTACATTGATGATAAAAGAGTATCGGCTTATTATGATCAGATCACTGACACCGATCTGAAGGCTGCTTGTGAAGGTGCTTTCTTTGCGATCTTACCGGCACACAAAGCTGCAGAGGAGCAATCTCCTATGCAATCCTTGGCAAAAGCCTATTCACTGTATGAGAAGGCAGTGGCTGTACATCAATCAATTAAAAGCTGTCAACAATATCGTCCTTCACGCCATCATTTTGGCAGCAGGGGAAGAGACGCCGTTTATTATGAAGAGCAGACATGGTTGCAGCGGGTCTCTCTGAACCAGCAGACACATTTATGGATCGCCACCAACTCCTGCGATGCCGGGACCGTTAATAAAAAGCAGTTTGGCCACCTGATACTGCTTGAAGATTACGCTGAGAGAGATGATGGGCATGTCTGGTTTAATGGTGGTTGGCACACGGCACATCTGTTGTCCTGGTATGGAAAGTTGCGTCTGATTGCTGATGGTGATACTGAAGGTCTTCGGTTGTTTGGTCAAAATCCGGTCACTTTTCTCGAAACAAAAGGACTTGTGATCAGCAAACCCAAAAAGATGAATGTATTGTACAGAGTGCTTGCCACTTGTCATGACCTGGATAATTGCCACTATTACGCTACGCTCGGTTATCCAATTTTGATCAGTGAGGGAGCATGATGGTACTTCCAGAATATTCATAGCAGTACTGTTGTCACCCGATATGGGCTGGTGGAATACTATCTTTCCGCATATGCCAGGGTAAAAAATGGGAGAAGTAATAAGACTACAGGAGATCCTTAATAATTGATTTATTTGAACCATTGGCTTATAGAAATGCTTATTAGTTTTACAGTAGATATGCCGGCACCTATTGGCTAGCTAATGGAATGGCAACAATTATGACCGAAGAATAAAAATATTGATCAATGACTCAGGACAATAACCCGTTATTACAGCATTTTGATACGCCCTTTGAAACACCACCGTTTCATCTGATTACCCCCGATCATTACATGCCCGCAGTGCAGGAAGGCATCCGGCAGGCCAAAGAGGCAGTGCAACAGATCATTGGCCATGATGCCGCGCCAGATTTTGACAATACAGTGGCAGCGCTGGACTTCATGGATTTGTTGCTGAGCCAGGTGAACTCCATTTTGACGAATCAGAACTCGGCTGATACCAATCCTCAAATCCAGGAAGTAGTCAAAGAAGCTTCTGCAGCCATCTCGGCGCATCAGAATGAAGTATGGCAAAATGCGCACTTATTTGACAGGGTTAAGGAGGTATACCGTCAAAAAGAGGACCTGTCTTTGACAGAAGAACAAGAAATATTACTGGACAAGACGTATAAGATGTTCGTCAGGAGCGGTGCTAATCTTGACAAAAAGGATCAGGACCGTCTCAGGGAGATTTCCATGAAGTTATCTACGCTCAAATTGCAGTTTGGGGAGCATGTGCTGGCAGAGACCAATGACTATGAAATGGTGATAGGGGATGAAGCGCAACTGGATGGTCTTCCAGATGCGATCAAGGCGCAGGCCGCCGCCGTAGCGAAGGAAAAAGGGCATGAAGGCAAGTGGGTTTTTACCTTGCAGGCACCCAGTTTTCTGCCCTTCATGGAGAACGTACGTGACAGGAAGCTGAGGGAAACGCTGTTTAAGGCTTTTTCGAGCAGAGCCAACAAAGGGAATTCGCATGACAATAAGACCATCATTGATCAAATAGTCTCGCTCAGTGCTGAAAAAGCAGCGCTTCTGAGTTATGATAGCTTCGCAGATTATAAACTGGAGGAGCGAATGGCAGGGTCTTCTGATACAGTGAATGGTTTCCTGAATGACCTGCTGGTCAAGGCCAAACCACTGGCAGAAGGTGAAGTAGGAGAGTTAAAAGCCTATGCCAAGGAAAAAGATGGCCTCGATGACTTGCAGCGATGGGACTGGGCCTACTATTCCGACCAACTGAAAAAAGAGAAGTACGCCATTGATGATGAATTGCTGAGGCCTTATTTCAAGCTGGAAAATGTACTGGAAGGTGTTTTTGTGACGGTGGAGAAGTTATATGGTCTCACTTTTGTTGCCAACGATGACATTCCCGTCTATCATGAAGAGGTAAAGGCCTATGAGGTCAATGATGCAGAAGGCAGGCACGTAGCGGTCTTTTACGCAGATTTTCATCCTCGTGCCAGTAAACGCGGTGGGGCATGGATGACTTCCTATCGCCATCAGATGGTTGAAAACGGTGAAAATGTGCGCCCTCATGTGGCAATCGTGTGTAATTTCACGCCTTCCACCGAAGATCAGCCCTCTTTGTTGACCTTCAATGAGGTATTGACGTTATTCCATGAATTTGGTCATGCGCTGCATGGCATGCTGGCCAACACCACTTATCCCAGCCTCTCAGGCACCGGGGTTTTCTGGGATTTTGTAGAACTGCCTTCTCAGATTTTTGAAAACTGGTGCTATGAGAAAGAATGTTTGGATTTGTTTGCGAGACATTATGAAACAGGTGAAACCATTCCACAGGAGTATATCGACCGCATCAAGGCGAGTAGTACTTTCCAGGAGGCTTACAGGACTATGAGGCAGCTGAGTTTTGGATTTCTGGACATGGGTTGGTACACGCTCAGTAGTGAGGCGACCAAAGATGCTACTGCAAGTATTGAAGCCTTTGAACAGGCGGCACTGGCTTCCACCAATCTGCTCCCTAAAGTAGACGGCTCGCTGATTAGTACGCAATTCAGTCACATATTTGCAGGAGGCTACTCGGCAGGATATTACAGTTATAAATGGGCAGAGGTTTTGGATGCGGATGCTTTTTCGCTCTTCAAAGAAAAAGGTATTTTCAACAAAGAAGTGGCCACACATTTCAAAGATACGGTACTGTCCAAAGGCGGAGCCATTCATCCAATGACATTGTTCAAAGCGTTTCGGGGACGAGCACCCAAGGTAGATGCATTGTTGCAAAGAGCTGGGCTGGGGTGATGACAATTATCTATGGATTTTAAAAGGTGAATCGAAGTCGGTGATTGACGAAATTTCCTGAATGTGGATAAGTTTTAGATGTGACTTTATCTTATTTCTTCTTGTTTTTCAGTGGTTTATGGTGCTGTTATTAAGTTGGGCTTTAATGTGAAATGGCTAAAATACCCTATGTTTAAATTCAGTAAACGATGAAAACAGGCAGTTCACCTACAGAAACAGCCAGTTGGTCTATTAAGTATTGTTAATCTCATTAAGAGCAGTAATTTAGCAACGGGATTAAGGAATTCCCCTACGGAAAAAATAGACTGTTACAATCGTTCATAGCTGATTAATGAAAGGAAATTTCTTAGAAGGAGAATATCTCATCATTTGATTGACGCAGACTATTGCTTAATTCCTGAGCATGCTGTTCCGCATACTTTAAATACGTAAGTGTGACCGGAATTAAGTTTAGCCACTCAGCATGTCTCGTTAAGTCAGTTGTAATTGTATAGTCCTCTTGTTAGCCGCAAGGGGACTTTTTTTTATACCCATAGCAAGCCTGTCATGCTCATCAGACCGGAATCGCCTCCAGACTCTTGCTCCAACTCAAACTAGGTCAACTCCAGGGATTGTAACTGGCTCTTTTTAATGACCTAAGTTCTTAAAAGAAGTTGAATGCCATTCAACCTGGGTAAGAAATAGACCTTAACCACAGCTTTTAAGCTTGATCCTTGAACAGTCTTTAAGTGGCTAATTATTTATGATCAGACATGGGTGATGTTTCCGATGAGACGGGAATTCAATTAAACGACGAATCCTACAATTTCAACTTTGAATAGTGCACATTGATCTAAAACTTAAAATCGTTATCTGCCATCATCATAGTTTTACAAGACCAATAGAAAATAACCGAACTAATTTCTTTAAATATCCGAACTAATGAGAATATACAATTACCTACTATTTTTTGCATTCCTGATGGGAAGCTTTGCGGCACAAGCGCAGGATTATAAAAAGATTAAAAAACTACTGGCGAAGGATTACTACCAGCTGGCATGGTTTGAAACAGAAAAGGCGCTTAAGTCAGATGCAGATAATGCCGCGCTCAATTACTATGCAGGTGTTTGTATGCTGAAATTGTATCAGCAGGAAAAAGCACTTGACTACCTGTTGAAGTCCAATGCGCAAATCGACAAGAAGTATAACTACTATCTTGGTGAGGCTTATTTGCACAATGACCAACCTGGTAAAGCAGCCAAGCTTTTTCAGAATGTGGAGAGTAAGTTGCTTACTGATAAAGAATTAGCATTGGCAGAAAGGCAAGTCAAAAATTATCTTCGACTGAGAGCTGATGAGCAGGAAGTAGTAGTAACCAATATGGGAAGTACGGTCAACAGCGCTTCTCATGAATACAGCGGTGTGATGACAAGTGACCAACAGTCTGTGGTTTTTACGGTTCGTAAAAGTGAATCTGGTAACATAGCCGGTGATGGGTTGGCCTACGAGGAGATTTACAGAACGTCCCTTGACAGTGATGATAATTGGGAGAAACCCACACGTTTTGGAGCGATGTCTGCCAAGAAACAACATGATGCGACTGTAGCTTTGCTAGACAATGATACCAAGCTGATTAGCTACCACGATGCTGATCTTTTTATCTCAGAGTTGAAAAACGGGAAGTGGACAAAAGCCAGACCGTTAGAACTGATCAACAGTGCAGATGGAGCAGAAACTCATTGCTTTATCAACCAGGCTTTTGATACTATTTATTATGCTACGGATTACTATTCGGAAAACGGAGACCTGGATTTGTATATGACCGTAAAAGTAGGTGAGGATTGGTCAGATCCTGAGCCGCTGTCAGATATTAACACTCCTTACAACGATGATTCACCATACATGGCTGAAAATGGTGATTTCTACTTCAGTTCCCAAGGCCATAATTCCATGGGAGGATATGATATTTTTAAAACACGTTTCGATGCAAAGAATGGCAAATGGAGCAAGCCAGAGAACCTGGGCTACAATATCAATTCTTCCTCAGATGATACCTACTTCAATATGTATGGTAAGTTGGCCTATTTGTCTTCAGGTAGAGCTGGAGGATATGGAAACATGGACATCTACAAGGTGGTACTGTTCAATAAGGTACGTGTAACAGGGAAAATCTTTGACAAAGGATCCAATAAAGCAGTAAGCGGCGCGGAGATTGTAGCTGTAGGAGAGGATACCTACACGGCAACCAGTGATGCGAGCGGTACTTATGAAATGATTGTTCCTGTGGAGGAAATATTTGACATGACGATCTCCTACGAAGGGGAGCCTATTTACAGACATAAACATTTTGCCCGCATCAAGTTCAGAGATTACAATGACAACATCGTCAACATAGAAACCGTGTTGACGGAGCACATTTTATCTGACTCTGATGAGGCCATAGAGATTGACGTGATCATGATCAATGACTTTGATACGGACCCCTTGAAGCTTCAACCTTCTCCGGGACATGATGATATGCTGGCATTAGAGATATATCAGAAACCGCTGGAAGAAAAAGCACCTGAAGTAAAAGTTGAGAAGCCAGTGAAGTTGCCTGTCATTGAGAAAGTCGCAAAGGTGGTCAAGAAGCCTGAGCCGGTCGTAGATCTTCCAATCGTGTATTTTGACTTCAATCAGACGAAAATAGATGAGTTTTACAAGACGAAGCTTAATGCAGTGATTACTTATCTGAGCAAAGTGAGCGGTAAGAGCCTGAAGCTTACGGGCCATACTGATTTAAAAGGAAATGATGAGTATAACCAACAGTTGAGTAAGAACAGGGTCGATGTAGTGAAGAAGTATCTCTTGGCCGCGGGACTTTCTTCTGCCAGAATCGTTACATCTGCTAAAGGGGAAACAAGTCCTGTTGTAAACACTGAGGAAAAGAGTAGAAAAAACAGAAGGGTGGAGCTATCGTTTATTGAAACGTCCGCTGCTATTAACAAAAGTTCAGCAAAGGTGAAAGACTAATTGCTGCAGGAAATTATCTGGTAGGTTTAAATTGTGAGACCTGTTGCCTGAGAGGGTAACAGGTTTTTTTATTTTTTATCCTGTATTTCACGGTCAGGGTCTCTCCGTCAACTGACGGATGCTACTGGTAGATGATCGTTGCTTCGATTAGTCTCCTATTGCGCTGAAATAGCTCCGGGTTTCCAAAAAATTAATATCCTGGTTTAGGATTTCTCCAAAAAGAAGCCCTATGTTTGCAATATTATGAAAATGACTATTGCATTCGAGCTGGTATAATCTGTAAGCGCTGACAGCGTTTACACCCTTCTTTATACCACATCATTTTTCCCAAAAGACCTCTCCATGAGGCTTGGTGGAAAACCAAAGAGAATCAGGTAAGCCCTGGTTTTCAATCAATCTATTACTTTTCAAATTTTTCAATTTTCGAATTGCATGAATTCTTTAAAGACTTTAATTCATAAGTTCTTCCGTTATTTTATGATCGCCATCGACGGCAAAGAAGATGATTTCACCACAGGAAGCATCCGGCGGGCCATATTTCTCTTGTCTGTCCCAATGGTTTTGGAGATGGGTATGGAAGCGATCTTTGCGGTAGTAGACATCTTTTTTGTGAGCAGGGTCAGCACCAAGGCAGTCGCTACCGTAGGACTCACCGAGTCTGTGTTGATGATTGTTTACTCTATTGCCATAGGTCTAAGCATGGCTGCCACAGCCATTGTAGCCCGCAGGGTAGGTGAGAAAAATTACACCAAAGCAGCCGATGCTGCTTTTCAGGCCATTTTGCTGGGGATCAGCCTGGCAGTGATTATTGGGCTTCCTGGTTATCTTTTTGCCGATCAGGTGCTGGCGGCGATGGGCGGCGATCCTCAGCTGATTGCAGAAGGAGTAGGCTACACCCAGATAATGTTTGCTGGGAATATCAGTATTTTGTTACTGTTTCTCAACAATGCCATCCTGCGTGGTGCCGGCAATGCTTCAGTGGCCATGCGCGCTTTGATCTTGTCCAACTCGCTAAACCTGATCCTGGATCCTATCCTCATATTTGGATTAGGGCCAATTCCGGCGATGGGCGTCACAGGTGCTGCTATCGCGACTACACTAGGGCGATCTATCGGGGTTTTGTATCAACTGGTCATTTTGCTCAGAGGTACTTCTGTCCTGCGCCTGACTGCAGCCAATGTGGTACTGCGGATCAAAGACATTGCGGAGATGTTCAAGATTGCGACCGGTGGCATTGTTCAGTTCGTCGTAGAATCGCTAAGCTGGATGTTTTTGATCAGGATCATGTCCTACTTTGGTGAGGCGGCAGTGGCTGGCTATACCCTGGCTTTTAGAGTGATTGTGTTCACCATATTACCTGCCTGGGGGATGTCCAACGCCGCAGCAACGCTGGTGGGCCAAAACCTGGGGGCTGATCAACCAGACCGTGCTGAGACATCTGTCTGGAAGAGTGCCAGGTACAACATGATCTTCCTGGGCGTAATTTCGGTGATTTTCTTCCTGTTTGCCAGAGAGGTGATGAATGTTTTTGATGAGTCAACGGTAGTGCTGGAGTTTGGCGCCCGGGCGCTACAGATCATCTGCCTGGGCTATGTGTTCTTTGCCTATGGCATGGTGATCAGTCAGTCTTTCAATGGCGCAGGTGACACACGAACCCCTGTGATCATCAACTTTTTTTGCTTTTGGATTGTACAAATTCCCATGGCGTTTTTACTGTCTTTTCATGTGGATTATGTCGCAGGGGAGTGGCAGATTGAGCCATGGCTGGGTACTGATGGTGTGCTGATTTCTATTGCAGTATGCCATTCCATCCACGCATTGGTCAGCATCTACATCTTCAAGAAAGGTAACTGGAAGCTGGTGAAGGTTTGATATGAGAGTGGGAGTGAGAGTGAGAGTAGACCTCAAGTCTCACTCTCGCTCTCACTCTATCTTTTTACCTAAGCTTAAACCGATATTTATCCAGCCTGCTGCCATAGCTGGTGAATAGTTCAAACTCATTGTTGCTCCGGCTGTACAGTATGCTTACTTCATGACTGTTTTCGATGGGAATGCTGTTGATCAGATTGCCATTGCCGTCATACAGGTAGGTGAACTCCTGCATCAGGTCTGTGACAATGATCAGTTCGTTGCCAGGGCCGAAATTGTAATACTGTAAGAGCAGGTCACCATTGTTGAGGTAGTTTTTCTCAAACTTTTTCTCGCCTTCGCTGTCAAGCAGGATGATTTTACGGTCGTCAATGACTGAGATGACAAAATTGTCACTGGTCAAATCTTTAACGATACCATAGACGGAGTTGGTAGAACCGTGGATTAGCTGCTCACGCCTCAGGAATTTACCCCGCAGGTTAACCGATAGTATTTCACCATCTCGCGCGATGAAAGTAGCGCTGGACTTATTGAACGAAGTGCCCGGTTTAAGAATAAACTCGTCATCGATGTCCTTTTCAAAGTTGAGCGGGAACCCTGGGTAAGAGTTGCCTTGCCTGTTGAGGATGTCAATGATGCCTTCCTGTTGACATACCAGCATCAGGTCTTTTCCTACTATCCGCGTATGCCTGATCCCCCGCTTGATTTTATATCGCTTTCGGTGAGGCGCCCATTTGTTGAGTTTTTTACCCTTTTTATCCAGTAAGTACAGCTCACCATTATTAGAACTTAGCGCCCAGCGATACTTTTTGGTTTTGTTATAGTCTACTACGTTGAGGGTGTTGATGGATACGTCGCCCATGTCAATGGGGTAGTCTGCGGTGGTTTGTCCTTTCCGATCAATCAAATTGATCCAGTCACCAGTGGCAAACAGGTACTGGAGTTTGCCATTTTTATAGTAGTCTACCTGATGGACAGGGGAGGTGAGCTGGCCTCTCAGACTGTCAACCCATAAAATATCAAAGTTGCTGGACAGCAAATAAACCTTATTGGAAGAATCCTGAAGGATGATTTCTTTGCTGTTGTTGGCGTGATTGGTGACCACTTTTGGTTTGCTGGTCAATGGATGATCGAAGTTGATGGAGATTTCGGATTGTAAGGACCTGCTTCCCCGCTTTTTTGTGTAGTCACCTGGATGTAGGATGCTCAGATTGGTAAAAAACTTGTCATCCACGCTGCTGAACTGTGCACCTACCAATTCATATTCCTGAAGGATGCTGGCATTGTTGCTGAAGAACTTTTCCCAGTCGTCGTTGAGTAACTCCAGTAGTTTGCCCCATGCATTTTTTACATTGACAATGTAGCTGACATTGGATTCTTTGTTGACTAGTTCCATGAATTGATTGAACTTCAGAGATTTGCCCCAGGTGTTTTCATTTTTCATGTCCTCGATGAGGTTTTTGATTTCCTGAAGGTCATTGGAGAACACCAGCCATTGATCATAGCTGATGTAAAAAACGTCTTCAAATCCTGCTGCCATCTCTCCAAATACCAGAGACGGAAAATCCGACAGCGGAAAAAAGCTGATTTCATTGCCATCATAGACCTCAGAGTAGAGGGAGTCGGCATTGGCGTTCGCCACACGTTCTGCGATTTCTTTCAACTGCCGGTTGGCCAGGGTCAGGTCTTTGGTCTTCATGGTGAAGATCCTGGTTTGTCCTTTATTAGCCGAATAGGCTGCCACCTCGTCCGCCATCCACTCTGCAAAACTTGCCGGGTCTATGTCGTACTTTGCCAGCTCTGCCTGGCCTTTCTGGAAACCGCCATCATAGGTTTTTCTATACGTTTCCAGCCCTGCCAGGAAACTGGCAGCATCAGTAAAGCTCAGGTGCTGCAATGCAAATGCATCATTACTCACCAAATTGGATATGGTAAAGCCACTGGCAGGGTTGTTCTTGAAGATGCTGAGGTATTCCTCTTCGGTTCCGGACAGGGAGAAGCCATTGAGTGAGACGTTGCTCTCGGAAACAGCAATGTCCAGAAAAGAAGTGCTAATGAGTCTGTTGAGAAAAGCCAGTTCACTGCGCTTACCACGGTAAAACAGGTCGGCCAGTTCGCCGGTTCTTGCCGTGTTGAAGTAAATGTTGCCATCGTCTTGTTGTAGCTGCGCCAGCGAGAAGAGAGACGGGCGCGCTTCCTGAAAAGACAAGTAGGTGGCGTCATCAATGGTCCTGATGGCATCTTCCACCAAAAATGGCGTTCTACTGGCAATCAGGTAGTTTTTATAGAAGATGTAAGAGAACTTTTTTCCTGTGTTTTTATGAACGATGTCGGAGATAGTAAATCCGCTGTACTTGCGGGTGTCTCTGTTATAGTCTTTCTCAAAGATGTTACTAATGGCAGCGTGTTGTTCCAGGCTTTTTAGCTCAATGACATAGAGCGCATCCAGCTCAGATTTATTGATGGGAAATAAGCTGATTAATAACTTATTGTTTTTCGTCAAAAGCTCCATCAAGCTTTTGCCATTTTCCATAGAGTCCAGCGCATTGAGCGATTCTGTAAATTGGCTGATGGCTTCTACATTGGAGAATGTTTTCCAGACCTTTTTTTCTTTCAGTTCGCCCCAGGTTTGATAAAACTGATCTGATTCATAAACGATCAGCGCACTTTCAGGTACGAGTGACCATGCATTGACGGGTACTGGCTGGTAGAAGTGTCTGTAACCAAAGAATCCTGCTGCAATAATGCCTGCCAGAAGCAATAGGATCAAAAACCTTTTCAATTCGGGGATTTTTTAAAATGTGACTGTCTTGGAAAAGATAACGACAAAGTACTGAAATGTCATATGACTACTTACTTTTTTCCTTTGTAAAGTTCATAGGCTACCAGTCGGGAATCAATTTTTGCATTGAGGAACTCCACCTTGCGTTTTGGCTTGAGGCCCACCATCCTGGCCAGCTTCAGGTTGCCCGTGAAAATATAGCCCAGATAACCCTGGCACTTTTGTTTGAAGAAATCACCGATGGCTTTGTAGGTACTCTCCAGTCGTTTTTCTTCGCCCAGCCGCTCACCGTACTCCGGATTTAAAAAGACTACTCCGGATCCTTCTGGTACTTCGGTGTCCCGGAAATCACAGGTTTCAAAATCGATGTAATCGGCGACACCTGCCTCCAGCGCATTACGCTGCGCAATCTGTACAGCTTTTGGACTGATGTCAGTCGCTACAATACGCATCGGCGGTTTGCGCAAATGCTTTCTGGCCTCCCTTCGGATGTTGTTCCACAGCATTCTGTTAAAACCTACGATGTGCATAAAGCCAAAATTGGAACGGTTCCAGTTACCTGGCATGTTAGCGGCCATCATGGCTGCTTCTATGGCAAGCGTACCACTACCACACATGGGGTTGACAAAATGTTGATCGGTTTGCGCAGGGTCCCAGCCCGATTGTAAGATAGTAGCCGCAGCCAGCGCCTCACTCATTGGAGCCTTCCATGGATCTTTTCTATAGCCGTGTTTGGCAATAGACTCACCAGACGTATCAAAGTAGATAGTGGCTTTGTCATTGATCCAGTGCAAAAAAATGACCGTGCGCGAGTAGTCGGGCCCTGAATCTGGTCGCTTGCCCAATAGCTCATAGTGGTAGTCAACGATGGCGTCCTTCACTTTGAGGTTGGCAAACCTGGTGTCTTTGATATAATCATTTTTGACAAATGACTGTACAGAAAAGTAGCCATCTTTTGGAATCAGCAAATGCCATTTAATTTGTTTGACACAGTCATAAAGTTCATCGGGCTTACTGACAGTGAACGAATCGATCTCCCATAGTACCCTGTTGGCAGTTCTGAGTGATAGATTGAGACGCATCACATCCTCCCAGTTTCCACGGGTTCTGACGTTTTTTGCTTCCTGCTCCAGCACCTCGTAACCCAGGGATTCCAATTCTCCTGCCAGTACTTTGCTGATTCGGGGAAAGCAAGTGATGAGTATAGGTTTCTTTTCTTTCATTTAACAACAAGATTATGGAAGAATGCCATAACAAGGAAATAAAATGGGTAGATGTTTTGAATCTTCATAAAGTGTGTTCCATCTAATTGGCACGTTTTCTGATCTGTAGATCAAATGAAGAGTGGATTTGAACCGTTATGAAGATTTCCACTTAGTGTTCAATCAGTATTTTTTACAATCGATTTCATCTGGTGATGGATCAAACAGAACTTGGAAAAATTAAATTCTTTATGGAGTTGTTAATATTTTATAAATAGGTCTATTTTTGCCGAAATTAAAAGTGACCATGTCTAATATACCAAAAATTAAGTATTGCAATGAAGGGTGTTTATTCCTGAAATTTGCACTATCAATATCTGCAATGGACACTTAAACAATAATCACAATCAATTAACTAAATAAATAAATTCAACATGAAAAAACAATTATTGACACTAGCGCTAATGGTATTTACGTCTGTCGCATTTGCGCAAGATTATAAAGCCTTCAAGGTAGGATTGGGGCTTGGTTATGCAGGTGCTCCTGATGGCGAAGGTGGAATTGCAGTATATCTGGAACCTGCTTATAGAGTTTCTGATGAAATCGCTATTGGTCTGAGAATGGAAACTGCTGTACTGCTCAAAGGTGTATCTACTGATGGTACAACTATTGACAGTGATGGTTCCGCGTCTGCCAACGGTTCATTTACATTGAATGGTCAATACTATCTTTCTAATGAGAAGTTCAGACCATTTGTTGGACTGGGTCTTGGACTTTATTCATTGGCTAGTGTAGAAATTGCCGGTGATGATGGCGCACTATCTGCTGGTACAGAATTCGGGTTTTACCCTAGAGTAGGATTTGACTACGGTCATTTAAACCTGATCTTCGATTATAACTTTATTCCTAATACTGATGGAACCATTGATATCAACACCAACCCTCAGGAGGTAGAAATCAAGAACAGTTATTTCACCATCAAGCTAGGAGTATCAATTGGTGGAGGCAGCAAATAATCAACACATATATTTCTGCGGAAAGGAAGTTACTTTCCTTACAAAAGCCGACTACTCATAGTCGGCTTTTGCTATTTTGTAGGGGTAGTGCTCAACCTTTTGGACTGCAATTGGGTCATTCTATTAAGACTCAGCTATTATGAAGTACAGATTAATGTTTACATTTTTTGCCTTATCACTGATGCAAAATGTGATAGCGCAAGACGACAAGAAGTTCAACTTTGGGGTTTCTTTTGGCTATGTCAGCACTACCGACAATGCCGATGGAGCGGTGATCCATTTGGAACCTGGCTACGTGCTCAATGAGCGGCTATCTGTAGGCATGCGCATAGAATGGGCGCTGATGGGCAAGGTCATTGAAGGACTGGAAACTTCAGTAGATGGTGGTGATAAGTCTGTTACGTTCAATGCCACTACCTATTTTCCCGGTGATCGGTTCAGGTTTTTTGCTGGTGTGGGACTGGGGGTGTATCATATCGCCAGGGTAGCGCATCCTGTGGCTGGTTTCGGTACGGTCGATTCCAAACTTTTTATGGGCGGCTACCCAAGGGTAGGTATACAATACGGTAGGTTTAACCTAATGGCTGAGTACAATATTGTTCCCCGGTCCAGGGAAAACCTGTTCGTGGAGGAACTATCTCTGTTCAGAGCACCCTTCAGCCGGGAAGTGGAGATCAATAACAGCTATTTTGCGCTCAAAGCCAGTATCATCATTGGACGGGATTTGTAAGCTAGATACTAGACGTTAGACTTTTCTGATGCTATCGGCTGTGTCCCCACAGCCCATGTAGTACCGAATTTCTGATTCATTATCCTGCATGTATTGGGTCAACCTGCTGCTGGAAAGTATTGTCCGGGAAGCGACAAGGAACTTCGGGACCGTATGCGCTTACCAATTTCAGTTATTCATTACGCTTCTTTTTGAGTATATTTCTTAATCCAATTCCAATCCATTGTTGACAACGGATCAAATAGGTTGGGCTTGCGAAAACTACTAAAACGATGAAAACAGTGATTAAACTCCAATACATAAGTCTATTATTTTGCGGCATTTTACTCGTTGCCATGATGTCATGCGGTGAAGATGAGGGGGCGCCAAGCCAGGATGACGAAACTCCTCAGTCATGTGTCGCCGACGCTGCCAATGTGTTCGAGTTTACTTTTGACGGTAAGACATACGAACTCATCAAAGAAAATAAATCCTGGGCTGCGGCTGTCAGCTGTGCAGTAGAAAGAGGTGGTTTCTTAGCCGAAATTAACAGTGAAGCAGAACAAAACGCGGTATTTCAGGCATTGGGAACTGCCGCCATTGATAACAGCGCAACGGTTTCTGCAGATGGAGGTAATGCGTCCTATGTCTGGTTAGGGGCAAATGACATCAGTGAGGAAGGAAGTTGGTCTTGGGATGGTGACAACGACGGCGTTGGTACATCATTTTGGGAAGGAGATACGAATGGGACTCCGGTTGATGGCAATTATAATAACTGGGGCATGGAACCGGATAATGCTGGCTCCGGGCAAGATGGCCTTGCGATGGGTTTAACATCCTGGCCTTTTGGTGAGGCGGGACAATGGAATGATTTGAGTGTCACCAACCAATTGTATTATGTCATTGAGTATAATTGAATGAAACAGGGGTGTGGGGTATCTCCAATTGATCAGGAGCTACTTGCCTGAATATATTCAGGTTAGGCATCCTCAGGTATAAAAAAAGCCGCTCTGAAAGATCAGAACGACTTAGATTATTCAAATTATACCTTTTACTGCATTTTATTTCTTAGCTCTGCCACGGCCTTTCTTCTCAGGCGTTTTTTCGGCTAGCTCCACACATTCTTCATAGGTGAGTTCTGCAGGCTCTTTGTCTTTCGGAATTTTGACATTTTTCTTACCGAACTTAATATAAGGGCCATATCTTCCTTTGAGAATCTGTACTTCTTCATTTTCCTCAAATACCTTGATGAACTTCTCGGCATCGGCCTTTCTTTTTTCCTGAATCAGCTCAATGGCTTCATCTGAGGAGATACTGAGGGGATCTTGCTCTTTTTTCAGCGATACAAATTTCCCATCGTGACGGATATATGGGCCAAATCGGCCAATCGCCGCAACCATCGGCTTGTCTTCAAACGTACCTACTTCTCTGGGGAGTTTGAAGAGTTCTATCGCATCTTCCAGTGTGATGCTTTCGATGAACTGATCTTTTCTCAAGCTCGCATAGGTAGGCTTCTCTGCGTTTTCGTCTTCAGCATCAGGCGTCTCACCCAGTTGTACATAAGCACCATAGCGTCCCATCTTTACCGAAATAGGTTTACCGGTTTTAGGATCTTCTCCCAGCTCCCGTGCGTTGGATACATCTGCTCTGCTAATTTGCTCTGTGTCTTCTACTTTGGAATGGAACTGACCATAAAAAGACTGGATCATTTCCTCCCACGACTTCTGGCCGTTGGCAATTTCATCAAATTCTTTTTCTACCGTCGCCGTGAAGGAATAGTCAATAACGTTGGGGAAATAGTCCACCAAAAAGTCGTTGACAATCATGGCGATGTTGGTAGGGAAGAGCTTGTTTTTTTCAGCACCTGTGATCTCCGTCTTCGTTTCATTGGATATCTCATTCTTGCTGAGGATCATCTCGCGGTACTTACGCTCCTTGCCTTCGCGGGACTCTTTGACCACATAATTTCGTTTCTGGACCGTAGAAATGGTAGGCGCATAGGTAGATGGACGACCGATGCCCATTTCTTCCAGCGTTTTCACGAGACTTGCTTCCGTGTAGCGGGGTTTATGCCTTGTAAAACTCTCACGTGCTTTGATGAAAGACAAATTGAGTGTTTCGCCGATGGTGAGTGGTGGCAACATGCTCTTTTGCTCGTCGTCATTATCCTCCTCGTCATCTGTAGATTCGATATAAGCTTTGAGGAAACCTTCAAACTTAATGACTTCACCGGTTGCCGTCAAGTGCTCATCCGAAGTTGAAATACCAATGGTAGCGGTGGTCTTTTCTATCTGCGCATCTGCCATCTGTGAAGCAATTGCCCGCTTCCAGATCAGCTCGTATAATTTACGTTCTGGATTTTCACCGGAGACAGTGTGGTCTGCGAAGTTGGTAGGCCTGATGGCCTCGTGTGCTTCCTGTGCACTGGCAGACTTGGTTTTGAAAACTCTGTTTTGGATAAACTCCGTGCCATAAGCTGCAGCAACCTCCTTGGAGGCGCCTTCTACAGCCTCTTGTGAGAGGTTGACAGAGTCTGTTCTCATATAGGTGATCTTGCCGGCTTCATACAAGCGCTGGGCGAGTGACATGGTGTAGCCTACCGAATAGCCCAGCTTACGGCTCGCTTCCTGCTGTAGGGTGGAAGTGGTAAATGGGGCGGCAGGTGATTTCTTACTGGGCTTTTTCACCAGATCGTCAATGGTGAACTCAGCACCTTTACATTCTTCCAGAAATGCATTGGCTTCTTCAGCAGTCTTGAACTTCTTGCCCATCTCTGCTTTCAGGATTTTTCCTTTATCCAGCAGGAATTCAGCAGTGATTTTAAAGCTTGAAGCGGCATCGAACTTGTCAATGTCCCGTTCTCTTTCCACCACCAGTCTCACAGCCACTGACTGCACTCTTCCGGCAGAGAGACCTGCTTTGATTTTTTTCCAAAGTACCGGAGAAAGCTCGAAACCTACTAGTCTGTCTAATATGCGACGCGCCTGCTGGGCGTTGACCAGGTCCTGGTCGATTGTTCGGGGGTTATCAATCGCCGATCTGATCGCATTTTTTGTGATTTCCCGGAAGACAATACGTCTGGTATTAGACTCTGAAAGCTTCAGGGCCTCTTTTAAGTGCCAGCTAATGGCCTCCCCTTCGCGGTCATCATCACTCGCGAGGTAGATGATCTCTGCATCCTTGGTGAGCTTTTTGAGTTCCTTAATTACCTCTTTTTTGTCGGCGGAAATCTCATAGGTAGGCTTGAAGCCATTGTCTATGTCAATTGCCTTGTCACCTTTGGGCAAATCCCTCACATGACCATAACTCGACTTTACTACGTAATCCTTTCCCAGGTAACCTTCGATGGTTTTAGCCTTGGCTGGGGACTCTACGATGACTATATTTTTAGACATATTTTTTCTCTCGGTTCAATAAAGTGGCCAAATATCTTCAAAAAAAACTGAATATTGTAAACGGATTGTGCGTGATTTCAGTTCTAGATTTCCTGAAAATCGTATATTTAGTCTATAACAGAAATTTAAACTTATATGTTAAAGAAAATTTTTTTAATCCGTCATGCTGAAGCTGCGATGCCAGATGGAGGCATGAAGGATTTCGATCGACCACTGACCGCATCCGGCGTGCGAGACGCCACACACCTGGGGAAGTACCTTGCCAAAAGGGACGTCCTACCTCACGTCTTTTTATCCAGTTCCGCGCTTCGTACGCGACAAACCTCCGAAGAGATTGCGCTACAAATTAAATACGAAATACAAAAGATTTCATTTAAAGATAGACTTTATGAGCCTTCTGTCCGCGAATTATTAATGGAAATTAACCAATTAGAGAAAGGAAGTGTCGTTTTGATGGTCAGCCACAACCCCTCTATTTCCTATCTGGCCGAATATCTTTCTGGTGAAGCCATTGGTAATATGTCGCCTGGCGCCTGCGTAGAGATCGATTTTGCCTTTGATTCCTGGGAGGCCATTTCAGAAAATACAGGCATGGTGGCCAATAATTACTTTCCTGTGTAAACGCTGGCTACAAACTGGTGAGAAAATTTCGAAATTTTTCTGAATTGTACTGCGCCATCCCATGCCTTTCTGAGACAATCTTCCCCTCAGGGGAGATTACATAGGTAGTGGGGATCGCATGTGCGTCATAAACGCCGGGCAACCCGCTCCTGAGAAAATAGATAGGAAAATCGTAAGCTTTTTTGTCAACGAAGTCAATCGCTGTCTGATGTGATTTGTCTACTGATATGAGTACAAAGACAATGTCCTCGTTTGCTTCCAGGTTGCCATACAAGTCATTGATGTCGGGCATCTCTGCAATACACGGCGGACACCAGGTGGCCCAGAAATTGATGAAAACAGTTTTGCCCTTGAATTGCTCAAAAGCGAGTGGTTTCCCACTTTCGTCCAGCAAATCAAAGTTATAGTCTGCCGTTTTTATGGATGCTTCGTCCAAAATTGCAGGGGTCATGATGCCAGTTGCCAGCAGGCCGCGCTGTAGAAATGAGGCCACCTGCGTTCCCAGATTGGTTGTAAACAGTACGGCAATCACCGTCAACATGACCGACCACTCAATAAGCTCTTTCTTGATTTTTTTGTTCAATTTCATAATGCTACTCAAATAACGCATATTGACGTATTCGCGTTTGCCTTCCGTGCACAAAGCCATACATATTTGTCACCAAATTGATACTTCATTTTAAAAATGCGTAGATTTACCCCGACAGGAATCTGTATTAATTATGAATAAATCGGCTATATATCTGGTCTGCCTGATGTTCTTTTCATTGTCAGTGCAAGGGCAAAAATATAAGTATAAAGACATTTTTCCAGCGCTTGATCAAAAGAACTACGCTGAAGCTGAGCCTAAATTGCGCGCTTTTTTAAAAGAATCGAAGAACGAGGAGCATCCCAATGCACACTTTCAGATGGCTTACCTGCTGGAGCATCTCATGAAACCACTCAATGTAGTCAACGATTCCAGTGCTGTGATCAAATATTGTGATTCAGTCGCCCTGTACTTCAGTAAAGCCAAGCAGTTGATTACTGAAAAGGAGGTGAAAAAGAAAAAAGATTACTACCAGGCCTATTACAGAAGAGACCTGCGTACGGGAGAGTTTGGGATCAAGAAGTCAGATATAGATGTAGACATTGACAAGAAGGTCAATTTCTACCGGGATGTGAGACGCAACGTCCAATTCCTGGCCATCACGTTGCCAAAACTGGAAAAAGTGATGACACAGAATGCAGCACTATACAAAGAGCTGGTAGAGGGCTTTGACAATGTCACCAGTTTTGCCATCTCTGTGGACAAAGAGAAGCGTGAGCAACTGCAGCAACTGGCTGTGAATAACCGTACTACCCGCAGGCTGGTCAATGACATCCAGGATTGTGTGGCACGTTTACCGGAAGGGGGCTTCAACAGCGATGAAGACCTTCAGGATGTGGAGGACATCACCACTGATGGGGGAACAGCAAACTCCGTCTATGACGGGAAGTTTCAATTATGGGATTATGAGCAATTTGCCAATGATGTGCTCGAACTGGCCGATGGTGATATTGCGACGTACAAGAAGTCTTTACTGGAGACAAACAGCAAGCTCAATGTTGCCTTGAAAAAGCTGGAGAAGTACCAGGCACCTACTGAACTGCCCATGGTCCCTGAGGATTTGATGAAGCAGGCGGCGCAGATAGATCCAGATAATCTTCCTGTTTCCATTCTGCAATTCAAAGCAGCAGAGGCCAGGTATCTGACGGTAGAACTCAATGAAGTAGAAGATGTGAACTACGTCTATCTACAGATGCAAAAGTTTGATTCTCTCAATGAGATTGTCAAGGCAGCCAAGGTTCATTTCGAGCAGTTTGCCGGCCTGAATACACCTCTGGAGCAGAAAAAGTACAAAGAATTCATCATCAAGGCGTTCAACCGTCAAACGCAGCTCGATCAATTTGTAAAGGACAAACGAGGCTGGATCAACAACAGGGTATTTTACATTGGCCAGCAGACCGATGAACTCAAAGAACGCATCAAGTGGGGAAGTAATGACGTGGACAGTGTAGCATTGTTTACCAATCCTGAGGGACAGCTTGCCGATAAGATGACGACTTTTCTGGAGACAGACAGTCTGTATTATAATGTGGTTGCTGGACTTGAATTTGATGAAGAACCTTACAAAGCTTTTATAGGGCGGGTAGCACCTAATATGTCACTACTGTGGAAATACACTCTTGACACTGAAATAAGATCAATTGATTCTATTTGGACAAAGCCTCTGGATTCTTTGAATTATTTCAAACAGGTCCCTGGGGACCGTGCATTGACCACGTGCTACTTCACCGCAGACCAGCAAGTCTATCAGTTTCTGGCATTTGACAAGGAATCCGGTACAGTGAGATGGCAAGCCAAAGTAAAAACAGAACAGCCTGTATTTGATGTCAGGTACAATGAATTGACCAAAGAGACCGTTGTCTATCTCGAAGACCCTGAGATTTTGGAGCAGGGAGGTGAAATTGATTATGTCGTCATCGATAAATCGGGCAAAGTAAGAAAATGAGGAGAGTCGTAGGGATGTGGCTGATCGCCATATTTTGTTGGTCCTGTGAGCAGGAAAGTATCCGCCAGACCAAAACAGAAACGCAGTTCAAGAGATTGGTTGCAGATGCTCAGAATAAGCGTTGGCGCATAGAAGCCAATGGTTTAGAAGACTTTGAGTCTTGCGCAGACGGCTTCATTTACATCTTCACCAAAAACAGTACAGATACCAGTGCTTTTTACATCACAGAGCCTCCCATTGATTGTGATGGGTTTGTGGCAGGGGAAAGAGATACTCTCATGAGCCTGCGCTGGTCGCTGTCAGATACAGAATCATCCTTGTTTGATGACAGAATCTTCTTTTTGCAGGACGATGACCAAAGCGAAGCTTTTCGCGTCCTCACCATCAATCCGGAATCTTTCGTCATTGAGTCTGAGGCAGACGAGCGGCGTTTGCGTTTCATTCCTTTTCCGTGATTCCGTTATAAGGTTGTAGGACACAACCTTGGGCTGCTTGGTTTGTCTACTATCTATAACTGTCGTGCAAGATGCTCTGATTTTTATAAATTGCAGCTAACTGTGTTTCTGACGCTACAATTAGGCATCGTAATGTCAAAATAGCGCCTTTTTCCTTTGATTTTTGCCTACTGCCTTCTGCCTACTATTGTTAAGGCGTAATGTAAGATACCCGTTTTGGTTTTTGGCTTGATATTATTACAGTTTTTTTTCCTTTTTTGCCTACTGCCCGTTGCCTATTGTCGACTATGTTATCCTAATTTGGATTACAGATTTGTAGTAGTCTTTAGTCTTTTATCTTTGCTCTTTTGTCTACGCGACCCGGTCTGTCTATAAACTAAAATCTAGCGTCTGGCGTCTAACCTAGCTCTACAATTTCATCAAAAAATCCACCAAATTATCCTCTCTGGTAAGCCCTAGTTTCTTTCTAAGCCTGCTTCTTGAAGTCTTGACACTTTCTGTGGAGATGCCCAGAATGTTACTGATCTCCTTAGAGGAGAAGTTTAGTTTGAGTAGTGCCGCAAGCTTGGTTTCCGACGGACTGATGTTAGGTACAATGTCCATCAGTTTATTGAAAAAGCTGCTGTGAACCTGCTCAAAACGTAGCTTGAACTCCTCCCAGTCGCTGTCTGAGTCAAAGTTGTGCTCAATCGTCTAATTGATGCGCGAGAGTTCCTTTTTGATGACAGGGTCTACCGTGGGTACTGCCACCAGGTCGGCCTTCAGTTGGTTGAGGAAATCATTCTTTTTGACCATTTCCAGTGCCCTGGAAGTCAGCTCTCTTGCTCTCGCTGCCAACTCTTCCTGCAGCTGCCCCATTTTTGCCTCCTGTATTTCTCTTTCACGTGCGGCCACCACTTGATTCTTTTCAAGTTTGGTACGTTGCAAACGGAAGAATATGAATGCAACCAGCAAGATTGATAACACGACCAGTGCAAGCAGCACAATGACGGTTTGCGTCTTTTCCTGCTGTAGATTGAGCAGCTCCAGCTTTTGGTTGCTCAGCATGAGCTCATTTTCACGCTGCTGATCTTCATAGTTGGTGCGTAGTTCCATGATGGCGTTAGCACTTTCATTGTTGTAGACACTGTCCTTTAGCAGCGCATACTTGTCTTTGTACAAATACGCCATGCGGTATTCTTCCCTTGCAAAATGATAGCGTGCATATTCTTCATACGTGAGATACAGCATTTTTGGATTACGGATTTGTCCTGATATCCTTTCCGCCTCCTGCAGGTAGGGCAGGGCTTCATCGGTACGCTCCAGATTGATCAAAATGCGGGCGATGAGTCTTTTGGACAATGACATATTGCTGTTGTTGTCAAAGATTTGGTAGATGGAGTCTGCTTCCAGCATGGTTTCCAGTGCCAGCTCATATTTGCCGGCGCTGGAGTAAGCACTGCCTATATTGCCCAGGGTAGTGGCTGTAGATTGTTGGTTCCCGATCAGCCGCTTGTATTCCAGGGCACTGGAAAAATTGGCCAATGCCGAATCATATTCCTGCTTTTCCAGGTAGATGGTGCCCAGGTTATTCAGGGCGATGGCGATTCTTCTATGTTCTCCTTCCTGTTTCCAGTATTCCAGCGATCTTCTGATGTAGATGGATGCTTCTTCATAGATACCCTGCGCATAGAAAAAAAGACCCTGTGCGTTGTCAAGACGGGCTTCATAACCCTGAAAATCTTCTTTCTTCAGTATCTCCTTACAGGCAATGATGGCCTGTTGCGCTTTGGCATATTGGGTGAATTCCAGGTTGATGAAGATCAGGAAAAAGTGACAGTCAAATTGTGTCCGCAAAAGCCCGAGTTTCTTAGCTTTGATGAGGGTTGTGCCCGCCAATATCTCTGCGAGGCCAGGTGCAGACTGGTAGATTTGTTGGATGACTTCTATATAAGCACTCAGTGTGGTGGAATCCGGTACGCTGATCCTGTCAAGTGAGTCTATGAGGCTGGAAGTTTCTTTTGGAATATTGGTGAAGTCTTTGATCCGATCCTCCGGTGAATTACCAACTGTCTGTCCCTTCAAAGAGAACGCTGTCAGCGCCAGTAAGATGAGCAATAAAATAAGGTGCCTCATTCATCAAGATTAGTAATTGTTCAACAAACGTGTATTAGAATTTCTTCGGGGGGGTGTGTCTTGAGAAATGAAAATTAGACAACTCTTACCAAGGTACAAACGGATGTGTTTACTTTTTTCTTACCTGTTTTGAGGTGGTGTATACTTTTATGATACTTGATTATCAATTACTTAGCTGTTGTCCTGCGCTAAATTTGCAAAAGTGTTTAACCGAAAAAATATACTATGAAAAAGAATTTAATGCTTTTATTGACACTGGCAATGCTTGCATTTGCATGTGAGGAGGAAGCAGTTTTACCACAAAATGAGATTGATACCGAAGCTTCGTTGATATCCATAGACAAAACCTTTGATGTAACGCCAACCACGGGTGATTATGACTTCGATTTTGACATTGTTCCTATTATAGGGTTGCCTGTTGTCAATGATTCGCTGAAGAATATCTATGATGTAACGCTTACATCCGGCGGGACCGAATTAACGGGAATTTTAGACCTGGATGTGGGTAATAATTTCAGTGATAACTTCATCAACAGCGGTACCTTGACAGTTGGTGGGCAGGAGTTTGTGCTGGTAGATAAAAACGTAGGCATTATAAATGGTTTTGGTCAGTTCCGTTTGACATTCGAAAACGAGGATGAAGATACTTTCTTTTCCAACCTTTCAGGAAGCTTAGGAAGATCTCTGAGCGGTGGCTTTACAAGTAATGCGGCTGGTATCCCAACTTCCGGTAGCTTTAGTGCAAAGTCTCAGGGAGATCCATTTAGAATAGACATAGATCCCAATCAGACTTTTATTATCAATTTTCCTCAATAAGACATTTTCAAAAACATCCCTGTCAGTGCAGTTTCCAAATTCCGACTGGCAGATCTTCTACCTGGAAGCTGCACCTGACATGGGAAAACCACAAGGGGACCTTTAAAAACTAGATTTGAAACTTTGATCGTGAGGTTTTTTTCTGAGACAAGGAATCAAAAGCGGAGTTTAGCAACGCTAAATGAGTATTTTGATAACGCAGTATCGGGAGAAAAAATCCGATCAAAAATCAACAGGGAGTTATTAGAGGTGTCCTAAATAGTCTGCAATAGACAATTGTAAAATTGAATGTTAGGTTAGCAAGTGAACCACCTGCGATTTCGGGTGGCTTCACTGTTTAAAAGGAGAAGACTAGAAATCGTTGAGGAAGTTAAATGAGTGACAGGCCACTACTCCGGCTGTTTCTGTTCTCAATACCTTGGTGCCAAGAGATACCGAGGTAAAGCCTTTTTCTTTGCATTGTTGCAGCTCTGCTTCACTGAAATCTCCTTCGGGTCCAATCATGATGAGATAGTGCTGTCCCGGCTCACAGACCTTTTTGATAGTCTGCGGGTTGTTGGAGTCTACATAGGCGATCATTTGATTACCTTCATGGTCGCCTTTGAGGAACTCACCCAGCTTTACCGGCTCGTTGATCTTGCATAAGTGATAGCCCCCGGACTGTTTCATGGCACTTAAAGACTTCTTGTGTAGCCGGTCAGTTTTCAACACTTTGCGTTCACTGTGGTAGGTAAAAATGAAGCTGATTTCATCGATGTCCATCTCGCAGGCTTTCTCAACAAACCATTCCATCCTGTCCATGTTCTTGGTAGGGCTGATGGCGATGTGGGTATAGAAGGATTTCTGCTTTTGAACCTGAGTGGAAGAGACAGTTTTGCACGTAACTTTGTTGGGTTTGTCACCGGTGATGGTCGCCTCCTTTAGCAGTCCTTTTCCATCAGTGACAGTGATCAGGTCACCGGTTTTATGTCTAAGCACTTTCACACAATGCCTAGATTCTTCAGGGGAAAGTACAAAATCGTTGTCGGAGATGTCATCGCTGTAAAACATGCTACTGTGTTGTCTGTAAGAAAGCATCAAAGATAGGATGAGTACCAGACTTTATCACATTTGATTCATCATGAGTAGATTTTGACCTTGAAGGACAAGCTCTTTATTGATCTTAGACAATTACTCCTTGATTTTGGCTCCAGGAGGACAGTCGGTGGGTTTTCATCGCACAATTACGAACACAAAACCGCTAAAGTCGTTTTACAAAGGATGAGTTTTCTAAACAAGCATACCCTGGTACGAAGGATTCTGTTTTCATTCGTGTTGCTATTGATGTTGTCTCAGCTGATGACTTCCTGTCTTCAGTTTCGGATGAGCCCAAAGGAGGTGAACCACTATTTTGAAGGTACTGCCGGGCAGCCGGAGTTGAAAACAGTTGAGGTAGGCAAGCGGCAGATCAACTTTGCCTTCCAGGACAATGACAAGCCGGTAACCGCTGTTTTCATTCATGGTGCGCCCGGTTCATGGAGTGCTTTTGTCGATTTTATGAAAATAGATAGCTTGCGGGATGCGGTGAACATCCTGTCTGTAGACCGCCCGGGTTATGGTTACTCCGGTTTTGGAGATGCCATGATCTCACTAGAGATGCAAAGTGACTTACTCATGGAGGCGATCGGCAGTGTAGCTGATGGCAACCTCATCCTGATAGGGCATTCTCTGGGAGGTCCTGTGGCTGCCCGCATGATGATGGATTATCCAAAGCAGGTAATGGCCGCTGTTTTGGTGGCGCCTTCTATTGATCCGGAGTTGGAAAAAAGAGAATGGTATCGGTACCTGGGTAAACTCAGATTGGTGAAATACATGATCCCCAAGTCGCTATGGGTCACCAATGAAGAAATTTATGACCTCAAACGTGAGCTGCAGGCCATGGAGCCAGGTTGGGAGGACATAGAAAATCCGGTGATTGTGATCCAGGGAACAAAAGACAACCTGGTACCCAAAGAGAATGCAGACTATGCAATGAAGATGCTGCCCGATAGTCTACTGGATGTAGAGTTGCTGGAAGGTGTCAATCATTTTATCCCATGGACACATCCTCATGAAATCACAGCAGCGATCCTCAAGCTTGCTGGGGAACAGTCTGCGAATTTCTCCAAATGAAAAAGCCCATCATCATGATGAGCTTTCTGATATTTTGTCTTACCTCGCATCGCGAGTTCCTTAGCTTGCCTGTTGGAGTGCATCAATTTGCTTGAGCACCTTGTCTGCTTCCATCGCTTTCAGGTCACTGGCTTTCCGGTCTATGGTGGACAGCCTGTGCGCTTCTGCAATCAGCTTTTCATATTGTTGCTGCAGCTTTTCTGCTGGAGATTTTTTCTTAAAGAATCCGAACATATCTTGCCTTTTTGAACACAACAATCTGTTGTGCGATATGTTCGATATGATCGGCTATTTCGTGACAAATAAGCCGTTTATACCTCTTAAGAGGCATGTAGACTACTGTCTTATTCAAAATTCCTGACAGAAATCAACTTCCCTCTTTTACTGTAAAACCTCCATCGGCCCGTTTTCTGTCCTTTGACGTATTCTCCCAGGGAGGCAATTCTTCCCGTGTTGTGATAGGAAGTCCATTTTCCGGTTTTCAGGCCGTTTGTATACTGCCCTTTTTCACGTGGTGTCCCGCCAGGATAGGTACTTTCATACAGCCCGTTGGCCAGTCCGTTGGCATAAGATTTTTTACTTTTTACAGTGCCGTCTGTGTGATAAGTCAGCAGCTTGCCCTGGCCGTTTTCATACGTACCCAGCGGCAGTGTTTCGCCATTGATGTGGTAGTAGGGGCCCACTGTTTGTAGTTTGCCCGAGGACCATTCCTGTTCCTGCATCAACTGTTCGTTGGGGTGAAACCTGCCCCACAAGCCATCGCGATTACCATTGACATAGGAGCCTACGTATTCAATATTGCCAGACTGGTAGTACTCAATCCATTGACCATTTCTTCTGTCTGCCACAAACGGACCTTCTTCGTTGAGGATGCCCTCATCGTCAAAATACTTCCATATGGCACTTTTTAACCCGTTTTGATAGTTGCCTATCGCAAATAGTTTGCCGTCGGGATAGTAGTTTTTCCAGGTACCTGATTTGAAGTCATTTTTGTATTGTCCTATGACACTCTTTGTGCCGCCTTTGTGAAACTCTACATACGTACTGTCCAGCGAACCCTGCTTGTAGTGGAACTCTTTCCATATCTGAGGAAATTCATAAAAGATCCTCCAGCGGCCATCTTCAATGCCATCTTTGTAATTCTCTATGGATTTGAGGTTGCCGTTTTCATAAAAGAGTACCCACTCGCCATCTGCTTTGCCATTTTTGTACTCTTCTATCAGCCTTTTATAACCATTGGGCTGGTATTCGATCCATGTACTGTCTTTGATGTTTTGCTTGTAATACCCTTTGAGTGCGATCGTCCCATTTTCATAATACTCCATGAAGTAGCCGTTGAGGACTCCTTTCACATATTGTGCTTCCCGGAGCAATAGTCCAGTCGAGTCAAATATGGCATATTTTCCGTTTTTGACGTCGTTCTCATAAGTGACGATTTCTCTGAGTGTTTTGGTGGGATAATAGTAATTCCAAATGCCGTTCTTTCTGTCGGCCTTGTAGTCTCCTACGGCCTTCAATCTACCGAGCGAGTCATACTCGTGCCATCTTCCGATCTTCTTACCGTCCACCAGCTGGCCTTTGTCCTGCTTGACGGTATCTATCTGCGCTTCAATCTGTGTGGTTAGGAATAGTGATAGAAATGAATATAGAATGAGTCGGTATTGCATAGTGTTCAAATTTATTCTATGCTTCGCAATTACCATGCAAAAGTTACGCATTAAGCGAAATAATTTTTTGATAAAATGCCAGTCCCCGGGATTTCAGATGCTCCAAATCCGATAACGGATGGTAAATACTGAGTTTTGTGAAGTCCCGGCTTTGGAGGTCTGCCTTCAGCTGGTCATTGCTCAATTCTGAAAGGACCCGATAATTCCCTGATTCATAGTGATATTCCCATGGGGTATGATTGATGCAATAGTAGTGTTGCTCAAATGTTGCTTTTTCCTGTATCAGCTGCTGCTGAATGCTGGTTCGGAGGTCGCCTGTGACGTGTAGTGTAAAGCTGTAAAAGTTGCCCCAGAGTACCATGGTCCTGATGGCCAGCGTATCTGTGGAAATGCTGAACTCCCGCGGATGATCCAAAACAAAATAGGGGAGACCACCGTAGTTTTCTCCCCTTGATATTTTCGGACCCTTCCGGATGCGTGACTTGAGCCAGTGGGTAGCAGGCTGGTCATCTAACAACAGGTCGGCCTCCCTGCGAAAAGCTTCCAGTGACTGGATGATTTTCCCGCTAACGACCCTTTTGGTCTGTATAAACCGAATATTGCCCAGTACCTCCTGTTCTTCCGGCGTCAGTTGCACTTGCTTACCAGTTGATCAATGCGGATGCCCAGGTAAATCCACTGCCAAATGCTGCCAGGCAAAGGGTATCGCCTTCTTTCAGCTTGCCTTCTTCCAGCGCCTCACTGAGTGCGATAGGAATAGAGGCTGCAGTGGTATTGCCATAGCGCATGATGTTGTTATAAACCTTGTCATTGGGTAATTCCAGCTTTTTCTGAATGTATTGACTGATCCTCAGGTTGGCCTGGTGTGGGATCAACAGGTCAATATCATCTTTGGTCTTGCCGTTGGTTTTGAGCGCTTCGTGGATTGCCTCCTGAAAACGAATCACAGCATTTTTAAAGACAAAATTACCGTTCATGTGTGGGTAGTATGACAGGTCTTCTCCTTCCGATGCGATGATCTCAGGTACCCAGTTGCCAGTGTTGGGACCTATCAGGGATAATTCTTCGGCATATTTACCTTCGGAGTATAGGTGGGTAGACAATACTCCTTTGTTTTTTTCTTCGGTGGCCTGCATGACCACTGCACCAGCACCATCGCCAAAGATGACAGAAACACCTCTGCCGCGTGTGGTTATGTCCAGTCCGCCACTGTGTAGTTCGGCGCCGATGACCAGTACATTTTTGTACATGCCAGTCTTGATGAACTGATCAGCTACTGACACTGCGTAAATGAAGCCGGAACACTGGTTACGGACATCCAGTGCACCTATCGTTTTGATACCCAGTTGTTCCTGTACCATGACACCCGGGCCTGGGAAGTAGTAATCGGGGGATAGCGTCGCGAAGATGATGAAGTCGATGTCATCGGGAGTAAGACCAGCTTTTTCTATGGCAATTCGGGCAGCTTTGGTACCCATTGTGGAGGGAGAATCTCCAGATCCTTTTTCGACAAACCTTCTTTCCCGGATACCTGTTCTTTCCACAATCCAGTCATCGCTGGTATCCATTAGCTTTTCAAGATCTTTGTTAGTCACTACATTGTCGGGCACATAGTGTCCTACACCAACAATTTTCGAGTTGTACATGCTGTTTGTTTTAATTGAACCGGCAATTTACATAAAGCAGACCAAAGAGACCAGCATTGTATTATGGATGGCTGATTAAAAAAGCCCCAGACAAATCTTGTCTGAGGCTCTTCTATTCTTTACTGAGGCAACAGTGTTGATCTACTCTATCACCACAATTTCAATTCTTCTGTTGAGCTCACGTCCAAACTGCTCATCGTCGTTTGAAGCCAGGGGTTTGGTTTCTCCATAGCCTTTGGATTCCAGTCTGTAACGGCTGATGCCGTGATCAACCAGCCAGTAACGTACACTTTCTGCGCGCTCCAGTGACAGGCTCATGTTGAAGTCGTGTTCTCCTACGTTGTCGGTATGTCCACCAATCTCAATTTTTAAGCCGGGGTTTTCGCTCAGCATCTTTCGTATTTTCCCAAGCACTTCGTCAGAATCTGGCTTCAGGTTGCTGCTACCTGTCTGGAAATAGATATTCCTTGTGATGGCTTTGTTACCCGGACGGAATTTATTGCCCAGAAAACTGATGTCGGTCAGTTCATCGGCGAATTCTATCACCTCGTTTTTGTCTTCTTCTATCTTGGCCAGCTCTACCTGACTCAATCCGTCTACCAGGAAGTCTTTTTCCAGCGCTACTGATTTTCCTTGCGTTGCGTTGACTTCGTAGCGGTCATTGTGGATTACTTTGAGGTCTTCCAGAATTTCTACGCGGAAGCTTTCATCGGAGATGATCTCGGTGGAGTAGTTCCCGTTTCTGTCGGTGTAGGCGACAAATGATTCATCGTCATACTCAGACGGGTGAAACTTGATCTCTACATTTTCCAGTGGCTTGTTGTTGTTTTTATCGATGATTTTACCTGCAATAGTCACCTTGCTGATCTCCCAGAAGAAGTAAATGTCATGTTCTCCCTTGGAGTTGTACCGGTCTGAGCTGAAATAGCCAGAGCGACCACCATCGTTCATTTTGAAATTGGTTTCATCATCTGGCGTATTGATAGGGAATCCCATGTTAAGCGGTTCTGACCACTGACCGGTTGATTCATTATAAGTGCTTTTAAAGACATCGTATTTACCTAATGTATTGTGTCCGTTGGAGGAAAAATACAACGTATTGCCATCTTCAGTGAGAAATGGACTGTCCTCATCAAATTCTGAGTTGATGATGTTACCCAGTGGTTCTGGTTTACTCCAATCTCCGGAAGCACCCTTGAAGGACTGATAGAGCTCCAGGCCCTTGTCCTTGCCATCTTTGTCGGAGGCAAAAACGATCCTGTCCTCTTTTTGATTGATGAAGAAATGCGCCTCCAGGTGCGTATTACTGATTTTGCTGTCAAACTCTTTAGGCTCTGCCCACTTGCCATCACCGGTAGGGTTACTGTAGTAGAGGTCTCCTCCTTTGACGTTCCTGTACAGGAAAAGCTTTCCGTCAGAATTGACTACTTCAATGTTGGCTTGTTTTCTCGGGAATTCTCCCAGCAGGCTTACCTGGGTAGGCACGCTCCATCTTTCACCATTCTTATAGGTGTGGTAAACATGAAACTCCTCATCTTTTCCTGTTCCATCAGATCTTCTGTTGGAGGTGAACAGCAGCTCGTTGGTTTCTTCAAAATACACCGGACTCAGTTCTGAGTAGGGAGAGTTGACATCGCTACCCAGGGGAGTAATCTCGTATTCATCAGGAATATCGAAGAACTCCTTGGATCTGATGGCCCAGTCCCTGAATCTGTTGACTTCAGACTGGATTTCCTGGCTCTTGTAAGCTTTGATGTTATTGAATTTGTCAAAGCATGCAATGGCTTCTTCAAACTTGTACTTCCGCATATAAGCCCTGCCCAGCCAATAGTAATAGAACTTGTCTGACCTTGCACGGGTATTTTCATAGGCAAGCAGAACTTCTATTGGCTTTTCACGATAATAGGTGAGTAGTGAGCAGATTTCTGCCTTGTATTTTGCTAAATTATTGTTGGGCTCTTCTCGGAGCACCTTTTCATATAGTGGTAGAGCACTTTTGAAATCTTCCTTGAAAAAAAAGTTTTCTGCTCTTGCTTCATTCTTGGCTGCTGTTTGGGAGAAAGCCGCCATAGGAATCAGGCATACACCAATGATAAGCATGCCTGCTAGTATGTTTCTCTTCATTATGTTTACTTTTTTCCATTTTTAAATGCTGGTGACAAAAAAAATGAACGTCACTGGTACTGCATTCCGCTGATTAAAACAAAAATAACTAAAATTAACCAAATAATGTGTAATTACCTTTTTGGTCCATCGGCGAGACTCTTTTTATTAAATCTTCGTTGTCGACCTGCGAACGGTGAATTACCGGGGATACGGCATACGCTTTCAAAGGAACATCGGCATGAGTAAGTAAGGCGGAGTGATCGATTTTTCCGGTAAGCCAATCATTTTCCTGTCCTTTTTCTATGATGATGGGAATGTCTATTCCGTGCGTTGGATGTGGTGCGATGAGTAGTTTAAAAGTTTGGTAACTCACATCATCCAGCGAACTGTAGATGTCCCACAAGCCAGCCATGCTGAACAATTCGAAGTTAGGCAGGTGGTACAAATAAGGAATGGCTGTCTTCTTTCCTACTTTATTCCATGCAACAAACCCTGTAGCGGGCACCAGACATCTGCGATCATGCCAGGCTGTCAGCAAGGAGCGTTTGTTGTCTACATCGCTCAGGGGAGCATTGTATAGTTTCTGACTGAGTTTTTTGCTTTTGGCCCAGGACCTGGTTTGCCCCCAGGGCAATTGCTGAAGTGTGTTGGTGGCAGTATTTTGGATGACAGGCATGACCCGCGTAGGTATGGCGTTGAAGGTAGGGTCAAATTCTTCACCATCATCAAGTGCAAACCTCGTGGTGAGGGTCATTTTGTCTGCATGCAATATGTATCTGTCAATCATGAAAAAACGCTAGTATCCGATGCTCTATCCAGTTATTTCCGTTGCTATCCGTGCCGGGGAAGCCGCAATGACCTCCCGACTTTGTCAATTCCAATATAACATTTTTAGAAGAATTAAACTTGCTATGGTCAAAGCTTTTCACAGGAATGAGTGGGTCGTTGACGGCATTGGCTACCAGAGTAGGGGTGTGAATACCGGCTATATAGTTGATGGCGCTGCATTGGTGATAGTAATCCTCGGCCCCTGAAAAGCCATGAATGGGCCCCGTAAAATACTCGTCAAAGTCATAGACATTGCCTACGCTGGATAGCCGCTTGAGGTCGAAATTGCCGGGCATTACCTGTTCTTTGGCCCTGACTTTTTCTTTCAGTGACCGCATGAATCGTTTGGTATAGACCAGGTTGGAAGCCCTTCTGAGGTGGAGTGAGCCATTTTTAAGGTTCAATGGCACACAAACAGCTGCTACTTTCCGGATGCTGGCCGATAATGTATCAGTGCGCTCGCCTACATATTTCAAGGTGAGGTTTGCCCCCAGGCTGTAACCAGCAAGGTAGATATGGTTGTATTGGGATTCGGCCAGTTGTACCATTTGATGCAGGTCATCGGTGGCACCGCTATGATAGAACCGTCGTGCCTTATTGAGTGCGCCGTGACAGCTCCGATAGTTCCAGGCGATGACATCAAAGCCGTTTTGAAACAGGATTTTTGCCAGGCCCAGCACATATGATTTTCTGCTGTTGCCTTCCAGTCCGTGCGAAATGATAGCTACCTTGTTATTTCCGTTTTTATAATGGTCATAGTGTAGCTCATCGGCGTCATCCAACGCATGAAGCAACCGCAGGGGTTGTGAGATGTTTGGGACCGTCCTGGTCAGAGCTGGCCAGATGGTCTCTTTGTGCGCTCCCCGCAACAGGAACGGCGGCTTGTAAGTGTCACTGTAAGTAATGGGCATGCCACCAGAATTTATTTGTTTCAAATGTAATCATCGCCTGGATGATGAGAAAGAGTCAATGTTATTTTCTGCATAGTGCACCTGATATTTTCTCTGATCCTGTTTTGTATTCTGCTGAAGTGCCAAATTATTGGTAAGTGCTGCGGTTTGTTTGGGAAATAATCGTAGGTGATTGGCTGAGCCGATGGATTTTTTTAGGAGACTTGCATTTAATTACCGGTTTATTTATTGGTTAATCTGGAACATGGTTTATTTTTGGCGTAAATCTTTGTGATAACAAAAGAGAAGGATATTAGATTATGGCTGAAGTAATTAGAATGCCGAAGATGAGTGACACCATGGAAGAGGGTGTCATTGCTACATGGCTTGTAAAAGTAGGAGATGAGGTGTCGTCGGGAGATATTCTAGCAGAAGTGGAGACAGATAAAGCGACAATGGAACTGGAGTCTTACGACGATGGGGTTCTGTTGCATATTGGTGTCAACGAAAAGGATGCAGTTCCGGTAGATGGTGTCATCGCGATCATAGGAGAAAAAGGAGAAGACATTACAGCTATTCTGGCTGGTCTGGGAAGCGACAACGGGAACGGTAGCAGTGAAGCTGCCCCTGAAGCTCCTGCGCCTGCTGCCTCTGGTGAGGCAATTGATGTATCCAGCATCAACGCTCAGGTGATTACTATGCCAAAGATGAGTGATACCATGGAGGAGGGAGTGATTGCTTCCTGGCTCAAGAAAGTGGGTGATGAGGTTGCTGCTGGTGACATTCTGGCAGAAGTAGAAACTGACAAGGCCACGATGGAATTAGAATCCTATGACGATGGTACTTTGCTACACATTGCTGTGGATGCGGGTGGAAGCGTACCCATTGATGGGGTCATAGCCATCATCGGGGAAGAGGGTTCAGATGTAGAACTCCTTTTAAAGGCCCACGCCAATCCGGCTCCGGCAGCATCTGCGCCGGCCCCTTCTGCACCCGAGGCATCTTCTTCGGGCGGGGAAAAAAAATCTGAGGCGGTTGCAAACGCGTCAAACGTGGCTACACCGGCTGTTGAAGTACCTGCTTCCGTGAGTACTTCCAATGGACGTGTGAAAGCTTCGCCGTTGGCCAAGAAAATTGCAAAAGAGAAAGGTTATGACATTAACCTGATTCCGGGTACGGGTGACGGCGGAAGAATTGTCAAGCGCGATGTAGAGAGCTACGTGCCTTCTATGGCTCCTGCTGCTACTGAGGTGTCCAAGCCTGATGCTGGTGCCGCAAAACCTGCCATCAGCTTGCCTGCAGTAGTGGGTGAAGAAAGCTTTGAAGAAGTGCCTGTGTCTCAGATGAGAAAGGTGATCGCCAGAAGACTGGGTGAGAGTAAGTTTACTGCACCTCACTTCTACCTGACCATGGAAATCAACATGGACAAAGCGATTGAGGCACGCAAAAGCCTGAATGAAGTGTCGCCGGTGAAGATATCATTCAACGACATGGTCGTGAAAGCTGCCGCCGCCGCGCTGAGACAGCATCCTGATGTGAATGTCTACTGGCTGGAAGATAAGATCAGAAAGAACCACCATATCAATATTGGGGTAGCCGTGGCCATTCCAGATGGCTTGGTAGTACCTGTGGTACGGTTTGCAGATAACAAGAGTTTGTCTCACATCTCTGCAGAGATCAAAGACCTGGGACAGAAGGCCAAAGACAAGAAACTGGGTCTGAACGAAATGGAAGGGGGTACTTTCTCTATTTCCAACCTGGGTATGTTTGGAATTGAAGAGTTTACGGCCATCATCAATCCTCCCGAGGCTTGTATCCTGGCTGTAGGCGGTATCAAACAAACGGCTGTAGTCAAAGATGGACAGCTGGTACCTGGCAACACGATGAAAGTAACGCTTTCTTGTGACCACAGAGCGGTAGATGGCGCTGTTGGTTCTGCCTTCCTGAAGACGTTGAAGTCACTGCTGGAAGATCCTGTCAGAATTTTGATTTAAAGAGCATAAGTAATATGTATATTAAAAATCCCCTTCGAAAGTTGGGGATTTTTTTTGGTCGACTGTGAGGACACAGTCGATAGCTGCGCCCTCTGGTTTAAGGCTGCGTCTTAAGCCTGCCGATTAAAGTCAGCTTGAAGCTGACTAGATCGACTGCGGGGGTATAGTCGACAGCGTTTTGTAGGCTTTGTGTCGCCCCTTCAGGGCTTGTTTACTGGTTTTCCTGGTGAGATGGAATTCTTCCATCTATTAGAGTGTGTCGTCCCGTTGGGACTCTTTTTTGAAGTTTTGGTGTCTCGAATATCTGAGGCTGGCGTCCTAAACCGTTCGGAGAACGCCGATTATTGATCTTATAATCAATCGAAATACTTCCACAGACGCCTCCAAAATCCATTATATAATACTTAGGTTATTGTAATTGAATTCTTGAAATATTTATAAATGTACTCATTTTGCCCGGGGCACGTTGCCTATTGCCAACTGCCAACTGCCAACTGCCTACTGTGTTATACTAATTTGAAATACAGATCAGTACC
>ERZ1740068.189-NODE-189-length-38260-cov-7.603272_pt1 | contig 38260 bp, 33 predicted proteins | sample MGYA00581735_ERZ1740068 | MGnify/ENA primary metagenome ERZ1740068 (study PRJEB43018, sample SAMN04849740) | marine metagenome | isolation source: floating plastic debris | place: Pacific Ocean | collected 2008-08-30 | study: EMG produced TPA metagenomics assembly...
GGTGTAAGTGACGGTATAAATGATGGTGTAACGAGTAGCAAAAGTGTCGCTTTAAGCGCATCTGAAACTAATTTCGAAACACTTGAGGGTGCAAATCGAAGTACAAATGATGGTGTAAATGAAGGTGTAATTGCCGCCATCAATGATGGTTTATATACGGCAGTAATTGATCCGATCAGTAGTGGAATGAAAGAAGAGCTGGTGCTACTTACGCAGTTGGTAAAGGAAAGGGAGGGCCTTAACGCGGAAGACCTGGCCGTTCGGAGAGGCAAATCAAAGTCAAGCCTGGAGAGGTACCTAAGAATAGCCCGGGCCTTGAAGATCATCCAATTTGAGGGCGCTCCAAGAACCGGTGGTTATTTCCTAAGCCCTGAGATGAAAAAACAGGTCAAATCCTAAATTCTATTTCCATTGGTTTCCATCCCAGCGGAGACGTTGAACCCTCACCTATGAAAGCGCTTCTGCGGTGATGTGGGCGCTTCCTACCGTTGCAGGCCCCATCGGCGAGTCACAAGGCTGGTTTGTAAGACCAACTTTTCCAAATCCGAATGCTGGTGCGCACCTCGAAAGCGGAGCGCACCGAAACTTTAATTTCAAACGTCCGGTGGTGCATGCCCCGGCTTTTCCCAAGGCTTATCATGAAGCATGAAAAAAGCGGTGCAACCCTTGGTAAGGCAGTGCACCAGTTGTAAATGGGTCTGCTCTTTGCGGTGCAAGGCTCGTTCAATTCTTGCACCACCTAATAATCGATCAAAAAAACGGTGCACAAACCGTGGAAGTCGTGCACCACCTACAACAGCTTCAGTAAGCACTGGTGCAATACGCTTTTAAACTGTGCGCCACTTAAAATGGAACGGGTGTGCACTGGTGCAAGGCTTTTTAAAACTGTGCACCACTTGAAATTCAATTGTTGTGCACCGGTGCAAGTCTTCTTAAAACTGTGCACCACTTAAAATGGAACGGGTATGCACCGGTGCAAGGCTTTTTTAAACTATGCACCACTTGAAATTCAATTTTTGTGCACCAGTGCAAGGCTTTTTTAAACGATGCACCACTTGAAATTCAATTTTTGTGCACCAGTGCAAGGCTTTTTTAAACGATGCACCACCCGACCATAAAATGGAATTCACCGCCACAAGCGGTTTCGGGAATCGGTGCCGTGTTGATGGCTGGCTCGAGCCACTCCTTTCTTGAATGAATTGCACCACAAAATTTTGAAGAACTGACCAACACGGTTCAAAAAATCAGGTTTACCCCTCCCCTAATGAGGGTACATTTATAATTAAAAGTAATTTTTTTTCAATTTATTTTCCTCCTTAGGACTCCTCGAATGGGATCGCCACTACTCGCTTCGAACCCAAGGTGAAGTGCAAGCCAAGCAGGCAACAGTAAACACACTGTTAATTGCACGTATAAACCCGTAGTATTTCAAGTTATTAGCGAGGGCGCCTCTTTGCTTCATGCACCACTTTTCAGGTCTTCATTCGCCTGTAATCCAACTACTCAACTTTTGAAAAATCCAGTATTCACAGGGCTTTTCACTTCCAAATCATCACCAGATTCAAGGATTCTAATTCATAACTTTTTTGTCATATTTGATGTTGTAATCCTTGCTGGACTCAGCGTTTCTACCTGCCCCCCGCAACCGAAAAACCGAAACGCTATGACCTATCCATCTCTTGGCTTCCTCATTCGAAGCCTTCGTACCAAACGCAAAGCTTCAGTGCGGCAATTTGCCGCTTTGCTCGGCGTCCACCACTCTACCCTTATCCGCTACGAGAAGGGCAGCGTTACCCCATCGCGGGCCGTAATGCAACGTTTGCGGGTTATAGCCGGGGTAAAAACCACCGAAGAGTTGGTTCTAATTGCCCTCTTGTGAAATCATACGGGTGTGCGCAGCCCGACTATTCAATAATCCTTTCAACTTCTTTGCCTATGCAACAGCTCCGGAAACAGCGGTGTGCATCCGGCTACCTCCAAGGATGGAAAACAAGAACGAGGGATCACCTTTTTTAAATTTTAGAACTATGTTAATCTTATTAAGTGATATGACCCTGAGTCAATTGGAAAGTTTGAAAACCCGCATCGGAAGTGTTATTCTTGAACAAGAACTGGAAATCAATCGCCGTCAAAAACGCCTCGACGATCGCCTGGAACGCCAGTCTGACGATACCGTGATCCGAGACGGACTGAAAATTAAACTGGACAAAAACAAGCAGGTGCGCGATGAGTTAGTGGCTGCCGGTTCTCCAGCTGCGACCATTGCCACCGCTCAGGAGTTGGTAGACGAAGCACAAAAACAATTGGACGACAGCAGCCCAAGTACCCGCTTTATTTCTGATGTGGAAGCCCACATCATTCAATCGGAAATTGATGAATTAGTGCTGGGTTTGCAAGACAAGGCCACCAAGCTTTCAAGCATCGAAGCCTTGTTGCTTCCTTAATGAAACACCCTTGTTTCCCGGCTTTACTTCGGTGAAGCGCAACGCCCGGAGCTTTTGGCTTCCGGGCGTTTTTTTTGAGCTGCCCCTGGTCCCGGTACTTTTTCGTTGCTATGCAACGAAAACACTCGACCCGAAGGAATTGTATTTCGTTTGGTGACAAAACCCAACCGTCACTTTTTTCGCTTGCCTATCACTCCTTCTTTTTACTGTGCGCCCCGTTCTTGTGGTCTTTCAACCAATCCATCATTTCTTTTCGAAGTGGTTCTAAATACGCTTTTAAATCATGGGGCAACACTTTTGAAATGTCTTCCAAACTGTTGAGGGGGGGGCGCTCGAAGACCGTGGAAGGGGCTGAATGCAGCATGTATAGGATAGCGGATCGTAGTTGCAAACTACGATCAGAATTCGGTAGATGGGAGGTGAGGGGCGCTTGAGGATCGGGCTTCTCGACTTCGAAGACCGGCGAGGTTTCGGCACGAACCCGCAGGGCTTGACCTTGATAGTGAAGTTTTACAGTTCCCAATTTTGAACAGGAATCGATAAAATGGATATGACCGAGGATGACGGAAATAGAGTTGAGGCCATTCAATGCTAGAAGGTTAACAACAACCGGGTTATTAGACCTATGGATGGAGTAGAATTGACACACAACGATCCACCAAGGGATTTTGAGTTTGGTCTAACCTATAGCAGAAGGGCAATTGTTTCCAGCTTTGCAATTTTAACGGATGCGTTTTAAACCGTTAAACCGTAAGTTTTATCCCAAAGTGTACGTAATGGCTTTTATCAGTGCCCGGATAGTTGAGTTTGGCCGGCTTGAATGTAGCGCGTTCCACCAGGTTTTCCGAAGTCCCTCATTGCCTTTCCGAACACGGCTCTCGGTTTTTTCAAATTATCTGGTGACTCGGTTCTTCAGCGTTTTACGCCGATTGGTAAGCGACTAAGATGACTTGCTACCCTCTGCTGGTTACCCCAATTAGGGGCAGCACTTCGGCTGTCGGCTGCCTTTTGCCCAGCCATCGGTATTATTAGGACAGCATACCGATCTATCGTTTACCTTTGCCCACTTTCATCTTTTGAATCCGGCCGGTGAGCAATACCATGGCAGTTACGTTTCAACATCACTGCGCAACTTGAGCTGAATAGAATTAGGTATGTTATTCAATTCCATTGATTTTGCCCTCTTTCTGCCCCTTGTTTTTGTGCTCTATTGGTTTGTAACCCAGCGCAACCTCAAGCTGCAAAATGCTTTGATGGTGGTGGCCAGTTATGTTTTCTACGGTTGGTGGGACTGGCGCTTTTTGTCGTTGATTGTTTTTAGTTCCCTGGTCGACTTTTTGGTGGGCATGGGCATGGGCAACATGGAGGCTCCGAAGAAAAGAAAGCTGTTGCTTTGGACCAGCATTGCCGTCAACCTGGGCTTTCTAGGCTTCTTCAAGTATTTCAATTTTTTTGCCGAAAGTTTTGCCGATGCCTTCACCCTGCTCGGCCAACCGATGGAGGTGAGTCGCCTGGAAATTGTTTTGCCGGTAGGCATCAGTTTCTACACCTTTCAAACCCTCAGCTATTCGGTGGATGTTTACAAGGGTAAACTAAAACCGACCCGTGATCCGCTTTCGTTTTTTGCCTTTGTCAGCTTTTTCCCCCAATTGGTGGCGGGCCCTATTGAACGGGCGACCAACCTTTTGCCACAATTTTACCGCTCCCGGGTGTTCGACCGTCAACAGGCGGTGGACGGCTTGCGCCAAATTCTATGGGGCTTGTTTAAAAAAGTAGTGATTGCCGACAACTGTGCCCAGTTTGCCAACCTCATTTTTGAAAACCACAGCGAAGTGCACGCCAGCAGCCTGGTGTTGGGGGCGGTGTTCTTCACCTTTCAGATTTATGGCGACTTCTCCGGCTATTCCGACATTGCCATTGGCACGGCACGCCTTTTTGGCTTCAACCTGATGCAAAACTTTGCCTACCCCTATTTCTCGCGCGACATCGCCGAATTTTGGCGCAGGTGGCACATTTCGTTGAGCACCTGGTTTCGAGACTACGTGTACATTCCGCTGGGGGGCAGCAAAGGCGGCACAAAAATGCGGGTGCGCAATACCTTCATCATTTTTCTGGTCAGCGGTTTTTGGCACGGCGACAATTGGACCTTTATCACCTGGGGATTTTTGAACGCTTGCTATTTTCTGCCCCTTTTGCTCACCAACAACAACCGAAAAAACCTTGGTGTGGTGGCAGAGGGCAAATGGATCTTTTCCGTTCGGGAATTCCTGCAAATCAGCATCACTTTTGCGCTCACGGTGTTTGCCTGGATCTTTTTTCGGGCCGAGAGCATGGCACATGCGCTGAGCTACATCTCCGGCATATTTTCCAAAACCTTGTTTTCCATCCGGGGCGCAGATTTTATTGGCACCGATTTTCACCCCTTTGTCATCTTGGGGATCATTTTTGTTTTTTTGGTGGTAGAATGGTTGGGACGGGCGCATCGGTTTGCCATCGAAGGCATTGGCACCCAAGGGAACCGACCGGTGCGCTACCTTGCTTATTACACCATTTTGTTGGCCATCTTATGGTTTGGTGGCAAAGAACAAACGTTCATCTACTTCCAGTTTTAAAAGACAATGCGCAGGTTTCTCATACAATTCTCCGTTTTTTTAGTTCCTGTTGTGAGCTTTGTACTGCTGCTTTGTTTCATGGCCGACGGACACGTGGACGCTTTTTATGTGCGCATGGCTACTCCTACGCAAAAGAGCCTCATCCTGGGCACTTCACGAGCCGCCCAGGGGCTTCAACCCCGCGTTTTTAAGGAGGAGCTGAACCAGGAAATTTTCAATTTTGCCTTCACGGTTTCGCACAGTCCTTTTGGCAAAGTATATTACGAGGCCATTCAAAAAAAGCATTTGCGCGAAGAAGAGGGTTTGTTCGTCATTGCGGTGGACCCTTGGAGCCTCGTGAGCTGGTGCGAAGACCCCAACGCAGTGGAAGATTTCAGGGAAAACATTTTGTGCCTCCACCGTACCCGCAATGTGACCGCTCACCCCAACTGGCATTATTTGTACGACAATTTTTCGGGCAAGTTGAAAGATTTGGTGCCCTACCTCAACCGGGATGGCATGTACCTACACCCGGATGGCTGGTTGGAAATCGATATTCCGATGGACAGCGCTTCGGTGGCGCTGCGCACAAAGAAAAAGCTGACCGTTTACCGCAACGAAAACCTGCCGAAAGTCAAGTTTTCGACCTTGCGGCTTAGCTATTTGGAAAAAACCATTGAATACTTAAAACCCTTCGGACCGGTGTACCTCGTAAGGCTGCCGGTGTGCCGGGAGTTTACGGTCATGGAAGAGGAGCTTATGCCCGATTTCGACCTCAAAATCAAAGCTGCGATAACCGCCTCCAATGGCTATCTCAATCTTTCTGAGCAGGGAGATGATTATCAATATACCGATGGCAATCACCTACACAAGGACTCTGGGATGCGGGTTTCAAAGCTAATTGCCCAATGGATCAAAGCACAGCCTCAACAACCATGAAGGTATCGGTAGTTATCCCTTGCTACAACGTAGAAACTTTCGTTACCGCCTGCCTCGGGAGTGTGGAACAGCAAAGCCACACTGACCTGGAAGTGATTTGTGTGGACGATGGCAGTACGGATGGCACCGTGGCTGCAATCGAGCGGTACATGGCGGATTCGCCGTTGAACATTCGCCTCCTGCAACAGCCCAACCAAGGTGCGCCTGCTGCTCGTAACCATGGAGTGCGCCACTGCTCGGGGCAATACATTCAGTTTTTAGATGCCGACGACACCCTGGGGCCAGACAAAATAAAGACCCAAGTGGCGTTGGTGCAATCCCACGAATTCCCGGACATGGTGGTGGGCAGCTACCTGCGGCAAAACCTGCAAGGCGAACTCTTGCTCAAACGGATTTACCAACCGGAGGAAATCGAAAATGTGTGGCTCTTGCTCATGAGTACTGACCTGGGCAACACCTGCGCCAACCTGTTCAAGGCCGGTATGTTTGCCGATGGTCTTGCCTGGAACAAAAACATGCGCAGTTCACAAGAGTATGAATTGATGTTTCAAATTCTGAAACGGAAGGCCCACCTTGTGTTCGATTCGGCCATCAACACTTTCATCAACATCAGAGATACCGGTTCCATTACCCGTAGCAACCTCGATCAAAAGTGGGAACGCTACGTGCAACTGCGGGTAGACATTGTGGCTTATTTGCGGCAGGAACATCCCGAAAAGGTGACCGACGAATTGCTCCAAAACCTCTTTGGTTGCATCCGTATGCTATACCCCTATCGGCCAAAGAAGGCCATTGCATTTTACAAGCAGCAGCTCCCCAAAGGCTTTATGCCTAAGCCGAGCCATACTACCGGAGCCTTTTACATTCAACTGTTTCGGTGGTTGGGCTTTAGCACCACAGAAAAAATCAGACAATTGATGAGCAAGGGCAAGGCGAGTTAAGCCGGTTTCGAAACACTCTCTGCGAGTAGCTGGCAGTAACCAGCAGGCTGAAACACGTCTTTTCCGGCAATCAACTAATGTAGAAGCGCAGGGAATATTTTAATCGTTCGTATCAATACAACTGGCAACAAATCCAAGAGCTGTATAAGAACAGCAAGGAAGCATACACTTTTTGCGAAAGTGATGGGAAAGCGTTGCTCATGGACTTCTTACCCGGACTGCTAAACTTCCTCAGCCAAAGCCTGCAGGTAACCGGACTAAGACCGTTCGGGCACCACTTTTTTGGTTGGGTTAAGGTCAATGATTACCTGTGGTCTTTCTTTTTTGCGCTGGGTCGCTTTCAACAGAATCACCAGCAACAATAAGAGTACCGCCACCAGCACACCGATAATAATCTTGTAGCGCGGAACAGCCTTTTCGGTCAGCGCTGCTTCTTGTTCCATGGCCTCGATGCGCTTTTCAAGTTGCTGGGCTGCGGCTTTATGTTGGGTATTGGCCTCGTCCAGGGCTTGTTGAAATCGAGCACGCTCCTGATCTACCGATGCTTCAATGGATTGGTCAAGGTATTCAGCAAACAGTTCCGGATTTTCGGCATTGGCATGCACCCGCATCAGCAATCGGGCGGCAAAACCTTCGAGCGATTTCCAATCGTATTGCTTGGATCGGGCCAAAACCGAGGTGGTTAAACTTATGCAAGCCTGTTTATCTCCCAGTTTATTGTGAAGGCTGGCCATGTTGAGGTGGGCACGGGCCAGATAGCGTTGGTGGTTCAACACCTCCCACAGGGCCTCGGCCCGGCGGTAGTAGTTCATGGCTGCTTCGTAATCGTACAACTTTTGATAGGTTAACCCCATTTCGTTGCAACAGGAAGCAATCAATGCACGATCCCCAAGTTTCTCGGCCTGCTCCAAAGCACGTAGGGAGGCTTGCTTCCCTTTTTGGTAGTCTTTTGCACCTTCGTTGTGCAATGCTGCCTCCCGGCCATACATCCGGGCCAACATGCGCAGGGGAATCCCAGCCGAACGGTGTATCTGATGGGCCTTAGCAATGTATGCAAGGCCCTCATCGTACCGGTTCTCTGCACGGCACAGCTCCGCCAAATCAATGTAGGTTTCTGCCTCGCCTACCGGGTTGCGGGGCTTTTGATAAAATTGAAGTATTGCCTGAAGTAAATTCCTCGATTGCTCGAAGCGAATTCGCACTTTTTGATTGGCGGCAACAATCCGTAGCAGCGGAATTAGCGCAGTGGAATCGGCTTCCCGGAGGCAGCGCCTCACCACGTAGGCTTCCGCATTTTCAAAAGCCAGGTACTCCCCGTGATGAAACAAGGCATGCAAATAGGTCACGCTTTGGTCCAGCGGTTGGGTACTCCAATCTTCCTGTGTTGTGAAGTTCTTTTGCAGTTCCGCAATTACGGTGGCCGGATTGGTTTGAGACAGGGCCCACTTCTTTCCAGAAAAGTAGTTTTCAAAGTCTACACTTCCTGCTTGGGCAGCGAAAACCGACAACCCACCTAAAAACATCAATAACCACCTGAGCACTACTGCTCTTTTCCTTTCGTCCACTTTTTCAGGACTATTTCTATTCTGCGTAATAACTGACTCCTACTTTAATCGATTTGAGGCAATACTAAAGCCCGGTGGAAGGCCTTAGGAGCTTCCCTTTCGAAGAAGGGAAAGACAATAACATTAAATGTTCTTACATGAGTTAGTTTCAAAAGTTTCACCGTTTGACCCTTTTTTACCCTCAAAATAGCTTTGCCAACCTGTCCATCCCGTAAAATATCGACCATGAAAAAAACAACTGGATTTCTGTTGGCCTTGTTTCTTTTGAGTTGGAGTTGCCAACCGGACCCCAACGTAGAACAGGATCCTCTCAATGCTGCGCTTGAGGCGGCCATCAGCCAGCAGCCCGGGGGCAAATCCGGCCTGCGGCTACCGCAAGACCATGACTGGTCGGCATTTCCGCAAGATCCGCGCAATCCCATCACGGCAGAAAAAGTACAGTTGGGCAAACTTTTATTCCATGAAACTGGCCTGGCCATCAACCCGCGCCTACCACAGGGCATGAATCGTTTTTCGTGCGCCAGTTGCCACCATGCCGGAGCGGGTTTTCAGGCAGGAATCCTACAGGGGCTTGGCGAGGGTGGTCTTGGTTTTGGCGTGGCCGGCGAAAGTCGAGACATCGACCCCAATTGGCCCATCGATTCGATTGATGTGCAGCCCATCCGCACCCCCACCAGTTTGAATGTGGCGTTTCAGGAGTTGATGCTCTGGAATGGGCAGTTTGGCAGCACGGGTGCCAACCGCAACACCTCAGCGCAGTGGACCAGCGGCACACCCAAAGCGGTGAATCACCTGGGCTATGAAGGACCTGAAATTCAAGCCATTGCTGGCCTCAAGGTACACCGCATGGAAGTAACTGAAGCCATCCTAAGTACTTACGGATACCTTGAACTGTTCGATCAGGTTTTTCCTGATTTTGCGCGCTCGGAGCGCTACACCAAAGAAACGGCCGGTTTGGCAATTGCCGCCTACGAGCGCAGTGTGGTGGCCAACCGTTCGCCGTTCCAGCAATGGCTTCGGGGCGATGTGCTGGCCCTCTCAGAAGCGCAAAAACGTGGGGCCGTTTTGTTTTTTGGCAAAGCAGCGTGTGGCGGTTGTCATCAAGGACCCGCCCTCAACAGCATGGAGTTTTATGCCTTGGGAATGAACGACCTGGTGGGCCCGGGCACTTACGGTACTTCGGGCAATGCAGCCGACAACACCAACCTTGGCCGGGGTGGTTTCACGGGCAACCCCGAAGAGCATTACCAATTCAAAGTACCGCAACTCTACAACCTCAAAGGACTTTCTTTTTTGGGCCACGGTGGAACGTTTGGATCGCTGCGCGAAGTGGTAGATTATAAAAACCGCGCCCAGGCCGAAAACGCAAAAGTGCCTGCTCATCGCCTGGCCTCCGAATTCAAAGCTCTTTCCCTATCGGATGAAGAAGTAGATGATCTGGTGGAGTTTTTGGAGGAAGGACTCTACGACCCTAACCTGGAACGCTACGTTCCAGCTACGGTTTATTCGGGCAACTGTTTTCCCAATGCCGATCCCATGGCACAAGTGGATCAGGGATGCTTGTAAGACTTGCAAGCACTGCTACCTAAGCTTACTTCGTTTCTTATTAGGAGCAACTTATAATTCAGGCATTTGGTCTTTGAGTCAAACAAGCTTCGCCTCTGTGTGTTTAATCCACTTAAAATGCTCTGCACACATGGCACAACTGATTTACGATTTTCTGGAAGCCCTCACCCAAAACAACTCCAAAGCCTGGATGGATGCCAATCGCAATTGGTACCACGAAGCCCGCGATGCCGTGGTGGAGTTGATGGATCCCGTTCTTTTGGAAATCAAGTCGATTGATCCTCGCGTGGTGCAAGACTCGGTGCGGCAATCGCTCAACCGCATCAACAACAACCTGATGTTTCATCCTGACCGACCGACCTACAAAGATCATTTCGGGATTGGTATGGGCTATGGTAAGGGCTTACCCGATTTTTACATTGAGTTGGGCGTGCGTCAAAATATGGTTGCTGGTGGGCTTTGGCACCCGAGTTCTGCTGAAATCAAAAAAGTGCGTTCGGAAATCCATTTCGAAGGCGATCGCTTGCAGCAACTGATTCACAGCAAGGCTTTCACCGATCGGTTTGAACTTTACCGGGACGATGCCCTAAAAACTACGCCCAAAGGATATGAGAAAGACCATCCGTATATTGAATTGCTCCGACTCAAGAGCGTGGCAGCGTTTGAATACTTGCCCAAAGAATCGGCCATGCAAGATGATTTTAGGGCACGGGTAGTGAGTGGGTATAAAGTCTTGGCACCCATGTTGGACTTTTTGGTCACCGCCATCAAAGAGTAATCTTTTTGGAAAAAATTTGTCACTATCGCACTTATAATGGAAAAAATTTGCGCTTTTGGCGGTTTTAATGGAAAATTTTTGTCAAAATTGCGTAATTTGGAGCTTTTAATGGAAAATTTTTGCGGTGGCCGCTCCTCAAGAAATTGTATTTGCTTCGTCGGATCCGAAGGTTTCGCGTGCTGTATCCAGGCAACTGGATCAGGGTACTTTGCGGAAGCTTGCGCCTAAAATTTATTCGACCAATTTAGCGGACGCTCCTGAGGCAATTGTTCAACGCAACCTCTTTTTAATTCTGGGGCACCTTTATCCGAAAGCCCTGCTGAGCCACCGCTCGGCCATGGAGTTTCAACCTACCGCTACCGGCCAGCTTTTTTTGACTTACACCTATACCAGAAAGATACTACTTCCGGGCATTACCTTGCGGTTTTTAGAGGGCCCTCCTCCTGCTGAAGGGGATCGAATTTTTTCGGGGCAATTGCACGTTTCGCAGCGCGAGCGGGCTTTTTTAGAAAACCTGCAAACCTCTCGCAAACACGGCCCCGACTCCAAAACCCTTTCTTTTCCGGAGTTGGAGGAGCGCCTGGAACAAATTATCCGGGTAAACGGTGAAGAAGCCCTGAATGCCATGCGCGATCGGGCTCAGGTTTTATCGGTGAAGTTGGGCATGAAAAAAGAGTTCTCGATGCTCAACAAGTTGTGCAGTGCTTTGCTGAGTACTCACCCGGCCAAGATGTTGACTTCCCCGGTGGCAGCAGCGCGTGCTATGGGCAGTCCGTATGATCCGGCCCGTATCGAGTTGTTTGCCTCCCTGTTCCAGACTTTGCAAAAAAGTGAGTTCAAATACCATCCAGAGCCCAATACGAGTACTCGGGCTTTCCGCAACTTTGCCTTTTTTGAAAGTTATTTCTCCAATTACATTGAAGGAACGGTGTTTGAACTACCAGAGGCCCGTGAAATTGTTGCTTCACAACGGCCACTGACCGCCCGTAACGAAGACTCGCACGACATTCTGGGCACCTATCAATTGGTTTCCAGCCCCGAAGAAATGCAGCTATTGCCCGAAACCGCCAACGATCTGCTGGACATATTAAAGAGGCGGCACAAGATTTTGCTTTCTGCCCGCAAGGAGCAACTGCCCGGGCAATTCAAAACACAAAACAATTTTGCCGGACAAACGGCTTTTGTCGATCGCTATTTGGTGCGTGGAACCCTCATCAAAGCTTTTGATTATTACCGGGTATTGGTGCACCCCTTTGCCCGGGCGGCCTACCTCATGTTTGTCATCAGCGAGGTGCATCCTTTCCAAGATGGTAATGGGCGCATTGCCCGGGTGATGATGAATGCGGAACTGGTGCACGGCAACCAGGCCAAAATCATTATTCCTACGGTGTATCGAGACGATTACCTGGGCACCCTGCGCCAGCTCACCCGCCGAAAAGACCCGATTTCTTACCTACGAATGCTTGCCCGTGCGCATGCCTTTAGTGCTACCATTGCTGGTGAAGACGAGCAAGTGATGGAACGGCAATTGGAACGCAGCAATGCCTTTATGGAACACACCGAAGGCATTTTACAGGATATTTCTGACTAAGGAATTGATGGAATTCCGGCCAATTGTTGAACACTAATCCGCCTGATTGGTTAATCCTGATATGAATCAACCAGATGAACCCCGTATATACATCATTGGAGCAGGAATAAGCGGTCTTGTTGCGGCTATCAACCTCGAAAAACAGGGGTACAAGCCCATTATCATTGAAAAAGATGCTGCGGTAGGCGGTCGGGTGCAAACCGACATTGTTGAAGGATATCAGTTGGACCGAGGGTTTCAGGTGTTGCTGGAAGCTTATCCCAAAGCCAAGGAGTATTTGGACTATGATGCTCTGGAGCTACAGCCGCTTAGCTCTGGCGCCATGCTGTTTCAAAACGGAAAAGGAAAATTGTTTGGCGACCCACTTCGCGAGTTTTCCTACTTCTTCCCTACCCTGTTTTCGAGTGCCGGCTCTATTGTAGACAAGTGGAAGGTATTTCGTTTGAATAAGCAGTTGGAAAAGGCGGATCTACACGCCCTCTTTCAAAAAGAGGAACACAGCTCGCTCGAGTACTTGAAAGCCCGCGGGTTTTCCGACCGTATTATCGATGCGTTCTTTCGTCCTTTTTTCAGTGGTATTTTTCTGGAGCCCCACCTGGCTACCTCCAGCCGCATGTTTGAGTACGTATACAAGATGTTTGGGAAAGGCCGCGCCATGATTCCCAAAGCGGGTATGGGCGCCATTGCCCAACAGTTGGCCGGTCAACTGAAGCATACCACCGTTCACCTCAATACAGAGGTGAAGCGGGTGATGCACGAATCGATCGAACTTGCCAATGGTGACATCTTGCCTTCTCTGTTCACCATCATTGCCACCCAACCCGATCCCTTGGTCAACAATTACGTTTCCAGCCTTCAGTGGAAATCCTGCGACATCCTGTACTTTACCGCTCCTCAAAGGCGCATTCAACCACCGGTAATTGGACTCAGCACCGAACCGGGGTCTTTGGTCAACAACATTTTCTATTCCACCAGCATCCCTACTGCGCAGCGCGGTTCGGAGGAGTTGCTTTCGGTCACGGTGGTGCGGGAACACAACCTGGAGGATTCTAAATTGATTGAGAAAGTAAGCCAGGAATTGACTTCGATTTTTGGCATCGACCAAACCAAGTTGCTGCAGCACAAGCGTATTGCACAAGCTCTGCCAGATCTGCAAGACCTGCAATACAGCCGGGATCCAGAAGAGAATCAGCTCACCGACCGCATTTCTATCGCTGGCGATCACCAATTGAACGGTTCGTTCAATGCGGCTATGATCTCTGGTGAAAATGCCGCAGCCATGGCTCACCGGGCCCTTTCCAACCTTCTGTTTTCTTCCACTACAGTTTGAGCGGCCAGCACGCTTTCTACTTTTTTGGGTGACTTTTTCACGGGAATGGTATTCATGTGAAAATCATTACCCCATGCACTCTCTCAAAATCGTCTGTATTGCCTTCGGCATTTTTCTAATTGGCTTTTTGCTGCCCTGTTCCTCCGCGGGTCAACTCACCAATGCGCACTATAACCGTACACAAAACAGTTATCAATTCAACAACGAAGCTGGCATTCAGGCTTCTGCCGATGCCTTAAACATCACTTGTAAAGTAGTTTACAATGCCTCACCGGACGGCTATCGGGTCACTTACACCACCTCGTTTATAAGCAATACAGTGGAGGCTACTGAGGCGACTATGAATCAAAAAGTAGCCGTGCTCATCAAGGATTTGAAAGCCCTCAAACTTCAGGAAAATGACATTGCCGTGGACGTCATTTCAATCGACCCCATCTTCGATCCGCTCGGACGCCATTTGCCAAGGGACAGTATTCCTGTACCTCAAGGCTACAAAATCACCCAAAATTTGACCTTTAACCTCAAAAGGTTGGATCAGTTTCGGGAATTGGCCGTAGTCTGCATGGAATACGGAATTTACGATGTCATCAATGTTGAAGCTTACCTGAAAGACCCGAGCTTTATCCACGATTCACTTGCCTCAAAAGCGGTGCAGGTATTGAATCAGAAAAAGGAACTGTCGAAGCAGATTGGCTGGTCTTTCGGAGCGGGTTCTGTGGGCTTCACGAAAAAACAGGACGTGATTTATCCCAACGAGCGGTATTTGAAATCACACCTCAAAAATGCCAGCTTGTACCAGCACCATCTTTCGCAGAATACTACTGTAGAACTCCAGCGGCAGCTAAACGTTGACAACCACTTTACGCTCAATCTGAAGAACGCCGACTTTGTTTTCAATGCACAACTGACGCATCCTTGCATTCAATTCTATTATGAAGTGAATTATACCTTCTTACCGACCGAAACCGAGTCGGAAATGCGCAACAAGATTCGAGAAGAATTAGAGGAGGAACAGGAAAAAACATTTTACATCCTTGGTAAGGACGGAAAGCTAAAGACCATCAAGCTGGACTGAACCCTTTTTGCTGTAGCTGCTGCCGAACGTATTCCTGCAACTGCGCTAAATCCATCTGGTCCATTTGTGCTTTTGCAAGAAACACTTCTACTTCCCTCTTTTCTACCAGGAAGGCAGCGGGAAGGGCGTCTTTTCGGCCAAACTCCTGCTCCCACTCGTCTTTGTGAAGAAACCTTACTTCAATGGGCAATTGCTCAATGAACTTGCGCCATTGCTTGCGCATAGATACCGGGCCGTAGGTGATGGCGCACAAGTGGCACGGATAAGTTTTGGGCGAAAACACTTTGTGCATGGCATCAAGGGCCATGTTCCACAGGCCAGCATCGGCATTGTAAACAAAAATCAGTGTACCTTCCTGAGGTTGCTCTACTTGTTTCGCCATGGTGCAAGATTAATAATACTTCGCTGCTTTTGCGATCGTTCAACTGACATTTTTTCAAAAGAGGATTTTCAAATTTGTACTATATTAAATACATTTTTTATATTTTTGTACGGAAAGAAGTACATTTTGAAACAAAGCAAGCAACAATCTCTTTTACCTTCGCACCAGCGTTTGTTGACCCAAATGGGTGAAAATATTCGTCTGGCCCGCAAACGCCGGAAGCTCACCACCATTCAGGTGGCGGAACGGGCGGGCATCTCCCGCAACACCCTCTACTTGCTGGAGAAAGGCAATCCGGGGGTTTCGATTGGCAACTTGTTCAACGTCCTTCGCACCTTAAATTTACAAGACGACTTTTTGAAATTAGCGGCCGACGATACCTTGGGCCGCAAACTGCAAGACCTTAATTTATAAGTCATGGGCACGGGAAAGACCGATATATACGTGTATGCTCACTGGGCAGGTATGCCAGAGGCCCAGCGCATCGGTATATTGGGCGCACACCAGGCGAAAGGAAAAAAGGCCTTCAGTTTCGAATACGATCTTACGTGGTTGAAGACCAAAGCGCAGTTTTTGCTCGACCCCGATATCAATTGGTATTCGGGGCCACAATACCCTAATCAGAAGGAGAACTTTGGCGTTTTTTTCGATTCCATGCCCGATACCTGGGGCCGTACGTTGATGAAACGCAGAGCGGCCCAGGCCGCAAAAGAAAAAGCAGAACGCCCACCCAAGCTCTACGATGTTGATTTTTTATTAGGAGTATTTGATCCCAGTCGTATCGGAGCGCTTCGTTTCAAAACCGATCCTGAAGGGCCTTTTTTAGATGACGATGCGGAGCATGCTACTCCTCCCTGGTCGTCGATTCGCGAGTTGCAGTACGGGGCCCAACAATTGGAAGAAGACCCTGACCCGGCCTCGGCCCAAAAATGGCTCAACCTGTTGATGGCGCCCGGCTCTTCGTTGGGTGGTGCGCGCCCGAAAGCCAACATCCTCGACGACCACGGCCACCCATGGATTGCCAAGTTCCCTTCCAAAAACGACCCGATCGATAAGGGCCTTTGGGAATACCTCACCTACCGCCTGGCGGAAATGGCGGGCATTGCCATGGCGGAATCGAAAGTGGAAAAGGTACTTGGCCATCAGCACACCTTTTTTACCAAACGGTTCGACCGCATGAATGGCGAACGGGTGCATTTTGCCTCGGCCATGACCATGACTGGACACAACGAAGAAACCCTGAAAAATCACGAGCCCAGTTACCTGGAACTGGCCGAATTCATTCAATTCACCGGAAGTCAAAACGTGGTGGACCTGCAACAGCTTTGGCGCAGGATCATTTTCAACATTTGCGTTTCCAATACCGACGATCACTTGAGAAACCACGGTTTCCTGCTCACCGAAAAAGGCTGGATCCTGTCCCCTGCCTACGATTTGAATCCTTCCGTAGACAAAGACGGCTTGTCGCTCCAAATCAACGAAACCGACAATGCACTCGACTTCGATTTGGCCCGTGAAGTAGGTGTGTATTTTGAAATGCTCCCCCAACAGATGGATGCCTGTATTGCCGAAGTAAGTGCAGCAGTCAACCAGTGGGAGCGGGTGGCCGATGAGTTGGGCATTCGCCGAAGCGAAAAAGAATTGATGGCTCCGGCATTTCATACTTTAGCGGTGTAAAACCTTTCTTTTATGAGTGCTCCAATTGCATTGGTTACCGGTGGCAACCGAGGTATCGGTTTGGCCGTGGTGCGACAACTGGCCGAAAAGGGCTATCGAGTGCTGCTCGGCTGCCGTAACCCAAAAGCTGGTGAAAAAGCGATTGCCCCCTGGCCAGATCTGGCTGGTCGCATTGTGGTGGAACAACTGGATGTCAGCTCTCTGGACAGTATCCGGTCTTGCTTTGAAGGCGTCCAACGAGCCTATGGTCGCCTGGATGCCTTGGTCAACAACGCTGGCATCCACTACGATACCTGGCACGAAGCCCAAAATGCCGACCTACAAAACGTGCGTGAAACCTTGGAAACAAACCTATTTGGCCCCTGGCAAATGGTGGAAATCTTTTTGCCCTTGCTGGGGCAAGGTGCCCGGGTCGTCAACGTTTCGAGTGGTGCAGGTGCTTTACAAGGCATGGGCCCCGGCACTCCTGGCTACAGCGTTTCCAAAGCGGCCTTGAACGTATTGACCCTCAAATTAGCGGCCGAATGGCAATCGAAAGGTATTTTGGTGAACTCCGTTTGTCCGGGCTGGGTCCGCACCGAAATGGGGGGCGCTGCCGCACCAAGATCGGTGGATGAAGGAGCCGATACCATTGTGTGGGCGGCTGACCTGCCAAAAGACGGCCCCAGCGGCAAGTTTTTCCGCGATCGAGAAGAGATTCCTTTTTGAGTTGAAGTTGCGCCTGCCGCAGGTGCGGCACCAGGCAACAAAAATCGGGTAATCCGGGGGCGATGACTATTTGACGGTATTGGCCTGGGTGGCGATTTTCTGGAGCCGTGGAGCGCGTTCTTCCGGGTAGTTGAAGCTATTGACTGCCTGGGCAGTGCGCACAAAATAGTTTTCGGGGCCAATCAGGTCGGCCAGCTCCGACCGCATCAAGATATCGCGCACCGGGCCAATGGCTCCCGCCAGACGAAAGGCAATGCCCTTGGCCGCCAACTCTCCCAAAAACTTATGCAACACATCTACCCCGGAGGCATCGATGTAGTTGATGGCTTCGGCGTTGAGCACCACCAACTTTAAGGCCTCGCCTTTTTTCGCCACCAGGTAATTCAGGCGGCTGCGGAAATAATCTTTGTTGGCATAGTAAAGTTGGCCGTCAAAACGGATGGCCAGCACATCGGGGCGGGTCTTTGCCTCCGGAAAGCGCAATACGTTTTTGTAAAATCCTGAAATATCGCCCAATACTGCAATGTGTGGTTGGGTGGAGCGGTACACCATGAGCAACAAGGCCAACACCACTCCTACGCCAATGCCAACGGTAATGCCCACAAATGCGGTGACCGAAAAGGTGATCAAGAGCAACACAAATTCATCTTTCCGGTGGTGCCACAAACGCAAAGGGTATTGGAAATCGATGAGGCCAAACACTGCCACCATGATGATGGACGCCAGAATGGCTTTGGGCAAATCGTGGAACAAGGGTGTGAAAAACAACAAGACCAAGGCCACCACGCCGGCACTGATAAGGGCTGCCATGCCGGTGCGTGCACCACTTTGATCATTAACCGCAGTACGCGAAAACCCGCCCGTGGTGGGATAAGCTTGAAACAGGGCCCCAATGATGTTGGCCATGCCAAGGGCGCGCAACTCTTGGTTGGCATCTACTTCGTAGTCTTGGTGGCGCGCTTCGATGGCTTTGGCTACGGAAATGGCCTCCATAAAAGCAATTAAGGCCAAAGTAGCCGCCATGGGAAGCAAATCGAGCAAGGGAGCATTGGCAATATCCGGGAGGCTCAAACGGGGAAAACCGCTTGGAATTTCGCCTACTAAGGGCACTTTCGCAGTCAGCTGCAGACCAAGGGTAGCGAGAATGCCAGCCACCACCACTACCAAAGCCGCTGGAATACGTTTGGCGAAACGCTTGAGCAGCACCATCACCAAGATTCCGCCCAGACCAATCGCTAAGGCCCAACCGTTGGTTCCGGGCAAGGCTTGCCAGGCGGAAAGCATCAATTCGTGAATTTGATTGCTGCGGGGAACTTCAATTCCAAACAAGTATTTGAGCTGGTTGAGGCCGATGATGAGGGCTGCGGCAGAAGTGAAACCGCTGATGACGGGCTTGGACAAGAAATTGACCAAAAATCCCATGCGCAGCAGGCCCAGCAGCAGTTGAATGGCCCCCATTAGCAAGGCCAATACCAGTGCCAAGGCAATGTAGTTTTCGCTGCCTACCACCGCAATGGCCGAAAGGCCAGCGGCTACCAGCAAGGAATCCATGGCTACCGGACCAACGGCAAGCTGTCGGGATGTACCCAAAAATGCGTAAACGACCTGGGGCATCAACGCAGCGTATAAGCCATAAACCGGAGGAAGCCCGGCAATTAGCGCATAGGCCATGCCTTGAGGGATAAGCATGATGCCCACGGTAAGCCCTGCAGGCAGGTCGCCTTTGAGTTGCTGTCGTGAATAACCGGGCAACCAGTTTAAAAATGGTAAAAAACGCTTCATCGATGCATGTAGGGCAACTCGGTGTGCACTAATTCAAAACTCTTTTACTTCTATCCGGTTACGGTGCAACTCGATTTTTCCTTCTTTTTCGAGCTGCTTCAATACCCGTGAGATCACCACCCGACTGGTGTGCAAATCCTTCGCAATTTCGTGGTGTTTCACCGAAAGGGTGGTGGTATGGTGCAGTTTTACTTTGTCTTTTAAGTAGTTGAAGAGCCGCTCGTGTAAATTGAGAAATACGAGTGAATCAATGGATTGCAACATTTCATGCAAGCGCTCGTGATAACTGGTAAACACAAAGTTCATCCATCCCGTATATTGCTTCATCCATTCGGCCATTTTTTGAACCGGTATCATGAGCAAAGTGGCATCTTGTTCGGCAATGGCCCTGATTTCACTTTGGGTCTTCCCCAAACATCCCGAAAGACTCATGGTACATGTATCGCCCTTTTCGAGAAAAAACAGCAACATTTCGTCCCCTTCCTGATCCTCGCGCATAATTTTAATCGATCCATTCACGAGCAAGATCATAAACCGGATTTCTTCCCCTACTTCAATAATCACATCACCTTGCCTTTTCTGTTTGATGATGCCGGACTCCACTATTTCATTCAGCAGTTCGGGTTCAAACAAATATCCGTAGTTTTCCTCCAGTAGTGTGCGTTCTCTTTGATTCATCGCTCAAGGGTTTCGGTAGCTTCTGCCGGCACAAAGTAAGGATTTGTTCGCTTGTGGAGTTACCACCCAGACTACCCGATCAAAAGACTAAATTGGAGTTTAAGTGACTTGGATCACCGATAAAGTAACCTGCGGAAAATAACTTCGTGCACTCGACACTACGCATGCCTTCCCAAGATTTCTGGAACCAACGTTACGACACTCCCACCTATGCCTATGGCGAGGCTCCCAATGTATTTTTTGCCCATCGGCTTCAAAGTCTAAAGCCGGGAAATCTGCTCTCAGTTTGTGAAGGGGAAGGTAGAAATGCCATTCATGCAGCGCAAAACGGATGGCAAAGTGTGGCCATTGATTTCAGCGATGCTGCTCGCCAAAAAGCCCACCAGCTGGCCAAGAGCAAAGGTACAGCCATTCAATACATTGTGGCCAATTGTTCGCAACTGGGTTATCCTGCGCATCGATACGATGCCGTAGCGCTGGTTTATGCCCACATGAGCCCTGAGGACCAAGCACTTTTGTTTCCTAAGCTTTACAACAGCTTGAAGCCGGGCGGCCACTTCATTTTCGAAGCATTTTCTTCCAAGCAATTGGGATTGGCTTCGGGTGGTCCAAAGCAATTGGATTGGCTTTTTACGTTGCAGGACCTGCGTACCACCTGGCCCGACATGCATTGGGTGATTTTGGAAGAGGCGGCCGTTCGTTTGGAGGAGGGCTCCTACCACCAAGGTGAAGCCCAGGTAATTCGGGCTTTTGGACAAAAGCCACTTTCTTAAAACTTGAAGCCCATACCGATTCCGTTGGGTCCCAACAAGGGAAACAAACGATCGTTCTGTGTGGCAAATACGGCATAAGTGGAAACATCGAACAAAAACAAGAATGCTCCTTGCACCGCAATAGAGCGGCCAAAACCCTTCAACCGTGGAGCATTGGAAGTGCCCCGACGAGAACGCTCCATGAGGTAAGCACCGCCCAACATGTAGCCCACATCAAGGCCAGCGTTGAACAACAATAACTTCTGCAGGTTGTGGTGCTCTTGAAAAGTAGCCGCTGCATCCAAAGCGAATGGATCGGCTTTAGCGGCCTGGTAGAAGGCCCAACCAGCAATCGAAAGGTTCACTACATTCCAACCCACATTCATTTGATGGAAATAGCGCGTTTCTCCTGAACTGCGCCCCATGCCTACCGCTCCTACGGCCATGTTGCCGATGGCCCAGGTGCCCAAAATGGCCATGGCCGTTTTTTGACGCGAAAGCCGGTCTTGATTAAAGCTCGGTAAATCGTCGGTTTGCCCATAGATTAGGGTTACCCCTATTAAGAATGTAAACGCCAGCAGGCTAAGGAGTTTCTTCCATTGCATACCAGCTTAATTCCATTCAGGGTCTTTTTGTTCAATCGAAGAGGCAAATCAGGATTAGAACCCATCCAAACTCCGGCATAACTGGAGTAATAAGTAATTGCCATTCAAAACTTTAAGCAGTCATTTTAATTGAGGCAGGAATGGATTACCTTTTGGTTTCAATCATCAAATCCAAACAATATGCAAGTTCAATTTCTATTTCGTTGCCGCAGGCTGCGATACTTCTTATTAACATCCCCAATCCTGTTATTTCTGGCTGGTCCCATTTCCGTATTTAGCCAAACGACCAGCCCTCCGGTTGCTGCAGGCCAGAAATGCAAAGCGAGCCCCAAAGTAGGCGATCCAGTCCAGGAAGGAACCCCCAATAACGAGTATCGGCTGGTTTGCGGGATGGCCAAAGCCAAGGATGCAAATTGCGGAGGTGAATGCGAATTCAAATACCGCTGCAAGATTCAATTCTTTGATGGAAACAATTGGGTCAACACCGACACGACCAAAGGCCAAGTACACAAGGATGTGTACAATGCCTGGCACAAAGACACAGGTGAGTTTGCCAGCAACAATATTTCCTGGGAATTTAAAACCCGGGACACCACCATCGCTGACAGCAACAACACTTCTGAATTCGGGCCTGGTATTGATATTAAAGTCGCCTGCAACAAATCGAAAGCAGTAAAAGCTACAGTAAGTTCCAACACACCGATCAATCCCAACCCGGCAAGTGATCCCAATGGCACTCCAACCGATGTTTCTATGTCAGTTTCTTTCACGCTGAAATGCAGTAAATGCAAAATCGACACCATTATTTTCGATTCTATTCGATATGAGCTTCCCGTAACTCCACGTACAGAGGCCCATCCGTCAGCTTCCGATGAAATCACCTACAAAGTTTTCAATGGGGCTGAAGGCCATCCGGTTTTGTGGGTGCAAGGCAATGCAGAAACGGATCGGGTTCAGGTGCGCATGTTCGATTTACAAGGGCGTCAAATCATGCTTTTGAGCAACAAAGTGCTCACTCCCGGAGGCAATATGATTGCACTGCCTGCCCAAAACTTATCGGCGGGCATCTATGTCCTTCAACTCGAATTTGATTCAGGTTATCAAAGTGCCAGCCGTATCGTAATTGCTCGTTAAAACTGGACGATAAAGTCACTTCTGAAGCCCCCGCAGCTGCGGTGGGCTTCTTTTTTTCCTGTGGGTATCGTCAGGTCGTTGGCTTTGAACAAATTTGTGCCTCAATACCAAGCAAAACATGAATTTACAAGAAGCCAAAGTTTTAATTACCGGAGGTAGTTCTGGAATTGGATATGCTACCGCACAATTGCTGCAACAACAAGGTGCACAAGTATTTATTTGTTCGCGCAAAGCTGCGGATGTCGAGCGCGTAAAATCGGAACTTTCGGTTGCGGGCACGGTCTGCGATGTTTCGCAAGAAGATCAGGTAGAGCAGTTGGTGAGCACCGCCATTTCGGAGCTTGGCGGCTTGAACGTGTTGGTGAACAATGCTGGTTTTGGTGCTTTTGCCCCTCTGACTGCGACTTCTACCGAAGATTTCACCAAGGTGTGGGAAACCAATGTACGGGGAGCGTTTTTTGTGGGTCGTGCCGTGGCCAAACATTTTGTGGCGCAAGAAACCGGCAACCTCATCAACATTGGATCGACAGCGGCCAAGAAAGGCTTTGCCAACGGAACGGCCTATTGCGCCAGCAAGTTTGCCCTGGCCGGGATGACCGAATGCTGGCGTGCCGAATTGCGGCCTTACAACGTGCGGGTGACCCAATTGAACCCCAGCGAGGTAATTACTCAGTTTGGTTCCAAACTCGGCTTTGAGCCAAAGAATACAGAGCGGAAGTTGAAGCCTTCAGAAATTGCACACACCATTGCTTCTTTGCTAACCCTAAACGATATCGGGTTTGTTCCTGAGCTTTCGGTTTGGGCCACCAATCCGTAAGAAGCGCCTGCTTTCAATCGGTTATAGAACGCTCCGGGTGGTGCTTTCAGTGGCATTGTTTGCGGAGGTACCTCCCCTATTCTTTCGGGTTGGTTTAACTTTATCGTGTGAACCAAACGCAAAAAATCAAACTTTCGGTCGATGCCGTGGTCTTTGGATATTCTTCTGAAAAGGGAATCCTGATCTTACTCATCAAACGAAACAGCCGCACCTTTCGGGGAAGCTGGGCACTTCCTGGAGGCCTGGTGCGCAACGAAGAATCGTTGGAAGAAGCCGCCAAGCGCGAACTCAACGAAGAAACTGGTGTTTCGATCAATTTCCTGGAACAACTCTACACCTTTGGAACTCCCGACCGCGACCCCAGAAACCGGGCTGTTTCAGTGGCTTACTATGCCTTGGTGAGCCCAGATGCCTTTACGTTACAAGCCGATACCGATGCCAGTGCAGCCGATTGGTTTTCGATAGAGCAACTTCCTGAGTTGGCTTTCGATCATCAAGAGATCGTGGCTACTGCCCTCAAAAGGTTGCGTTCAAAGGTGCTTTATCAACCCGTAGGCTTTGAGCTGTTGGAAGAAAAGTTTCCGTTCTCAGATCTGGAAAACCTTTACCAAACCCTACTGGGGTATCCAATCGATCGGAGAAACTTTCGCAAGAAGGTGCTCAAGTTTGGCTTTGTGGAAGCCACCACCGAGCGCCAAAAGCACGCCGGATCCGGCCGACCGGGTTTTTTGTTTCGTTTCAACCGCCAACGCTACCACGAATTGGTAGAGCAAGGCATTCATTTCGAGCTCTAAAATATACTTAGACAAAGCGTTGTCTGCTTTAAAGAAATTTTATGCGTAAAAATTACACATAAAATTTTGGCGGCTAACTTTCTGCACTTATTTTTGCGTAAAATTAACGCAATAAAATGACCACAGCAGTAATCATCGCCCGTTTTCAAACCCCATACCTTCACGAGGGGCATCACCAACTGATTCAACAGGTGCGGGAAAAGCACAACAAGCTGATCATTGTATTAGGTATCAGTGCTATCCTGGGCAGCCGCCGAAATCCTTACGATTACCACACCCGCGAAAAGATGCTGAAAACAGCTTATCCGGAAGTGGTGGTACTACCGCTCCGCGATCAGCCGGAAGACCATCGCTGGTCGGTCAACCTGGACGAACTGCTGGGCAATGCGTTTCCCAATGAGCAATTTGAACTCTACGGCGGTCGCGACAGCTTTGTGCCCTATTACCAGGGGCGCTACCCTACCGTGGAACTGCCGCAACACGGACAATTCAACGCTACGGAGATCAGAAACCGCTATGCCGACAAGGTGGGCAACTCTGACGATTTCAGGGCGGGCATTCTCTACGCCTACCACAACCAGTTTACGAAAGTGTATCCCACGGTAGATGTGGTGGTTTTCCGGAACGACCGGCGGGAAATGCTGTTGGGCAAAAAGGCCAATAACCTGAAATGGCGCCTTGTGGGTGGCTTTGCCGACCCGGAAGATGAAAGTTTTGAAGCGGCAGCCCGTAGGGAGCTATTAGAGGAGTGTGGCCCAATCGAAGTGAGTGAGATGCGCTATGAAATGAGCCTTCGGGTTGATGATTGGCGTTACCGCAACGAAGCCGACAAAATCACCACCACCGTTTTCAGCTGCGATCATTTGTTTGGCACCCCTAAGGCGCAAGACGATATTGTGGATGTGGCATGGCATCCGCTGGATCACATTTGGCAACTCCTGCAAAACCAAGAAATAACCCCAGCGCACCTGCCCATTTTTGAAAAGCTGCTCGCTAAGTATAACGCTCAATAACCCCAAGGTCATGGCAAAAGAAAACCTCATTCTACTGGCCGATGCGTATAAGTATTCGCACCACAAACTCTATTACCCCGGTACCACGCAAGTGTACTCTTACCTGGAAAGTCGTGGCGGAAAATTTGACAGCACCGTTTTTTACGGCTTGCAGTATTTTCTGAAAGAATACCTCTGTGGCCCTGCCTTTAGCCAGGCCGACCTGGATGCGGCCAAGAACTTCCTGCCCCAGGTATTTGGTCGAGACGATGTGTTCGACCCCAGCCGCTTTCAGTATATTCTCGACACCTACAACGGTCACCTTCCCGTGCGGATAAAAGCCGTGCCGGAGGGGACCGAGGTGCCGGTGAGCAACGTTTTGATGACCATTGAAAACACCGACCCCAAGTGCTTTTGGCTGACCAACTTTTTGGAAACCCTGCTCATGCAGGTTTGGTATCCTTGCACGGTAGCCACCATCAGCAAGGAGGTGCGCAAAGTAGTAGCCCAATACCACCAGGAAACGGCTACACCCGGCAGCGAGGCTGGAATTGATTTTGTGCTGAACGATTTCGGTTTTCGGGGAGTGAGCAGTGTAGAAAGTGCCGGATTAGGCGGTAGTGCCCACTTGTTGAATTTTCGCGGAAGCGATACCCTTGCCGGATCGGTGTTTGCCCAACGGTACTACAAGGCTCAAGAAGTGTATGGCCTCAGTATTCCTGCTACCGAACACAGCATTTGCACCTTGTTGGGCAAAGCAGGTGAAGCGGACATTTACCGCCATATTCTTGATACCTTTCCCACTGGCGTGGTGGCCTGCGTATCGGACAGCTACAATATTTTTGACGCTTGTGCGCAATATTGGGGTACTGAATTCAAGAATCAAATTCTGGAACGAGACGGCCGCCTGGTGATTCGCCCCGACAGTGGTGATCCCGCGATGACCTTGCTCAAAGTGTTTGACATTTTGTTTGAACGATTTGGGTTTGCCACCAACGAGAAAGGCTACAAAGTGTTGCCGCCTCAAGTACGGGTCATTCAAGGAGATGGCGTGAACTATGATTCCATCAAGGCGATTTATGCACGCTTGAAAGCCCACGGCATCAGTGCAGAAAACCTGGTGTTGGGCATGGGTGGTGCCTTGTTGCAAAAGCTGGACCGCGATACGCAGAAATTTGCCCTCAAATGCTCTTACGCCAAGTTGAACGGCAAAGACACGGTGGTGCAAAAAAGCCCTACCGAAATGGATGCCGATGGCAACATTACGGGGTCGTTTAAAAAATCCAAGGGCGGAAGACTCAAGTTGATTCATAGAAATGGCCATTTTGAAACGGTACCAGAAACCAGCCATCCCGAATGGGAAGACCAATTGCAAACGGTTTTTGAAAACGGACACTTGCTGAACGAACAAACTTTTGAAGTGCTGCGGCAACGCAGCGCGCTCTAAGCCCAAACCTGATCTGAAATGAAAAAAATTCTCTTTTCTACCCGACCTTATCGTTTTCTTGCCCAAGAGATGCTGGCCTTGGGCGATTTTAAGCGCGGCAAAGTGGAAGAAAAAACCTTTCCTGACGGCGAGCATTACCAACGCATCCTCACCAATGTAGAAGACCGCAGCGTGGTGCTGGTGGGCGGCACGGTGAACGATGTGACCACCCTGGAACTGTACGATCTGGCAAGTACTTTGGTGCAACTGGGATGCGCTTCGCTCGATTTGGTGATTCCCTATTACGGCTACTCCACCATGGAACGGGCGGTGCAACCTGGCGAGGTGGTGGCTGCCAAAAACCGGGCGCGCCTGCTCTCTTCGATTCCACGCAGCCAGAAGGGCAACAAGGTCTATCTTTTCGACTTGCATTCGGAAGGGATTCCCCACTACTTTGAAGACCACTTAAGGGCGGTGCATGTTTACTGCAAGGATTTGATCATAGAAGCTGCGCTCCAAAATGGTGGAAGCAATTTTGTTTTGGCCAGTACCGATGCCGGCCGGGCCAAATGGGTAGAATCGCTGGCGAAAGAAATTGGTGTGAACCCCGCTTTCGTGCTCAAACGCAGGGTTAGCGGTAGCGAAACCGAGGTCACTGCCATCAATGCAGATGTAGCGGGCAAAACCGTGGTATTGTATGACGATATGATCCGCTCGGGTAGTAGCCTGATCCACGCGGCCAATGCCTACCAACAAGCCGGAGCTACCCGAATTGTGGTGATTACTACCCATGCCGTTTTTGTGAATGGAGCCGTGGAACGACTGCAAGCTTCCGGCCTGATTGAAAAGGTGATCTGTACCAATACCCACGTGGCCAGTCAAGAAACCTGGGGAGACTTTGTAGAGGTGCTGTCCATTGCTCCGTTGATGATCAAGCACCTGAAGAAGGGTGGCTACCACAAATGAGCCATCGAGATAAAGCTATAGAATACCTGCTGATTCTTTGAAAGCTATTGCTCGAAAAAACGACACTCTCTTGGGAAAAAAAGGGATTAAAACGCCAAATTCCATGGAAGTCCAGAGGATAGTGGGGTTTTCATTTACCCAAAATTCACGCTACATTGCGGTGACCTACGGCAACCATCCATTTTGAATCCGACTTATCGATATGAAACGACTACTATTTTTTCTCTTAGCACTTCTTCCCTTAGGTGTTTTGGCGCAAGCCGGTTCCGGCACTGCACTTGATTTTAATGGCAGTTCCTCCTACGCAACAGCCGATACACTCAACCTCAGCAACAACCAGGTTTCGATGATGACCTGGATCAAAGTAGATGCTTTTAAAACTGGCTTTCCATTCATTAGCTCAGTTATGGGTACGGAGCAACCCGGAAATTCTGCATTCATCCGGTTGGGAGACGCATCCCTGGCCGCTTCCAGGCTGCAATTTGTGCTTACGATAAGTAGTACCCAGGTTAAATTAGACGGTATTACCAACCTACAAACCAACCGTTGGTACCACATTGCCGCTACCTACGATGGAAGTCAAATGCGTCTTTACATTGACGGTATGTTGGATGCCAGCATGGCCATGTCGGGTACCATCACTTCCAACGACTTGTTTGAGATCGGTCGGAATTTCGAAAATACCCGGATTCTTGACGGAAGTATGGATGAAATGAGTGTTTGGACCACGGCCGTTTCACAAAGCACCATTCGGGAGTGGATGTGCAAACGCACCAATTCTTCGCACCCCGATTTTGCCAACCTTTTGGCCTACTGGCGCTTTGATGAAGGTTCTGGTACTAGTTCGGCTGACTTGAGTGCCAATACCAACAATGCCACCCTGGTGAGCAGCCCCAACTGGGTAAACTCCGGTGCAGCCATTGGCGATGAGAGCATTCAATCCTACAGCGGTGCTCTCGGCATGAGCATAGCCCACCCCGATGGAGATTCCATCGAAGTAGTAGCCACAGGAGGAACGATTGATGGGTTGCACCTTTACCGGGTAGATTCCATGCCCAATACCCTCAATACGGGTACGGGGCTTACCTCAGTAGATTCCACCCGCTATTGGGGCGTTTTCAAAGTGGGTTCAGGAAACTATACCCTGCGGTATAACTATGACGCTAATTCGGCCTTAGCCGGACAAAGCGATTGCTTTTTTCAAATGGGTCGCCGAAACAACGGTGCCTCAAGCTCCTGGGCTACCGCCAATGGGCAAAATCAAGATTTAAGTGCCGATACCATTCAAGTGTTTCGCAACGCCAGTCAAGAATTTATTGCGGGTTTCAATACCGGTTTGGTCATTCACACCATCAACTTTACGTCCAGCAATGTATTGTGTAACGGCGATAGCAACGGTTCGGCGACTGCCAATGTATCGGGCGGTGTACAACCCTATGTGTACCTGTGGTCCAATGGTGGAAACACAGCTACCCTCAACAACCTTGCGGCCGGCACCTATACCCTTTCCATTACCGATAGTTCCAACTGCAACACCATCGAATCGGTCACCATTACACAACCGAGCCCATTGGTGGCTACCGGAGTAACCGTTACCGAGAACGATTGCCAGATAGATGAGGATGGGGCCGTTCAAGCCACCGTTACCGGCGGAACTACGCCCTATCAATACATTTGGAACGATCCCATGACGCAAGCAGCGGTTTCTGCTACCAATTTGGCCAACGGCACCTATACCGTGACGGTAACCGACGACAACGGTTGTACCGACACCTCAATGGCTTCCGTCACCAACTTGTTTCCCGATCCGGTTCCTACCCTCGGAAGCGATACCAGTGTTTGCTCCGGCGACTCGGTTAGCCTACTTCCTACAGGTTCCGCAGGACCCTATGTAGTCTTCGCCTGGTCGGATGGTAATAACTTAAGTTTCAACAACGCTCAGCCGGGAACCTATACCGTCACCGTTACCAATGGCAACGGATGTACCGGAGTTTCTGCTCCGGTTACCATCAGTGCACTTCCTTTGCCTACGCCCAACCTTGGGCCCGACATTTCGCAACAAAACCCACCGGCTACTCTGGATGCAGGTCCGGGTTTTTCCATCTACGATTGGTCTACCGGAGACAACACACAAACCATCAGTGTGAGCATTGCAGGAACCTATTTCGTAGTGGTCACTGACAATAACGGGTGTACGGGAACCGATACCATTGAGGTAGAGTTTGCTCCGATCAATGTACCAGAACTGGTGAATGATTTGGACGTAAAAGTATATCCGAACCCCGCCAGAGATCAGGTTTACATTGAATTGCCTGAAGAAGTAAAGGGCAAAGTAAAACTCGAAGTATTGGACCTGCGCGGTAGACAAGTGGCTACTTATTCGCTTACACCTCGCAGAAACGCCCTCACACTTGACCTTTCGGGTTATGCCACCGGCATGTACTTATTGCGTTTTACGAGCGATAGCGGATACCATAACCATCCGCTTCAAGTCCAGGAATAAGGTTTATTGCAATTCCAGAATTGCGCGTTCGATCACCTCATCGCGGCTGGGATCGTTCAAATCCAATGCTACCGGAATATCGGGGTCGAGGCCATCGTCGAGGTATCGACCTTGGTGATCGACAAACTCGGTAACGGATAAGCTCCAATACCAACCGTTGGCCAAATAGCCGTCTCCCACTCCCCCGCTGCCGCCTCCGGAGCGCTGGCCGATAAAGGTGACCCGATCCAGGGGTGAAAGCGAATAGGTGAAGGTTAATCCAGCACTGTAAACGTTGCGGTCGGTCAATACGGCCACCGGTTTGAGGTAGCGAAAATCAGAGTTGGCGGGCTGCATGGTGATCTCGCTGTTGGTAAAATCACTGGGGCCCGGGCCGGTTTTGAATCGCTCAAAGCCCACATATAACGGCTCATCAATGAAATAAGCGGCAAACTTTACCGCCAGGTTGGGGTCTCCGCCCTGGTTGAGGCGTTGGTCAACGATGAGTGCGGTGGTGCCATTCAAGTCCCTGAAAATGGTTTCAATATCCGAATCGTCGATCTCCTCGGCCCAAGTAGGCAGCCACAGGTAGCCAATGTCTGGGGCTTGCGGCAAGGTGCCCCATACGGCACGAACACCAAATTCATCACCATCGAGCTGTTTGATGCCGGGGTTCACTGCCCTACCGATGTAGTTGTTTTCCAGGATGCCCCGATCAACCCCCCGGGGAAAACCTTTCAAGAGATCAAAGGTGGCCTCCATTCCGTTATCCCCACCTTCCAGCAGGGAACTGTGGCCATCGCGCAATCGGTTGGTCACCACTGCCAATCGGCTAAACAACTCGGCATCACTCAATTCGCCATCCACAGTGTTGAGCAAGGAATCTTTCAGGAACGCCATGTCTACACCTTTAGGCGCTAACATGGCGTATTTTTCTTCCACCAAGGTGAGGTATTCTTCGAGAATGCTGCGGGCATCGGTATCGGGGTTGGGCCGCAACAGCGCCCGTTCACATGCCACCAAGGCCATAGCAGCCAGCAGCACCAGAAGGATTGACATTCGGTTGCTCATGATGCTGGTTTTAAGGTGGTTTTGTGAACAAAACGGAAGTGTAGGTTGAGCCGATGTTGACCGTAAGCCGTTGGATAGTTGGTTACCGTAGCAAAACGTGCAAATTGCCATTGGTACCCTATTGCCCACCTGCGGTGCAACTCATACTGTGCTCGAAATCGAAAATTCAGCCGGTCCCACAGCGGAGCGAAAGTGCCATTACGAAAGCTAAAAAAACTGGTGACCGATTCGTTTTGGTAGGAAAACTCGCCTTTCTCTTGGGCGTCCTGCGGAATGGAAAACGCAAAACCGGTCGATTCCCGGAAATAAGTCAACACTCCAACATCTGCGCCCAAGGTTAAGGGGCGCTCCTTCACACTGAGATCGTGCTGTACGCTGGCCCACAGTTGGCTACCAGTGATGGAATAGGTTCCGTTGTTGCCCAGGTTATTACTATTGCGGAGGTAATAATCCAAGGCATCGAGTTGCCCTCCGAGCCGCCACACACCATGGATGGATCGCAAGTACCGATACGATAGAGCGGTGTGAATGACCGAAACAAAATCGGCATCGTGGGTGCTGGCCGATTCTCCACCAAACCCGACGGTGACGTTGTAGTTGCTCACATACTTTTCAGCGACAGCAGTTCGGTCAAATAAGAACACCATGCCCCCACCACCGTAGCGTACATCCGAATATTTCGTGTCTTGAAAAAAAGAACCTACTCCCCCGAGGCCCAGCTCCCACATGCTGGTTTTTTGCCCAATGGCGGTGGAAACGAACAACAACAGACTTATCGCCGTGCACCAATGCGGTAGGTAGCGATGCGGGAATTCCCCGCTACTTCGCACGGATAATTTGGTCAAATACTTCATAGCAAAACCTTACTGGTGAGCTTCCCCCATGCTGGGGTTCAATCATACTCATGGAGCGGAAACGGACCAATGCCCTTGCTACAAACATGTGAAAAATATTGCCAGTAAGAAACAGGTTTCAGGACAAAGCGTGGTCCTCAATTGCACCCTTTTAACATCTCTGGTGCTACCTCTTCTCCCAATGCGGCACTTTTCCTGAAGCAATGGCAGGCCTCCCCTGGTTTTCCCAATTGCTGATAGGCTAACCCCAAGTTGTAGTACAGCCAAGGATGTTGATCGCCCAACTCCAGCGCCTGCTGAAAAGCTTGCTGTGCAGCTTCGGGATTGCCAATGCGCAACATGGCACTGCCGTAATGGTACAGTTCCAGATGAGGAGCCTTGTTGCGTTTTGCCTCACTGCCTTCAATGGCCACGGTCAACTCTGGTGCCTCGATCAACAAGGTATTGTCGATGCCCAATTGCTGGTGCACTGTTTCGGCATACCCGGTAAGGACACTTTCTTCCCTGCCGTGGTCCACTTCGCGCAGGTAGGTTTTCAGATCACTCGCTAAAATCATCTGCGTTAAGGCAAACAGCGAATCGACTTGTTTGGCCGTCCAAAACTGGCGGTGAAGGGTAGCCTCCAACTCCCGACGGGCCATTTCTACCCGATCGAAATAGAGGTTGATGAAACAATTGGTATTGGGGTTTTTCTTGAGGTAATAAAAGCTTTCGTCGAGGTTGATCAAAGTGCTCGAAACATAATACACACTGTCGTTGGCCACATTGCGGTCGAGGTAAATCTGGGCCGACAACTGGTACAACTCCGAGGCGGTGCTCAGGTTGTGGTAATCGTTGAGTTCCCCGTCTACTTCGAAATCAAAACCATCGTTGATGGCATAGGAAAAGATCCGTTCATTGGACCAAGGCACCACTTTGTTTTTGAAAATCACATTTTGCTTGCTCAGTTCATTGAAGTTGAACAACACTCCGTTCTCTTTAAAAAATTGCCGATAGGCCAGCCGGCGTTTGCTCGGAATCAGTAGTGTTTGGTACTCCCAAAACAAGGGATCGTAAGGCTGGGAAACAATTTTTTCGTAATCGGTCACCAGATTTTCCCCGGCGGAATAATGCGGAAGGCCAAAGCCCTGTTCCCGATCGTAGAACAAGACCACTCCCTTGGTGGCAAGTGGGCGTTGGGCACGTGCATTGGCGTAGATAAAATCGTATTCAAAAGTCACTTTCTCCAATCCAAAAGCAGTTGCGTCAACAAACGAATACTGCACCTCAAAATTCAGTTGACTCATTTCGTCTCCCGGGTTGATTTCCCCAAAAGGGTGCTTTTGAAGGTTGTCGGCCTTCAGTTGCACTTCCATCAACTGCCCTTTTGCTTTGTTCAACGTAATCAATGCATCGAACTGGTCGCCCGATTTGGAAATCAACTCCAACTGCACCCAATCATCGCCCGAACTCACCGGATGGTATTCATAAAGTTTGGCAATTTGCTTTTTCCCAAAGTGCAACGGGTTGTCGGGAAAAGTGTTGTTGCTCTTGTAGATGAGGTTGTAATTGGCCAGTATTTCAGTCGTACTGAGGTTGACAAAGTAACTCTGATCCACCGGACTCATGCCGATGCGCCCGGTTTTGAGGTGCAAATCACCAAACCCGGTGGACCTTACCTCGGCATTGAAATAGCACTCGATCAGCTCCACCGGTTGGCCTTGCGTGGCACTTTCGAGCGAAAAATAGGTTTTGTGGATTGCGTTACCCGAACGCCGCAAATGCCTGCCTGCGCGCACCAACAGGTCCAACAACACCTCTTTGTCGGCATATACCGCAACCGTGTTGAGTTCTACCCCAACCGGCTGCAACACAATGCCGCCTTTTTGAAGCACTTCAGAGGCTACCACGGTATGTTTTTGAAATCCGATGTAGGTGACCATCAAACTATCAGTCAATTGACAATTAACTATAAATCGTCCGTCTTCGTTGGTAACGGCCCCTTTTAGCGTCCGCTTGAGCACGACATGGGCGTAGGGCAATGGGGTTTTATCTGCCGCCGACTGCACTACTCCACTCACCTTTACGACTTGCCCCACCACTTGATGGCGGGCTCCTATGAACAGGAAGAAGAGCAAAAGGAAGGATAAAGTGCACGAGGAGAGTCGGGAAGCGTTCATGATGAATTATTCGGTTTGAAAACCCGCACCCGTCCAGTGCCAGATGCGGATTTCATCGGTTGGGAAAAAGAAACCCTGGTCGGGATCAAATCGAAAAACAGGTTGAACGATTTGTCGGGTTTCCGGGTCAAAAGTGAGGGCAATATCCGTGGCACGAGGTGCTTCTACCGCCAAATAGCGGTCTTTACCAAAAGCTTTGGCCACTTCGGCCAGTCCTGCTTCGGTATGGCAAAACAAGCGGATGATCTTGTGGTGATGCCCGGCCCCGTGCGTTCCTCCTCCCAGCAGCAAATAGTAGCGGGAAGAATCGGTGGTAAACTGGTAAATCTTGCCATACCCTGAATCGGTAAATCCGCCTTCCAGATCATCGGAATCATCCAGCAAAGGCAATATTTGTATCCCATCTTCAAAAGCATATTGCGCAAAAGCTACTGTTTCGTGGTTGGAGCCTCCGAGGCGGTAGTTGAAGGAAACTACACGCAGCAAACGGTCTTCCGACAGTTGAATACCCACCTTCTCACGCAATAGCGGGAAGGCATACCGCTGTGAAGCCGGATTTTGTAATAAGGCCAACAAGCTATCCTGAAAACACCGGGCCAGGCTATCCGATCGGCGTGAATAATCGAAGGCCACCGACAAATACGCAGCTCTAAGGTGCACAATTTGTGCCTCTCGCTTCGCGATATCTGCCTCTTGCCCCAATCCAAAGGTGGTGCAGCATAACAACAAAACGCCAATAGCTATACCGAGTCTCATCCTGCTACCTTGGGTTTTTCCGACATGTTGGTGAGGCCCCAAGCGCTCATGGCGTCAATCACTGGAAACAATCCACGGCCAAAGTCGGTGAACCCGTATTCGACCCTTGGCGGAATTTCGGGAAAGATGGTGCGGGTAAGAATACCATCCGCTTCCAACTCGCGCAACTGCTTGGTGAGCATTTGCTTGGTGATGCCCTCGATGCCTCTTTCCAAAATACCAAAGCGGTTGGCGCCTTTGCGAATGAGGTGTATCAAAATGGGCTTCCATTTTCCTCCGATGTGTTGCATACAAAAAGTCACGGGGCAATCGGCATGTTGCACTTTAGGAGTGATTGTTTTTTTCATGGCCTAAACATTTGATTTTCAACATAAGTCACTTTTAAATGACTAAACAATTAAAAAATGACTACTTGCACTATTCATACAATGGTAGAAAATTTGCAAGACCTGTACTAAGGAGAAGATGCAGGAATTAATCAATTTCCATAGTCTATGAAAGCCATTGTTCGCAGCCGCCCCGGCAAAGCCCTTTCTACCATGCAAGTCATGGACTTGCCCCCTCCTTCCCTGCCTGCTGATCATCTTCGCATTCGCGTGGCCACCAGCCGCATCAATCCGGTGGATGTCGATTTAATGAAGGGCATGCCCTTTCTGAAGTATAAGCAACCGCAAATCGGAGGTATCGACGGTGCAGGCGAGGTGCTGGAAAGGGGCACTGCTACGACCGGCTTTCAACCCGGAGATCGGGTATTTTTTTATCGTCACTTCACCGATATGGGTACCTGGGCAGAGGAAATCAGTGTTCCGGCCAATGTAGTGGCCAAAATTCCTCAACACCTGGAATTGACGGATGCCGGTGCAGTGGCGCTTCCCCTTCTCACGGCTTTCGAATCGATGCAACAATTTCAGGGAAAAACCGGCCAAACCATTTTGATTCACGGAGGTGCTGGAGGAGTGGGTTTTCAAGCGGTTCAGGTGGCAGTGGCCCTCGGGCTCAAGGTGGTTGCCACCGCCAGCGCGAAAGACGAAAAACGATTGAAAACAGCCGGCGTTGCTCAATGCATCGACTATAAAAGTCAGCGCTTTGAGCAAGTACTGAAACCAGGAGCAATCGATTTCATTTTCGATACGGTGGGAAAAGATACTTTACTCCGATCGATGCTGCTTCGACCGAAAAAGGTAGTATCGGTGCATTATGCCGATCCGGCATTGATGCATAAAACCGGAATGAAAGTGCCTGGAGTGCTCAAGCTCATTTTAAAGTTGGCCAACCGAAAGTTCACCAAAGCCGCAAAAAAGGAAGGGGTAACCTTGCTGGGGCAAGTCACCGGGGGAAATGGGAAAACCCTCCAAAAAGCCGCTGATTTGGCGCAGAAGTCTGGATTTATCGTAGGGCCATATACCACAATTTCCATTCAAGACATTGCTCAGCAAGGCCTGAATGGAAAAAGCGTGGGTCGGATAATTGTGTTCTAACGCTCGATGGGAGGAAGCTTATTGGAAAATGACTTTCCGGCTTTCCACCAACTGGCCGTTTTGAACAAGGTTTAAGAGGTAAATGCCAGCTCCGAAAGATGATTTCTCAAGTGTTGTAGTATGGTTTAGAAAGGTTTGTTGTGCAACCAATCGACCAGTTACATCGCGAAGTTCCAAGTGGGTTTCAACCGGGTTAGTAGCTTGCTCCAACTGAACGGTCATGATATTGGAGCTTGGGTTGGGATACACCTTTACCGTAGCGGTAGCCTTCGCCAGCTCGGGCGCAGAAACCACCTGCTGAATGTACTCCAACACATCGGTCAATTTCAAAAACATCCGCTCTGTTTCATCGTGAAGTCCATTGTCAATGTTCATCACCACGAGGCTAAAATCTGAGTCAAGGCTGTAGTGCATTTGGCTGTTTTGAAAAGTGGTGCCTCCGTGCCCAAGGTAGACCCGGCCTTTGTAGGTTTCCTCAAAAAGTCCCAGCCCGAGGGTAGTACTACCACTCGTTGGCCCGGTGCGCATCTTGTCCATCGAAGCAGCGGTCAATACTTCACCACTGTAGAGCTTGTGCGCCCAGGTGGCCAGGTCTTCGGGAGTGGCCACTATACCACCAGCAGCCCAAGCCGAACTGAGCAGCGAGGTGTGGTAATCACCAACGTATTGATTTCCCGACCAGGTACCGGTAAGGGTCATTCCATGCGCATCGTATGCTTCCAAAAAAGTGTTGCTCAATTGCAAAGGATCAAACAAACGATCGCGCATCACCACATGAAGGGGCTTTTGCTCCACCACTTCAATCACTTTTCCGAGCAAGACGTAGTTGGTGTTGGAATAGGAATAGTTGGCTCCGGGGGTGAATAGCGGTGCAGCAACAAAACTGTTCAAAATGGTATCCGGATGCCAAAAGACGTTGAAATCGTCGGTGATCTCTGGACCGAAGTTGGGATGGTTGGTGTAATTAAAAATACCACTGTTGTGCCCTAAGAGTTGTTTTAAGGTAACATTCCCTGGTACGTTGGGATAAGCGGTTGAAAGGTAATCGGAAAGGGGATCATCAATGGACAACAGTCCTTCTTCTTCCAGCAGCAGGGTAATGGTGGCCACCATGGTTTTGGTGTTGCTGCCAATATCGTAGAGCAACCCACTTTGCAAAGGCGAAAATCCATAATGACCGGATTGGCCCGACCATACCGAACCGTCAGCGAAAACTACCGCACTGGCAGCTCCTTTCATGTTTTCATCCATGCGGCATTGCTGTAAAACTTTGTTGAGCGTATCGGCCCACTGAGCACTCATTTGCGCTTGAGCCCCGAGCAGGGTAAAAACCGAGAATAAGAGGGAAAAGCCGAGGGTTTTAAAGAAGGTAGAGGGTTTCATTTTCGTTCTTTTTGTTTGACTGATGGGTCAAATGTACCGGCTACTGCTCCACTACTAAAGGAGATTCTGACGAACGGTATTTTCTTTGGGCTAAACCCACTAATGAGCCGACGAAATGAAAAGCGTCTTCTAACGATGGTCAGGTATGGGTCGAAAAACCAACCCCACCTTTGATACAGGCCTGTTATTACTAATCCTTCTCAAATTCGATCAACGGCCCGTCTACCTCGGGATGATCGGATAGAAAGAGCCGGCCATTGGTGAAATAGTAATCGTACTCCACCGTTTCGATGGTGACCGACTGACTGCCGACGGCGATGGGATAAGTACCAGAAGCCAAAATGCTATTCTCAGGCTGAGGGGAGTTATTGCGCACGTGTAGCTGGTTCGTCTCCACATCAAAAGTCCACACCTGATCCCCCCGTTGGAGAAAAACTGGACGGCATTCGCAGGTCACATCCATCATGTGCCAGGTTCCATAGAGGCTGTTGGGGGAATTCGATTGGCCAAAATGTTCTCCTTCCTTATTGCAGGAAAACATGAG
>ERZ1740068.190-NODE-190-length-38240-cov-26.866780_pt1 | contig 38240 bp, 31 predicted proteins | sample MGYA00581735_ERZ1740068 | MGnify/ENA primary metagenome ERZ1740068 (study PRJEB43018, sample SAMN04849740) | marine metagenome | isolation source: floating plastic debris | place: Pacific Ocean | collected 2008-08-30 | study: EMG produced TPA metagenomics...
CCCAGTTGCCGTTCGCAGATGTCGAGGGCGCGTTCGCTCCAGCTTTGTGCCCGGTCGAAAAGTCCTTGGGCGTAGTAGAAAACGAAGAGAGCGCCACAGGCGCGAGCCGATTTTTCGGCGAACTCCCCCGAGTCAAACTGTGCGGCCAGCTCGATGAGATGAGGCAAGCTCGGCTCGAACTGTGCAACTTCCGTGAGGTTCATCGTCTGCGAAATCGACTCCGAATCCTGAAGCACGGCGTCCACAAACGAGTGCCGCCACGCCGTCCCCTGCTCCTCCGGCACGTCCCGCAACTTCGCCGCGAAAAACTCCCGAATCAATGGATGCAGCCGATAGCGCTCTGGGCTGGGCACTCCTGCCGCCGCTTCCGTCAGCTCCGGCGACACATCCCGCACCAAATGCAGCCCCACCAACGCACCGCGCCAATCTTCTAAATCCTCCTCATCCACCTCGCCATAACACCCCGCCATCAACTCCCAAGGAATCGGAGCCGCCGCGAACAGACTCAGCCGCATCGCCACCGCCTGCGCCTCCGCCGCCAACTGCTCCCAGCTCAACTCGAACGCCGACGCCACCCCCAGCCGCGCCGTCATCGCATCCGGCACGTTCACCAACGCCTTCGCATCCAGCCGCTTTGCTTGCAGCCGCTCCATCAGCTTCGCCAGCGACAGATTTGGTTTGCGCTGGAGATAGTACCCCGCCAACTCCACCCCCAGCGGCAAATATCCCAACCAATCGCACAGCACTGCGGCCGTTTCTGCTTCCGCCGCAACTCGCGCCTCTCCCACGATCGACACCAACAGCGCCAACGCATCCGCTGGGTCGAGCACGTCCAAATCCAGCGCGCCGATCCCCTGAATCTGCTGCCGCGTCGTCACCAACACCCGAAACCGCTTGTCGTTCGGCAACAGGTCGGCCACCTGCGATCGATAGTCCGTCACGTCATCGAACACCAACAGCACCGACTCCGGCGGCGTCTCCTTCACCGGCCACCGCGCCCAACAAAACGCCAACTGCTCCGCCAAATCGCCAAACTGCGAAAAATCCACATCCGGGAAAAACTGCGATCGGGCAAAACTCAACAGCTCCAACCCCGCCCGCTCCGCCGACAGCCACACTACCCCGCCGCGGTAGCTCCCCTGTAAAAACTGCCGCGCGTACTGCACCGCCAACTCGCTCTTACCAACGCCGCCCATCCCCGCCACGCTCGTCACCGCCACCCGATCGCACTGCCCGAGGCGATCGTGCAGCTCCCGCAGCGTCGCGTCTCGCCCGAAAAAGCGATCGCGAGCCACCCCGAGATTGCCCAGATTGTTCGGCGGTTCGCTGCCCGTGCGCTCCGGCGACTTCTGCCGCGCGTCGATATTAATCGTGTTGTCGCGGATGACGTTACCGTCACCATCAACACTAATCCCGATTCTCGAATCCGCCATCGCGCTCCACCCGCCTCAAAACCAATCGACAATTGCCAGATTCGGAATCCGCGAAAACTCCCGCGTGTTGTGCGTCACCAGCGTGGCATCCAACGACAGCGCCACACCCGCGATTAGCACGTCAATCGGCCCGATCGGCGCGCCCCGAGCCTCCAAGCTTGCCCGGATAAACGCCGCCGCTTCCGCCGCCGCCCGATCGAATGCAACCCGCCTGGTGTCATTCAACAATCCCTCAAGGTCTGCGATCTGCCGTGGTGGAAACCCTGCTTTCTCCATACCGACTTGCAACTCATACAGCACGATCGTCGATAGGATGGCATCTTCTGGATCGACCTGAGCGAACCGCTCTGCAACGCACCCACGCCGCTTGAAATAGTAGATTAAGCGCGTTCGTATCGAGAACGTACACCTACCACTCCTCACGCGGAACATCTTCGCCGTATCCCGCGCGAATTTCCTCGAGCGAAGGGAAATCTGGGAAAGCACCTGCCAAGGCGTAGACCTTTTCGCGCCACTGCGCCAAACGCCGCTCCTTCTCCTCCGGCGTTTCCGGCTGAGCGTTGCGCTGCTGAAGCTGTTCCGCAAACGATAGGACTTCGCTGGCCTGCTCGTCCGACAGCGACTCCACGATCGCGTAAACCTGCTCTGAAACTGTCATCGGCTTATCCTCCAAAAAAGTGACGCACCTTCACGAAATATTCAGCGTATTACCTGAAATATTGTGTCCGCTGCCCTTCACGTTAATTCCTTTCCAATTCTCGATCGTCATCGGCGCGATTTCTGCGGTCACGGTTTCCACCGCTTCGAGTACCTCCGGCTCCAGCACCTCAGGCTCGACCATTTGCGCCAATAGCTCCGGCTCGTCCCAGGGATTTTTCTCCTGGGGCAATCTCGCCTGAATGCGACTACCTAGCTTTTCGACCTGCGTTCTTGCCGCCTCCGGAAGGCGCGTCTTCGCCGCTCGCAGCGTCCCGATTGTCGCCTCTTGGGCAACCTTCTCGCCGCCGTTGTTCCAAATCCACTTGGCTCCCTTCGCTGCGCCTGCTGCCAACATTCCCAACTCAAACGGTTCCATGCGATCGTGTCCTCTTCAGACGATGTGACTTTCTCCCAGTCTAACGATCGCCAAGCCACCCGCTCCTCGCCTAAACTGGAAACTCGCAACCGCCAAAGCTATTTCGCCGCATCCGCCGTGTATCGCCCCCACACCCCGCGCAAACCCACCGACGCCATCCCCAACGCCGACTACACCCAGCTCGATCGCGAAAAACTCACGCCGATGATGCAGCACTACGTCTCGCTCAAAGAGCGCTACGCCAAAGAGCTGCTGCTATTCCGGGTCGGAGACTTTTTCGAGTGCTTCTTTAGCGACGCCGTCACCGTCTCGCGCGAACTAGAGCTGGTGCTGACCAGCAAAGAAGGCGGCAAAGAAATCGGGCGCGTGCCGATGACCGGCGTTCCCCACCACGCCCTCGATCGCTACTCCTCCCAACTTGTCGAAAAAGGCTACGCGGTTGCCGTCTGCGACCAGCTCGAAGAAGCCTCCGCCGCACATGCCGAAAAGCGCATGGTCGAGCGCGGCATCACGCGGGTGATCACGCCGGGAACCGTGATCGAAGAAGGGATGCTCAAGGCCAACCGCAATAACTTCCTAGCGGCGGTGGTATTGGCGAAAAAAAGCTGGGGACTGGCGCACGCCGACATTTCTACCGGCGAATTTGCCACCACCCAGGGCGACGGGCTCGATCGTCTCCACCAGGAGCTGATGCGCCTCCAGCCCTCGGAGATCCTCTTCCCCACCAGCGCCCCAGATGTGGGCGGCCTGATCCGTCCGGGAGAGAAGACCGAGGCGCTCCCGTCGGCACTGCCCGATCGCTTCTGTTACGCGCTGCGCTTCCCCAATAGCTTCGAGGTGGCCGAGGCGAAAAATCGTCTGCTAGAGCGCTTTAAGCTCAAGTCGCTGGAGGGTGTCGGCCTCAAACGTCTGCCGCTAGCGACCCGCGCCGCCGGTGGTCTGCTGGCCTATCTCGAAGAAACCTTCGAGCAGGACGTCAACGATCGCCGCTTGGGCGCAACGAACAACCGCACCATCCCGCTACAAACGCCCAAGACCTACACGATTACCGACTACCTAACGCTCGACTACCAAACCCGCCGCAACCTGGAGATCGCCGAAACGGTGCGCGACGGAGTACGCCACGGTTCGTTGCTCTGGGCGCTGGACAAGACCCGCACGGCGATGGGCGCGCGAACCTTGCAGCGCTGGCTGTTGCAGCCGTTGCTCGACCCGAAGGGCATTCGGGCGCGCCATGCCACCATTACCGAGTTAACGAAAAATCTCACCCTGCGCGAAGACATCCAAAAGCTGTTGCGATCGATCTACGACCTGGAGCGGCTCACCGGGCGCGCCGGATCGGGAACGGCCAGTCCGCGCGATTTAGTGGCGATTGCCGACTCGATCGCCACCCTTCCCGATCTCGCCGCCCTCGCCGCCACCGGCAAATCGCCCTACCTCCGCGCCCTGCAAAACGTCCCGCCGGAGCTGGAACACCTCGGCAAAAAGCTCCACGCTCATATCGTCGAGTCGCCGCCGATCCATCTGAAAGAGGGCAACATTATCCGCCCCGGCATCAGCCCGGAACTCGACGAGCGCCGCGCCGAACTCACCGCCGATCGCGACTGGATCGCCAACCTGGAAGTCACCGAGCGCGAGCGCACCGAGGTCTCGAACCTGAAAGTCGGCTTCAACAAAACCTTCGGCTACTACCTGAGCCTGCCGCGCTCCAAGGCCGACCTCGCGCCGGATGACTACATCCGCAAGCAGACCCTCGCCAACGAAGAGCGCTACATCACGCCCGACCTGAAGGAGCGCGAAGCCCGTATCCTGACGGCGCAGGACGACCTGAACCGCATCGAGTATGAGGTGTTCGTGGCGCTGCGATCGGAGGTGGGCGAGCTGGCCGAAACGATTCGCAAGGTTGCGCGGGCGGTGGCGGCGATCGACGTCCTCTGCGGCTGGGCGGAGCTGACGGTGGAGCAGGGCTACTGCTGCCCCGAAATCGACGAAACCCGCGAGTTAACCATTGGCGAGGGGCGGCATCCGGTGGTGGAGCAGCTCTTACCACCGGGGTTTTTCGTGCCGAACTCCGCCTATTTGGGGCGTACCGATACCAACGATCGCCCCGATGCCGTGGTGTTGACGGGGCCGAACGCCAGCGGCAAAAGCTGCTATCTGCGACAGGTGGGGTTGATTCAGCTGATGGCACAGACGGGCTGTTTCGTTCCAGCGCGATCGGCGAGCTTGGGGATTTGCGATCGGATCTTCACGCGGGTCGGTGCGGTGGACGACCTGGCGACGGGGCAATCGACATTTATGGTGGAGATGAACGAGACGGCGAATATCCTTAACCACGCGACGCCGCGATCGCTGGTGCTGCTCGACGAGATCGGGCGCGGCACGGCAACGTTTGACGGGCTGTCGATCGCCTGGTCGGTGGCGGAATATCTGGCCGGTACGATCGAGGCGCGGACGATTTTCGCGACGCACTATCACGAGATGAACGAGCTGGCGTCGATTCTCGACAACGTGGCGAACTATCAGGTGACGGTGAAGGAGCTGGCGGACGAAATCGTCTTTTTGCGGCAGGTGACGCCTGGTGGTGCGGATCGATCGTATGGCATCGAGGCGGGACGTTTGGCGGGGTTGCCACCGGTGGTGATCGATCGGGCGCGGCAGGTGATGAAGCAGATCGAGAAGCACAGCAAAATCGCGATCGGGCTGCGGAAGGGGGTGGCGTCAGCGAAGCCGAAGTCAGTGCAGGAGATCGACCCGATCGAGCAGTTGGATATGTTTTGAGCCGTCAACTCGCGATTCGGCGGACTCGGCGCGATCGTCGGCGGACTAATTCACCAAACAATCCGCTAGATCTTGAATCGTCAACGTCAGCCGCTCCGCAAACCCCGGAACGGGAAGGCGATCGTCCGGTCGCTCGAAGCACCGCGTCCCTGCATCCGGCGCGTAGACCAGTACCGTCAGATCCTCCGGGTCGATGAGCCAGCCCAGTTCGCAGCCGTGTTCTAGGCAGTGCAGGATATTTTTCGTGGGACGCAAGCTCGGTTGCCCGATCGAAAGAATCTCGATCGTCCAGTCCGGTGCGCCGTCGAATCGGTTGGAAACTCGACCGTCGCGATCGCGGGGGATGCGATCCCAAGAGAAGACCGCAATGTCCGGCACGATCGAGCGATCGCCAAACGTGCAGCGCAGCTCTGTCCCCGCCCGCGCGATCTTTGGCCTGCGGAGCGATTGGTTAATTAGCGATGCCAGTTCGAGCTGGAGATAGCTGTGTCGGCCTTGGGGCATGGGCTTCTGGCGAGCGTTGCCGTGGCTGAACTCGCTAGCGGGCTCAGTTTCCGGCAGCGCCAGGAACTGCTCGAGCGTGGCGGTTCGTCCTGCGCTTTGAACCATCAGTTTGAACCATCAGATTGTGATGGTAGGTTGCCTGCAACTATGTTACGCAGACCTCGGCATGACTCGCCACATCTCGGACTCTCATTGCACATCACTCCTGCGCCTTGGCTCGCCGCCCTATCACCAAGTTCTGCACGACCCGAGCGATAACAACGACCGTGCCGACCTTGATGAGGAAATCGAACGCAAAGAGGTTCTCCGGTGACAGGGAGGTTGCCTCGATGACGGCTTCGACCCCGGCGAGTGCGGCGAGATCGTAGTTGTCGTTCTCTAGCTCGGGCAGGGCGTTCTCGGTCAGGAGCCGATCGAGCTTGCGCCACGCGGGTGAGAGGTTAGAACCGAAATCGACCGCAATTTGCCGATCTTCTGCCGAGATTAGCATCAAGATCCCCAAATCTTTGACGTCTTGGCCGATTTTCCAACGATCTCGGAGTTCGGCTGCGAGTTCCTCTGGGCTAGATGAAGCCGCATCTGGCACGATGACGACGACCATTTCCCGCTTTGTCTCCCGCTCGAAGGCATCGATCGTATCGTCGAGCAGACGCTCGGCGGAGGGCGAGAGTCGATCGGCAACGTCCGCGACTCGGAAGTCTTCGTCGCGCGGGTTGGAAATATCGTCTGGGGCGATCGCCCCAGCGGGCGGAACCGCTAAGCCTGCCAGTAGCAGGAGGCCGCAGCCTGCGAGCCTTGCAAGTGCCGAGCGTTTGATGCAGCCGATCGTTTCGGAGACGTACATGATGTCGTAAAAGGCTTCTCAAATGTGGTGGCGATTTACGAGGCGATCGCCTTTGTATTTAGCTTCAAGCGCCCTCTATCTATTCCGTAAGGGGACTGTCGGAGCCGCCATCACGACGTAAACGCGGCAACTCGATCGAGCGAGCAGACGAGATTTTGGGTATTTTGACCAGTGGAGCTGGCACACCCTTAATTGAGCTAATTGAGCGACGAAGGCAATGACGAACGCGACGGACACGACGGAAATTCTGATTATCGGCAGCGGCATCGGTGGCCTCAGCGCCGCTGCTCTCCTGGCACACTACGGCCACCGCGTCATCGTCTGCGAGAGCCACAGCCTTCCCGGCGGCGCGGCGCACAGCTTTCAGCGCAACGGCTACACCTTCGACTCCGGCCCCTCTCTGATTTCCGGCCTCGGCGCGGCGTCGAGCAACCCGCTGCGCCACGTCCTCGACGCGATCGGCGAAACCGTCCCCTGCCACACCTACAACACCTGGGGCTGCTGTCTGCCCGAAGGCGACTTTAACACCACCGTTGGAGCCGACCAGTTTTGCGACGTGCTCGATCGCCTGCGCGGCGCGGATGCCGTCCGCCAGTGGCGCGAGCTGCAGGTGGCGATGAAGCCCCTGGCCGCTGCTGCCACCGCCATGCCGCCCGCTGCCGTCCGCCTCGATCCGGGGGTAGTGTTGACCGCCGGACGCTACGCTGCCAACTTCCTGCCACACCTGTTCGACACCGCAAAACTCACCGGGGCGTTTGCGCCGATCGCGGACGAGGTGGTGTTCGATCGCTTCGTGCGCGACTGGCTCGATCTGCTCTGCTTTCTGCTATCCGGCCTGCCCGCGTCGGGAACGAGCGCTGCCGAAATGGCTTTTATGTTTGACGAGTGGTACAAACCGGGGGTGGTGTTGGAGTATCCGGTGGGTGGGGTCGGCGCGATCGTCAACGCGCTGGTGCGCGGCCTGGAGAAGAACGGCGGCGAGCTGCGGTTGGACGCCCACGTGGAGGAGATTTTGCTGGAGGGCGATCGCGCGGTGGGGGTGCGGTTGCGCGGTGGAGAGGAGATTCGGGTGAGTAAGGCGGTGGTATCGAATGCGTCGATTTGGGACACGCTGCGGTTGTTCTCGGAGAAATCTGACTCGCCGAAGGTGGTGGAGTTGCGGCGCGATCGCGGCGAGCTGCCCCAGTGCGAGAGCTTTATGCACCTGCATCTGGGCATCGACGCCACCGGCCTAGAGGACTTGCAGTGTCACTACATTTTCGTAGACGACTGGGAGCGAGGTGTCGCTGCCGAGCAAAATGTGGTGCTGATTTCGATTCCGTCGGTGTTAGATTCGAGCCTCGCGCCGCCGGGGAAACACGCGATTCACGTGTACACGCCGGGGAACGAGCCGCTGAGAATGTGGGACGGGCTCGATCGCCGCAGCGAAGCCTATGCCAAGCGCAAGCACGAGCGATCGCAGATTATGTGGAAGGCACTGGCGCGGGTGATTCCGGATATTCGCGAGCGCGTGGAGCTAGAACTGGTGGGGACGCCGGTGACGCACGGGCGCTTTTTGCGACGCGATCGCGGCACGTACGGCCCCGCACTCGAGGCCGGGAAGCAGTGGTTCCCGGCGCAGAATACGCCGATTCCGGGGCTGTGGTGCTGCGGTGATTCGACGTTTCCGGGGATCGGGCTCCCGGCGGTGGCGGCGAGTGGGACGATCGTCGCGAATTCGCTGACGGGGGTGGGGCAGCATTTGGCGATGCTGGACGCGATCGGGGTTTAGGCTACACCAACAAAAACCGTAGGGGCGTTACGGCAGTGCGCCCGCGGTATCGTTCGCTCGACGCCGACATCCGGGCGCATTGCCATGCGCCCCTACGGCAGAATTGGCTACTTCGCGTCGGGTGGTGTGGGTTTTTCGGACTCGGCCAGCGGGATCAGCAGCCGCGTCGCGGTGCGTCCGTCCTCGAGCTGTTCGAGGTAAAAGTGCCCGCCCATCGCCTTCATCAGCGCGTAGTAGACCGCCAGATGTATACCCGGAGCCCGATCGAGTTCTGGGGCGGTCAGGCTCTCGACGCTGTGGCCGCCGCGCTCGACGATGCAGCGCTGGAACACCGCCACCAGATGAGGGTCGATCGTCCCGGCGTCGGTGATCGTTAGCTCGAGTACCGTCGTGGCAGGCACGGTGTCGAGGACGAGGGGACGATACCAGATATCGAGCCGACCGCCGCTGGGCGATCGCTGGCACGCCCAGGTCAGCAGTTCGTAGAACACCAGCTCGATTTTTTTGCGATCGCCCCGGACGATCGCGTTGCCTTCGCGGTGGACTTGCAGCCAGAGCTGGCGTTTTTCGAGCAAGGCGTTGCTGCGATCGAGCACGTGTTTGAGCAGCGTCACCAGCGACAGGTCGGCGATGGCGAACTGGAGCTGCCACTGTTCCTGCTGAAGGTGAGTTTTGAGGCCGTTGAGGTTCTCGCCGAGGACGCGCAGGGTCTGTTGCCCGAACAGGCGCTCGCGATCGGCCTCGTCAGCAATGTCGGGATCGTTGAGTTTGGCAACCTCGAGCTGGTTGACTAGGCGCTCGATCTGGCGACCTGCCGAGCCCAGCGTCCAGTACAGCGACTCGATTTTGCGGTGCTTGTACCAGTTGAGCGGCTCGAGGGCATCGCGCTTTTCGTGGAGTTGCTGGGTCAGGCGCGCCACGCGACCGGCCTGGAAGAGCGCCTCGAGCAGCACCTGCACCGATGCCAGCAAGCTTTCGTCCCAGGGGTCGCCGCGATCGATCGCTAGGAAGACGGCGTTCGGTTCGGACTGGGGGTCGCTACGGAGCGCTAGGGCGTAAATCTGGCCGTGGGTTTCGGTTCCCAGCCAGGGGCGTGGCGGTGGCGGCAGGGTGGCGATCGCCAGGGGGCCGATGAAGCCGGTGGCCTCGAGGCTGCGCTGCCAGAGGGGCTCGTCGTGGAAGTTTTCGATCGTGGTGCCGACAGCGATCGCAGTGTGGCTATCGTGGCTGCTCAGTGAGGCGGTGACGTGCGCGCTGTCGCTCTCGGGGATCGGGTGCAGTAGCGCCACGCACTCGGGGTCGAGCAGGGCGCGTACCTGCTGCAAGATCTCTCGCTCGGCAGCCTCGACGCTCTGGTGACGCTGGAGGTCGTTGAGTCCGCGCGAGATAGCCGCGATCGCGCTTTGGGTGCGGTCTTGCCGCTCGGTCAGGTGCTGGCGGCTGTGGCGCGCTTCGAGCTGCTGCGCCGCCCACTGAAGTAGAAACAGGTCGCGCTCTGACCACTCGCGGGCGTGGGCGTCGCCGATCGCGATTGCGAACTCCGGCAGCGCACCGCTGGCGGTACTCGAGACCGCCAGCGCGTGCCAGCCAGCCGCCACGAAAACAGGCTGCCAGGGGCTGAGGCGTATGTCGATGTTGTGCTCGCCGTGGCGCTGGCTGCGGGCGATATCGCTCAGGGCGATCGCGTGTCTGCCGTTGGCGAGGAGCCGCTCGTCGATGTCGCCCAGGACGGGCAGGGTTTCGGGCAGAGCGCCGCCGCGTACTTGCTGATAGGTGACGCAGAAGCAATCGCTGGTGCGATCGAGCTGCAAGACCGCCACGTCCTGGAGGTTGAGCCCGACGCGCAGCCGCTCGGCGATTTCGATGAAAATTGCGCGCTCGTCGCTGCGGCTGGCGTGCTTGCGGCCGAGCTTCACCAGATCGAGGGTGGCGGTATGACACTCGTGCAGGCGGCGGTTGCTGACCGAGAGGCGGTAGCCTGCGGCAGCGATCGCGATGCTGCGCGAGACACCGTGTAAAAACAGCCTCTCGTCGCGCGTCCAGACTCGCGCCGCCTGGGCTTCCGCTGCTAAAAACCCCAGGAGCCGATCGCCGTCATCGTCGTGATGCCACAGGGGCGCGGCTAGCAGCGATCGCGTTTGCAGCCGCGCCATCAGCCGACCGGTTTCGGCGCTGCTCAGCGACGAGTAGGCTTCGCCGATCGCCACGGGCTGGTTTTCCAGCAGGCGATCGTGGAACCCGGCAAACTCCGCGATCGGCAAGCCCTGAGCGTTGGCCACCATCAGCAAATCCGGACTGAGCAGCACGCCGCGATCGCCGTCGATCCAGTTCGGGACGCCCTGCTGCTCCAGGGCTAGCGCCAGGTCGTGCCCGACGAACAGCCCGCGATCGCGATCGATCCAGTACAAGCGCGTCTGAGTCGGCTTCAGGAAACGTTGGACTTCTTCGACAGCGTGGGCGAGGCGCTGCCCGACCGGCTCTTCGCCCTGCAAGTGTTGCGCTACCGACAGCATGACGGCATGGGGCCGCTGCAACTGGGCGCGCAGCTCTTCCAGTTCGCGCACGTAGAGTACGTTGCCCAACTCGCCCAAGACGATTGTCAGTTGCGTCGCCTCCAGCCGCTCGATCGTCAGCCCCGTCCGGCTCGCGCCCAGCACGACGACTCCGAGGCACTGGTTGCGGCACGAGATCGGCCAAACCACGGCGCTCTGAATTCCCGCCTGCCGCGCCGCCTCGCTCCAGTCCCCGGCGTTGGGTTCGCGCTGGAGGTTCTCAATTTGGATCGGCTCTTGTTGGATGACGACCCGCTCGAGGGTGTCTCCAGGCTTCAGGCAAAAGGAGTGGCGCAGGGCGCGGCGGTTATCGGTCGGCAGGACGCCGCCCTTGCCGGTAATCTGGTGCGTGCGCCGATCGTAGAGCCCGAGCCAGATCAGCGGGCAGCGCTCGAACTTCACCTGAAGGAAATCCATCGCGACCTTGACCGACATTTCGACGCCGTTGGTGGCGCGCAGGCGAGTCAGGACGCGCCCCAGCTCGATGGTCGAGTCGTTGTTCGTTGACGCCGTGGGCGGCGGGGAAGAGAAGACGAGCGATTCGTCGTTCATAGTGGATCGGATGCAATAGACCTGGGCGAGATGCGATCGCCGCCCCTAAATCGGATAAACCGAAAGGCCGCGCGTATCGCAAGTAGATCCCCTGTTACTTAGTCGGGCGCGCCAGCGGCGTGCGACGCAAAACGCCACATCCAGCGCAACTAGAACGACGTGAGATACTGATCTGAGCGATCGGCGAGAAGATTTTGGACTTTCCCGTCGATGCCACAGAGCTTTCTCTCACCTCCAGTATGGATCTGTATCAGAGCTTCGTCCGCCCGCTGTTCTTTTCGGGACTCAAGGCCGATCCCGAATGGATACACAATCGTTTCGTCGGTACAGTGGCGGCCCTCGCGCAGCGATCGGAGCAGCCCGGATACGGCTGGCTCTGCGATCGACTCTACGACAGCTACGACTTCCGCGACCCGCGCCTAGAGCAAACCCTCTGGGGCATCCGCTTTCGCAACCCCCTCGGACTGGCGGCGGGCTTCGATAAAAACGGCGCGGTCGGGCAGCTCTGGGGTGGGTTTGGTTTTGGCTTTGCCGAGCTGGGTACGGCCACCTGGCACGCTCAGCCGGGGAATCCGCAGCCGCGCCTGTTTCGCCTCACCGCCGACCTGGCCAGCCTCAACCGCATGGGCTTCAACAATCGCGGTGCAGTCGCGATGGCTAAAAACCTGGAAATCGTCGCTCACGCGCCGGAGTCGAGCCCCGATCGCGCGATCGCGATCGGCGTCAACCTCGGCAAATCCAAAGTCACCGACCTGGACGAGGCTGCCGAAGATTACCGTCAAAGCTTCGAGGTTCTGCAAGGCTACGGGGACTACTTCGTCGTTAACGTTTCGTCGCCCAACACGCCGGGACTGCGATCGCTCCAAGATCCCGACCGACTCGCCAAAATCTTTGAAACGCTACAAACCCAAAACGCCGACGATCGGCGCACCCCTAAACCCATACTAGTCAAGATCGCCCCAGATCTGGAGTGGGACGCGATCGACGACGTGGTGCGCCTCGCCCAGCAGTTCGAGCTGGCGGGCATCATCGCCACCAACACGACGATCGCCCGCGACGGCCTCAACACCCAAACCCTGAGCACCGGCAACCCCGTCACCGACGAAGCGGGCGGGCTGGCCGGTGCGCCCCTGCGCGCGCGATCGACCGAAACGATTCGCCACATCTACCGCACCACGGGCGGCGCGCTGCCCATCATCGGCGTCGGCGGCATCTTCACCGCCGAAGACGCCTGGGAGAAAATCACCGCCGGAGCCAGCCTGCTGCAAAGCTACACCGGCTGGGTGTACGAAGGCCCCGCAATGGCCAAGCGCATCTCGCGCGGTCTGCTCGATCGCCTCGAGGAGCACGGCCTCGACCGCATCGACAAGGCGATCGGCCTCGACCATCACTAGTGCAGCGTCAGCAACCCAGAAGTCCGACTTCTCCAAGAATTCTCCAAGAAGTCGGACTTCTCGATCCCCGCGAACAATAAAGCGCCGCAAGCAGTTCTCAATTTAGAGGCGCTAGAGTAGCAGAACAGGCCAACCGATGTCTAACCCTGCGATTTCTCTCCGGAGCCCCTGCCCATGAGCGCGATGAGTGCGCCCGTCTTCACCATTGCCGTTCCCTGCCATAACGGCGAGAAAAAGCTGCCCCACCTGCTCGATCGTCTCTACGAACAAGACGGCCTCGACGAGATTCCGCTCGAAGTCGTCGTCGTCAACAACAACAGCACCGATGGCACCGCCGAGGTTATCGAAAGCTACCGCCAGCGCGATGACTTGCCCTACACTCTGACGACGTACTTCGAGGACGGCGGCCAAGGCGCGGCCTTCGCACGCCTGCGTGCCATGAAAGAGGCCACCACCGAATGGGTCGGCTTCCTCGATGACGACATCGTTCCCGATCGCGACTGGCTCAAATCCGCCTACCGCTTCGGCCAGGACAAGCCTCGCATTGCGGTCTTTGGCGGCGAGATCCGACCCGACTACTACGAAAAACAGCCGCCGAAAGGATTCAAAAAAATCAAATCCTTATTGGCAATACGCGATGAATTAGGCGATTGCCCCGTTCAATACAACCCGAGCCTGCTCTTCGCGCCTCCATCCGCATCCTGGGTGGTGCGCCGTCAAGCGTGGCGAGACTGCGTACCGGACACGCCCTCCCTCGCCGGACGCTCGGAAAATATCAAGCTCCAGGGCGACGACTACGAGCCGCTGATTTACATGCACCGCCAGGGCTGGGAAGTCTGGTACAACCCCGAAATGCGCGTCGTTCACCGCATCCCTGCCCGACGCCTAACGGACGAGAAGCTCCTGGAAATCACGCAAATGTCAAGTTTGTGTGTATATCCTCTCCGTACGATCGCAGAATCTTCACGCAACAAACCCAGTATTTTTGCCAGAATTGTTCTAGGTAATCTCAAGCGGGCATCCAAGCAAGTCTGGGAAAATCGCAGCCGCGCGGCTGCAGAAATAGACCCGATCGTGCGTCGTTGTCAGCTCAAGCAACATCTCGACAGCGCCTGGAGTCCATTTCACTACTACTTTTGCAAGTTCGGTCTGTTGAAATGAGGCCAAATAACGCCAAATAGCGCCGCCGCATCAAGCTCGCTTCCACAACATCTCAACCTTCTTTCGGAGATAACAGCATGAGCCACCCTGTCATCGCCATCGGCCTGGATGCCGCCGACCCGAACCTGCTCGAACTTTGGATGGCGCGGGGATACCTGCCCAACCTCAGCAGGTTGAAGACCTCTGGAGCCTATGCGCGGCTGTTTAACACCGTGCCGTATAACGGCGTCGTCACCGAGACCTCCTCGACCGAGCGGCTGTGGACGATGTTCGGCACGAGCTGCTTTCCGACGAAAACCGGCTACTGGAGCCCGGTTCATTACCACGCCGAAGACTACAGCATCGTTCACGACACTGAAAACGGCGCGTACCCCTATCGCGAATACTCGCCGTTCTACGCCCTGAGCGATCGCCGAGTCGCCGCCTTCGACGTGCCGGTGGCCGCGCTCCACGAAGATATCACCGGCCCGCAGATCCTCGGCTGGGGCGGCCACGCTCCCCACACGCCCAGCCACTCCGAGCCACCGGAACTGTTCTCCGACCTGGAGAAGCGCTACGGCAAAAACCCCGTCCTGCACAGAGACTACGGCTACTGGTGGGATGAAGGCTACAAAGCGCGCATCAAGTCTGCGATGCAGACCAGCATCGAGCAAAAGTCGGCGATTTGCCGCGAGCTGCTGGCTCAGGAGCGCTGGGATCTATTCCTGACGGTGTTCGGCGAAACCCACAGCGCCGGTCACGACTTCTGGTTCGCCAGCAAGAAAGACCACCCGCTCTACAAGCACCTCGCCGACCCGGCGGACGACCCGATGCTGACGGCGTTTAAACGGGTCGATCGCGCCGTTGGTGAAATCGTCGATAGCGCCCCGGACGACGCCCATATCGTCGTCTTTGCGCCCCACGGCATGGATAACAACGTCACCGATATGTACAGCATGACGTTCTTGCCCGAGCTGCTTTATCGGATGAGCTTCGGCAGCTGCGCGATCGGCGCGAACAACGCGGGCAAGCCGCTGCCGGAGAAACCCAACCTCGAACCTCGCCGGAAAACCTGGACGGGCGAAATTTGGCAGCAGCGCTACGACGCTAGCCCCATCAAACGGGCCCTCAAATACGTGATGCCCAGCAAGTTCGATAGCTTCCTGGATGCAGGCCCCAACCCCGCGATCGACTCGCCCCACGAGCTGCGCGAACGGGGCGCGGCGCTGAACTGGATGCCCGCCACCTGGTATCGCCCCTGCTGGTCGCAGATGAAAGCCTTCGCGCTGCCCGCCTTCGCCGCCGGACATATTCGCATCAACCTCAAAGGCCGCGAAGCCAACGGCATCGTCGAACCCGCCGACTACGACGCCGTTTGCAACGAGGTCGAAGCGATGCTCGCCACGATCGTCGATGGCCGCAGCCGCAAGCCGCTGGTGCGCGAGGTCGTCCGCACGCGATCGCCCGAAACGATGCTCGGCACCGACCCGACGCTGCCCGATGCCGATCTGGTCGTGATTTGGGAGGAAGTCACCACCGACGTGGTCGATACTGCCGACCTGGGACGCATCGGCCCCCTCACCTACTTCCGCAGCGGCGGCCACCGCCCCGACGGATTCTTTATGGCCAGCGGTCCGAGCATCGAGCCCGGAACCGAGCTGGCAACGGGAACGGCGGTCGATATCGGCCCGAGCATCCTGGAGCTGATGCAGTGCGAGGCTCCGGAACACGTGGACGGACGATCGCTCCTCCAGCGCAAAGCCAGCCCCTGCTAGCGCGTTCCGAAACCGTCATCGACAGCCATCGCTCGCCATCGGCGGTCGGGGCGCATGGCAATGCGCCCGAGATCGACGGAAGCCCCGACAGATCGCGAGCGCACTGCCGTGACGCCCCAACCAAAACCGAACGCTTATTTCGCCAAGAAGCCCTTGCCGCAGCGCGAGGTGTTTTCCCACCGCATGTCCAGACGCTATTAAAGGAGATCCAAACCGTGTTGAGAGAAAAGATCAAGCGCAAAGTTTACGAAGCGTCGTCGGACATCGTTTACCTGTCCGATCGCGTCAAATACGCCCGCACGCTGCCGGAACTGTCCTTCTCCGATCGCCGCATCGTTAAGGGCCTACGCGACGAAGGCGTGGCCATTACCAGCCTCGACGACCTCGGCGTGCCCGACACCGACGCTTTCCTGAATGCCGCCAACGCCCTCAACCGCCAGCTCGACCAGCAAATGGGCGATCGATCGCAGCTCTCGACCAACGAACGCCACGCTTTCAGCCACGCCATCCCGATCGACGCGGTGACGATCGCCCGCGACTGGCCGGAGCTGTTCCTCTGGGGCGTCCACGATCGCATCCTCGACATTATGGAGCGCTACATCGGTATGCCCGCCTCCTGCCACGGGGTGAACATGCGCCGCGACGTTACCAACGGCAAGCAAATCGGCACGCGCTGCTGGCATATCGACGGCGAGGATCGCACGGTCGTTAAGGTCATCATCTACATGAGCGACGTAGAGGGCGACTGCGGCCCCTTCGAGTACATTCCCTACGCCCTGACGCCGTCTTATAAAAAGTTCAAGCACGTCAACTATCAGATCGATAACGCGGAAATGGAGAAGGTAATTCCGCGCAGCCAGTGGAAGCAGTGCACCGGCAAGAAAGGCACGGTGATTTTCACCGACACCGGCAAGATCTTCCACCACGGCAGCATGCCCGAACAAGAGCGAACGGCCATCTTTTTCGCCTACACTTCCAACCGTCCGAAGCGCCCGGAGATGTGCGAGTCCAGCTCGTTCCGTAAGGGGCTCGACCACCTGAGCGTCCCGCTAACGGCGCGCCAGAAACGCAGCATTTGGCACTATCGCGATCGCTAGTGTTGCAAAGAGCGTTCGACTCGGAGGTTCATGCAATCATCTAAATTCTCGCGCCTGTTCTCGCGCCTTTGCGGTGGCATTTTGTCCGGTCTGCCGCTGCTGGTGGGCGGCGGGCTGCGGCAGGCGATCTATCGCTTCGGCCTGCGCGAGTCCGGTCGGGACATTCGCATCGAAGCGGACGTGACGATTGTCGATTTGGCCTGCACGGCGCTGCGATCGGGCGTGACTCTGGAGCGGGGCGTGCGGATCGGGGCCTCGCGACAGGCGATCGTCGAAATTGGCGAGCGCGCCTACTGCGTGCGCGGCGTGCGGCTCGATAGCACCACCGGCAGCGGTCGGATCTCGCTAGGCGATCGCGTGCGGCTCGATCGCGGCGTCGATGTCAAAGTCCACGGTCAGGGTGAAGTCGATATCGGCGACGGAACCTATATCGGCCCCTACGTCTGCATTTCTGGCTATGGCCGCATCGCGATCGGGCGCGACTGCCTGATCGCTTCGCACACCAGCCTCTATGCCCACAACTACAACTACACCGACGCCACCACCCCGATCGGCAAACAGGGCTATGTGATGAAAGGCATCACCGTCGGCGACAACTGCTGGCTCGGCAGCGGCGTGCGGATAATGGACGGCGTCACTATCGGTCGCGGCTGCGTCGTCGGCGCGGGCGCGGTGGTCACGAAAGATATTCCGCCGTTCTCGATCGCGGTGGGCGTCCCGGCGAAGGTTATCGGCCAGCGCCAGGGGGCAACCTAGACCTAGCGTCCGACCCCAAGGCCCTGACAACTCCCTAACGACGGCGATCGTCGAACCATAGCTTGGCCCGCTCTTGCCAGATCGGGTGGGACTGCCACCAGCGATCGCGCCACATTCCGCAGAGCTGCGCCCACAGCTCGCCACTGGCCGACGCCGTTTGGGTAAAGTCCGCGTCGATCGTGGCGCGCTGGCCGACGGCGATCGCAAATGCGGCGATCGACTCGGTGGCATTCTCGGCAACAACCGTCGCGCCGAGGATTTCCCCCGTCTCCGCAACGATCGCCCGCGCGGCTGTGTCTGGCGACTCGCCCGCCCCGCGCACGCACAGGTCTAGCGCGACGGCAGCGCGCCCCCGCGATCGCACCTGCGCCTGAGACGGCCCGACGCGCGCATAGCCGGGACGGGCCTCGATGCCCCAGGCGATCGCTTCGTAGCGTGGCGATCTCCCCTGCCAGCGAGGCATCAGCGCATTGCGGACGGCGACGAGAGCTTCGTGGATGGCGAGCGACTCGGCGTCGTGACCGCGCAGGGCAGCAGCACAGGCGAAAATTTGCGGGTGGGTGGTGCGCAGGTGGCGATCGACCCAGACCCGATCGCCCGCGAACGTCACGCCCCAGTCGCGCAGGTCGGCGGTCGCTTCGAGGCCGGGCACGAGGCGATCGGCCAAAAATAGGCGATCGGCAACATGGGCCGTATCGGCCGTTTTAAGGGTAATTTCTCCCGCTTCGGATACCTGGCCGCCGACGATCTCGCTGCCGTACTCGTACTGCAACCCCCGAGCCGCAGCGTCCAGTTCCCACAGTCGCTCGAGGGCGTCGGCCTCGGCCCCTTCACTCGGCAAGAGCGTCGCCCCCCCGGTCACGAAGCGCGTTTCGACGCCGCGCTCCACCAGACCCAGCGCCAGCTCCAGTCCCCGGAGCGATCGCCCGCCGCAGACGATCGCCCGCTCTCCCGGTCGAGCCTCTTGTAGGGCGCGATCGACATCCGCCGCTGTCGCGATCGCCGCATGGGGAACCTCCGCCAGCCCGGCGGGCACAACAACGCGGGCATCGGGCACGAGCACATAGGCGCGGCTGTGAAGTTGGCGGACGCGATCGCCACGCTCCGGCTCGCCAACCCGCAGCGCCAGCCGCGAGCCGCGCCGGGAGCGATCGTAGAATTCATAGCAGCCGCAGAGAACATCCACGCCCGCCAGCGCCAGCAGAGCCGTGTCGGGCGCGCGTTCCGGCGACACCACCAGGGCCACTCGCGCCCCCCAAGTGACGGCCCGTTCTGCCGCCGCGATCGCCGCCGGACGCTGGCCGAGAATAACGAGGTCGTAATCGTGCTTTATCGCACCCAAATTTCAAGCCTCCGAACTGCTTGCAAAAGTTTCGGTTCCAGATCTACTCGAACCGTTTGAACCGTCCGCGCCGCGCCCACGCAACCCCAGCTCGCCAGATGTCGCCCACGCAGCCCCACCAGCCCAGCCAGCCCAGCCCTCAGCGCGATCGCCACCGGCCAACGCTCGCCTTCGACGCGACCGGCTTTCACACCAGCTTTAACAACGGGCTCAATCGCTATACGCAAGAAGCGATCGCTGCTCTGGAAGATTTCGGCGAGCTGAGACTATTCAGCGGCGATCGGGCGCTGTGCCATCGCCTCGGTCGGCACGGTCGCCACGTCCCCCTCGGCGGCCTCCATCAAAATAACCTGCGCGGCAATCTCTCCCGGTTGCTGTGGCACCAAACCGCCCTGCCCGCCATCTTAAGTCGCGCGCGATCGACCCCGCTGTTCTACTCGCCCGTCCCCGAAGGCATGCTGCTGCCCGTCTGTCCCCAAATCCTCACCGTCCACGACCTGCTGCCGCTGGAGTTCCCTGAGGTTTACCCGCGCGTTAAATACTATTTCCGCTGGATTTTGCCGAGGCTGCTGCGCGCCTCTCGCGCGATCGTCGTCCCCTCAGACCACACCCGCCGGGAGCTGCTGCGCTACTGGCCGACCCTAAAAACGCCCTGTGCAGTGCTGCCGGTGTCCTACCGCGCCGATTTATTCTTTCCCGCACCGACGGCTCGCTACGCCGACACCGCCAGCATGCCCCCGTTCGTTCTCTGCGTCGGCGAAACCCGTCCCTACAAAAATATTCGCCGCGCCATCGAAGCCTTCGCCCGCGTCGTCGCCAGCGGCCAGCGCCCGACCCTAACCTTAGCGATCGTCGGCCAGCTCAACCGACTCGACACCGCGATCGCCGCACTTCCCCAGCAGCTCGGCATTGCCGATCGCGTGCAGTTCCTCGGCTACGTCAGCGACACCGATCTCGCCGACCTCTACCGCCGCGCCGCCGCCTTCCTCTTTCCCTCGCTCTACGAAGGCTTCGGCATCCCGCCCTTAGAGGCGATGGCCTGCGGCTGTCCGACGATCGTCTCGCGCGCCGCCTCGATGCCGGAAGTCTGCGGCGACGCACCCCACTACATCGACCCCCACGGTGTCGAAGATATCGCCACCGGCATCGTCCGAGTCACAGGCGATCGCGCCTACGCCCAAACCCTGCGATCGCGCGGGCTCGATCGCGTCCAATCGTTTCAGCCAAACCACTTCAGACACGGCCTGCAGGCGATCGTCATAGAACATGCCCCCGATTACCGCTAACCGCCACGAAGTGCCCCGCCAGACGAAACAGAGACGAACGCCATACAGCTAACGATCCAAGGAAAGCTCGAGCTGCGTTGATGCTGTACTGCCCGCAAACTCAACTGATGTAAATCGATCGCGAACGAGTCGGTTCATTACCCACTCGACAAGACAAGGAGGGACGGCATTCCCAAATAGTGAGTACTGATGATAGGGAGAAATCCCGTCACAATGTCCATCCGGAAAGCCCTGAAGTCGAGCGTATTCCACATTCGTCAACCGTCGATAATCGTCGCCAACTCGATACCGCTCGTAATGTCGGCTCGTCGTACTCGTTAGCGTCGGAGCTACACCGTTCACACCGAAAATCGAATATCCCATACGCGCCCCGCCCTTTTGATTATAAAGAATTTCAACACCGTTAAAGTACCGATCGACCTTCTCGCTATTCTCAATTCTCTTCAGCGTATCCTCTGTAAAAAAGAATTTAGAGCTAGGATTCTTTTCGAGAATATGACGTAAACGCAGATTGCGATCGGGCTCGCAGACCGGCAAGCGAACATCTTTATCGATGAACTTCCCGCCCCAAGATAATCCCCAGTTTTTAAACTTTTGCGCTTTGTCCCCAATCTCCCGAATTCCTGAGGGGTCGAACTTCAAGGCCACATTCTCCAAACTTTTCAGCCCGCGATTTTCCGCTCGCAGATACGAGCGCAGCGAACCATTATCCCGAGAACCGACGATAACGACTCGTTCGCGATTTTGCGGCAAACCAAACCAAGTCGCATTCAAAACTCTCCACTCCAACAGGTAGCCCATCGCGATCGACGACCTTAAAATCGTCGCGAAGTGCTTGCCCGAATCCATTGAGAGCAAACGCTTGACATTCTCCAAAACAAAGAATCGGGGCTGGCAACGTTGGATGACGGCAAGAATCTCTGCGAACAGCGTCCCGCGCGGATCGTATACCCCCTTTTTCTTCCCCGCACTCGAAAACGGCTGACAAGGAAACCCCGCCGTTAAAATGTCGTGCTGGGGAATCTCGCCAGTGTGTTGCCGCAAGTCCCCGCGAACGAAACCTCGATCGCCAAACTGCCGGACATAGACGCTAGCGGCTCGCTCTTCGATCTCATTCGCCCAGACGGTATCGATCTGTAGAGCGTCAGACGCGATCCGAAATCCTCCAATTCCGCAGAACAATTCAACCGTCGTCCACGGTCTAGTCGCAGAGTCTCCCACGCTAGGTATCGACATCCTCCATATGCAGGCACTCGAGGCCAGCTTGCGTGCCGGAGCGCTGTATCGCCCGATTGTACTGAAGCCTCCACTGAAGAGCATTAGAAATCGTCAAAAATCCCAGTGCGGGAAGATTTCCGAGAATCTCTTCGGCGAGGCTTTGCGCCGTAATATCGTCTACCGGCAGGTGGCGATCTTGAAAGCAGGCCACCAGGTCGTTGGTGTTGCCGTCATTTTCGACGATGTCCCGAATCGCAGACGTCAGCTGATAGTCAGCTGTACGCTCCGCATGGATAAAAACCGCCCGATAAATCTTGAGCGTGCTCGTGCGCTCTCTGGAATCATCTTCCTTCCGATAGACGAATAGCAGAATGTGATAGCCGAGTCCGTATATCTTTTGTCTCGCGGAGCGAAACGGACAGGAGGATTGAGGCTGACGGACACTTGTCGTCTTAATGTCGACATTCAAGCCCGGTAGATCGATACCGCTCGCAGCATTCCCCGAATCTAGCTGATATTCCTCAGCCTGCAAGTACTCCTGAAACTTCTGCTCGATGTAAGTCCCTATCGATTTGCCATCGTTGACTCCGTAAAGGCTGGGCTCGTGATGCCGACCTTCGAGGACAGAGAATTCTCGCGCTTCGTTTTTGAGTACCTCGATCGTCAGCGACTTCATGATCCATCATCCGCAGTTTTCACGAACCGCACCAACCAAAAACGCCCGAACGTCCCAAATATATTGACAGACTGTTCTGGCTTATTCATCAACCGGCGCGTGGGGGCACGACCACTCTTGCGGAACCGACGGCCAGCCTCGCTTGAGCGCTTCGACGCAGACGCCGTGAATCGTCAACTGACAGTCGAGCAGGTGAAACCCCTCTCTGCCGCTGGTTTTCATACTCACCTTCAGCACTGAATCACTTTTGAACTCGATCGTGCGATTACAGCGGACGCAGACGAGGTGGTGGTGGTGGTGTGGGTGCGGTTGATTGAGTTCGTAGTGCTTGTGACCTTCGGCTAGCTCCAGTTCGCGCAGCAGGCCCAGGTGGGTCATTAGCTTGAGCGAGCGGTAGATCGTCGAGAGGCTGATTTTGCGCTCGGGTGCGACCTCTTGGAGATGGTGGTAAAGGTCTTCGGCGCTCAGATGCTTTCCCTTGGGCAGCTCGCGGAACACCTCTAGGATTGTCTCGCGCTGAGGCGTCATTCGCAGACCGAGCTGATTGAGCTCGCTGCGGAACGTGGTGCTGTCGTATGAATACATGTCGGCTGGTGGCAATAGCCATTTGTGCTGCGAGCCAATCAGATCGTACGCCCTCGCTTATTGACTGTCAACAAATATCGCTAATTGAGAACAATTAGCGATATTCGTCATTGAAATATCATCGAGATGCCATTAGAGGCCCGCAACGAGCGAAGTCGGGGCCAATGCAGGAGCAACACGGAGGCCGATGCTGAAGCCGCTGAAACCACAGGTGTCGCGCAAGGAGTGCGGTATGCTGGCTCCGATGCAAACGATCGCGGCTCGACGGGTTGGCGATCGGGGCGTTGGAGCTTCTATCTAGCGGCTTTGGCGGCACGTGCCTGTCTGGGTTCCGGTTCGGGCCTCGTTCGCCTCGAAGTCAGTATCAAAAGTTAGTGCCGGAGTCCACGATCGAAGCGCGGCCTGCGCCTTCACTTTTTCTCGGTTTTCCCGTAGTCGATTTGCCCGTAGCCGCGTGGTTTGACTGATTTGACTGTTTTGGAACGCCAAGGTTTTCACTGCGGCCTGCTGGCTCGCCTGTGCTCGCTGCTCGCGATCGCGATGCCGCTCGCAGTGCCGATCGCTCCGGTCTCCGTCCTGGCAAGTGCTGCCCCGAGCGTGCGAGTCGCGCAGGCGGGCGGCGAACGACCGGCGAACGACCGAAGCGGTTCGTCGCTTCCCAGCGATTCTCCAGGCTCGGGCCTCTCTGACGACCCGCCGCAGCGCCCGCCAAGCGTGATCCGCTACCCCACCGAGATGCGCCCGTTACCCGGTAGCCTCGACGCAGTCCCCGTATTTAACAGCAACAGTCCGGAACTCGTCCTTAGCGAAGGCATTCTGCTCTCGACCTTTCCTAGCATCGGTCGCCACGACTTTCGCGCGCATCTAGACCATGCCTTCGAGGGGCGCTTCGATATTTTCAGTCACCATATCAGTCGCGCCCGCACCGAGGCCGAGACGCGATCGCTGTTTCAGGGCATTATCGTCGAGAATCCGACCGATCGTCCCGTGCGTCTAGAGGTTTTGCAGGGGGCCAGCTTCCTGACGCGCCCCGATGCTTTGTTTCTCGAGTTGCCAGACTATGTCGATAACCCACTCGGGACGGTGTTCTCCGGGCCGGGAAGTCGCACGGTCGATCGCGTGCTGCGCGGTCGCCGCCAGAGCAACTGGCCCGCGCTGACCGTCCTGGAACCTTACGAGTCGCGCATGTTGATGAACTTGCCGATTCCTGCCGGGACAGTCGTGCCTACTTCTAACGGGCGATCGACGCTATTGCGACTATTTAGCGACGGACCGGTGTACGTGGCCAGTCTGGCTATGTTCGCGCCCAACAATGCCGACGGCAGCGAGCGCATCCCCACCCTCGAAGAGTGGCGCGGCTTGCTCGATCGTGGCTTGCTCGTCGAGCCGCGCGATCTACCGCCGACCCCGCTTGCCGAGATAGAGACGGCCCCGCGCGCGATCTACAGCCGCGTAGCCGGAGTCTCGATCGGCTCGCGCTGGGAGGCTCTGATTACTGACAATGCCGATGCCGATCGCCTGACGGTTCCCGCACCGGGAGAAGCCATCTCCTACGGCATTAGCACGCTGCATCGCGGTCGGCTGGGCAGCGGCCAAGTCCAGAGCGCCGAGATGGTCCGCCGCTACGACGATACGGCAGTCGCCTCCCACGGAAACTACGGTGTCGAGTACGCGCTCAGTATCCCTCTGCTCAACAGCAGCGAGCGCTGGCGCGAGGTGACGATCGCCATACAGACTCCAATAAAGGAAAACACCATCAACAACGGCGCGCTGAATTTCTTCGACCCGCCCGAAGATCGCATCTTCTTTCGCGGGACGGTGCGCCTGCGCTACAACAACGATCGCGGCCGCCCGGTGACGCGCTACGTTCACCTCGTGCAGCGGCGCGGCCAGCTCGGCGAACCGCTGGTGATTTTACGGATGCCGCCGGGCGATCTGCGGTTGGTGGAGCTGGATTTGATCTATCCGCCCGACGCAACGCCGCCCCAAGTCGTCAGCATCCGCACTGAAAATTAGCGGAGAGGAGTCGTGGCACGAGTCAGCTTAGAGCGTATCTTCAAGCGGTATCCCCAGCGCGGGTCGGCAGACGGCAACGACGCGGTATCCGGCGAAACGGTCGTCTTACGCGGTATCGATCTCGATGTGGAAGACGGCGAGTTCCTAGTGCTGGTCGGCGCGTCCGGCTGCGGTAAAAGCACGCTGCTGCGCGCGATCGCCGGGCTCGAAACCGTCACCAGCGGCCAAATCGCGATCGGCAATCGCGTCGTCAACGACCTGCCGCCCAAAGCCCGCAATATTGCGATGGTGTTCCAGAGCTACGCGCTTTACCCGCACCTGACGGTCTACGACAACCTCGCCTTCGGGCTGCGGCGCACGCGGGGTTGGGGCCGCGAAGACACGATTAGCAACACAGTCACCGAGCCAGGCTCGCCGGTTGTCGAGCGCTTCCTCGTCAGCGCCACGCGATCGCTTCCTCCCGCCTTGCGCTACAGATCCGCCCGTGAAGCCGCTGTCAATCGCCGCGTCCGCCAAGTCGCCCAGACTTTGCAGATCGATACCCTGCTCGATCGCCTACCGAAGCAGCTTTCCGGCGGTCAAAAGCAGCGCGTCGCCCTCGGTCGAGCGATGGCGCGCAACCCTGACGTGTTCCTGATGGACGAGCCGCTCTCGAACCTAGACGCGAAGCTGCGCGCCGAGACCCGCGCCCAGATCGTCAGCCTCCAGCGCCAGCTCGGCATTACGACGATCTACGTAACGCACGACCAAACCGAGGCGATGACGATGGGCGATCGCATCGCGATCGTCAACAACGGCCAGATCGTTCAGCTCGGCAAGCCGATGGAACTCTATCGCCGCCCGGTCGATCGCTACGTCGCCGGATTTATCGGGTCGCCGCCGATGAATTTTTTACCCGCTCGCTTCGTCGCACCAATGATGATGACTGGGCTAGGCGGTAACTGGAAGTTCCAGCTTCCCGACACCTGGAAATCAGCGCTTTCGTCCTACGGCAATTGCGAGCTGACGCTCGGCCTGCGACCGGAGGCGCTGAGCTTAGGAGCCAAAGCGCCGGAGAACTTGTCGGGGGCGATCGCGTCGCTCGAGACGTTGGGCAGCGACACTTACGCCACTGTAGATTTGGAAACGGGCGATTCGCGACAGGTGACGGCACGACTCGATGCTGAGGTGAGTTTGGCGATCGGCGATCGGGTTTGGCTGGCGATCGATCCGGCGCGGGTGCATCTCTTCGATCGTGAGACAGGTGTCGCTCTGTCTTAGGACAAGCCAATCTTTGCCGCCATTCTAAGAAACTGATTTGGCGAACTGGCTCGCTGGGTGTGCGAGTAGGGGTCGCTGGGAGCCTGGATAGAATGGGGGCGAAAGTCGTGCGGTGTCGTCTATGACCGAACCGAATCCATCGAACCCTTCAAATCCGTCAAACCAGCCGAATCAAGTGCGACATCAGCAGGGGATTAATCCCAACGATCGATCTCAGGTTCATATCGGGACGATTAACTACGGTGCAACGGAGAAGCGCGATCGCGCGGAGTCGATTTTGCCCGAGGCGGTCGCGGGGGAAGTGGAGATCCGGCAGGAATACGCGCTGCACAACCGGGTGCATATCGAGCTGGATATGGAGATCGATCCGAGCCGGGTCGATCGCTTTGGTGAGATCGATGTCAAGGTTGGCAGCGCGAAGCCGGAGCGCTGTCCGCCGGAGACTTCGATCGCGGAGATTTTCGATGGCAAGTCGATTCGCGGGCGGCTGCTGGTGCTGGGCGCGCCGGGATCGGGGAAGACGACGCTGCTGTTGCAGATCGCGGGGCTGTTGGTAGAGCGGGCGCTGGCGGATGGGGCTGCGCCGGTGCCGGTGTTGTTGAACCTGTCGGCGTGGAAGTCGGAGTTTAAGGATATTCGCAGTTGGATGGTGGCGGGTCTGAAGCTGAAGTATGGCGTGAAGCGGGAGAAGGCGGAGGAGTGGATCGAGGAGCGGCGGATCGTGCCGCTGTTGGATGGGCTCGACGAGCTGATGTCGGAGCGGCAGGAAACGTGCGTGCGGGCGTTGAATGATTTTTTGGCGCAGGATTGGGCGGGGTCGCCGTTGGTGGTGTGTTCGCGGCGGGAGGAGTACGAGGTGTACGAGTCAAATTTGGGGCTGAATGGGTCGGTGATGTTGTTGCCGCTGTCGGATGGGCAGATCGAGTGGTATCTGCGAGGGACTGAGCTTAGTTTGTTATTTCACTCAGCCCCCGCTCCTTGTCGTCAGTCAATCCCAATCACCGCCTCCTCTTCAGCTTCCATCCCTCACTTTTTGCACTGGCACAGAGAATTCGCAATACAAGTTGCATCACCGTACTGAGGTTGGCAGTACATGAGCCCATTAATCTCTATCAGTATTCCTTCGTTGCTCGACCTTATCGGCGAGAAGATATGAGGTACACCAAGAAAATAAAGATACAGATATAGTAGGCGAGTCTTAGGTAGAAACACACTGCATTTTGAAAAGTCTGCGGAAAGTGACCTTGCATACCAAAAACGCCCGGTCTTCCCGCTAATACAGTTTCATAGTAGAAGGCATGATTGCGATTTGCGAGACCTATACTCCCCGTATTAAAAGTAAGACAAGCTAGATGGACGAGAGAAATAGTTAGAATAAAGCAAAAGAAAATCTTGGGGTTACAGAAGTATTGACGCTTGAGCACTACCCCGATCGGAGAGATAGATAAGTTGACTAGCATTGGAAGTGGATTGATCACAAACTCCGCTATGTTACCGCTTCCATCCGTTGTCGCGAGAAACGTGAAGAACGAAAATACCGAGTAGATAAGAAGTAGTAGTGCGAATAGGAGCGAGTTGATTTCCATCTCTGGCTAATCCCATTATTTGAATTCGATCCATCGCTTGAGTAGCTCCGCAAAGATACACAGGGCTACGCAATCCTTAAAGAACTTATAGATCGATGAAGTCTGGCAAGCTAACAGTTTGATAAAGTGCTGGGTTACTGGCTTCAGCTACGGAGACACCCTCTAGTACTGCAATATCTGAATCGAAAGCTGAGATAACAACGCTAGGCACTGTGTAGGTTGCCTCATCGAATTCATAGGAATCGACAGCGGTGAAGGATAAGTCCGCCAGCTCAAGCCCCTCGGCCAAACCAATGAAGTCTCCGTTCGGTTCTGGATCGAAATCCTTGAATACATCGAAGCTCGACCGTGAACTGTCACTCGGACTCAGGACAAACGTATCTCGGCCTTCCCGGCCAGTCAGGTAATCCTGACCTACGCCGCCGACCAGAGTATCATCACCTATCCATCCAAGCAGGTCGTCATCGTCGGCTCCCCCCAGAAGGATATCATTGCCCGAAAAGCCGTTCAGCGTATCATTACCGGCATCACCGATTAGTAGATCGTTTCCGGCATCTAGAGATGAGGGAAATTCTCGATCGCGGAGGAAGCCACCAATACCGTCGGCATCGTCAATGGCGGTGGTGGACGGTCGCGAGCCGATCGCGCCGCAGGTGGTGTTGGCGGTTTGGTGTAGGCTTTCCATCCAGAACTGCCGAGCAACTGCGAGCTAGTCTATTACGAGCCGCTGGAGTTGGAGTGAAGTTCGGACGGTAGTTTAACGTGAGTTCGGGATAAGGAATCAGCTGAAAGCTGGAGTCAGCCTGTGATGGAGAGAAAACACTCTCAATACAGATTGAGCGACGGCTTATTTGGCTGGTGACAGTAGGCAATCAATCCACCCAGAATGTGAATGAGGCAGTTAAACGGACTGCGATGGCGTGAATGCTCGATTTGAGAGATATTCTTGAGCTGGTCGATAACCGTCTCAATAATCGAACGCTTACGCGACAGCAGCTTGTCAGATTCGAGCATCAATTTGTTCTTCATGTTGCGATGGGGCTTGGCAAAGAACTGGATTCGATAGGTCTCAAAGAGCTTCTGTGCCAGGTCTTTAGACACATAACCCTTGTCGCCAAACACCTTCCCGAAGCAGTTTCGTAGGAGATGGGTCACGGGCTTGCGGTCGTCGGTGTTTCCAGGTGTCAGGGTCAAGTCGAGCAGCTCGCCTCGGTCGTTGACCACCAGATGCAGTTTGAATCCGAAGAACCAATCCACAGAAGTCTTGCCCCGCGATGCCAGGTTGCGAAAGACGCGATGCTGGCTAATGCGTTTGTTGTGACAGACCTTGAGGCAAGTCGCATCGATGAAACTGATGCCCGTACAACTCCCGAAGCATCGACGCAGGTAAGCGCAAAGCGGAATGAGAGTGGAGGGGAGCCATTCGATGAAGCGCTGGTAACTCACCCGATTTGGAAAGGCGCTCGCCCAGTCCTGGCATACCTTTTTCGTGTAGTACCCCTTGAAGTGCCGGTAGCCTTCCTGGTGAAACGAAATCAGGATGGTCAGAATCTCGCTCAAACTCATGCTGCGCGGACGCTGCCGCGCTTTTACGTTGCATTCCAGGAGCTGCTGCTTCCAGCGCGCTTCAAATTCTCGGCAGAAATCGTCTACTTCCCAAAACAGAGCTTCTAGACTGGACATGATGGCGGAGGCGGGTGAACGTTTTTTGTCTTGTTCACACTATCTGCGTTCCGCCTTTTCTTATCCCGAACTCACGTTAGTTTAACGCCTCCTTGTAGCGTGAGGCTAACACACATTGTCTTATCGACGAGAGCTAGTGAGATAGGACGAGAAATTGAAATATCAGGGAACGAAAAGGCGGGTATATAGACAGGTGTAAATCAATTTTATTTTCAGTCGAAGAGCGAATGCTCTCTCATTTCCTGCACCTTCTTGGCGACACCTTGACAAGGTAAATCAGGAATACAAAAATGGAACCATAGTAAGCAAGTCTTAAATAAGAGCTAAGATCGACTTGAAATCTTCTTGAGAATCGACTCTCTATCCCAAAAACACCAGGTCTTCCCGCCAAAACCGTCTCGTAATAGAAGGCATAGTCAACGGTGTCATAACCAGTATTACCAGAGTTAAAAGCAAGGCATAATACATGAAGAGACAAAATCAAAATAACAAAAGAATAGAAGACTTTTTTGGGACAGGTATATCGACTCCTAAATACCATTCCAGCCAGAGATATTGTTGAATTTATAAGTATCAGAGGAGGATTTAATACCAGCTCTACAAGCGCTGAAATACCCCCAGTCGTCACAAGGAATGTAGTAAAAGATATGGCAGAGTAAATCAGGAATAATAACGCGAATGCGACCGAGCTAATCATCATCATTGAGTCTTCTTTCTCCTTTATCTCGAAGTTTTTCTTCAGAGGACATCTGGACAAGCATCAATACCCATGAATTTCAGACGGCTTTAGCCGGTCAATCCATACAAATGGGTGACAGACACTTCGAAAATCGCAGGCGTAGGTAGGTGAAAGTACTTGTTCAGAAGTCCTCTCAGGCAATTGATCTTGATAAGTAAGCCTCTAAAGTCTTAGAAAAAAGCCCCACAGCATTATTGAGTACATACTGTAGAGCTTATTAAAGAAATAACGTGCCTAGAGGCGATCTAGAGATCGACGAAGTCTGGCAAGCTGACAGACTGATAAAGCGCTGGATTGCTCGCCTCTGCCAGAGAGACACCTTCCAAGACTGCAATATCTGAACCAAAAGCAGAGATTACAACGCTCGGAACAAAGCGGGTTGTGCCTGCGTGTTCATAGGATTCAACAGCAGTCAACGACAAATCAGTTTGCTTTAGGCCATCGGCAAGACCAATAAAGTCTCCGATAGGCGCTGGACTGAAGTCCTTGAATACATCAAAGCTCGATCGTGTAATCTTGTCAGGACTGAGGACAAAGGTATCTCGACCTCCAAGACCTGTCAGAGAATCTTGACCCGTACCACCAACCAGTGTGTCGTTCCCTGTCCCTCCGAACAATTCATCATTGTCTGCCCCTCCCAAGAGAATATCATCGCCAGAAGATGAATACAGAGTATCGTTACCCGCATCGCCGATGACCAGATCGTTACGGTCATGATGGCCAAGATCGTCAAGTTGATCGTCGTTATTCCCACCGATTATTGTCAGACCTTCAACTTCAGTTGTTTGAGCGATCAACGATTCCGGTGCGTTCAACTCTGACGAACTTGCAGAAAAAGTCCCCCGATATCCAGAAGCATTAGTGAATACTTCATCATCCAGAGCAATCGATGAGATTGACTGATACTGATCGCGTCCGAGCAACTGACCAAGCGCAGACAGACTGCCATCACTGCGGGAATGATCTAGCAGTTCTCCAAAGGTATTCACTACCCACTGATGTTCGTCGCCCGTATTCCGGGGGTCTGGACTGTAGTTAATCAAAAATGCTTCATGTGCAGTTTTCGCGTAGGCTTCGTTGCCTGCAATGCTACGAGAAGCATTGAATCCACGACTAAACATCGAAACAGACTCCAAGGGGAGTGGTGCTTGCGTTCCTTCTTTACGACCGTCAAGATCGTATCCAAGACTAAACGGAACTCTGAATGCTGAAGCTGGATCGAGTGCTGTAATCGTCCCTGCCCCAAAGCCATTACCTATCACAGCACTGTCGTTAAGGCCATCACGATAAACTCGCCCGATTTCGGAAGCAACAAAAGCACCCAAGCTGTGACCAACGAGATTTAGTTCGTCTCCTGCAACTCCGTAGTGCTCGTATAGTACACGGGTAGCAAACTCAGCCACAGGCGCGATCCAGGTGGCAGCCTTGAAGTTCCCACCATCAGCGAGGCCATCACCAATACCACCACCGCTACGTGCTGCCTCCCGCCAGTCCAGAGCAAGAATGCGATCGTTGTCTGTCGATAGTGATTCGCCGGGTTGACCTTTGAGAGTTCCAACTAGGTCGTTGAGTGTACTATCGCTTTTATCCAGGTTGCCGTTCCAACCGTGGATCACAAGCCACGTTTTCTCTGCACCCGCTGGATTCTGAATCTCACGCAGTCCGATCGCCCGGACGCTAGGGTCGTCCTGCAAATACTCATCCAGCGGTGCACCAGGCGCAGGGGCATACCCTCCATCAGTACGCCCACCCCAAACCGTTCCCTGAACCGGCAAGATTGCAGGATCGAGGTAGTCAGGCCGTGCCGGACGCGAGAGAGGCGGATTGAATGGCCCGGTGGCATCTGTCGTGATGTGGACTGTCTTGTCTACACCAAAGTTAGACGAATACAAATCGACCAAATTATCTGCGGCATTGTATTCCTTCAGCTTGACCTCGCCAAATACGCTGTCCTCCGGATTATCGACATCGCGAAACGTCCCCGGAAAAACACTGGGATCGAAGACGCCACCCGACGGGCTGATGGCAAATACCTCGCCAACGCTTTGCCACTCCAGCGCCGGATCGAAAGACGAGCTAGCATCCGTGCGCCCGATCGCAACCTCGGGGCGACGACGTAGCGTATTGCCCTCAGTGGAGAAGTCGCCCTCTCCCCAACTGCTGCCGGGATCTACACCCACCTGGCCGAAAGAATCGAGCGGGTCTACAACTCCCACCTGCGTGAGTACGATCGCGTCATTTCCATTGAAAGTCAGCGCGTTGCTAATCTGCTGCGATTCTGCGGCAAGCTCGTCGCTGGCCTTATCGTTCGAGATCGTAAACGTTTCGCCAGGTAGTATGTTGCCCGTCAGGGAAATCTCTCGGAATGCCCGATCGCTGCCGTTGTGATAAAGCGAGAGTCGAATCCCTTTGGCTTCCAAGTCGATCGGCTCAGAAGACCCATTAAAGAGTTCGATTGACTTGTTCCACTCTTCCCCTTCCTCGTACTTCGACAGAATTAGATTCTGCACGGGCGTCGGCGGCTCTGGAGCGACACCCAAATCATCAATCGTGTCCTTGCTGTAGCCAAACCATTCCGAGCTGGGCGAAAAGCTACCCGTCGCAGATGTCGTAATCGCAGAGTCGAGATTGCGCCGGAGCGTATTGTCTCGCGTCGATTGCAGACCCGAGCCCCACTGACTTCCCGGATCGACCCCGATCTGACCGACGGCATCCAGAATACTGCCATTACGGACGAGTACGACTGCATCATCACCGTTAAACGACAAGTATCCATGCGTCTGGTCTGCACGGCTCCTAATTTCAGCACTGGCCGAAGGGTGAGAGATCACGAAAACGTCACCGGGCTGGATCGTTCCCGTCAGCTCGATACTCCGAGCTGTCGTCTTTCCATTGCTGTAGATCCATAACTCATAGGATTCGTCGCTGAGATCGATAGCGCTCGATCCATCGTTAAACAGCTCGATCGCTTTATTCCAGCCAGAGCCTTCAACGTACTCAGATATTATTGCCATCTTTTCAATCACAAATTGGATAACGCTGCAAAACTCTCGAGAAGCCAAGAGAGTGTTCACAAACAGGACACAGACTAGCAGAATCCTTTGATACTTTGTTTTAGGTTGTCGAGGATCTAATTCTCTCGATTACTAATCACATCATTGCCACGTACATATACAGGGAGGAAAAATTGTTTTCTATGTAGAGATACGGAGAGAGTCAAGTGTCTCTAACAGTTCTGCGTAAAAGTAGCGAGATGAGTGATTCGATAAGCTGGGCATTCATTGTTTTTGTTGCACCTCCTCTGCGAGCTTCCGCGCCTTAAAATCCCGCCCCCAAGACTGCATCACCAACAAAATCGGCTCCAGCGATCGCCCGAACGCCGTCAGCTCGTACTCCACACGCGGCGGCACCTCCGCATATACGTGACGCGCCACCACGCCATCCGCCTCCAGCTCCCGCAACTGCAACGTAATCATCCGCTCCGTCGCATTCGGCGTCAGCCGCCGCAACTCCCCAAACCGCTTGCGACCGTTCAGCAGATGACAGACCAAAATCGCCTTCCAGCGACCCCCGATCACGCTTAACGTCGCCTCCACGTCACAGCCCGTCTTCCAGTTATATTTGCGCGCCACGATCGCCTCCAAAACGGTTAAACATGTCCATTACTTACAAAAATGTAGGGACTTGTTAATAGTATTGCAATCGTTTTAAGTAAGGGTATAGACATCGAGGCACAGCGCATGAAAGATACGTTCGCCACATTTAACGTCACCGTCGAAGACGCGATCGCCTGGGTCACCTTCGACTACCCGCCGGTCAACATTCAGGGTCTGCCGATGATCGCCGACCTGAACATGCTGGCGCAGCGCCTGGAAACCGATCGCGATATCAAAGTCGTTGTCTTCCAGTCCGCCCACCCCGAAATCTTCGTCGCCCACGCCGACACCGACTTCCTGAAAGGGATGTCCGACAAGGCGGTCTCGCGCGATGAGGTCAAGCTGCTCGATCTGCAAACCGCGCTCGAACGCATCAGCCAACTGCCCCAAGCGACGATCGCCAAAATCGAAGGCTTCGCGCGCGGCGGCGGCCACGAATTCGCCCTCGCCTGCGACATGCGCTTCGCCGCCCGTGGCAAAGCGAAGTTCATGCAAATGGAAGTCGGAATGGGGATTTTGCCCTGTGGCGGCGGCGCATCGCGGATGGCGCGGCAAACTGGCCTCGGTCGGGCGCTGGAGATTATCCTCGGGGCGGAAGATTTCGACGCCGATCGCGCGGAGTTCCTCGGAACGGTCAACAAAGCTCTCGACCCCGACGAAATCGGCCCCTACGCCGAAGCGCTGGCAAAGCGGATCGCCCTCTGGCCTGCCGAATCGATCGAAGCCTGCAAGCGCGCCGTCTACGCCTCGATCGACAAGCCGATCGCCGAAGCCCTGAAAGAAGAAGCCTACTGGCTCTATCAGGCCACCAGCCAAACCCCGGCGCTCCAGCGCTTCCAGTGGGCAGACGACAACGGCGCGCAGTTCGACCTCGACAACCAGCGCGCTTGGGAATCACTGGTCGTCGGCGTCCAGGAAATCCAGTAGCGCCATTCAGCCACAAAACGCAGCAGCGGCAGGAGGTCTGCAATGCTCGGACAAACGAACAGAACCAACAAAACGCCACAAGATCGGGGATTCCAGTCCCTGAATCGCGGTTACAACACCGTCTTCAAAGCTAATCGCCTGACGGTGGGGCTGGTCGCACCGATCGAAGCCCACGGCAGCAGCCCGACACCAACGATGCACCGCCATCTCGAGCGAATTCAGCTCGCGGAAAAGCTGGGATTCGCCGCAGTCTGGCTGCGGGACGTGCCGTTTAACGTGCCGTCGTTCGGCGATGCGGGGCAGATGTTCGACCCGTTTGTGTATCTCGGCCTGCTGGCGGGGCAAACCGATCGCATCGCCCTCGGTGTTTCCAGCATCATCCTGCCTCTGCGGCATCCCGCCCACGTGGCGAAGGCGGCGGCCAGTGCGGACGTGCTGTCCGGCGGGCGGCTGATCCTGGGCGTGGCGTCCGGCGATCGACCGGAAGAGTACCCGGCCTTGCGTCGCACCTTTGGCGATCGGGGCGATCGATTCCGCGATAGCTTCGACTACATCCAAGCCGCCGCAACGAACTACCCCAGCTTTGAAAATGCATTCGGTACGCTCTCCGGCAATATCGACATGCTGCCGAAACCCACCGCCGGACGACTGCCGCTCTTGATCACCGGCAGCAGTCGGCAAACAGCGGACTGGCTAGCAAACCACGGCGACGGCTGGATGACCTATCCGCGCGGGCTAGCGCTGCAAGAACAGGCGATCGCCGACTGGCGCGATCGGGTCGCCGCAGCGGGACGATCGCCGCAGCCCGTCATGCAGCCGCTCTACCTCGACCTGACCGCCGACCCCGACACGCGACCGCTGCCGATCCACCTCGGCTTCCGGCTCGGGGCGCGCCACCTGCGATCGCACCTCGCCGCCCTGCAAGATATCGGCGTCAATCACGTCGCGCTCAATCTGCGTTTCAATCGCGCCGATGTCGAGACGACGCTACAGCGCCTCGCCGATGAGGTCCTGCCCGACTTCCATTATTGACAATTCGCGCGATCGCCAGTCGATCGCGCTCCCCACAATCGCGCACCCCAAAACAAGCAGCCATGCCCAAAACAATCCTGATAACCGGCGCGACGGACGGCATCGGCCTCGTCACCGCCCAACAGCTCGCGACTCAAGGACACCGCGTCCTGCTCCACGGTCGCAACCCCGAAAAGCTCGATCGCGTTGCCCGAGAGCTGACCGATGCGGACGGCAACGTCGAGCGTTACGTGGCGGACTTATCCGACCTGTCGCAGGTGCGATCGCTTGTGGACGAGGTCGCAGCGCAGCACTCGAAGCTGGATGTGCTGATAAACAATGCGGGCGTTTTAAACTCGCCCCGAGCCATCACGGCGGACGGCCTCGACGTGCGCTTTGTCGTCAATACGATCGCACCGTACCTGCTCACCCAAAAGCTGCTGCCGCTGATGGATGCCTCCAGTCGCGTCGTCAATCTCTCCTCCGCTGCGCAGTCGCCCATCAGCCTGCCCGCCCTGACCGGCGAGGCGCGCATCGCGGAGGCGTTCGCGGCCTACTCCCAAAGCAAGCTGGCGATTACGATGTGGTCGCGCGGCCTGGCGCAGTCGATCGGCGATTCCGGCCCCGCGATTATCGCCGTCAATCCCGGCTCGCTGTTGGGTAGCAAGATGGTGAAACAGGCGTTCGGAATGGCGGGCAAGGATCTGCAAATTGGCGCGGATATCTTGATTCGGGCGGCACTATCTAATGAGTTTGCGACGGCTTCCGGGAAGTATTTCGACAACGACTCGGGTCGGTTTACGTCGCCCCACGGGGATGCGCTCGATGCGGGCAAGGTGGTGGCAGTCGTGGGGGCGATCGAGTCGGTGTTGTCGAAGGTAGCTCGCTAGGGATCGGAATCGGCGCGCGCGCAACTCACGTCGATGAGTTGCCAGTCTTCGCCCGCGACGACCGTGCAGCGATCGCGCGCCTGCTCCAGGATCGGCGTGCCGCTCCGCGCGATCGCTGCTTCCCGCTCGGCGAAGGGCAGCAGCCAATCTTGCATCAGATATTCGGCGTCAAACGCCTCGCGATCGAGCAGCCAAAAGTCGATGCCGTAGCGATCGACGACCTCGGCCAGCACTTGCGGATCGTCGGTGTACTGCGCCGCGATCGTCGCATCGATGCGCCGGACGATCTCGTCGTAGTACCCAACGTGATACGGCATCGCGAACATGACGCTGGCGAGTACCGATCGTCGCGCGTGGCTGGGAACGTCGTTGCCGAGGCGCGAGAGTGTGGCAGTCATCGCATCGCGGGGTTGGGTTTGCAGGTAGGTGTAGAGTTCCGGCGCTTTGCCCTGGCGATATTTGAAGTGGTATTGGTGCGTGGCGGCGGGCAGCACGATCGTGAAAGCGGCCAGTACCGCGATCGCGCCATTGCGTCCGATGTGCCCGCGCAAAAACGTTCCGACTTGCCACAACCTCGGCGCAATCCAAATCGCCGCCGCCACCGCCAACACCACCAGCAAACTGTGCATGGTGTAGCGGCTCGGGTGGTGGATGCGGAATAGCGTTAGGTGGGCGACGAAAAACAGCCCGATCGAGGCGATCTCCGCGTCTGCCAAAGTTTCCAACTTCTGACGATCGGCGTCGATGTTGAGCGTTCGCCAAAGCGGGATCGGCAGCAGTGCCGCCCAAATCAACGGCGAAGTCCAACTCATTTTGGGCACGATGCCGCTACGCCTGCCGTAGGTGAAAAACTCGATCGGGTTCTCGTGAAAAAACTCCACCCGACCACCGGGTAAAAACTCCACCATTTGGCGAGCGGTGGCGGCGTCGATCGCCGGGTCGAAGGACGACGATCGCAGCGCGTAGGGCAGCAGCACGCAAAATCCGGCCACCAGTCCGCAGACCGCGAGCGCGGTGGTGCGCCGGTCGGGCAGCGATCGCGACTGCCACGTCGATCGCAACCAGCCGAGACCGATCGTCCCGCATGAAATTAAAACGCACTGCGGATAGAACAAGCCCTGTAGCGCGATCGCGGCTCCAACGCCGAGCGCCTGTCGCCGCGCGAGATAGAACAAAAACGCCGCGAACAAAGGGTAGATGAACGATCGCGCCGTGCCGGTGGTGATGTCGTAGCGCATCCAGATCGTCTGGTTCAGCAGCAGCGTCGCAAGGAATGCGGTGGGCGGTGACGTGCCGATCTCGCGGCAGAAGCGGAATAGATAGAACGCGGCGATCGCGGCCAGGATCGGCGGCAGCAGCTTGTTGAAGGTGAACGGCTCGATTCCGGCGATCACGGCGAGGCGGTAGAGCTGCGTGTAGCCCCAGGGCGCGACGAACTGGTGGTAGTCGGCGATCCAGTCGTTGGGGAAGAGCCCCGGATCGAGGAAGCGCGCCATCCAGAAGACGTGCTGCCGCGCGTCGCTATCGACGACGAATTCGCCGCGAAAGGCCGAGAGCAGGGGCACGATCGAGTAGGCAAGCGTGACGGTGAGGCTGAGAGCGAGCCAGCGGCGCGGACGGGTAGGATACATAAAGAAGCTTGGCACTGGCCGTCTAAAGTGGTGAGGAAGAGAATAGATGAGTCAGCAATG
>ERZ1740068.191-NODE-191-length-38173-cov-25.784092_pt1 | contig 38173 bp, 29 predicted proteins | sample MGYA00581735_ERZ1740068 | MGnify/ENA primary metagenome ERZ1740068 (study PRJEB43018, sample SAMN04849740) | marine metagenome | isolation source: floating plastic debris | place: Pacific Ocean | collected 2008-08-30 | study: EMG produced TPA metagenomics...
TGACGGTCGATCGTGGTTGGTATTTTCCGGTGGCGCGATCGGTCTCGGGTGTTTGAAAATCCCTGTAGGGGCGCATGGGATCGCCAACGGCATAGATCCACGCTTGGACTTCAGTGGTATCGTCCAGCGCGATCGCCTCGGTGTCGATTTTGACGAGAATATGGCGCAACGCCCCGGCTCGTGACGCTGGCGCTGGCGGAAGCTGAGACTTCAGCGCAGCGGGGTCGAGGTTTTGGCACTGGAGGTAGGTCGCGCAACGCTCGCGAAATTCAGCGGCAAGGTCGGTGTAGTAGTGGAGGTAGGTCGCAACGTAAGCGATATTGCTATCGTTTTTCCAGGTTGTCGGAGCGCTACGATCGCGAGCAAAGAGCGCAAGGCGATCGCGCAGCCTTCCCTGATGTTCGATCCGAGCGTCGGTGAGGAGCGTATTCATGGCGTCGAGGATTTTGCGTTCGGAAGGAACTTGCAAATTGAGCCGATCGAGTTCGACCGCATCTGCGAAATTCTGAGCCGCGATCGCCTGAGGAAGACGGTAGCGCCGATTCTCTCGGCAAAATTCGTCGTACAAGTCGTCGAGCCGAACTTGCGATTTCGCTTCCTCAATGACCTCGTGACATAGGCTCCCCAATGCGTCCGGCGCTGCGATCGACTCTAGAGACCAATCGAGGAAATCAGACACAAACATCTGAAGTCGGCTGGGTTTGCGATACATGTACTCCAACGCCTTACGAAATTCTCGCTTACTGTTCCTCGTCCAGATTGGGCGCTGCATCAACTGTTTCAACCGTCTTCCAAATCAACTATACAAACCTGGCAGCAAAGGATGGCTATGGATGATGACGCCTCGTAACAATCTCCGGATAATTATGGTCAAACCCTGAAGTTTGTTGATTATGCGCCGCCTCGCCCGCCCAATCGCAGCGCCGCACCCCGATCGCCCATCCGACACGCTTCCAGGTTGTATATGCCGCTTTTTTGGCTCGGTTACTTTCGGCTCGGTCAGCTCAAACTCCGCACGGCGCTGGTCGTGCCGCTAATGCTGCAAATCGTCGGCACGGTGTCGCTGGTGGGCTGGCTGTCGTTCCGCAGCGGCGAGCGATCGGTCAGCGAGCTGGCTTCGCAGCTCCACCTCGAGATCGCCGAGCGCGCCAGCGAGCGGATTCGGACTTATATCGAAGAACCCCAGCGGGTCAATCGCGCCAACGTCAATGCCGTGGAGCTGGGTCTGCTGGACTTTGATGAAATCGCGGCAGCGCGCGAATATTTCTGGCGGCAGGCGCAAACGCAAAACTCGATCGGCTACGTGGGCTTTGCCAATGCCGAGGCCCAGTCGCTGCGGGTGGGCTGGGTCAATCGCCTCGACCCGAGCGATCGCCCCCAGGTGGCCGAGCAGCTAACGCCCGAGGGAGGCGCTCTGGAGTTTTATAACCTGGACGCCGAGGACAAATGGGAAACGGAGCGGGCGCGGGCCGTTCCCGACTACGACGTGCGCGTGCGTCCGTTTTATCAGGTCGCCGAAGTCGCTCGCCAGCCCACCTGGAGCGATGTGTACTTCAACTACAGCTACCCCGACCTGCTGCAAATGAATGCCACCTCGCCGTACTACGACGAGACGGGCGCATTGCGCGGCATCCTTACGGCCCAGCTCGGGCTGAACCAGATCGGCGAGTTTTTACAAACCCTTAGCTCGCTCAAATCCGGCCAGGTGTATATCCTGGAGCGCGACGGCAGCCTGGTCGCCAGCTCGATCCGCGAGCAGCCGCTGGTGGTGGCCGATGGCGACGATCGAATGCGGCTCAAGGCAGCGGACGGGCGCAACGACGCGCTGCTACGATCGAGCGCCGAATTTTTGCTAGAAGAAGTGGGCGACCTACGGGCGATCGCCGAGCCGCTCCAGCTCAGCTTTGAGGCCGATGGCGAGCATAACTTGCTCTACATCTCACCGTTCCAGGACGAGTACGGCCTCGACTGGCTGATCGCGATCGTCGTGCCGAAGTCGGAATTTATGGGGGCCATCGAGTCGAATACGCGCAATACGGCGGTGCTGTGTGCGGTGGCGCTGGTAGTGGCGATGAGCTCGTGCTGGGTGTTTTCCCGCTGGATTACCGACCCGGTATTGCGCGTGGTGGACGCGTCTCAGGCGATGGCGGAAGGCAGACTCGAGCAGTCGATTCCGCCGAGCCGCTTGATCGAGGTCAACACGCTGGCAAATTCGTTTAACTGGATGTCGGTGGCGCTGAAACGATCGTTCGACGAACTCGAGGAGCGCGTCGAACAGCGCACGGCGGAGCTCAACCAGGAAAAGGAGCGGGCGGATATGCTGCTACGCAACGTGCTGCCGGAGACGATCGTCGATCGCCTGACCGAAGAGCGCACCAACGACAAATATTTCGCCGAGCAGTTCGACGAGGCGACGATTTTATTTGCCGATCTGGTTGGGTTTACGCCCCTGGCAGCGAAGCTGGAGGCCACAGAACTCGTCAGCCTGCTCGATCGCATCTTTTCCAAATTCGACAGCTACTGCAGCCACTACGGCCTCGAGAAAATCAAGACGATCGGCGATGCTTATATGGTCGCCAGCGGAATTCCGGCTCCGAACCCCAACCGGGTCGAAGCGATCGCGGAGATGGCGCTGGCGATGCAGCGCTATATGGACGAGCTGGAGCCCATCCACGGCCAAACGCTGCAAGTGCGGATCGGCATCAACACCGGCGCGGCGATCGCGGGCGTCATCGGCACCAAGAAATTTATCTACGATGTCTGGGGCGATGCGGTGAATCTAGCCTCGCGGCTCGAATCCCACGGTATTCCCGGACGCATTCAGGTTTCGGGCTGCGTGTACCAGCACCTGAAGGACAGCTACCGCCTCGAAAAGCGCGGCAATATCAATATCAAAGGTCGCGGCTTTATGACGACCTACTGGCTGACGGGCAAGGCGACCCCGGACGCCGAATCGCATCTCCAGGATTCTCACGCCCCGGCATCGTGCAAATAGCCGCCACATCGCTGCCAAGCCGCGCAACCCAGACGCACCACCTCAGCCGTTGCTGCCGTCGCCTTCTTCCATACTTTCAATAATCCGCATCAGTTCTTCGCTGTCGGCGTGGTACACCGTCCGGCAAAACTCGCAGGTCGCTTCCGCGCCGCCGTCAGTTTCGATCATATCCAGCAACTCCTCGCGACCGAGCATCTTGAGCGACCCCAACATGCGCTCGTGCGAGCAGGGACAGTGGAAGCGCAACATCTGCACCTCCGGCAAAATCTTCAGATCGAGATCGCCCAGCAGGTCGTTAAAGATCGCCGGGAGCGACTTACCCGTTTGCAGCAGCGGCGTAAAGCCCGTCAGGCCGCCCAGCCGCGACTCCAGCAGCTCCACCAGCGACTCGTCACGCGCCGCTTTCGGCAGAACTTGCAGCAGCATCCCGCCCGCTGCCGTGACGCCTTCCGAACCGACGAAGACGCCCAGCAGCAGCGCTGAGGGCGTCTGCTCCGAGGTGGCCAGATAGTGTGTCAAATCGTCACCGACCTCGCCGGTGATCAGCTGCGTCGTACTCGAGTAGGGATAGCCGTAGCCCACGTCGCGAACCACGTAGACGTAGCCGTTGCGACCGACGGCAGCGCCTACGTCCAGCTTGCCCTTCGCGTTCGGCGGTAGCTCCACGTGGGGGTTGGCGACGTAGCCACGCACCGTGCCATCGAGCCGCGCGTCGGCCAACACTTGCCCGAGGGGGCCGTCGCCGTTGAGGCGGATATTCACGCGCGACTCGGCCCGCTTCATGCTGGAGACAAATAGCAGCCCCGCTGTCATCGTGCGACCGAGCGCTGCCGTCGCCACGTAGGAAAGATCGTGGCGGCCTCGCGCTTCTTCGACCAGGTTTGTGGTGATTGCCCCAACGCAGCGGATACCACCGTCGGCAGCGGTCGCCCGAATCAGTCGATCTGTCATGGATGGGAGTACTCGATCGAAGTTGAACTTTCTTCACGAAATATTCTCATCCTACGGGCGCTGCGGCTATCCCCGCTCGGGGGTGTGGGCTGGGACGCGATCGCGCGATGCTCTTAAGATGCGTTCGGGATAGAGGGAAAGGCGATCGAGGGGGGTGCGGCGGGGCCGGAGCTGGAGCTGGAGCCGATCGCGGGGCTGGCGTTCGGGAGGGCGTCGGCGGCATCGGTAGGCAAGGCGCGATCGGCGAGCTGCTGCTGGATCAGGGCGATAAACGCGCCGTGGTCGATAATCGGCTTGGGAACGTACTCGTCTGCGAGGCTGACTTCTAAAAAGCGCTCGCGATCACCGACCATCGCATTGGCCGTCACGAGCACGACCGGTATCGCCTGGGTTTGCGGGTCGGTCTTAATGGTTTTGGCGATCCACAGCCCGTCTACGGGTTTGTTGTCAAAGGCGCTGTTGGTCAGCGAAACGTCCATCAGTACGATGTCGATCTCGCCCGAGGCGGTGAGGCGATGGATCTCCGAAACGTCTTCGGAATGGATGACGTTGAAGTTCCCGCGACGCTCCAGGACCTTGCGAAAAATCCGAACGTTAATCGGATCGTCTTCGACGACCAGCACGGTCGAGCCAGAAGTCGCGGAGCTGGGTGTACGTTCGGGCATTTTCGGGTGACCTCCGTCGCGCCATAGTGTCAGCTCCGATCGTCATAGACCTGCTATCTCATCAGGCTTTTTATCGGAACCGCTGTGTAATCTTTTCGCAGGGCATCGGAAAATGTCCGGAGATTTTTTGCATCCTTTGCTATACCAGTGCGATCGCGTCGAACCGGGCGGAGACTGAAAAGATTGCGATACAATCAGTAACATTGCGCATCGGGCCTCGGCGCAGCGCAATCGTTCGATTACAGAATTCGATCGCCTACTAGCCAAGCTATGACCCTGACCCCCAACATTCTGGCGCTGCTGCTCTACGCAGTGCTTGCTGGCACGTATCTCGTCGTCGTTCCGCTGGCGCTCTACTTCTATCTCAGCAAGCGCTGGTACGTCGCCGGTTCGATCGAGCGCTTTTTTGCCTACTTTCTGGTCTTTATGTTCTTTCCCGGCATGATCGCCTTCGCGCCGTTCTTGAACCTGCGCCCGCAGAAGCGCGAGCTGGGCGCGTAGCTGCCGTCCCGCTGAAATTGTTCGCTCTATTTGCTTTAAAGGCCAGAGAACATGCGACGACTTGACGTATTTAGCATCGGCATCGGCGTCTTTTTAGCCGGTGGCGCGATCTACTTTTTGCTTCAGGTGCTCGGCGTCGAGTCTACGAACGCTGGGGTCTGGAGTCAGGCACTGCTGGTGGTCGGGCTGGTCGGCTGGGTGCTGACCTACTTGGTGCGCTTCGCAAGCAGCAACTTGACCTACAACCAGCAGCTCCGCGACTACGAAAACGCCATCGTCGAGAAGCGCTGGGAGAAAATGACGCCGGAGGAGCGCGAGAAGGTTTCGCAAGAAGTCCTAGCGGAACAACAAAAGTCGGAAGCCGCGACTTCGGAGGCCAGCGCCGACGGCGACTCGGCAGCATAGCGCCAGGTCGCGCGAGATCGGGCGATCCAATTCGAGCTAAAATTCCTGACGGTCAGCTTTGCGGCTGGCCGTTTTTGTTGTTTCAGCTCGATCGCCGCCATCTCTGCCATGACCTCGATTTCCGACCGTTTCGCCCAGCTCCGCAGCGAAGGACACTGCGCGCTGATTCCCTTTATCACGGCGGGCGATCCCGATCTCGAGACGACGGCAGCGGCGCTGAAGGCACTCGATCGCGCCGGGGCAGACATTATCGAGCTGGGCGTGCCCTACTCCGACCCGCTGGCCGACGGCCCGACGATCCAGGCCGCCGCCACCCGCGCTCTGGCGAAGGGAACGCACCTCGAAGACGTTCTCGATCTCGTCGAGCGCGTCAGTCCCGACCTCTCCGCGCCGATCGTGCTATTCACGTACTACAACCCGATTCTCTATCGCGGCATCGACGCCTTTATCGAGAAGATCGCTGCGGTCGGTGCAAAGGGTTTGGTGGTTCCCGACCTGCCGCTCGAAGAGTCCGAGACGCTGATCGCCACGACGGAGAAGTACGGCATCGAGCTGATTCTGCTGGTTGCGCCGACGAGCCCGAGCGATCGCATCCAGGCGATCGTCGAGAAGTCGCGCGGCTTTATTTATCTGGTCAGCGTTACGGGTGTGACGGGAATGCGGACGACGGTGGCCTCGCGCGTCGAGGAGCTGATCGCCGACATGCGACAGGTGACGGACAAACCGATCGGCGTGGGCTTCGGGATCTCCTCGCCCGAGCAGGCCAAGCAGATGCGCGACTGGGGCGCGGACGCGGCGATCGTCGGCAGCGCCGTGGTCAAGCGGTTGGCGGCGGGGACGCCTGAGGAAGGTCTGGCAGCGATCGAGGCATTTTGCTCGGAACTAAAAGCCGTCCTGGTGTAGCGCCCCGGCGCGACCCTTAAAGCGGCTCGGATGATGCGATTCAGAGCACACCCCGACTCGATCGCTCCCGCGCGATCCCGACCGCCTTGGCGTACTGGTTAGTCACCGTCCGAATCGTAAAGCGATCGAGCCATGCCTTGGGCGTCGGTGCGGGCGGATCGGCCAGGGTCGCGGCGATCGCATCGGCCATCGCCTCGATATCCCCGACGGGGACGAGCTTGCCGTAGCGCCCGCGATCGAGCACTTCGCTCGGGCCGCTGGGGCAGTCCGTCGAAACCACCGGCAGCCCCAGCGCCATCGCCTCGACGAGCACGTTACCAAACCCTTCGTTACTCGAGGCGAAGGCAAACAGGTCGGCGCGCTTCATATAGGCATAGACGTTCTCAACGAATCCTGGCATCCAGACGCAGTTCTCCAGGCCCAGTTTTGCGACCAACTGGCGAACCTTCGGGCGTTCGACGCCGTCGCCGAGCAGCACCAGCCGAGCGGGGCGATCGCGCACGACCTTTGCAAAGGCCCGCACGATCGCATCGAAGTTTTTGTGCGGCACGAAGCGACCGCAGCTAAAGACGATCGGGTAGTTTGGGTCGGGCTTCCAGGGAAACTCGGCGACCGCCGCCGCCCGCTGATACAAGTCATCGTCGATAATCGGGTTGTAAATGACTTCGATCGTGCGGCGCTCGAGGCCGTACCGACGCAAGTCGTTCGCGACGCCGTGGGACACCGCCACAATCCAGTCGGCCAGCGGATGCATCACGCGCGTCGTTAGCGGGATAAAGCGGTTGCTGGCGCGCACGCCCTGGCCGATTTCCTGGGAGACGTTGACGTGCTCGGAGACGACGACGCGGGTCTCGACGCGGGCCAGCAGCTTGGCGAGGATAGCGATTTCGTTGATGTAGTGGGTGGCGGCCAGCAGCGCGCGCGGCCTCTCGCGCTGTAGGTAGCCCACCAGCTTCAACAGACTGCCCACAGATTGCAGGCTCAGCGTCAAAATCTTCTGGAGCCTCGATGTCTGCGTGCCGAAATTCACGACGCGCACTCTTTCGTGAAGGCTGGCTAGGTAAGCACCGCGCGCGTTCAGCAAGATCAGGTCGACTCGGAAGCCCTGCCGAGCGAAGCCGTTGGCGAGGTTGACCCAGATGCGCTCGACCCCCCCGATCCCCAGGTCGCGACAGATCAAGGCCACATCGGGACGGTCGAAACGGGAGGGATGCGCCACGAAACTGCTTGGGGGTGGGGTTGAATGCGAAAACTTGCGTTATAAAACTGCGTCGCGCGATCGCCCCTTTCCGGACGGCGATCGCGCTGGCTTCAGCATATTCTCACTAGACCTATACTGGGGCGCGTCGCGGTCGCGATCGCTCAGACCGCAACGTACAGGCGATCGACCGCGCGTGTCTGCGTTGCGGCAGTGAAGATCGTCGCAACGATCGTCGCAATGTTCGAGCCCGATCGTGACTGCGCCCCCCCTGGCATCTGCAACGCAAAGTCTGGAAACTTAGGCCAGGTGAGCTGCACCGAGCCCGGCGGCCATCTCGTCCGGTGCGATTTTGCCGTCGTGGTTGGTGTCGAGCGCATCGAACACCGCGTCGGTTCCCGCCCACTCTTCGCGAGTGATAAAGCCGTCGCCATCCAGGTCGTAGATATGGAAGATGTCCTCGGCAGCGTGGGAGACGATTTCTTCACCCTCCAGACGCGCGAGGCGCTGCTTGAGCAGAGTCTCCAGACTTTCGAGCGCCTTCGAGAAGCCGGAGATGCCCTCACCGAGTTTCTCGTTCGCCATGGCGTCTTCGGCGTGCATGCGATCGAACGCTTCCTTATCCATCGCGATTTTCTCGACGTCGCTGGCCTCGGCGGACTCGACCGACAGCTTGCGGGGTAGTTCCTCTTCAGTGGACTTAAGGATATCGAGCAGCTTCGGCGAAATCGTCAGCAGGTCGCAGCCCGCCAGTTCGGTAATCTCGCCGATATTGCGGAAGCTCGCGCCCATCACTTCGGTCTCGTAGCCGAATTTCTTGTAGTAGTTGTAGATGCTCGTCACCGACAGCACGCCGGGATCTTCGGCGGCGGGGTACGAGTCGCGGCCGGTGGATTTTTTGTACCAGTCGAGGATGCGGCCGACAAAGGGCGAGATCAGCGTCACTTTCGCCTCGGCGCAGGCGATCGCCTGGTGCAGGCCGAACAGCAGCGTCAGGTTGCAGTGGATGCCTTCGGTCTCGAGTTGCTCGGCGGCCTTGATGCCCTCCCAGGTGGAAGCGATTTTGATCAAGATGCGATCGCGCGCGATGCCTACGGCTTCGTACTGGGCGATGATGTCGCGGGCGGTCGCGATCGTCGCCTTGGTGTCGTAAGACAAGCGTGCATCGACCTCAGTCGAGACGCGACCGGGAATAATTTCGAGGATCTTGCGACCGAAAGCCACGGCCAGCCGCGTAAAGGCGCGGTTTGCCACGTCGTCGGCGCTGGCGTTCGCTCCCAGGTCGGCGCGGGCTTCTTTGAGGGTGTCGTCCACAATGCCCTGATATTCCGGCATCTGCGCGGCGGCGGTGATTAGCGAAGGGTTCGTCGTCGCGTCGCGCGGCGTAAAGGTCTCGATCGCGTTAATGTCGCCCGTGTCAGCAACGACGACGGTCATCTCGCGGAGTTGTTCGAGCAGCGTCTTACTCATGAATCCAAGCTAAAAGAACGATTTCAACCGATTTCAACCGAGGCTGCACTGGCCAAATTAAGCCGCGCGATCGCGTACCTGTGGCCTCGTGCTTGCAGTCTACTGCGATCCCCGAAATTGGCCTGGAATCTACGGATTGACTCAATACTTTCAGCCTTATGACGCTGGGATTCACGTCTCGATCGCGCCGAAGATTTACGCCTCGATCGCCAGCCGATAAACCTACTCGTAAGGTTCTGCGCGAACAAAAGTGTCGTGTTGTCCGATAATAGTCGCGGTCGCCCTGTGGGGTGGTCTTGCCTAGAGTCGTCGATAGCCCCCGGACTCTCACCGTTACGGAAGACGCCAAGACGCTCGACCCCCTTGACTCCATCGCTGTCTATGGAATGCGCCGAATCCAAATCAACTTTGAACCGAAGTACAGTACATGCCACTGCGTAATCAACCCGCCCCGCCGACGCCCTGGGATAGCGATCTAGACCAGCCCAGCATTGCGGCGTCTGCTTACGTCCATCCCCAGTGCAGCCTGATTGGAGACGTACAGCTGGGTGAGAACGTAATTGTCGCTCCCAATACTTCTATCCGGGCGGATGAAGGGGCTCCTTTTTACATCGGTGCGAATACCAATATTCAAGATGGCGTGGTCATCCACGGGCTGGAGCAGGGGCGCATCTTCGGGGACGACCAGAAAGCCTATTCGGTGTGGATCGGGAACGACACCTGCATCACCCACATGGCTTTGATTCACGGCCCTGCTTACGTTGGCAACGGCTGTTTTATTGGCTTTCGATCGACGGTGTTTAACGCCCAGGTGGGTCACGGCTGCATTGTGATGATGCATGCCTTGATTCAAGATGTGGAAATCCCTGATGGTAAATACGTCCCGTCGGGCGCTGTGATTACGACTCAGCAGGCTGCCGATCGGCTACCGGACGCGCAAGATGAGGATCGCGCTTTCTCGGAGCACGTCGTCCAAGTCAATCAGTCTCTGCGAGCTGGATATCGCTGTTCTAGTGGCCTTGAATGCGATCTCTCCCTGCAGAGTTCTGCCTCTCACAATGGGACGGCTCAGTCTCTACAGGCAAATATCGCAGACATCGTCCGACAACAGCTCCGCCAGGGGCATCGCATTGGCCTGGAGTTTGCCGATGCGCGACGCTTTAAGGCCGGTTCCTGGCAGAGTGGCCCCGCGATCGCGAGCGATCGTGAAACTCAGGTACTTGCTGAGGTGGAGCAGTTTTTGGCTAGCCATCCCGATGATTACGTGCGGCTGCTGGGGGTCGATCCGAAGGCGAAACGACGCCAATTGGAGCAAACAATTCAGAGACCTGGGTAGGGCGAGTAAGCCGTCCGTCAACTCAGACATGAGTACCAGACATAGGTGTCTGACATAAGTAGCCGAACCGTTGCTGACGGATTGGTACGACGAAACCGATACGTTTTCGGTCAGCCGCTGAGTGACATCGCGTGTCGAGGGTTTGTGTGGGGGTCGGGAAGTTCACCTTTGGCGTTTCCCTAAAGCACGACTTCTGAGGCCGTTGAAGCCCTTGCTTTAAGTTGCGATCGGGCGAGATTGAGTCGTGGCGTCGTCACTTGTGCCTTCCACCCAGTGCTCGATGACGCCTTTCAGATCGTCGATCGAACAGGGTTTGCTCAGATAATCGTCCATTCCCACGTTTAGGCACTTATCGCGATCGCCCGCCATCGCATACGCCGTCAGGCCAACGATGGGAATTTGGCGCGTGCCGCTCCTGCGAATCTCCTGGGTGGCGCTATAGCCATCGATTACAGGCATCTGACAGTCCATCAGAATGAGCTTGCAGGTGGGATGGCTCCGGTGGATCTCGATCGCCTCCGCACCGTTTTCGGCAATCACGCAGTCGTAGTTCAAATGTTGGAGCTGGTTGACAATCACGATGCGATTGGTGGGGTTATCTTCCGCCACCAGAACCGTTCCCTTAGAAGAGGTAGGGGCATCTAGCAAAGTTCGATCGTCGGCCATGGCGATTTCGGATTGTAGGGGTGCGGAAGGAATGCAATCGAGGATGATGTCAAACCAAAAGGTAGAACCGTGCTGGGGCTTGCTCGTAACGCCAATTTGACCGCCCATAAGCTGGACGAGATTCTTGCAAATTGAGAGCCCGAGCCCCGTTCCTTCATAGGACTTGGAGGCGGACACATCAACCTGCTCGAACGGCTGAAACAGCTTTTTTTGGGACGCGAGCGCGATGCCGATGCCCGTATCGCGGACGCTAAAGCGTAAGACTTTGCGGCTCGGCTCGATCGCGGGCAATTTTGCCAGATGCTCCGCCGATGCCTCGAGCTCGACGCGCACCTCAACTCCGCCATCGCAGGTGAACTTGATGGCATTGCCGACGAGGTTGAGCAGAACTTGCTTGAGGCGATAGGCATCGCCGGAGTAACTCCCGCGGCACTCCGGTGCGCTCGTAACGCTCAGCGTCAGACCTTTCGCCTCTGCGGCAGGCAGCAGCAGCCCGCGAATCTCCGCGAGGAGAAGGTCGGGCTCGAACTCTTCGAGCTTAGTCTCGACTTTACCTGCCTCGAGCTTAGCAAGATCCAAGATGCTGTTAATCAAGTTCAGCAGATGTTGTCCCGAATTTTGAATTGTCTGTGCGAATTCCTCGCGCGCTTCGTCCAGGCCCGACATCAGCAGCAGCTCGGTCATGCCCAAGATGCCCATCATCGGCGTCCGGATTTCATGGCTCATATTCGCCAGGAACTCGCTTTTGGCCTGAGTCGCTCGGTTCGCCCGATCTCGCTCGGCCTTAATTTCCGCGACGAGGAGGCTCTGCCGGACGGCGATCGCGATTTGCAGCGCGAGCTTGTCGAGCAGGGCAATCTCGTGTTCGCTCCACGGGTGTGCGTCCCGGCAGCGGTGCAGAATGAGCAACCCCCACAGACGAGAGCCGTCCCCTTCTAGCTCGATCGGTGCGGAGATACAAGACTTGACCTGTAGCCCCCGCAAAAAGTTAGCGTGGCAGGGGTCGATTTGCGCCGTCTCCACATCGTTGACGACGGTACGGCGGCAACTGCTCGCATACTCGATACGGTTGTGCTGCTCTTGGAAGAAGGTCTCTGTCACGGTGATGCCCAGCGTCGCCGGGACGCTGTTGTCCCGCGACTCGGCAACGATTCGACCTGTGCTGTCTGCCGCCGGTCGGTAGATGAGCGCCCGATCGCAGCGAACTGCTTTGCGGATCTCGCGTACGGCAGTATCGACAACCCCCTCTAGATCGAAATTCGCGCGCATGCTCAGGCCAATGCGCGACAACAAGCCCTGCTGCTGCTCGATGCGAGCGAGCCGCTGCCGCGTGCGCGTGCTCGCGAGGTTGCTCGTGATGGTTTGGCACAGGCGCTCGGCATCGATCGTATCTTTCGAGAGATAGTCGGAAACGCCGCTCTTCATCACTTCGACCACGAGGCGCTCGCTGCCCTGCCCCGTCATCATGATGACGCAAGCATCCTCACACGCTCGGTCGAGTTCGCGCGCCGCCTTGAGGAAGCTCAGACCGTCCATATCCGGAAGGTAGTAGTCGAGTACGATTACATCGAACGTCCGCTCCGCCAGCATCTCCAGTGCTCGAGTGGCAGTGTGCGCTACGCAGACGTCGAAGCGCTGGGCGGGATCTCGCTCCAGAAACGTGCGATAGATTTCCGAGTCGTATTCGGAGTCATCGAGCAAAAGTACGCGGACGATGTCGAGCGCTCGCCAGGGTAAACGCATCTAATTTAGTTAGCCACTATACAGAAAAATATCTTCATCCTTGAGATTCGATGAGTTCACCCGCTTTCCCACCCCATTTAGCCATCGACACTCTGTAGATCCTGTTCCGATCGCCTCAGCAGGTGGAGAAAATCTAAAAAGCAAGCTCTTTGTTAAGCCGAGTGGCGCAAGAGATGCCGAATTACTCCACAATTTGTTGTTTGGAGGCATTTGTTTTGGCTTTCGGACAATTTTTCTGTATGGAAAGATACGAAATTAGATGCGTTCACCCTGGAGCGCTCGCGACGCTGCGTCGCGTCGTTCTTCGAGCGTCGCGATCGCCGTATGGATGACGCGAACGAAAGCCTCGAAGCTCAGCTCGCCTTTCACGAGATAGTCTTCGATATTTTGCTTCATCGCTTGGAGTGCGATCTGCGGGTTACCATTGCCAGTCGTCATCACGACCGGTACGTCTGCGAGTTGTGGCAGCGACTGGAGCTGAGCGATCAGCGACAAGCCGTCGATGTCAGGCAATGAGAAGTCCACAACCATCAGGTCGGGCGAGCGACGGAGGATGCTCTCGATCGCCTCTTCGCCGCTCTGTGCTAGCCGCACATCGTAAGCGTAGGTAGGATCGTTCTTGAGATAGTGTCGATACAGATCGGAGTCGGCCTCGGCGTCTTCGATCAGCAGTACCGTATAGTACGGACTATCAACTTCGAGCTGGCGTTTTATCAGCATTGCAAGTAGAGAATCACGTCAGTTGCGAAACTTCGTAGGATTGTGCGTTGGCAAACAGCCAGTGTTTGAGTATGACCTCGACGCGATCGCGCAGCTCTCGGACGTTCATGGGTTTGATGATGTAGGCATTCGCACCGTTTTGGTAGCTTTCTTCGATGTCAGCAGGTTGCGTTGACGTACTGAAAATCACGATCGGAACTTGAACGAACTCGGGCAACTCGCGCATCTGCCTGAGCACTTCACGACCGTCCGTCCCCGGTAGATTCAGATCCAGGAGAATCACCTTCGGAATACTGCTCGGTTCGCGATCGACGCCCGTAAGCGTTGATAGATGCTCCAAAGCCAAGTCACCCGTCTCGAAGTGCCGAATGTCAATGCCAATTCCGAGCTTTTCCGTGCAACGGACGAACATGTCGTAATCTTGTTCGCTATCTTCCACCACAAAAACTAGGCGATTGCGAGGCATTTCGTCGGTTGAAGGTGGCATTTCGTCGGGGGGGGGAGATGGTCATTCTGGTGAGAGCGTGAAGTAGAAAGTGGAGCCCTGTCCTTGCTCCGATTGGAGCCAGACCTGGCCACCGTGGCGTTCGGCGATTTTTTGCACGATCGTCAAGCCCGCACCCGTGCCTTCGCCGTATTGGCGCGGGCCGTTCAGTCGCTTGAAGATGCGGAACACGAGCTCTTGATGCTGCTTTGCAATTCCGATGCCGTTATCTCGGACGTAGAAAACGGTTTGAGAAGAGCGTTCTAGAACGCGCGTGCAACCAATTTCAATCCACTTGTCGGCGCTTTTATTGTATTTCAGGCCATTTGCAATGAGGTTGGTCAAAAGCTTTTCGACGAGCACTCTGTCCGCCCGCACTTCGGGCAGACGCTCGGGCAGGCGAATATCGAGAGGTTCCCGTCTGGAAGTTTCTAGGACGGTCTGAATCTCTTCGCGGACGAGCGCGACCAGATCGACCGGGACGCGCGCGAGACTCTGACGCCCCAGCCGTGAATAGTAGAGCAGCGTATCGATCAGTTTTTCCATGCGCTTGGTCAGCGTCATGAGAGTTCTGAGCTTTTTCGTGCCACCCTCGTCGAGACTGTCTTCATAGTCTTCGAGGAGTAAGTACGAGTAGTTATAGATGCCGCGCAGGGGTTCTTTGAGGTCGTGGGAGGCGACATAGGCAAACGAGTCGAGTTCGGTGTTGCTACGCTGAAGCTCGATGTTGATTTCAGCGAGTTCGTCGGAGGCTTTGAAAATGATGTCGACGAGCAGGTTACGGAACTCTCGAATCTGCTGAATTTCGCAGGGGAGCCACGGTCGCGATCGCCCGACGACAGTTTGTTGCCACTGTGCGAAGGACTGGCGCGGCGAGAGCGTTAGTGTCCCGTCGGTCTCGCGTTTGGCGTCCTTGTTCGGGTTGCCTGCCCAGCGCACGGATTGCACGATCTCCGGACGGAACCAAATGATGTAGGAGTTCTCAGTGCGGCTGAGGTAGAGCAACATCGCGCCGCTGGCGACATCTTGAAAGCTTGCTGCTCGTGGATAGCGCTTGCGGGTGCAGTCGGTGTACAGGAGGTCGCGATTTGGCTCGGCTTCGCTCCAGTTTTGGATGAAGTCTATAACGTCGCTCGGTTCCGGCGTCGTGCCGAACAGCTCGATCTGGCCTTGAAAACAAATCCCGAGCCCTTGGGCGTTGACGAGCTGCCGCAGTCGGTCGCTGTTGGCGCGTAGGTCGGCCGGGATATCGATCGAGACGGAGAGGGTGTCGATCAGTGTTGCGAGGATGTCCTGAATGCGAAGCTGGTATTCCAGGCTGGCGCGGTCTTGCTTCGAGACCAGGTTCAGCGACATCACCTTGCCGAGAAACTCGCAGGCCGTTCGTACTTCGTAGGGAACATACTTTGGGGCGGCATAGTTGTGGCAAGCCACTAGACCCCAGAGTCGGCCTTCATGGACGAGCGAGATCGACATCGAAGCGCGCACGCCCATGTTTTGGAGATATTCGATGTGAATCGGCGAGACGCTGCGTAGGTTGGCATGGCTGAGATCGAACGGCTCGCCAGTTTGCGGATGGGGCGGCAGGGCAGCGGTTTTGGAATTGACGTCGGCGATCGAACGGATGTAGTTGAGCAGGTATAGCGCGCGGGCGGGCTTGGGGACATCCGTTGCCGGGTAGTGAAGGCCGAGCAACGGCTCGAGGTCGTCGTTTTTGGCTTCGGCAATGACGTGGCCGGAGCCGTCGTCGTCGAACTTATAGACGAGCGTGCGATCGAAGCCGGTGATGCTCCGCACGTGCCGGACGATAACTTCAGACAGGGACTCGAACGTACGAGCGTTCTGGATCTCGTCGATGACCGTTCTGGTGATGTTGTAGAACGAGAGAAAGTCGTTGCGATCTTTCGGGTCGAATGGTTCGAGTTCCAGAAAAAGAAAGCCGCCGTGCGTGTGAACGCTCGCGCTCGTGGGTCGTTCGCAAACGAGGACACGTAGCGGATTGATGCGCAGAAAGTCGCCAGAACAGCCTCGGATGCGGCCGACCGTCTCGGGGTCGAGCAGCGCGCAGAGAGTGCTGCCGAGGATGTCTTCGCGATCGCGATTGAAGAAGTCTTGCAGGTTATCGCTGGCCTGGACGATTGTCAGCGTATCCGGCTCGGCAACGATGAGGCAGCCGTGGTTTTGAATCGCGTTGGGGATGTGGATTCGCTCGCGATCGCAGTTCGTGAGATCGACATCCTTTGCCGTAACGAGTTGAACCTCTCGCCTTGTGTTGTTTTGCATAAGCTAGTGAGGCGCGATCGTAGGACGAGATGCCGTAGATGCGAAGAATCCGGCAATTTTGACGTACTCCGGAGGCAGCAAATCACCACAGTCAACATCTTGACACAAATTTCAACACTAGCCGAAGAGCGTTTGGCGTGCGGGTCGAGCGACGAGTTCGTACCCGCCTGAACCTCGCCAAATGACAGGAACCGAGCACCTCCGCTTCGAGGGCGATTAATGCTCTCGGCTTAGAGAATCTCGGTTCCTCAAAACCTCATTTCAACTTCTAGTCAGGCAAACGAGAGGATCTGAAGTCTGTCACGTGCGACAAGCTAGTCGATCGCGCTGAAGCAGAATGCGGCGACGAGCAGGAACGGCGTCCCCGGAATTCCGGGCAGCATCAGGCCGATCGCGCCGATCGCCGCACAGGCCACGCCGACAACGCGCAGAGCGGTATTTTTCAAGTCGTTGGCGAAGTCACCGAAATTTTGGCTGAAGTTTTGAGTGCAGGTGTTCATGATTTTTGTGATTAGAGAATATGTTTGGTAGAGAACGCGAAATCTCGGTTGCAGCGTCGATCGAGGCTAACGGCTAGCCGACGCGCAGATCTTCAAAGGTAGTTGGCTCATCCGGCTTGCTGCTGTTACTGAAGCCTTTCGTCTCCGATTTCTTCTCGGCTTTCGTACTTTTGCGCCCGCTCTTTGCCGTGCTGCTTTTCTGCGGTTTCGGCGACGACTTCGGTTTGTCGGGCTTGGGCTTGGGCTTGGATGCGGCAGGTGCGATCGCCTGGGCTTTAGACGGCTTCCCGACGATCGTCGGATCTTTCACGAAGTCCGGGACGTTGTCGGGGCCGAGCAGCGGACGCAGGCCGTTGAGTTCCGCCACGATCGCCGAGCCGTTGTTGATCGCCACCGCCAGCACCGGATCGAGGATGAAGAACACCCCGAACAGCATGGCGCTGAGGTTGGGAACCGCGACGACTGCCGTATTTTGCCAGACCACGTCCATCGTCTGTTTAGCGATGCGGATCGCCAGAATCAGGCTGGCGATATTGTCGTCCATCAGGACGATGTCGGCGGTCTCGCGCGCCATGTCCGTCGCGGAGGCGAACGAGATCGACACGTCCGCGTGCGCCAGCGCTGCCGAGTCGTTGATGCCGTCGCCGACGAAGGCGATCGTCTTGCCGCTCTCGCTCAGCCCCTTAACGACCTCGACTTTGCGCTCGGGGAAGGCTCCGGCGTAGACGTTGTGCGACTCGATGCCCAGCTCGGAGGCGATCGCTTCGGCCACCGGCTGCACGTCGCCGCTGAGCATGTAGGGCTCGATGCCCTCGCGGTGCAGGTCGGCGATGACCAGATGGCTCTCGGGGCGTGGCGGATCGCGGTAGAGAATCGCGCCGATGACCTCGCGATCGGTGGCGACGTAAACCATCGAGTTGCCGCCGCTGAGGATTTCCGGGTGGCGGCGGTGCAGCCCGTCTAGTTTGATGTTTTGCTTGCGCATCAGGCTGCCGCTACCGACGAACACCGGCCGCTTGTCGATGCGTGCCGAGATGCCGTAGCCGACCAGGTAGTCCCAGTCCTCGCATTCGCGGTGGTCTACGCCGTTTTCTGCGGCGTGGCGGACGATCGCCTCGGCCACTGGGTGGGTCAGCCCCTGTTCGGCGGTGGCGGCGATCGCCAGTACGTCCGCTTCGGAATAGTCGCGGTCGATCGAGCAGACCTCGACGACTTCGGCGTGGCCTTGGGTGAGCGTGCCGGTCTTGTCGAAGACGATCGTATCGACCCGCGCCAGCATCTCGATCGCCCGACCGCTGCGAATGAATACCCCTTGCCGCGCCGCGTAGGTCAGCGCCGAGAGGATCGCCGTGGGGACTGAGACGCGAATCCCCGTCCCGAAGTCGAGTGTAATCAGCGAGATGCCGCGCGCCGCGCTGCCTGTCGCCGCCCAGACCGCGCCGCCGAGGAACAGCGTCGGCAATACCGCCTGGTTGCCGATCTTCTGGGCGTAGTTTTCGATGCGCGTGTCGTGAACCGGTGCGGCTTTCATCAGTGCCACGACGACGCCAGCACGGGTATTTTCGCCGGTTCGCTCGACTTCGATGCGGAGCGTGCCGTCCACCACCAGCGTTGAGGCGAACACCTCATCGCCCACATCGCGGGTGACGGGAACCGACTCGCCGGTGAGTTTTTGCTGGTCGATCGTCGCTGTGCCGCTGCGGATGTTGCCGTCGATCGGGATTTGGTCGCCGGGAAAGACGACAACGATATCGCCGACGACGACCTCTTTAAGCGGGATTTCTTGGGTATCGCCGTCGCGCTCGACGCGGGCGGTCTTACCGAGACAGTCGAGCAAATCGAGGTTGGCGCGCGCCGTGCCCCGTGCGGTCAGGTCGCGAATCACTTCGCCGGACTCGAGCAGACCCAGCATAAAGGCGGGCGGGAAGAAACGGCCTTCGATCGTGTGGAGGACGATCGCCAGCGAGTCGAGGAAGTCAACATTCAACTCGCCTTCCTCTTCAATGCCCTCCCAGGCGCGCAGGAAGGCCGGAACCGACCCGGCGATGATGACGCCAGCCAGCAGCCAGATGGGAACCGGCATCCCGGCGATCGCGCCGAGGCTGAGCAGCAGGCTCAATCCCGGCATTCCCAGCCGCTCGACGTAATCGATTTCTCCCAATTCTTCGGGCGCGTCGGCGATCGTAATTTCCGTCGAAAGCTCTGAATTCGTGGCGTCTTTCAAGCAGGCGACGATGTGGTTCTGAAGCTTGCGCGGCGAAATTTCGGTCGCGTCGTAGCTGACGATTAGAGACTTTGCTGCCGAGTTGACGCGCGCTTCGGCCACGCCAGTCAGATGCCCCACCAGCCACTCGAGCCGCGTGGCGTAGTCTTCGTCCCAATTCAATTGCGGAATGCGGAGGCGGAACCGTCCGGGAATGGCATGGACGATTTCGTACGCGGGCAGGTACGTGGCGATCGCGGCACTATCTGCCGCCACGAGGGAATTGGGGCGATCGGCTAACATACGCGAACTCGAGAGTCGTTAAGTTTTGGCGAACGGGAGCGAGGCGGTAGAGCGAACCCTGAAAGCGGGACTGGAGATGGTGTTACGTCGAAGCAGACATTCGGAATCTTCTGGTAGCAGCGCACAGCAGTGCGCCATATTCGGGCGTCAATCGCGACAGATCCGAGGAAAACTCCAACCCCAACATTGCGTGCTGGCGCTGCACTAATCCGAGGAGATATCCACGCGGCGGGGCGATCGGCCCGGTTCGCGCGAGGTTTTGGCTTCAGCGCGGGCTTCTTCGATCATTTCGTCGAAGTTGAGGCGGGCTTCATCGAACGACTCTTTCGCATCGTCGAAGGCTTTGACGGCGACGACGAGACCGCTCTTGGTGGCGTCGCGGAACGAGGCCGACAGGTCGTCGCAGATTTTCTGCGTTTCTTCCTTCGATTTACCAAAAACCGAGCCGACTGCACTGGCAGCGACGAGGCCGAGGCCACCGAAAATTGCGATTTCTACGGGTTCCATAGTCTTCTGTGGGGGAGTTCTGTAGGGGATCGATCGACTCGGGCGCGCACCGCAATGTGTGACAGCGCGCCCAGTGAGCGCATCGGTCGGCGCATCGGTCGGCGCAGGCGCTCGCTGTGCTCCATTGTAGCTAAGGGGGGTGAAACGTCTTCCCCCTGACAGGCTCGAAGCGCAGAGCCCGCGACGAATGGCGGAAAATATCGATCGAAAACCGGCGCGATCGCCCGAAACCGACCTATTCTGTGTCGATCTCGACTTCTGTCGGCGGCGGCGTCTCGGGCTGAGAACTGCGCGCCTCGCGGACGGCACGGGCTTCGGAAACGAGATCCTGGAACGCTTCGCCCAGCTCGGCGCTGGCGACTTTAGCCTTCTCCGCAAGCCCCAGGCTCATCACGATCGTCGACTTTGCCAGACCCCGCGTCGCCCTGGCGATCGCGTTGCCGAAGACGCCGTCGATCGCGTTGACGACGGGCGCGAAAACAAGTCCGCCAAGCAAAAAGGCGAAGAGCAGTGGGCCGAATTCCATGAGTGTCTGTGGCGATGTGGTGCGGTGTCTTTGCGAAATTGCGAGACCCCGAAGATTTTCAAAACCTCAGAGATCTGAGGATATGGCTTCGAGCTGGCTAGGGGCTGTCATCAATTACATTCAATTACATTTACAACCCTTACCCAGGTAGGATCTAAGCCCCTAGCTTTACTTGCGGGTCGGGCGCTCAACTGCTCAGCCTATAAGGAGTCTGGCTTTAATTGATGACGCGCCCTAGTCCGCGTCGATTTCGACTTCCTTCGGCGGCGCAGCGGGCTGCTTGGCCTGATTCGCTTCGAGGCGCGCTTCGGCCATCAGGTCGTTAAACGATTCGCTCGCTTCGGCGATCGCGCCCTGGGCGTTGTCCATCGCCTCCATCGACCAGGCCAAACCTTGCTTCATCGCTTCGCGCACCGGGTCGTCCGAGTCTTCGGTTTCTTTACCCAGCGCCGTTCCGACTGCGCCCATTACGGTTCCCGCGCCGAAAGCCAATGCCGATACGATTGCAAATTCCATAGCGTCCCGAACGTTAAAACATCACACTTTTTCATGATATCTCATGGGTTTCCGGGGGCTTTCGGGTCGTTGGGCGAGACTCGCGGGGGAGCGGGGACTCAAGCGGTGCGGATATTGGCGCGAGGTTCCGGCGGACGATCGCCAAACAACGCCTCGAGGTCGCGATCGTCCGGAGCCGTTTCGATCTCATCCAAAACCCGCTGCGGCCAACGGTGCGACTTCGCCCGACCCTGGCGCAACTGCAAGCCGTTGAACTCCGCCAGCAGCACCGCGCACTGATTGATCGTCACGGCCCAAATCGGATGCAGCCCCAAGAACGTCCCCGAGAACACCGCCATCAGATTCGGCAGCGCCACCATCAGGGCGTTGAGCAGCGCGGTGTCGCTGGCCTGGCGGGCGATCGCGATCGCGTGGGGCAGATCGCGCAGGTCGCCGTCGATCGCGACGAGATCGACGCGGCGATCGGCCAAGGTCACATCGAGCGTCGGGCCGATATCGGCAAGCAGGCCGTGGGGATTCCGAGGCTTGTCGCCTGCCGGATCTTCTGGAATCTCGAGGGGGATTTCAACAGGAATCTCGCCTGGTATCTCAAAATCGCGATCGCGGCTCACCCAGAGGATCTCGCCGGTGCGCGGTACGGACGAGCCGCCCAGCCGCTCGAATAGCGCCAGGCGATCGTCAGGCGTGGCGGCGGCAATCGTCTTCTCCGGCATGATGCCGAGCTGCGTCGCGATCGCGCGGACGAGTTCGGGGCGATCGTCGCCGACAAAGTGGGTCGCGATGCCCTGGCTTTTCAGCGCCGCGATCGCCTCGCGCGCTGTCGGGCAGATCTGGACGCTGAACCCGAGCGCACCGAGCAGCTCGCCATCACAGGCGATCCACAGTAGCCGCTCGAAATTTTCGGCATTTTCAGCGCCATCGAGTGGGTGATGCGCCGCCAAGATATGGGGATAGCGCGATCGCAGCGGTTCGCAGTCGATGCCCTGCTGACCCAGCCACGTCGCCGAGCCGATGCAGACGCGCCGAACGCGATCGAGTTCTTCGGTATCGGCTTCAATGCCGCCGCCGGGGACGAGGTGGTGGCGATCGCAGCGAAGCCGGGCCGCGCCGCAGGTTTTGCCGTAGCGCTCGATCGCGCCGCTAACGCCCAGATCGAGCCCGTCGCAGACCGACACCGCCAGCGAAGCCAGCCGCACCCCCGACGCTACCGACTCTGGCCCCACCGGATATACCTGCGTCACCGCGATCGGCACAACGACGCTCGACAGCTCGAACACCGCCACCGACACACTTGCCAGCCGCTCCAGCACCCGCGCATCCCGCAGATAGATGCCCTGGCGCGCCGCCCCGATCGTGGCGCTCAGCGCGGTGGTCGGCAGCACCGAAGACAGCCCCGTCCCGAAGTCCAGTTGCAGCAGCGGCGCGGGCGACATCCCCATCGCTAGCAGCGCCCCCGAAGCAGCTAAGGTTGGCGCAACTAGCGCGTTTGCCGCCGTCTCGATCCGCGCGCCAAACTGCGTCGCGGTGAGCGTCGCGGTGTCGGCGAGATGTCGCACGATCGCCGCGTGGGTCGCCCGCCCGCTGCGCCGCGCTCGCACCCGAATCTTGCCGCGCGCGACCAGCGTTCCGGCATCGATTTCCCGTCCGAGGCTGGGCGCGATCGCGCTGGCCGATCGACACCAGGACGGCGCTTCGAGCTGCGTCCCGGGGGCGAAGCTGACGATCTCGCCATCGATCGGCAGGCGATCGCCCGCGCCGATCGCGGCCACGTCACCGATCCGCACCGACGGCACTTCGACCGCAGCGAGCCGACCGCCGCGATCGATCCAGGCGTGGCCGCGCGTCTGGCGATCGAGCAGCGCCGCAATCTCCTCGCGCTCCTCACGGCGGGTGCGATCGCGCACGGCGATGTTCGTCTCGGTGAAGGTCGCCAGCAGCGCCGGAGCGACAAACTGCCCCTGCGCCACGAGCCACAGCATCCAGAGCGTATCGAGCAAATCGACCGTCAGATTGCCAGACAGCTCGCTCGACTCCGGGTCGGTGAGTCCGGCCAGTCCGCGCTCGACGATCGGCCATGCCGCCACGCCGATCGCCCCGGCGACGATCGCGATCGGTAGCTCGGCAACGGTGGCCACTCCCGCGATCGCCAAGCTCGTCAGCGGCGCGGCCAGCGGCTCCCAGTCTTCTGCGAAGTCCACCGCCGGAAACTGCGGCGCGAACTCTCGTGGCTTCGGCGCGGGCGTCGCGATCGCGGCGTCGATGCGGGCGAACAGCTCGCCGAGCAGATCGTCTTCGTGGGGCTCGGGGCGGTATTCGATCGTCAGCGATCGCGCGGCGGGATTGAAGCGAATAGACTTAAGGCGATCGAGACCTTCGAGATCGCTTTGCAGCCGCGCGAAACTCTCTGGCGACTCCAGTTCGGGAAGCCGCAGGCGAATGCGTCCGGAGATATGGTGAACGATTTCGTGCTGCATTTTCGTGCCGACTTTGGCTGCGGCGAGGCGATCCGGGCACAGCGGCCGACCTGGAAGCGGCTAACCCGCTCTCCCTACGATAGACCCGTTGTCAAAGAGTCGTCCGCACGATGAAAACACGGCTCGTTTGTGGCTCTGTGTTGGGGCGCTTTACGAGAGGTGTGGGAGCTGAGCGGGAGAACGATCGGCGACGCTGCTGGAGACTGCGCTGGCCCTATCCCCGACCGAGTCGTCTCACCAGTCCTCGTCGTAGTCGGGGTACTGCGGCGGCGGGTCGCCCTTGCCGCCAATTTTCAGCGCATTGAGTTCGAGCCGCGTCTGTTCGTCGAGTTCGTCGATCGACTCTAGCAACATCTCGAAGTGCCAATCGTCGCCAAAATCGAAGTTGAAGTCGAGCCGCGCTCCGGGCCGAACGGGCAGGTCACCCAGTTGCACGTCCGGAGCCTTCGCGACTCCGAAATCGGCGTACTGATGGACGATCGAGATCGGTACACCCACCTCGTTCGCAAAATTGAACGCATATAGGTGCGCCATATCTTCAAACTCGAACGCATCGAGGATAACGTGTGCCACCCCGTCGAGCCCCCACATGCTGGGAATCGCCAGCCGCCGCCACGCCTTGCCCAACGATACTTTGAAGATAAAAATCCCCTCGATAAATTCTGGCACTTGCAGCGCCAGGGTCTTTTCCAGACCAGGCACGAACTCACGGAAGCTGTCGTAGTAGAGGTCGAAGTCGGTCGCGCGATCGGAGTCTACGCCGCGCGCCAGCAAGCCGCGCACTCTTTCCGAGCGAGCCTCGTCTTCTTCAGCGGCTTTCTCCATAATCGATCTCAGCGCCTCTTCGCCATGCGCACTGTTCTCGACCGCCGCCTTCAGCTGGCGCTGGGCTTCTTCCGGCTCGATCGTTCCCATCGCCTGACGCTCCATTAGCAAAGACAGCGTTTCGAGCAGTTGGTACTCGTCTGACTCGGGCGCGAAGGGAATGGAACTGAGGGGTGCTTCGGGCTGCGGCTCGTCCGGTTCGTCTGGCTCGTCTGTCGGCGATCCGAACAGTCTGAAGAAAAACGGCTGTCGCGATTCTTCGAGGTACATTTGCCCCAATGCCGCGAAGATCGCATCGCCAAACTCGGTCAGCGCGATCGAGCGAATACTCCAAGCTTGCCCCTCCTTCGGTTCGACGGCCTCCACTCGAATCAGCCCGAACCCATCGAGCAGCGCCACGTTGTACAGGGTGGGACGGTAACTCAAGCCCTGTTCTCGGTTTCGCGGGTCGCAGTCCTCAACCTGCATGAAGCCGTCAGTCTTCAGAAATCGTTTGAAGAAGTCGAAGCAGCGTTCGACCGGACATAGCCCGCGATCGCCGAGGAACCTGTGGTCAGACTGGTGAAGCCAAGCGGCCAACAGGCTGAAATATTGCTCTTCGGGTTTCAGCGCCGTCCAGGATTCGAGATGTCCCGGCGCGATCGTCAGGCAGTTTTTCCGTTTTTCGTCCGGGCGCGTGAAGCCCATCGTCCGCGCGACCCAAAACAGTCCGATCGCGTAAACGTAGTGTTTCTGGTTGGCGCGTTTGAGCCTGAGGCGCGTCGGGCGCGAGAGCGTCTCGTTAAACTCGGCGAGGAATTTGAGGCTGGGGAGCTGCGATCGGGCGGTGATGGGGATGCCGTCGTTCAGGCGATCGAGCAGGGCTTGAAAGTCGCTCGAGACCGGCCCCGGTGTCATGCCGTCAAATTGCTGCTGGGAGAGGCACGCGATCGTCTCTGGGCTGAGCGTACTGGCGTCGAGTGGGTCGGGCGGCGAGGGAGTGAACATAAGAGCGCGCCGTTTGAAACATAGCTGTTCGCAGACATATGTTAGAGCGTATTTCCCCTGTTAGGGCTGGCGCACGCTCATACGGGATCATGGCATGCAAAGCGAAATCAACCCCGCTTCCGGCAAACGATCCTTAAACTGCTCGTCCTCCGCCAAAATTGCCGTCAAATTCAGCGTCCAATCTGGCTCCATCGGCAGATCGCCCCAGGGAATCGCAATCTCCAAACACTTGTCCAGACTCGCCCGCACGCCCGACAGTCGCGAATGCCAAACGTCGTTTTCCCACGACTCCTGGAACGTTACCGACTCGCTGCGTAAGTCGATCGCCACGTGGTGCGCAAAGCGATAGTTCAGCGGCTCCACGTCCGGCAGCGAGCCGAGCGGAATCGGACTCGTACACATCGGGCGATCGGGGTAATACCAGAGCAAATGCAGCTCCGGCGGGCAGTCCTTACGCGGATCGACACCGGCCCCAAAGTCGAGCCGCAGGTAGAAATTGCGGTGGTCGAAGCCGTAGAAGATTCGCTGGATAGCGCTGCTGCGGTGCATCGTGCCGCGCGAACCGCCGACCTCGATACGTCCCGCGTGCGACCAGTCCTGCTCGTCGCCAACGCCGTCGATCGTCGGGTGGATAAAGCTTTGCGGCACGCGATCGCCGACATTGTCGTGAACCTCGACGGGCTGCTTCACCTCGTCGGGAATCGGCTCGTCGAGGGCAGTGTAGAGCGCCGCCAAATGCTCGCGAAATAGCGCATCGAAGATCGCATCCTGCGCCGACGAGTGACCGACGCCAAACCACCAAAACCAGTCAGATCCCTCAGCGGCGTAAAGCGCTTCCCAGGCGTCGGGGTTGGCTTCTTCCGTGGCTTCGGGGTGGTTGGCGAGGGTTTGGCGGGCGTCGTAGAGCAAGTCCCAGGCGCGGTTTTTCGCCGGGTCGCCGATCCAGGTGGTGAAGTTGCCATCGACCCAGGAGCCGCTGTGAAGCTTGTCGGCGGGCAGAGTTTCGGTGGTGGGGTTGGCGTCGAGGAATTCCGAAACGGTCACGAGCTTGATGTCTTCGCGATCGCTCAGGCGGCTGTAGAGCGCGTCGAGGAACGGCACGCCGTCTTTTTCGTAGAATTCCCAGCAGTTTTCGCCGTCCAACGCGATCGTCACCAGCCAAGGATTTTCGAGGCCGGTCGAGCCCTGGCCGTGTTTGAGCGATCGCGCGATCGCCTCCAGGTGACCGATCAGATCGGCAGCGGCCTGCTTCGGCGGCATCGAAGCATACGTGAAGCCGATCAAATCCGAGAGCCGGTGATCGCGAAAGACGATGCTCAGGTCGCCGTTGGGCGTTTCCAGCCGGTAAGGCCGATACATCAGCTCCGGCTCGAAGACGTTGCCCGCGCCGTCACGATGGAAAAAGTGCTGCAACGTCCAGCCCAACACGGCTTCGTCGGAGACGATCCAGCTAAAACCCGCTTCGGCGATATCGGGCAAAATCGCCGGACTGACGGACTGCTCCGACGGCCAAAGCCCACGCACCGGGCGATCGAACCGCGCTTCGTACATTTCTTTAGCTTTGTTCAAGTGGCGCGGAATATCCTCCGGCCACTGGAAGCGCTTCTTCGGCAAATCCATCTCCGGTACGGCAACGCGCCCCGAGTTCGTGTCGGCCAGCAGCGGCAAAATCGGGTGCGTGTAGGGCGTTGTCGTCACCTCGAGCTGGCCGCGATCCTGCATCTCCTTGTGCTTGGCGACAATGCGTCCGAGGATTTCGCGCTGCTTGTCGTAGATTTTCCGGCGCGTCTCTAGATCGTAGCCCGACTGCTGCGCGAACCAGCCCGCGATCTCCGGGTCATCCCAAAACAGCGGATCGAACCACGCGAGGTTGTGCCAGGTCGCCACATCAACGAAGTCCCGATCGGACCAGCGATCCATGCACCAATCTTTTCCGTTTTCCTGGCGCTGTTCGTAGAGCTTGCGGTAGTGCGGGTGTGGATCGATCAGGGTGTGGTGATTGCCGTCGAAGCAGCGATCGAGGGCGTACTGTTTGTCGGCAACTTCGTAGTCTTCGATCGGCTTGAGCAGCAGTTCGAGATAGGGGTCAGCGGCCTTGCCCGCCACGTAATCTTCAATTTGCAGGATCAAAGACGGCACGAGATTGACCGTTTGATGCAGGCTCGGGTAGCGATCGAGCATCAAAATCAGGTCGAGATAGTCCTTAATTCCGTGCAGCCGCACCCAGGGCAGACGGTACTCTTCGTGGGTGGGCGTACTGGCCGCGCGGCTTTTGTACAGTGGCTGGTGTTGGTGCCAAATAAAAGCAACGTAAAGCGGATGAGACAAAAGCCTAAACTCCCAAACTGTCGGCAGGATGCGAGCGAGCGAGGTAAGGTGCGATCCGTGCAATCTAACATGCACTTTGAGTCGGTCGCTCGACGAACGGCATCAGCCGTATGCTATCGCGATCGCGGCGGCTTTTACGGACTCGGCATCGCACGGCAACGATCTGTCAAAATATCGGTCAACATCGTCCGACATTACGCCAAAATTCTGTCATCTGCCGCACAATAGCGCCATAAAAAAACTCCCCTCAGGCGCAAACCTAAGGAGAGAATTAAAGTTAAAAGAGGACACGAACTGAAACTAACTCAGCATCACGACGAGGCGATCGTCTAGACGATCGAACGCCGCAACCTTCGCGAAGCTAGGAAGCACGCGAGATAGCCTCGAACGAGCGTCCGAGAACTTCTTCGCCCGCCTTGCGCGGCTGGATCAAACCGTAGCCGCCGTGGTTGCGCTCGTAAACCACGTTCATCTCGCCACTTTCAGCATTGAGGAACATATAGAAGTCGTGATCGACGAGCTGAAGCTGTTCCACCGCCGCCTCGACCGTCATTGGCGTCATCGCGAAATACTTCATCCGCACGACTTCGCGGGGCAGCTCCGGCTCGCGGGCGACATCGAGATCCGAGATGGATGCTAGGGAAACCGTGGCCTCTTTAGGCGAGGCAGCAGCTTTTTTTGAGAAGCGTTTTTCTTTATATTTCCGAAGCTGTCGGGCAATTTTATCCGCGACGAGGTCGATGCTGGCATACATCGATTCGCTGATTTCATGGGCGCGAATCACCGTGCCGTTGGCATAAATCGTGACCTCTGCCGCTTGGTTGGCGGAGATACGCGGATTCTTGGAGATTGAAAGGTGAACGTCTACTTCCGTGGTGATGTTTTGGAAGTGGTTGACGGCCTTTTCAACCTTTCGATCGACATAGTCGCGCAGCGACTCGGTAATGTCGATATTTTTGCCTTGAATAACTAGCTTCATACTCTAAAATTCCCGCTAAATACTGTTGCGCTCGTCGAATCGAGCTTGGAAATTAAGTTGAAAGCCTCCCATTTATTATCTCGCGATCGTCGAGTCGTATACTCTCGGATTGAACTCTGCGGGGCGGGTACATGCCGCGTCATTCAGCCCCATTTTCCGCATAAGTTCGGTGCGGCAAGGAGATGTCTATCGATCGCGTTTCGAGTTTGCTGATTTCTCCTTAACCTCATTTTAGAGTGCGTAGCCTTTCGCCTCTCCCTTGCTTAACTTTCCTTTGCATTACTTGAGAGACCTTGACTCACGTTCTTCCTGCATTTTGTTAGGTATATTTCCCGATGCGCGCACGCTAAAAGCTGACTTCAGCTAAATTTCTGCTGAATCTCTGAGATTTTTTATTCGCGTGCGACGGGGCGCGCTTTGCTGCAACACGACGCTTTGCCGCAACACTATATATAGTTATTGCCCTTTCATTGCTGCTCTCTCATTGCTGCTCTATTCTTGCCGACCGCGCGCCATTTCAATCGCCCATGACTCACGCCGTTCGCTGCTTCTACGTCCGCCCGCTCGTTCCCTATGCCGTCGCCTGGGCATGGCAGCGGAGACTGGTGGAGCAGCGCCGCCAAAACCCAGAGCTGGAGGACGTGCTGATTTTGCTCGAACATCCGCCGGTCTATACCCTCGGGCGGGGGAGCAACCCGGCGTTTCTGAAGTTCGACCCGGCAGCGAGCGACGACGAGGTGCACGAAATCGAGCGCGGCGGCGAGGTGACACACCACTGTCCGGGACAGCTCGTGGGCTATCCGATTCTGAATCTCAAGCGCTATCAGCCCGACTTACATTGGTATCTTCGGCGGCTGGAGGCGGTGGTAATGGGCACGATCGCGGCGTTTGGCGTGACGGGCGATCGGGTCGAGGGCCTGACGGGCGTTTGGGTGGGCGATCGCAAGCTGGCCGCGATCGGCATTAAGGTCAGCCGCTGGATTTCGATGCACGGTTTCGCGCTGAACGTCTGCCCGGATTTGAGCGGGTTCGATCGCATCGTGCCCTGCGGAATTTCCGATAAGCGAGTGGGCAGCCTGGCACAGTTCGTGCCGGGGGTGACGGTGGCGAATGCGATCGAGCCGGTGGTACGAGCGTTTGGCGAACGCTTCGAGGTGGCGGTGACGGTGGAAGAGATTATGGCGCTCGACGATTCGCGGTTGCCCGCGATCGAGCTGACGGCAAGTTAGCAGCGGGCTGGCAGCCGCCCGATTGGCAAACGTCGAAAGCGAGAGTTCGAAACCTGCGTGATAGAATGCCCCGGCAATCTGAATCGCGTAAAACCCAAGCACAGCGAAGGATTCGTGAAGTTTTACGAAGAACTTACGGAGTCCGCTGACGGGTCGTTGCGCGCGATATTGCCGCACGTCAGCGTTTTTCTCGGAGGAACCGATCGTGGTTCAAACCCCCATCAAGCCTCAGGACACCGCCCCCGCCGCAAGCGACCTCGAGGCTCTCGAAGTCTGGCTCGGCAATCTGAGCGATCGCGTTATCGCCGGGGAAGGTCTCGATCGCGACACCGCCCTGGAAATCGTCGAGCGCGTCACTGGCGAAGCAGCGATCCTGAAGCTCTGTGCTGCTGCCGATCGCGTCCGCCACGCTCGCTGCGGCGACACCGTCGATCTGTGCAGCATCGTTAACGTCAAGTCCGGCGGCTGCTCGGAGAACTGCGGCTTCTGCTCGCAGTCGGCCCACCACCCCGGCACGGCCTCGCCCGTCTACGGCCTCAAGCCCCAAGACGAGATTCTGGCCCAGGCGCGGGCGGCAGAAGCGGCGGGCGCAAAACGCTTCTGCCTGGTGTCCCAGGGGCGCGGGCCGAAGTACGGCGGGCAGCAGTCAAAAGAGTTTGAAGAAATCCTCGAAACCGTCGGCAAAATCATTCGCGAGACTTCGATCAAGCCCTGCTGCGCCCTCGGTGAAGTGACGCCGGAGCAGGCCGAGCGGCTGGCTGAGGCGGGCGTAACGCGCTATAACCACAACCTCGAAGCCTCGGAAAATTTCTTCCCCGAAATCGTCACGACCCACACCTGGCAAAACCGCGTCGAGACCGTCAAGAATCTGAAGGCGGCGGGAATTCAAGCCTGCACGGGCGGAATTTTTGGGATGGGCGAGAGCTGGAACGATCGCGTCGATCTGGCGTTGGCGCTGCGCGATCTCGAAGTCGAGTCGATTCCGCTGAACCTACTCAATCCGCGCGAGGGGACGCCGCTGGCCGATCGCGATCGACTCACGCCTTACGAAGCGCTAAAAGCGATCGCGCTGTTCCGAATGCTGCTGCCGAACCGCATTTTGCGCTACGCCGGTGGCCGCGAGGTGGTGATGGGCGAGCTACAGGATATGGGGCTGAAGGCGGGACTGAATGCGATGCTGGTCGGCCACTATCTGACGACGATGGGTCAGCCGCCGGAGCGCGATCGCGAGATGCTCGCCAGCCTCGGCCTCGAGGGCGGTGAGGCGACCGTTCCCCAGTTTCACTAGAAGTCAGCGAGCGCCGAGCGGAGTCGTTGGTACTTTTGTGACGGTATCCACTAAAAATCGATCCTCTTTCACAAATGAGCGACTCTTCTCTCGCTCCCTGGCGATCGCTACTCGCCGGGGCGCTGCATCGCAATCGCAGTCTGGTGTACGCCCGCTACTTCCAGCTCGCGACGATCGCGCCCGACGGCTCGCCCACCAATCGCACCGTGGTGTTTCGTGGCTTCCTCGATCCGGGCGATCGGGTGCAAATTATCACCGACGCCCGCAGCGAGAAGATCCCCCAGCTCGCCGCCGATCCGCGCGCCGAAGTCTGTTGGTACTTCCCGAAAACTCGCGAGCAATTCCGGCTAACCGGCACGATCGAGGTCGTCACCGCCACCACCACCGACGCAGCGCTGCAAAAGGCCCGCCGTCAGATCTGGCACAACGTCTCCGACGGGGCGCGATCGAGCTTTGCGTGGCCGGAGCCGGGAGCCGATCGCGCGGACGCCGCCGCCTTCGAGGTCGCACCACTGGACAAGACCACGCCGCTCGATAGCTTCGTGCTGCTGGTGCTGAGCGTCGATCGCGTCGATCGCCTGCAACTGCGCGGCGAGCCCCAGGCGCGGCAGATCTTTACGCGCGGCAGCGACGAAAAGTCGGGCTGGGACACCCGCGAGGTCAATCCATAACCATCAGCGTGGGATGCATTAATTGAGTGCCAGGACTGTAAGCGAGCCTCGTCACGTCGGAATGTCGGCCAATACAGCGACTGTAAGAGCCCTCCACAAATATATTTGTCCAGAAGCCGCCAATGAAAGCTGAGCTTGTCGAAGCCTGGGTGTGACGCACTTCGACAAGCTCAGTGCTCGAATCCTGAATGCTGGACATTTATTTCCGTGGAGTACTCTAAGCAAATCGCCGCAGTCCGTACGCACGTGAGTCGCCCAATGGCAGCGTAGTAACTTCGGACAGGTGCACCACTCTCGCAGCTCGCTCGAGCTTTCACATCCATGTCATGGATTACTCAATTGAAGCTTGCACTGCTGAGAACGGAGCCTGCCCTTACCAAGACTGGCTGGCTTCTCTCGACAAGAAAACCCGAGGCCGCGTTGAAGCACGAATTTTGCGCCTTCGTATGGGTAACTTTGGCGATTGGAAAGCAGTCGGAGAGGGAGTTTCTGAGTTGCGCTTGCCTTTTGGCGCTGGATATCACGTGTACTATGAGATTGTCGAAAATCGGGTCGTTCTTTTGATTTCAGGTGGGTCAAAGCGAACCCAAAAGCGGGATATTCGAGCCGCGCAAGAGGTCTGGAAAAACTACCAAAAAAGATAATGGCGGCACTTGATTGGCAACAGAGCCTCAGACAGCGTTTGCAGGACGACGACGAAGAGGCCAAGTTTTATCTCGAGGCCGTGCTGGAAGATGCCGACGCGGACGGTTATACAGAGGCGATCGCACCTGCCGCCGAAGATGTGGCGATCGCCTGCGGTCACGAACGAGCCCTCAAAATTGTTCGAGGTTTGGAAGCAGGGCGAGCGCAACACCGGGCAATAATGCTTGATGCGCTGAGTGCCGCGACTCCGCTCGACAGCAGCACGCCGTAAACGCCACTACTGCACCATCCAGTACATCGCCCAAATCGCACAGGCGCGCAGATAGAAGATTGCCCGGAACTTTCCAGTGGCCGTAATCGCCTCCGGCGTGCGGAACTGCAAACCACCGGTGTAAATTTGCTGTACCACCGCCTCGGTCATCTCCCAGGCTTTATCGTGCATCTCCATCTGCATCAAAAACGCCGCAATCCCGAAATTGATCCCCGCCCAGACCTCCAGCGGGTGCGTTGCGTTCGGATCTTCCGGCGAGCCGTCGCGCATGACGCCGTTGACCGCGCCGATCGCCTCGTCTAGCGTGGCGTTGTAGCGCGCAAAGCAAGAGTCAAACACCGCATTCAGCGCTGACTTGGCGCGATCGCCGGTAACCACATCCGGCAATCCCAGCAGCCGCGCGTAAAACTGCCCGCAAAGCTGGTCGGCCATCACCACGTCCGAGCCGCTCTCGCTGTCGAGCTTGTAGTATTCGCCGTTCCAGAGGGTTTTATCGTAAAGCGCGCGGGATTGGGTCAGCCAGTCGCGGTAGGTGGCGATCGCGTCGTCCGGGTCGGGATAGTCGATCGGCTCAGCCTCGGGGTTGAGTTCCGTTGGGAACACCGGTGGCGGCGCGGAATCCTTGAGGCGATCGGCGATCGCGATCGCCGCCTCCAGCGCCGCAATCCACAGCCCACCGCAGTAGGCGCTAATGCCCTTCAATCGCCAGTCGTCGAACGTCTGATCCGGTGCGCCACTGTTCTCGGGAATGCCGTCGCTATCCAAATCGAAGGTCTTTAGATACGCCAGCGCCTCCACCACCGCAGGCCAGCACTCCCAGAGAAAATCGGTGTCGTCACCGTCGATCAACAAGTAGTCGCGATACACCTGCAAAACAAAATCGCTGGGCAAATCCTTCCAAAGGTTGCAGTCCTGGTAGCTGGTGTAATTCGTCTGCGCCCAGGGGTGTTCGTTGGCCGCGCCGAGATCGTGGGGCGTCGCGCCAGCAGCTTTGCGGATGGCGTCCGCACCGTTGTAGCCGATAACGCGCGGGGTGTCGTCGCCCGTGGGAATCGCTCGCGCGAAGCCGAGAACGACATTTTTCTCCAGCTCCGGCCAAAGTTGCAGCAACCCGAACGAACCGTAAAGCCGCACGTCGAGGCTTTCGTACCACCGATAGTCGAGGCTTTCGAGCGTGGCGAAGCGCCCCTTCGGATTGTCGCTGTCCGCCGCCGTCCACAGCGCCCCGCCCGCCGTGAGCTGATACAGCTCGTTAAAGAGTCCCATCTTGAACCAGTCGGGCAGGTCTTCGCGTTTGAGAATCGGGTTCTGCCATTCTTCGATCGCCTCTTTCCAGGTGTCCGAGTGTTTCAGCGCCGTCCGCATCACCGACCAAGCGTTCTGGCCGCTGCGCCCGAAAAAGTCCGTGTAGCGGCGGTAGGCTTTGATTCCCTGCTTGAACTCAGTAACGGGCAAGTCCCAACTTAAGAAGAACGGAATTTTGCGCGTTTTTCCAGGCTCGAGCGTGAATTTCACCGCGATCGCCGCGCCGATCCGCTCGCCCGCCTTCGCCGGAGTTTCGTCGCCCTCGTTCGGCAGCGTGCCATCGGTGGCAAAGCTCGCCCACACGTCATCGCCGTCGCCTGCCGGGTTCCAGCGATTGTGGTACGTCACCTCGACGATCGGGTTCGTGACGGTGGCGATCGCCCACTGGCCGTCGCCCTCCTCGGTGGCCTCCGAATCAAACTCGCCGCCCTGCATCACGCAACCCAGGCGCGAAAAGTCTTCCACCCAGCGATTGCGGTTGCCTTCGCTGTTGCCCCAGCGAGATTTGTAGTCGTAGTAGGGACTGCCGTCGTCGCGGACGGTGATTTCCGGCGTGGCGATCGTGTTGGTAAACCAGCGGGCGATATTCTCCCAGGTGAGCATGATACTCAGCTCGATGGGCTTGTTGGTGGGGTTGTGCGCCGTCCACTCGAAAATTGCGATCGGGTAGCTGGTTTCCTGATAGTTCTTCGGAACGATCGGCGTAAACTGCTCGCAAGTCAGCTCAGCTTTAAAAACATTTTGATACTCGAACCAGCTTCGCGGATAGAGCGCGCTGTAGGTTCCGGTGGTGGTGTCGTTGTTAGCAACGGAGGCGGGATACCAATTCCACTCGCTTAGCGTGCCGTCTTCCGGCGCTTCGGTTGCCAGTGCGCGCGCCTGACTTTCGACACCGGTGTTCTCAGGGCGGGTCTTTTCATACACCGAGAACTGACAGCCCGGTAGCGTCTGAAACTCGTGTTCGCCACCATCGAGATGCCAGAGGTTAAAGTCACCGCGCGACGATCGCCCGATGCAGCCCGCCCCAAAGCCTCCCAGCGGCATCCCGTGCCACGGCCCGTCATCCAAGTTACTGGGGTAACGGACGGTGTAGGGGTTGTCCCAATCGAGGCCGATCGCGCGGCTCCAGGCTTGGGCGGGGATTTGCGGGCGGGGAATGGAGAAAACCACAGGGCGACACCGTTCGGAGACGATCGCTAGCATACGGCGATCGCGGCGGATTTGGACGGGGGAGTTCGCACGGAGTCGCGTGTCGCGATGGTCGTGCAGCAATTGCATGGAGTTTCGCCGGAGTCGTCTGCCGCTGCAGTCAATGTCGTCAATGCGGGCGAGCTGACGTTATCAGAAGTCGTCGATCGCGATGGCCAAGCCCGGGCCGAGGAAGTCATGGGAGCGCAAAGCGCGGATGGTTTACCGTAGGACTCGAGTCCCGTCGTTGTTTCGCCGTCTGAGGCCCGATGCTTTCATTTTTCCCGAGCGTGCTACCGACCGAGTTTCTGCTCGCGAGCGAAGCCGTCGCCGAGAGTGCCACGATCGAAGACGGCCTCGAGCGCTTCTTGCTCGTGCTGGCCGTTTCGCTCAGCGTCGCCACGCTCTCCCGCACTGTCGGCGTTCTGCGCGACATTCCCTACACGCTGCTGCTGACGATCGTCGGTACGTTCCTGGCCTTCGAGAACGTTCGCCTCGTCGATCTCTCACCCGAGCTAATCCTGGAGATTTTCCTGCCGCCGCTGCTGTTCGAGGCGGGCTGGAACCTGCGTTGGAAAGACCTGAAGCGCGACTGGCTGCCGGTGGCGACCTTCGCGGTGGTGGGTGTGGTGGTCTCGGTGGTGGGGATTGCTCTGGTGTTGCAGCGCTTTGCGGAGATTCCGCTGCCGGTGTCGCTGCTGATCGGCGCGAGTCTCGCGGCCACCGATCCGGTCTCGACGATCGCGCTATTCCGCGAGCTGGGCGTCGAGAAGCGGCTGACGACGCTGATGGAGGGCGAGAGCCTATTTAACGACGGCGTAGCGGTGGTCGCCTTCGGGCTACTGGTGGGCATCGCCACTGGTGTCGAGCAGTTCAGCCCGCAGCAGACGGTCGCCGATTTCGCAGTGTTCGTCGGCGTCGGCGTCGGTATGGGCAGCGCGATCGGCTTCGGGATTTCGTACCTGACGCAGCGCTTCGATTTGCCCTTGGTCGAGCAGTCGCTGACCCTCGTTTCGGCTTACGGAACCTACGTTATTGCGGAAAATCTCGGCGGTTCGGGTGCGATCGGCGTCGTCACGACCGGTCTGATTTTGGGCAATTTCGGCTCGCGAATTGGTATGAATCCGCGCACGCGACTGGTCGTGACAGAATTTTGGGAATTCATCGCATTTTTCACGAATTCCATTGTCTTTTTGCTGATTGGCGACAGTATTCGCTTTGATTCGCTGCTCAGTCACGGGCGCTCGATCGGCGTCGCGATCGTGGCGGTGGTCGTCACCCGCGCGATCGTTATCTACGGCCTTGGTGCCGCTAGCAATGCGATCGCCGAGCAGCCGATCGTCCTGTCGCAAAAGACGGTGCTGTGGTGGGGTGGGCTACGCGGGTCGGTGTCGATCGCGCTAGCGCTGAGCATCCCGACGATCCTCGAACAGCGCGACGAGGCGATCGATATCGTCTTCGGCGTCGTGCTATTCACGCTGTTGGTGCAGGGTCTGAGTATTAAAAGCCTGCTGCAAAAGCTGGCGCTGCTCGACGAGGGCTCGCGCAAGGCCGAATATTCCGAAGCCATCGCCCGCCGCCGCGCCCTACAAAAAGCCGCTGATCGCCTGGCGTCGATCGATGCGCCGGAAGTGGATGCAGAATTCCTCCGCTACAAACGCGAGCAGGTGCGCGGCGAGATCGCCAGTCTCAACATACTCATCGCCAAAATCTGCAAGGAAGATCCAGACGTGGCCGAGTACGCCTCGCAGCGGATTACCGACGAGCTGTGCGCGATCGAGGCGGAAACCTATGCCGAGCTAGTGCGTACCGGCCAGCTCAACGAAGACCTCGCGCCGTTGTTGCAAGGGGGCGAGTAGTCCGTAACATCATTCGACAAAGCAGGCCAAAGACTACACGCATCACCCCAAATATTCTCATGCATCTGAAATCCGTACAGAAAATAGTATCGAGTCTTCATAAAATCGCCAGTAATTCTGAAGGTTTTGCGAGTGGTGATGGGAAATACTCTCGTTATATACATGAGGAAATTTCTTACGCTCTATCTCCAGAGCTTCAAGCTCTTTTCTCAGAACAGGTGAGTAGCATCCTGAATTACTCAGACATTTCTGAAAAATTCACAGAGAAGTATATCTCCAAGCAACTTAGAGAAATTGTTGTTGAGCTATTGAGAAATTCTTCCTTCAATGCCGAGGGAGGTATACAGCATATAATCCTAGAGCTAGAAGCACAGCAGAAACAGTACTCTGTATATTTGGCACTCAATGGCGTTAAGACTAATTCTCGAATCAATCTAGGAGCAGTTTCGATTATTCCTGGTGGCTCAAGCTTCATATCTGACTTGAATCACAAGCTTGAGCTAATATGTCTGGACTCCAAACTTGAAGAAGACTATATATCTGATGTACAGAAACTTGCTCGAGAAGGCTTTGAGCGAGAGTTCAGTACCTCCGCCGTGATTGAATTTTGTGTCAGAGCTGAGCCTTCACGTGCGAAGGAGAGAGCCCGAGAAGAAAGCCAGTTCGCTGTTGATATTTTACGACTAATTTCTAAGTGCTGTCTGCCAATGGGTGACGATATCCGAATAGGTGTACGTGGTGAAAAGTTCACAACCCCCAGATACAGCGCAGCCTTTTCCGAGGACTCATTCCATCCCAGTAATGATTTCGTTGGTTCTTCCTATTGGTTGGACTTAAACGAAAGGAATCTGGGTAAGGCTAGAGAGCTTGGGATTATCCAGCTTGCGGATCGTTACCATGAAGATAGGCTAAGTGCCTTGGATGAAGTATTGCTCAGAGCCATACACTGGCTTTCAGTTGCAATCTCACAAGATGAGCCAGAGACGTCACTTATAACTCTTTTTGTAGCTCTGGAATGCATTTTTAAGCAGTCTCATGGTAGCTCAATATCTTCGGTAGTTTGCGAGTCTACTGCATTTCTGATTTCCGACTCCCTGGAAGGCAGATGCCGAATTTCCCAAGGGGTTAGGAAGCTTTACGGAAAGCGTAGCGCCGTTTCACACGGGGGCAAGAAACGGGTCACAGAAGGGGACAAGCTGATTGACGGACAAAAGTGATTAGAGAAGCTTGTAAAGCCTGACAGTGTGGC
>ERZ1740068.192-NODE-192-length-38156-cov-7.117713_pt1 | contig 38156 bp, 40 predicted proteins | sample MGYA00581735_ERZ1740068 | MGnify/ENA primary metagenome ERZ1740068 (study PRJEB43018, sample SAMN04849740) | marine metagenome | isolation source: floating plastic debris | place: Pacific Ocean | collected 2008-08-30 | study: EMG produced TPA metagenomics assembly...
TCACAAATTCGCTCACCCCGCTCGATTCGGGATCCATCTTTTCTGGATCCTTGGAGGCGGCCTTCGATGACGCGTCTGCTGGTTTCTTTTCCATATCCGCCTTAGCGGCATCGGCCATTTCAGTCTTTGGCTCTTCCGCAGGTTTAAGAAACCAGCCCGCACCCACCCCTGCGCCGAGACCAAATAGGGTTAGGATCAATGGCAGCAAGATTGCACGCATGTCGGCCTCTTAAAATGGAAGAATGACATCTAGGATCTGCTGACCATAGCGTGGCTGCTGGACATCGGTGATTTGACCGCGGCCGCCGTAGGAAATGCGGGCAGATGCGATCTTGTCATAGGTGATCTCATTTTTCCGAGATATATCTTCTGGCCTGACAAAACCGCTCACCAAAAGTTCGCGCAATTCGAAATTCACGCGCACCTCTTGCACGCCCTGAATTTCCAGCACACCATTGGGTAGAACCTGAGTGATGGTGGCTGCCACACGCAAGGTGAGTTCCTCTTGGCGCCGCACGCTACCGTCGCCGGCAGAGGACGCGTTCGACGAGATATCAACCGCATTGTCCAGAGTGGCGCCAGTGGGAAGTTCATCATTGATGCGCTGGGGAATACCAAAGAGCTGTGGGATCTGGAGGCCTTCTGCACCGGTGCGCGACCGCGCGGTTTGATTGGAGATTTGCGCCTCCTCATCAATTTCGATGACCACAGTGAGAATATCGCCCTTCTGCATCGCGCGCCGGTCGCCAAGCAAAGACCCGCGGCCGGCGCTCCAAAGCGAGGCGCGATCCACATGTCGTGACGGACCGGTCACGGGTGGCAAGCCGCCATAAATCATCGCGGCATGTTCGTTGCCGTCATTTGCATCGGAGAAACTTGGTGCGCGGCCAATGTCTTCAAATCGCGCGCAAGCCGAAACACATAAGCAAATGCCGAGCACAGCAGTTACATCCCTAATCATGGTAAATCCTTTTACTTGGCGACAAAAACAGTGCCATTGGGACCGACCCATCCGTTTACTGTGTTGCGCGACGACATGTTCATGACACGAACCCTCTCGCCAGGGGCTGCGCGGCTCAGCGAACGACCCTCAGCCGTGATTTGAAGGCCGTTTTTCTGGAATATGATCGGCACAATCTGATTGCGTTCGATCACTGCAGGTGGCCCAATATCTGTCAGGCGGATCGGGCGACCTGCATATATGGCCTGACGTGCCTCCAGCCCAACGACCTGAGCTGGATCATCCGCAATGCCGGTCATGTCGCCGTCCGTAACAGACACATCATCTGGGATGATAACGCTTTGCGCGCGAATTGTGCGCGTAGCGATCACCATGTCGGCCCGCAGAAGTTCCGGAACCAAGCAAGCGATGACGGAAAGCGCTATGATGCCAAGCTTGATCATCGGATCTGCGTTGTCGCGCCCATCATTTGGTCCACTGCAGTGATGACTTTGGCGTTCAACTCATAGCCGCGTTGCGCTTCAATAAGATCGGTTATCTCACGCACCGGGTCGACGGAGCTGTCTTCCAAATATCCTTGCCGTAGCGTTCCCAACCCATCTTGCCCGGGCGTTGACGTAATGGGTGCGCCTGAGGCTTCTGTTTCCAGAAAGTTGTTCCCACCGATCGCTTCCAACCCCTTGGGGTTGCTGAACCCTATGAGATTGAATTGCCCCAAAAGCTGCGCTTCAGCAGTCTCTGTGAAGTAGGCATAAACCTCTCCGTCAGGATTGATTGAGATGCTGCGCGCGTCATCCGGAATGGTAATCTCAGGCGCCACAACAAAGCCTGCTGCGGTGACAATTGTGCCTTCACCCGTCCGTTTGAAGGCGCCATCGCGGGTATATGCTGCCTGGCCGGAAGGTAATGTGATCTCCAGATACCCATTGCCTTCTATGGCCACATCGAGATCACCACCCGATTGGGCAAGCGCACCTTGTTGCAAATTCATTGTGATCGCGGCAGGGCGGACGCCCAAGCCCAGTTGCACGCCTGTCGGCAAGACCGTTCCATCGGTTGCGTTGATAGCACCAGGGCGCGCGACTTGTTGATAGTGCAGATCGGCAAACTCGGCGCGGCGAGTATTGTAGCCCGTCGTGTTCATATTGGCGAGGTTGTTGGAGATCGTCTCAACCCGCATCTGCTGTGCTGCCATACCAGTGGCTGCAATCTTCAAAGCGCGCATTGGCGTGTCCTTTCTGCTCTTATCTTCGTTTTATCGTTCCTGTCCGAAGGCGCGGATCGCATCACGGGACCTTTGATTTTCGGAGTCGAGGAAACTTTGGCCAAGCTCGTAGGCGCGCTGCACTTCGATCATGCGGCTCACCTGAAGGATCGTATCTACATTGGAGCTTTCAAGATGACCTTGAACGATGTGCGCCTCTTCCACGGGATCAAGCGGCGTTTCCGGCCGGAACATGACACCGCCCTCGCGGAAGATGTCGCGCGGGTTCTGGGGCTGTACAAGGCCTAACTGGCCCAACAGCCGCCCATCCGCACTGATCGTGCCATCCCCGGCGACATCTATCTTGGTCGTATCAGGGGGAATGAAGATAGGTGCGCCCCCGGCATCGAGCACGTTATAGCCGTCATGCGTTACCAGATCTCCGGCTTGAGAAAGGGTGAAACTGCCAGCTCGCGTGATCCGCTCGCCATTGGGTGTTTCGATTAGAAAAAATCCCTCTCCCTCAATCCCGAAATCCAGCTGACTGCCCGTCTGTGTAAGATTGCCTTGCAAAAAGGACGTGTTGCGCACATCCCCCTGCGCCATAGAAACGGATGGTCCGGTATCAGTTCCGACGACGTATTCGGAAAAAATGACCCCTTCCTGCCGAAAGCCAGTTGTGGAGGCATTGGCAATATTGTTGGCGATGATTTGCATCTCGGACATCAGCCCAGATTGCCGGGTGAGAGTGGTGTAGCCTGATAGATCCAATTCAGCCTCCGATGATGAGGGGTACGAGCATGTCTTGAAAGTATGAAACCAAAGTCTGCGTCATGAAGCCCATGGACAACCAGAAGACCAGCACGATGGCCCCCAGCTTTGGAACGAAGGTGAGCGTGAGCTCTTGAATTGATGTGAGCGCTTGAAAAAGCCCCACGATCAAACCGGCAAACAACGCCATTCCAAGGATCGGCAATGAAATGGTGAGGGCCACCCACAAGCCTTGGCGCATGGTGTCGAAGAAGATAATCTCTTCGCTCATGTCTTACACCGGCATGCGCAGGATTTCTTGATAGGCCTCCACCACTCGGTCGCGCACGGTTACCGCGGCCTCCACCGCCATTTCCGTTTGCGCAAGAGCCTGAACAAGCGTGTGCGGATCTGCGCCAGTGGTCATGGCAGCCTTCGCGGTGTCTTCAGATTCCTGCAAAGTTGCTGCGAAATCGCGCGTGATATTGGCCAGATACTCCCCCGCTTTTGGGCCGGGTGCAGGTTCAGTGGCCGGGCGGGCAGCGGTGTAATTCTTCACCGCGCCCAGTGCTTGAATATCCATTCTGGATCTCCTTTATCGTCTTAAGAGGTCAAATAGGCTTCTGCCCATTTGCCTGGTCTGCTCGAACATTTTGAGGTTTGCCTCATAGCTGCGTTGCGCTTCGCGCGCGTCTGCCAGTTCGATCATTAGGTTGACGTTTGAGCCGTCATAACTGCCAGTGTCATCTGCCATCGGGTGTGCCGGGTCATAGATGCGGGTGAGCTCAGATTGATCCATACGTACCCGTCCGGTCTGAACCATGCCCGGGGTGCCAGACGCATCCATAATTGTGCGAAACGGCACTGTCTTTCTCCGGTATCCCGGCGTGTCAGCATTGGCGATGTTTTCGGACAAATGACGCAAGCGCTGCGACTGCGCCAAGAGACCACTGGATGAAACTGAAAGAGCATTGGAAAATTCAGACATAGCAGCCCCCTATCGCCGACCAATGGAGCTGCGCAGGATTGTCATGGAAGACTGATAGATCGCCATGGCGCGATCGTGCTGCCGTTTGGCATCGACGCCGTGCATCATTTCAGTTTCCAGTGACACGGAGTTGCCGTTGGGATCGGCAATCGCATCTTGCCTTTCGAACACGGCATGTCCATTGGGCGACTGCGCCATATTCAAATGCGAGGAACGGGTCGCGCGCATTTGAAAATCACCTGAGGCCTGGGACAAATGAGACTGAAAGGACGCGATATCCTGCGCCTTGTAGCCAGGCGTATCTGCGTTTGCCATGTTTTGCGCAATGACAGCATGGCGCGACCCGGCATGACGGGCCATGGCATGCGCCATGTTAAAGATTTCTATCTTTTCGAACACCAGGGCTTCTCCCTTGATTGGCTTCAACCAAGGCTTAACCGTGATTCCTTTAGAAATTGTTTTCAGAACATGAGTGGAGCGTTCGATGTCTCAACATGCCTTTTCCGCCCTGCAGTCCGAAATAGCAACGTTACGGGCTCATCACCGTGTCGGCCGCGTTATGCGAGTCGAAGGCGGTCTGGTGCATATCTCTGGATTGTCTGACAGTGCACGATTGGGGGATAGATTGCGCATTTCACGGGGTGGCCCGGCGCCGCTCATTGGTGAGGTTCTGCAGCTGGCCCCCGACCATGTAACAATGCTGCCCGAAGAAGCCCCGGTGGGGGTGGCCCTTGGCCAACCTGTGCAGCTGACCGACCCGGTAGAGATCGCGCCTGATTGGTCCTGGCTTGGCCGCGTGATCGATCCTTTTGGGCAACCTATGGACGGGCTTCCTTTGTTGCGCGGGCCCAAAGCATGCCCACCGACAGCAGCGCCGCCACCGCCGACACAGCGGCGCACTCTGGGCGAGCGGATAGACACCGGCACGGCCGTTTTCAACACACTCCTGCCGATTGTACGCGGGCAAAGGCTTGGGTTGTTTGCCGGTTCAGGTGTGGGAAAGTCCAACCTACTGGGCCATCTCGGTCGTGAGATGAAGGCGGATTTGGTGGTGTTTGCTTTGATTGGCGAACGCGGACGCGAACTCAGAGAGTTCATCGAAAACACGCTGGGGCCTGAGGGGATGAAACGCTCTGTTATTGTCGCGGCCACTTCGGATCGCTCTCCTCTCACGCGTCGCCGCTGCGCATGGACCGCGATGAGCATTGCCGAACATTTCCGCGATGCCGGTCAGCATGTCCTGTTTTTGGCAGACAGCGTCACGCGGTTTGCAGAGGCGCATCGCGAAATTGCCACCGCAGCAGGTGAGTTGCCTGCCCTACGCGGATACCCGTCATCCATGGCGCACATGATCATGTCGTTGTGTGAAAGAGCGGGGCCGGGAATAGAGGGAACAGGCGACATCACCGCACTCTTCAGCGTCTTGGTTGCGGGCTCGGATATGGAAGAGCCAGTAGCGGATGTGCTGCGCGGCGTTCTGGACGGTCATGTGGTGATGGACCGCACCATTGCGGAGCGGGGGCGGTATCCCGCGATCGATCTTTTGCGGTCTGTGTCGCGCAGTCTGCCACGCGCGGCCAGCATGTCCGAAAACGAAATGATCTTGCGGGCGCGGCGGCTTTTGGGTGTCTATGCCCAGTCTGAGACGATGGTGCGCGCGGGGCTCTACACGGATGGAACAGATCCAGATTTGGATCAGGCAATACGCATATGGCCCGAGCTCGACGCCTTCATAGCAGAGACCGAAACAGCGGGCATCGAGAACAGTTTCAACAAACTGGCGCTGATCCTGCGTCGGGCAGGACAAGCAGCACGGCCTGTTCCCGTGGCACAGGGGAAATAGAGCGAGTTGCGCGTCAAAAGCTGTCTTCTTTGTGAAAAATCGAGCCGACTACGATAATTCTGTTTCAAATTTTAAGGTTTCTGCAGATAGAGGAAACCAGATCGGTCGAGCGCGCCTTTTTCACACAATGTCGACAGTTCAATTCGAACCAAGAAAGCTCGCGATGAGCGCGCTTGTCGACTGCAGCGCCGTTAACCCGGTCAGCAATGTTGCGTAGCTAAACAGTGTTGCAACGCCGTAAATCTGAGTGATGGATTTGAAGGGCAAATCGTTTTCATAGATCGTGAAGAGGTCAAACCCAACCGTTCCCATCAACACCACGAAGGTGACGATCAAAAGCATTGAGCCAAGGAACGCTTGTGCGCCCCCCGGGATGAGATCAACTGTGCCTGAACCAAAGCGGCCCAAGGTCATCAGCAAGACCAAAAGCCCAGCGAATACCAGACCTTTGGTAAAACCGTCGTCGCCGCGCAGCCGGTGGAACACAAGGCCAAACACAAAGCCGACAATGGGCCAATGCGTGAGCGATCGCAGCAGCGCCGAGACCAGGGATAAGATCTCATTGTCGAGCGGCCGAACCGGACCGCCAAGTGTTCCGGATTGCGCCGACAGGGTCAGTTCTATGAGAGGACGCCACCAGCCGCTGTTTCCGTCTAGCAACGAGTCCAGATCCAGAGCGGAGCCTGCTTCTATGATCAGCGCCATCAAAAGGCCGTATGCAGCGCCGAGCAACGCGTTTTGGAATGGCGTGCTAAGCGGGCCGTTATTGAGCAGTCGGCGTTTGGCCTGGCCAGTGCTGATCTCCAGACTTTTCGAGAGTTCCTTGTTGATACGATCGATCTCGTCATTCTCTGCGCGCAACGTTGCCCAGTCACCATCCAAACCAGCGTATTTTTTGTTGGCGGCTTTGCGACGTTCACTCAGCAGCGCACCCTGCTCTAGCACTTGGAGGAGCTTGACACCCAGTTTGGCCTGATCCCGGCTCGCCTGCGATCCGCCTGATCCCTCTTGTGAATAGGCCAGATGCGTCATTCCGACATAGCCCAAACTGACCAGCAGAAACGGCCAGACGAACCCGATGCTCGCGGCATGCCAAATCACGACGTATCCGGCAAATATCGCCGCTGCAAGCGCGTCGGCATCCTCATCGAGCGCGAAGGGTGCTTGCCTCAGTTTGGGTTTGTCCGCGGTGCGCCTAGCCAGTATGCCCAGCGGCACCAACAGTGCCAAATACACCGAGTAATCATGGAAAAGACCCATGATCTGATAGGTGGCCACATCGAACGGGCGCAGGCCCTTCGCGATATCCTGAAAGTTGGGCCAGACGATCAAAACGGCGAGAACAGTCACTGAGAGAAGGTGCCAGGTCTTTGGCAGATAAACCAACCAGCCAGACGGTAAGAAGGCGCGCGCGATCGCAAGAAAGGTGCTGATCAGTAGCGCCAGTAGCAGCACCATCATCAGGTTGGGCAACCATTGTTGTACAAAGAGCAGCCCTGCCAGTACAGGTGCCGACAAACCGCCAAATATCGGGTGCGACGGGATGCTTTCGGACAAAACAACGATCAGCTCTGCCGCGCCTGAGGCCGCCGGCAATGCGGGCACGCCGACGAGAACGCACGCCCCACCCAGGGCAACAAGAACGGCATTGCGGCCGTTTCCAATGATGCTGCTCGCCGCGCGCCACACCAGGATGAACGTGTAACAGAGGGTCAAACCGAACCAGATTGCGAGGATACGGACGAGATCAATGGCATCGCTGGTATTGGACTGCACCCACAAAAAGGAAGTGCCAATTCCTACAAAGATCAAAGCAAGTACAGCCTGCCAGAAAAGATGTTGCTTGCTGGGTCGCACCAAGAGCTTTTGGGCATGCCGCATCTGAATGATCGGAACCATCATGGAGGCAGCGATCACGGCCAGCGGCGCGTAGTGTTTCGTTGTGATTGTAAGAGAGGAAAGGGCCGTCAAGGGATCGGCAATATTCAATGACAGAGAAAGGCTGGCGATCGAGGTCAGCACCCAAGATGATGCTGCCAGCAGCCAAGGCTGCAACGCCATGACGATCATAAAGACCGTAAGGCCCTCCAACGCCATGACACTGCCCGCAAATGACCGGAAGCGCCGCCGGGGGTAAACCACCATCAAGAGCACAAGCACGGGAAGTGTCGCCGCCAGCCCGCGCAGCATGGCCTGGGTTTCCGGCGGAATGAGTTTGGCCACTTGAGACAGCGAGCCAAAAATACCGCCTCCCGTTCCACCTTGCGACCCACCACCGGAGAGCTCAAGTCCCCAGTCCGTTATCCGCAGATCAACGCGCTCCCCGAATCGGCCCTCCCAGGTGACGCTCTGACCATCGTCAGAGAACTTGCCGTTCGGTATCGTTTCAAGCCTCGGGCCGAAGCCGCTGATGGTCAGAGTGTCGCCATCCATGCGTAGAAAATTGCCCCGCAGGAACGACACGGACCCCAGAGGAAAGGTCGCCGCGCCCTCGAAGTTGCGGCAAATGTGGGGTTCACTGTCCAGTTCATTGGGGACACCTACTGGTGACGCGCTGGTCAAAGAGAACGGCCTTAACGCATGGACCTCCATCCCAAAGATCCGAGCGATTGCCTCTTTCGATTGAACGGTTTTGTCTCGAAGATGCTGCACCAAGGGCAGACGAGGCGAAAGGCAGGCTTCAAAGGTCACCTCCAACTGGGTCTGTCCCAAGGGCTTTATTGTCAGCTCACGCTTGAAGTCTTTTGCAAGGTCTTGCAGATCGTCCTGCTCGGACCTCTCCATGGAGACAAGGCCATACCCGCTTTCGTCAATTGCATTTTCAGAGTTTTTCGTCTCGCATTCGGCCCGGTCCTCCCCTCGGTGCGCTTCAATGCAATCGGCGCCGGTGGAAAGCCGCCACAGGTTGCCGCCCGGCTCATTGCCCAAACCGACCACACCGGGGCGCTCAATTACCGGAAGTCGCGCTGTGCGTGACAGCCAGATCTCATTGACGGCGCTTGAGCTCGCCCCAGCAGGGCTGCGTCCATTTGGGACTACAAAACTCGGCGTCCGATTTGAACTGGCAAAGGGAAACGCGGCCTGCGCACCATCCGCCAAAACGGCAACGCGGTTGCCGCCTGCTCGAAGCTCAATCTCGGCGCGGCGCACCAGCTGTGTCTGGCTGTTGCCAATGTCCGTCTTTGTTTCATTCACAAACAAAACGCTGCGTTGCCCGCGGGGAATCGTGTGCCAGACTTGAGCCCGATCAGGCTGCCGCTCACAATCTGAACGCCAGAATGGCGCGTGCTTGGATCCTTGCCGAAACGCCCATGCCGGAACGAATGTCCGCTCGCATCGGTCTTCTACGAAAACGATTTGGGGGACATCACTGCGCAAGCCGAGATGCGAAAGCGAGATGCGGATCATCTCGCTATGAACGAGCACGATGATCAGCAATGTGACCGCCAGGATGGTGACCTGAAGGCCAATGGCGATTGTCGAGCGGCGCACAAAACTATCCTTTGATTAATGTGCTTTCTTAAATCGATTAGAGCCGGAAAACGGCCCGCGAACAACGGTTTGAAATGCGAATTTGAATACGTGTTTTGCAGCTTAGCGGTTTTATGATACCGTAGGTGTACAACTTATTCGCGTATATTGATATTAAAATGGAACGTCACGCGTTCGGATTTGCTTTGGTTTTTTTTGTGACCATGGTCGTCGCATCGGTCGCTTCGGCAAGCGTATGCCAAATTCTACATGCCGCAAATGTAGAAAATCGGCTCCCTCCGAAGATCGATATGAAGGCCATTGGTGCCGACAATCTGCGCCCTGATCAGGTGCGCGGAAACGGCAGCAAACTGGCAGATACAGCCGATTACTGGGTGACGATCACCACGGGGGCTGCTTCGTGGATCAACTGCCGAGACAACAAAACGCAAAAGGCGATCTATTTCCCGATTGGGCTCATCTTGCGCCCGATACGAGACATCCGTTTCGCCAGTGCAGATCACACCATCTTTCAAACGGAGTACGGGTTGAACGTGCTGGTCGACAATAAGGCCGTGGCGCCGATCACCCGCGAGGCCAGCTATATCTTCGCCGACGACAGCACGATCTACAGCGTCTGCAAACCTGGCGACGCCAATTGCGACATGTTCCTTGACCCAAAGCCTAGGGCGGCTGGATCAGATCAATGGCCCTATTTTAGCGCAAACAAAGGCTATCTTTTTACCAAAGACGTCGAGTTGGTGGCCGCGGCTAAAGCGGATCTCAGAGCGCTGCAGCAGATGCAGGATGACCTGATTGCACAACAGGTCAGCAGAGGAGACTGGCCCGACTTTGACAGCGATGCCGCCTGCCGGCCGAGACGCGCTTTCCTTTATCGCCCGTTCAAGAAATTCGACTCTTCTGAGAGAAACAACGGCTCGGAATACCCTCGGCCCGTGCGCTTTACCCTGTGCTCGCGCGACCCCGGCGGCGCGTTTGTCTATCGTAGCCTCAAATTCGCGACCATCGACATTGCTGAAGAACGCTTTGAAGGCTTGTGGACCGTCTCCAAGGCGAGCTTGCTGGATGAGTCGGTGCTCAGCGCTCTAAAGCAGACCTTTGAGTATACCAATCCGATCGTCACAGAGGTGCGCTGCGGACAACCGATTACCGATGATTTCAAGACCATAAGCAACCTGGTCGAAACGCCCTTCAACGAAGGGTCAGTTGTTGCTTTCGACACTGAGCTGGCGCGCCAGCAGGAAGAAAACGCGGCCCTGCGCAAGCTGCATATCCGAGCCTATGAAACCCATGCGGGCCTCTCAGAACGGCAGGAGATCTTTGATGCGCCTTTGTTTCAAGACCTTGAACTCAAGGTTTTATGCGACACCGATTTGCGCGTGACCGCCGCTGACACGTTGCGCATCCATGCCCAGCAATTCTTTGGTCCCGAGCCCTTCGAGATATTGTTGCAGAAACTCAATGACGCCTATGATCAAAGTTTCGGAAGTTACGGCCGACCCGACAAGCAGGTGGCGCTTCAGCGGCTTGAGAACGGGCAGCTCTTCCGGATATGCGATCTGATCGAATACATGAATTGGCGCCTGCTTCTGCGCAAGAGTTTCATGGGCGAACCTAAGTTCAGCAACGTGGCCTCACAGATGGGGGTGAATGACCTGACGCTGGCCGACCACATGACGCACCTCGTGATGGCGACGTTTTTCTTCACCGAAGCCCGAATGATCACAAACCCAACGCGGGAGGAGGAAAAATGCGTAAGCTAGGGATGTTCAAGGCACTACCGAGAGTGTTCGTTCTTCTGGGCGTCGTCATTTTGATCGGCGGCGTCACCCCGATTTGCGGAGCAACGCACAGCCAGCCTCGCAGCGCAGATACCGCTGTCACGCAACTGGCCAGTTCAGAGCAATGGTGTTGCTGCGGAGGGTGCTGTGGTTGGGCGATCAATTGCAACGCTGTGCCGGGATGCACCAATTGCTGAGGCGAGTGCACCTAAAGCGGGTGCTCGCGCTCTTTGGTAGCGTCCCATTCCTCATGGCCTCACCTGCGACAGCTCAAGACAGCTACAAGATCTGCTACCGTTCGGATGCGGCCCCGTTTTCCTACGTGGATGATGCCGGTACTGTCCGAGGCTATAGCGTCGATCTTTGCCGTCGCGTGCTGGCCGAGTTTGGTTCGCCTGAGCCAGAAATGGTTCTCGTCACTGCTGAGGATCGATTTGAACAGTTGAAATCCGGGACATGCCATCTCCTGTGCGAGGCCACGACCGTTTCAATGAAGCGACGCGAAGAGATGGAGTTTAGCCTGATCACCTTTCTGACGGGTGCGACATTCCTCTTTCCCAACGCCATGCTCAACGGCTCCACTGAAGCAGGCGCCGCCATCACAGTCGGTTTTCTTGAGGGGACAACCGCCCATGAGAAGTACAAGTCCGGGCAGCTCGTCGGCGGGTCGACATACGACATTTCGTTCAAGCCGGTGGGCTCTCATGGCGATGCCAAGACGCTTATGCTGAGCGGCGGGCTGCAAGCCTACGTTGCTGATCGCGAGATCCTTGAGCGCATTTTAACCGAGGAACCCAAGCTGGCCGAGAATTTCCAGGTGGGCAGCAAAAGCCTCTCATACGAGCCATACGCCCTTGCTGTGGACATGGGGAATGACGAATTGCGCACAAGGGTAGATGCCGTGCTCGCCACGCTGTTCCGCAGCGGTGAGATCAAGGACATTCTTGCTGAGTACATCCCACAGCGCCGGTTTGATCCGATCCTGCTGGATCTGTTCGAGCTGCAATCTCTGCCGGAATAGACCTGATCTTGGCCCGACGGCATGACACATGCCCTCTCTAAAATCACGCGAAGAGTACGGGTCACTATTTCGCCTCAGAAGCTATGTCGCTGGCGAAACACGCTTGCGCACGCAAATTGCGCCACGACATTGGGTAGTTCATCGGCCACGAGCAAAGGCACAGCCCAGTTTTAGCGTTCGTTCGCTGGGCACTTAAGCAGTGTTGCCGACAAAGCTCGCATCGTACCGCCCCGGATCGAGAGCTGTTTCACGGCCGTGGTGCGCTCCCGCCCGATGTCTTTACAGGTGCGCAGGATCTATGGTGCTCTATCAGAAGGTGAGTTTTCTTGGAGTTGATCCGCATGGGCAAGAACATCGTCATACTGTGTGACGGAACCTCAAACGAGATTTCCAAGGATAGGACCAACATACTGAGACTCTATGGGTGTCTCAAAAAATCCGACACGCAATCGGTGTTCTATGATCCCGGCGTTGGCACCTTTGGGGCCGAGAACTCGGCATCTTATTACTATCGCCGCGGTGTTGAGATCTGGGGTCTGGCCACAGGTTGGGGATTGGATAAAAACGTCAAGGAAGCTTACCGTTTTTTGGTTCATAACTATCAAGACGAGACGGGCAAAACCGCCGGAGCACATGCAGACAAGATCTTCATTTTTGGCTTTAGTCGCGGCGCCTATACGGCCCGGGTCCTGGCCGGTTTCATCCACGCGTTTGGGCTGCTTCACAAAGACAATCTAAATCTTCTTGACTACGCGAATCGCGCCTACAAGGGCGTGGGCAGCAAAGTAGCAGATGAAAAGGATGCGGGCGCCTTTGCGGAACTGCGTCTCTTTGAACGCATCCTACGCCCCAAGCGCCCGCAGATCCGTATGTTAGGTCTCTTTGATACTGTCGGCTCTGTTATCGAAAGCGTCAGATATGGTCCGAGACTAAGACCTCACGCGTTCACAAGCACCAATCCGAGTGTCGAAACTGTGCGGCACGCTGTGGCTTTGGATGAAAGAAGAACCATGTTTCAACCGCAGCTATGGCGGACCGGTGGTGTCTTCCAATCAGAGCGTTTCGACCCCGATACCGAGCAAGAACAAGATGCAAAAGAAGTCTGGTTTGTCGGCTCTCACGGCGATGTCGGAGGCGGCTATCCAGAACCAAAAAGCGGTCTGGCAAAGATCACGTTGGACTGGATGATCCAAGAAGCCAAACATACGGAGCTGGATTTCGACCAGGGCGCCATCGACCATTTAGTCCTGGGCAAAAGCGCAGACCGCCCAATTGGACCAACTGCCGATGCTGCCCGCAACTCTTCTATGACGCTCGGTTGGGCCGCAGTAGAGTTTCTACCCAGAGTAAAACGGCGCCACGTCAGGACCAGACGATCAACCTTGGCCGGTATCTACCTTCCGCTTTTTGAAGAACGCATCGTGCCAGAGGGCGCCAACATTCATTCAAGCGTGTTTGAGCACGACGCGAGCCCGAACCAAATCAAACGGTCGAACGTTCCCGAGGATGTCGTGAAGGTGTAGGTCGAGCAGATTCACCAGGGCAAACTGAGCGTCGGACCATGGTCTGGCAAGAACCTGGAGCATTTAGGAATTCGGCAAAAGCCAGGGATGGATCGTAGCATGGGCTGAAATGCGGGAACACGGCAATTGCCTGACCGTTGCTTGATGCCTAAGTTCAAACGCCAAACAGAGGCGGGCACTGACTTCAATAGATGATTTGTTGGCCTACAAGCTTCTAGAAGACCGGCTGGAGCATAGGCAACCTCGGGAATGCGGGGCTCCCGAGGTTGATGGTTTTTAGTTCAAAGCACTGTCTGTGATGGCATGCGGCCATGCACCTTCCGGCTGTTTGGTGATCACGGGGGCAGAACCGCCCGCCAAAAGGCTGTCAACCGTCCGCTGAAAGTCGGCCTCCACCAAAGCGCCATTTGAGCCTGCGGTCAGTTTTGCGATCTCGCCCATCATACGGACCTGATGCGCCTCGGCCTGTGCGCCGGTCTCGTCGTAGTCCAGAACGATCATGGCGGCATCCTCAGGGTTCTCTTCAGCCCATTTCCAGCCTTTCATAGACGCCCGTACGAAGCGCACCATTTTGTCCTCGAACGCGGGATCAGCGAGGTTCTCTTCCAGCACGTAAAGACCATCTTCCAAGGTCGCGACGCCCTGCTCTTCATACTTGAAGAGCACCAGATCCTCTGGTGTCAGACCCGCGTCAATCACCTGCCAGTATTCGTTGTAGGTCATGGTAGATACGCAGGCGGCTTGGCCGTTCAGGATCGGATCCACGTTGAAGCCCTGCTTGAGAACTTCGACACCGTCCTCACCACCATCTGTGCTGATACCCAGTTGTGACATCCAGCTAAGGAACGGGAATTCATTGCCGAAAAACCAGACGCCCAGCGTCTTGCCTGCAAAATCGTCCGTTGTGGCCACACCCGCATCCTTGCGGCACGTGAGCATCATACCCGAGGATTTGAACGGCTGCGCGATGTTGACCATGGCGAGGCCTTTTTCTCGCGCGGAGAGCGCAGATGGCATCCAGTCCACGGTCACGTCTGCACCGCCACCAGCAAGCACCTGCGTGGGCGCGATGTCAGGACCGCCCGGTTTGATGGTCACGTTGAGGTCTTCATCGCTGTAGTAGCCATTCTCAAGCGCCACGTAGTAGCCCGCAAACTGCGCCTGCGTGACCCATTTCAATTGCAAGGTCACGTCGTCGGCGGCCATTGCGCCGCCAGCCATAAGCGACATCGCCGTTGCTGCGATTGTTGTTTTCATTAGTTGCATTGTCTTTCCTCTTCTGTTGGTCGTTCGTCTTTGTTTTCGTTTACCCTCGTTGCGACGGATGCCAGAAGGTCACCCGCTTTTCTATCCACGCCACCAGCCCGTAAAACGCACTTCCCGCGAGGGCGGCGACGAAGATTTCGGCCCAGACCAGATCAATTGACAAGCTGCCAACGCCCGTTGAGATGCGAAAACCCATGCCCCGCGTAGGAGAGCCGAAATATTCAGCGACGATGGCCCCGATGAGCGCCAGGGTCGTCGCAATCTTGAGCCCGTTAAAGACAAAGGGCATGGCGGCTGGCAGCCTCAGTTTGATCAGTGTCTGAAAATAACCCGAAGCATAGGTCTGCATCAAATCGCGCTGGATCTTGTCGGTTTCGCGAAGACCTTGAACCGTGTTCACCAAGATCGGGAAGAACACCATCACGACCACAACAGCCGCTTTGGACTGCCAGTCAAACCCAAACCAATTCACCAGGATTGGCGCGATGCCCACGATGGGCAGGGCTGCCACGAAATTGCCTATGGGCAAGAGGCCCCGGGTAAGGAAGGATGATCGGTCAATCAGAAACGCCACGATCAGCGCGGCGACAGCGCCGATCAGAAACCCTCTCAGAGCGCCCTTCAGAACCGTTTGCACAAAGTCGATCCATAGCAAATCTAAAGAGCTGACGAAGACAGATGCAACCTGGCTCGGCGGTGGCAGAATCACTTGGCTGATGTCGAGGCCACGCACCAACCCTTCCCAAAGCACAAGGATGGAGAACCCGAAAAGCACCGGGATAGCGACCCGCACGGCCAGATGCCGTGACAACGCGGAATTGGCCAGGCGGACGTTGACGAGCCAGAGAGATCCCCAAACCAGCAATGCGCCCCAAACCCAGATCATGATTGAAAACCCATTCTGCGCAAGGTGACCCGCTGCGCCACATCGAGCAACGTCACCAATGCGCCCGCCACGACGGCCGCACAGAAAAGTGCTGACCAGATGGCAAGCGGCGTGCCAAACTGATCCCCAATCAGAATACGTGCACCCAGGCCGCTGATTGCTCCCGTTGGCAGCTCGCCCACAATTGTCCCGACCAAGGCAGCGGCGATGCCAACCTTCAGTGCTGTGAAAAGATAGGGCACACTGGCCGGAAGCCGCAGCAAAAGAAAACTTTGCAGGCCACTTGCATTGTAGGTTTTCAGAAGATCCAACTCCGACAGGGCGGGAGACCGCAACCCTTTGACCATGCTGACCAGCACCGGGAAGTAGCACAAATAGGCTGATATGATGGCCTTAGGCACGCCGCGCCCCTCGATCCCGACCTGATTGGAGAGAACAATGATCATCGGCGCCAGCGCCACGATGGGCACGGTTTGACTGATGATCGCCCACGGCATAAGGCTCATATCAGCAACGCGGCTATAGACGATGGCAACAGCGCCGAGGATGCCCAAAGAGGTTCCGAGGAAGAAGCCCCAGAAGGTCGATTGCAGCGTGATCCAACCATGGTAGATAAGCGATCGTTTCGACCAGGCCCGACCCTTGAGAACCATGGCACCGGTTGTTTTCCATAGCTCCTGGCCCACCTGCGTAGGTGTAGGCAAGCGCGGCCGCTGAAGATCATAGGCCACGGCCAGATGGGTGCGATTGTCCAGCATCAGGCGCCAAACAGACACGTCGCGCCGTTCGACGGAGCCTGCGGGCATCACCTCAACGCCGCTGCGTTCCACCTGATCCAAGGCCGGGCGCACATTCATTGGCGCGACAGCGAGCCACCAGATCCCGACGATAACAAGCAAGACCGTCAGTATAGGCAGAAGACTACGCATCGCGCGCCTCCCACTGGTAGAGGATGTCGGGTAAGCCTTCTTCGTTATCACCATCGGTGCGGCGAACGGCTTTGAACCCTTCGCGTTCATAAAAGCGCTGCGCGCCAGTGTTTGCATCAAATGTCCAAAGGCACAGTCTGCGCGTCAAGCCTTTGGCGTGATCAAGCAACGCCTTTCCCAGGCCCTTACCAGGCAGCGAGCTGTAGAGCGCGGTAACACAATTTTCGCCATCCAAAGACAGATACGCTTGTGGCGGGTCACCAGCAACGAAAACACGGGTCCTTGGGAACACGTGATCCTCGTAAAATCGTTGAACATCTTCCAGCGTATGCAACCGAGGCATCCAGGATGTGCTTTCGATCCACGCGTGATGGATCCCCGCACAAGTCAGTGCATCGCTGGGCACTGCGGGGCGGATAACAAGCTCAGTCATAAGAATGCCCCGCCCGCAGCCCTTCGCGCACACGGTGCGCCACCTCCAGAAACTCTGGCGTGTCGCGGATCTCGAGCGGGCGCTCTTTGGGCAATGGGCTTTCGATCACGTCTGTCACCCGCCCCGGGCGCGGCGACATCACGACGATCTTGGTCGAGAGAAACACCGCTTCTGGAATAGAGTGGGTGACGAAGCCAATGGTCTTCTCCGTCTTCGCCCAAAGATCCAAGAGCTGCTCATTAAGGTGATCACGCACGATCTCATCCAGCGCCCCGAAGGGCTCATCCATCAAGAGTATATCCGCATCAAAAGCCAGAGCGCGTGCAATGCTCGCCCTTTGCTGCATCCCGCCGGAGAGCTGCCAGGGGAACTTTTTCTCGAACCCTGCGAGGTCGACCATCTCCAACACACGCGCCGCGCGCTCGGCCTGTTCTGTCTTGCTGTAACCCATGATTTCCAATGGCAGGCGAATGTTTCCGCCAATGGTGCGCCACGGATAGAGGCCAGCCGCCTGGAACACATAGCCATAAGCCCGGCTCAGCCGCGCCGCATGGGGCGTGACCCCATTGACCGAGATCTCGCCACCGGTCGGTTGCTCGAGATCAGCCAGTACGCGCAGAAACGTTGTCTTGCCACAGCCCGACGGGCCGATGAACGACACAAACTCACCCTTCTCGATATCTAGTGTCACGTCGCTCAGCGCATGCACTGGACCGTCATTGGTTTCAAAGGTCAGCGTGAGGCCTTTGGCCGATATCACTGGCATAGATGTCGCTCGTTACCGATTGTCTGGGCTGCCTTGGCGCATTTACACCCCTGTCGCGGGAATACCGGTGCGTTCCACGGGGCGCGGAGCTGTCAGCTCTTTCCATTGCGACAGGGCTTTGTTCACGGTGCCGTTTGGCTCTCGGGCGACAAACTTGCCGTGACCTTGCTGCGTGCGGACCTCGCCATCGTAAACAGAGACATGCCCACGACTCAGGGTAAAGCGCGGCAGGCCGGTGACCTCGTGACCTTCGAAGACGTTGTAATCAATGGCAGATTGCTGTGCCGCGGCTTTGATAGTCTTGGATTTTTTTGGATCCCAGACGACCAGATCTGCATCAGCCCCCACCAAAATCGCGCCCTTCTTGGGGTAGCAATTCAGGATCTTGGCGATGTTGGTCGAGGTCATGGCGACAAACTCATTGGGCGTCAGACGGCCCGTTGCCACGCCGTGGGTCCAAAGCATCGGCAGACGATCCTCAAGACCGCCCGTCCCATTCGGGATCTTGGAGAAATCCCCCACGCCAGAGCGCTTCTGCTCGGTCGTGAAGGCACAGTGATCCGTGGCCACCACACTGAGACTGCCTGACATCAGACCGGCCCAAAGGCTGTCTTGATGCTTCTTATTGCGGAACGGCGGCGACATAACACGGCGCGCGGCATGATCCCAGTCGTCATGGAAATACTCGCTTTCGTCGAGCGTGAGGTGCTGAATGAGCGGCTCCCCCCAGACGCGTTTGCCGTTTTGCTTGGCGCGCCGAATAGCTTCATGGGCTTCTTCGCAAGAGACATGCACCACATAGAGCGGCACGCCCGCCATATCGGCGATCATGATTGCGCGGTTGGTGGCCTCGCCTTCAACTTGCGAGGGGCGCGAATAGGCATGTGCCTCGGGCCCTGTATTGCCTTCGGCCAGCAATTTGGCCGTCATTTCCGCGACCACGTCACCGTTTTCGGCATGGACCATGGCAATGGCCCCGAGCTCTGAAAGGCGTTTGAACGACGAAAACAGTTCATCATCGTTCACCATCAGTGCGCCCTTGTAGGCCAGAAAGTGCTTGAACGTGTTGATGCCGCGATCCTGCACGACGGTTTTCATATCATTGAAGACCTGCTCGCCCCACCAGGTGACGGCCATGTGGAACGAGTAATCGCAGTTGGCTTGCGTGGATTTGTTGTCCCACCGTTTGATCGCATCCAACAGGCTTTCGCCCTGATTGGGCAGGCAGAAATCCACAACCATCGTGGTGCCGCCCGAGAGCGCCGCGCGGGTTCCGCTTTCAAAATTATCGGACGAATAGGTGCCCATGAACGGCATCTCAAGATGCACATGCGGATCAATCCCGCCCGGCATAACGTAGCAGCCGGTTGCGTCCAGTTCTTCGTCGCCTTTGAGGTTCGGGCCGATCTCAGTGATCACGCCGTTTTCGATGGCAACGTCCGCCACATAGCTCAGGTCCGCAGTAACAACGGTGCCGTTTTTAATCACTTTCGTCATATTCCCCTCCCGGACCTATTCGACAATTTCTGCGGTTTCGAGAACCGCGTGCATCAGGACATCCGTGCCAGCCTGCGCCCATTCCTTGCTGATCTCCTCAGCCTCATTGTGGCTCAGGCCCTCAACGCATGGGCACATGATCATCGCCGTGGGAGCCACATCATTGATCCAGCAGGCATCGTGCCCGGCCCCACTCACGATGTCCATGTGAGAATAGCCCATGGCCACAGCCGCTTCGCGCACAGCGCCAACGCAGGCTTCGTCAAAAGCGGGCGGATCGAATTGACCGACGATGTGGCAGTCAAACTCCACGCCAATCTCTTCGCAAAGCTTCGGCGCGCGCTCCATGAACTCATCGACCATGCTGTTGAGCTTGTCCAAAAGATGGGTGCGCATATCAACCGTGCACACGACCTTGCCCGGGATGATGTTGCGGCTGTTGGGGTAGACATCTATGTGCCCGATCGCCCCCACCGCGTTGGGCTGATTTTTCATGGCGATCTCGTGGGTCAGCTCTGTTATCAATGCTAGACCGCGACCGGCGTTCTTGCGCATGGCCATCGGGGTAGAGCCCGTGTGGCTCTCTTTGCCAGTAATCGTACATTCAATCCAGCGAAGGCCCTGGCCATGGGTCACAACGCCAATGTCCCTCTTCTCCGCCTCTAGGATCGGGCCTTGTTCAATGTGCAACTCAAACATCGCGTGCATCTTCCGGGCACCGACCTCTTCATCGCCCACCCAGCCGATGCGCTTCAGTTCATCGCCGAACGTCTTCCCGTCCGCATCCACGCGATCATAAGCAAAGTCCTGGGTGTGCTTGCCTGCGAAGACACCGGAGGACAACATCGCAGGCGCATAGCGAGTGCCCTCTTCATTGGTCCAGTTGGTGAGGACGATTGGGCGTCTTGTCTTTACACCCATGTCATTCATCGTGCGGATTGCTTCCAAGCCACCAAGAACGCCCAAGACACCATCGTATTTTCCGCCTGTAGGCTGGGTATCAAGATGCGAACCCATGTAGACCGGCAGCGCCTCTGGGTCTTCTCCTTGGCGGGTGGCGAACATGTTGCCCATGGTATCGACACCCATTTTGAGGCCCGCCTCGTCACACCAGCTTTGAAATAGGGCACGGCCTTCGGCATCTTCATCAGTCAGCGTTTGACGATTGTTGCCACCGGCAATGCCCGGGCCAATCTTGGCCATTTCCATCAAGCTGTCCCAAAGCCGATCCGGATCAATCCGCAAATTCTTGCCATGCGCCATTCTCTTCCCTCCCAGATGTCCGAGATCTTTCAGGGATGCTGAAAAACTTTGTACGATCGGTCAAGATAAGTTTGACCGGTCGTGCAGAAAAACCCTGACTTCGGCAGCATTTCTGATATGGATTGGGCAATCCCATCCGAAACCGCGCCGCATTTTTGTGCGGGCAAACATCAATTCTCAGAAGGTCACTTCTCCGGTGAACAAGCACACCAGCGGTATTCAAATGAGACAGCGCGCGGAGACGAAGCAGCGCATTCAAAATGCAGCGGAACGTGTGTTCGCAGACTTCGGGTATGTAGGCGCGTCTTTCAGCCGGATCGCGGCTGTTGCAGACCTGCCGAAATCCAACGTCGTCTACTACTTTGAATCCAAAGAGAAACTCTACCGCGTTGTTGTGGAAGACATTTTCAACGTTTGGCGTGCAGCGGCGGATGCGCTTTATCCCGACAATGACCCCATGACGGCCCTTGGTGATTACATTGAGACAAAGCTCGAACTGGCGCGCACGCGGCCCTATGGATCGAAGGTGTGGGCCAATGAGATTATTCAGCGCGCGCCAATCGTGCAGGACTATCTGGAAGGGGAACTGCGCCGCTGGACCAACGACCGGATCGCTGTGATTGACGGCTGGATCGCGGAGGGCCGCATGCGCCCGATCAGTGCCCGCCATTTGCTCTATGCGATATGGGCCACGACGCAGCACTACGCTGACTTCACCCATCAGATCCAGACGCTGAACGACGATCAAGAGCTGTCGGATGCGCAGTGGGAGGAGACGAAAAGCGCGGTCAAGGACCTGCTTTTGTCAGGCGTCAGCCCGCGCCCTTAGGTCGCTCCATACGCTATCTTGCAGCATTGGGAACAGCAAAGCCAGCGCGGCGGCCGTCACACCGATGTAGATCCTTGCGTTTTCATGATTGCCCAGGACGGCGGTACACGCGATCGTGGTAAAAAAAGTCCTCGATCTGATCGCGCCGTACCTGAGAAATCTGCGCAGTTCCATCGAAAATGACCCAAAGCGCACCGCCTGCTCTTGTTCGCTTAGCGTGAACCAGTTCGTGGGCAACGGCAGAAGCACCCAGCGAAGCCCCGCCGCCATAAGCGGCGCGAGCCTAGAGAACGAATGGCCACGCAGCCCACAAACGCCTGAAAAATCGTCACTCCACCGCCAGATACTTGCGGTACATGGGCAACAAAAAGCCCTCGGCCTGCGTGTAAAGGCCGGGCATCTTCTGCGGCGACAGATCCGCAATCTGAGCCTCAAAATCCGCGTAATGCTGCGTCGTCGCCCAAATCGAATAGATGAGATGATGTGGGTCCACCGGAGCGATGCGTCCGCTGTTCATCCAGCTTTGCAAAAGATCAATCTTGCTTTCAAATGTGGCTCGCAGCGGCTCAAAAACCTCAGCCTGTCCCAGCGGTACGCCAAGTATGATCTCGCCAGCGAAGAGCCTGCTTTGGCGAGGGAACTTGCGCGACATTTCCAACTTTCGACAAATATAGGCGCAGATTTCTTCGATCGGCTCATCGGTGTCCGAGAGCATCTGCAGGGGCCCAAGCCACAGCAGCAAAGTGGATTTCAGAAGTTCACGATAAAGCGCTTCTTTGTCCCTAAAATGATAAAGCAAGCGAGGGGTCGACATATCGGCCCGTTTGGCAATCTTATTTATCGACGCGCCGCGAAACCCGTGTTGGGAAAACTCTTCCAGAGCCGCTTGTAGGATCTCTTCGCGGCGCGCCCTTTGAATGCGCGTCGATTTCGATGTCTTTTCCGAAACGACCATTGGGTTCTTTTCGTCAGTGCCAAGTTTGCTCAGATGAAAGCTCGTCCTACACGGTCGCGCAGGGGCGGTGAGGATATCATCTTCTGAACACAAACAGCTTGCTAGCAAAGACGGGCAACGTCAATTTTTTTGATCACGTGGTCATTTATTGTCAGATATCAGCCAAGCCCTTGCAGTGACCTAAAGAAAAGCGGGCGCGGCGTCGCCCTCAGCCTATATGATCCCAGAGCATATGGCATAGCGGGGGGATCTCTGCCTCAATGGCTTGCATGGCATCAACAACAAGATCTTCGCGCCATCTGCGGCCTGCGATCTGCACGCCAATAGGCTGCTTGCCGCCTGGGAGATCCGCCACGTGTGTCGGGAGGTTGCCTGCAGGCAGACCCAGAAAGTTCATGATGAAAGACCAATGGGCTGAGCCCAAAGCTTCGCGAACACCCTCAGACCCTTGCGCATCACGGTTAGGAGGGAAGAACGGTTTCAAAAGAAACGGGCATAGCACCAGCGGATAGTCGTCTAAGAACTGGGACCACGCCCGTGCGTAGTAAGATCGCTGAGCAAAGGCGCGGATGAGGTCAGTCCCTTCATAGGGTGGGAACTGGACGAAATATTCGTCAAAAATTGCATTCAGGGTGGATGATCCATAATCGCGAATGTCGTCGCGCATAATCGCCTTCACTTCCCCCATGAGGGCGCGATATCCGGCTTCACCAATTTCGTGAGCCAAAGGCGGCTCCACCTCTTCTACCGCGTAACCCGCATTGGACAGCGCAGTCGCCGCCGCATCGAGCGCGATCTTCACCTCGCGGTGCAGGCCATAGCCAAAATCATCGAAAGACACCGCCACCTTGATCGGTGTCTCAATAACGCCCCCGCGCCAAGGCAGAGGCACATGAAACGGGTCGCGCGCGTCCGGCGCGATGAGGCTGGGCATGGCGAGGTGCAGATCAGCCGCTGTGCGCGTGATCAGACCTTGCACCGACATGGATTGCGCCAGCAGGCCGCGCTCTGCTTTTTGGCTGGGGTTCCATGCGGGCACGCGACCAAGCCCAGGTTTCACCGTCACGGCCCCGTTGGCCGAGGCCGGAAATCGCAGGGATCCGCCAATATCATTGCCATGACCAAGCGCGCCAATCCCGGCCATCACGGCCGCGCCTGCCCCACCGGAAGACCCGCCAGATGATACGTGGTTTCCCCATGGGTTTTGTGTCCTGCCGAACAGCGGATTGTCCGTATCGGCCCGAAACGAAAACTCAGGTGTGTTGGAGCGACCGATTACAATGGCGCCTGCCGCTTTGAGGTTGCGCACAACGGGCGCGTCGTCAGGCGCGATCACGTCTTTAAATGCGACCACACCGTTGCTGGTTGCGTGACCCTTCTGGTCCACGTTGATCTTGATCGTCACGGGCACGCCATGAAGCGGCCCTTTGGGAGCATCCGACTTGTCGAGTGCTTCGGCCTCGACGCGCGCCTCATCCGCGAGGCTTACGACCACCGCATTCAGCGAAGGATTGACGGCCTCCATGCGCTCTAATGCGACCTCGGTCACCTCACGTGCTGTCACCGTGCCCGCTTTGGTGGCCGCCGCTATGTCTTGGGCAGACCATTGCCACAAGGGCGCGCTTATCTCGCGTGCATCATTAACCATGAACGGCACGAACCAAACTCAGCTCTCCTATCCGCAGCATCCGTTGGTGCATTTAGTAGATACCACCGGAATCAAATCGGTCTCGCAGGCTTGTGTTTCTCCGCTGAGCACATCAGTGGACACGTTCAAGGCATCAGAAAGACGGGTCATGAGCGCATCCGAGACCTGACTGTGCTCCGCAGCGGCGGTTTCGAGCCTGGCAATCTGCCGTTCTGTTATCCCTGTGAGCTTGGCCAGCTTTGGCCGCCTCACTTTGCGCGCCGTGCGAATGGTCTTCAACGTTCCAGAATGGATCATTGCCGTCATTGCGATTGTCCTTCCTTCGGGTTCAGGATTGGCTGGCGCTACGCGGCAACGCTGAATTTCATCATCATGCCAGCCATCTCATCAATGTCGGCGTCGCCGACAGGACAGGCTGCATTTTGTGACATGCCGTGATTGGCAGAATTCTTCATTTCAGCGGCAAGCGCGGCCACGGTCACATCCGAGCATTCTGCCGGGAGCTCCGCCGGTATATGACATGCACGCATCAGCGCGGCCAGAGCGCCAGGCAAGGCTGCCGCGTCTGCTGCACCGCCCAGGGCTTGGGACGCGCGGGCATAGTTCCCTGCCCCTTCCGGACGAGTCACCAACCAAGGCAGACTGGCCTCCAGGGCCAGACCCGTGGCTAGGCCGTGATGAACACGCGCCAGTGACCCCATAGCATGGCTGATATTGTGCCCCATATGCGTATTGCAGTTGTGCAGGGCAAGACCGGCGACAGTGCTCGCCCAGAGAACTCGGCCGCGCGCCTCGATGTCCGATCCGTCCGCGACAGCGCGCGGCAGGAACTCTGACAAAAGGCGAAGCGCTTCGAGCCCATAGAGCAATCCTGCCGGGCTTGTACTTCCTGCAGTCGCGCCCTCAAGCGCATGAGCTACGGCATCAATTCCAGTCCAGGCGGTGATGTGTGGCGGCAAGCTCAGCGTGAGTTCGGGATCAAGCACGGCTTGGGCAAACATCAGTTCTTCGCCCCAGTACCAGTTTTTCCATCCGTCCGCCCTTGAGACCACAGCGGTGCGCGTCACTTCTGAACCGGTTCCGGCTGTTGTGGGCACGGCAATGGCGGGCAAGCCGTCCGATGGCATCGGTTTTGCCGCGAGGGCGAACTCAAGTGCCGGAGTGCCGCTTGGGGCGATGGCAGCCACAAGTTTGGCTGCATCCATAGCTGCACCGCCACCAATGCCAATGACCGTTTTGGCCCCTGCTGCGCGCGCTTTTTCGCAAAGTGCATCAACCAGCGTGTCCTTGGGCTCGCCCGCCACGTCGGCAGCAACCTCAGAGGCAATACCTTTTGCGGCCAAATCCTGTGCCACGCGGTCGGTGACACCCAGGTCTGCCAAAATCGCATCGGCGACAATCAGGACGGGGCCACCACCAATGTCCCTCACCAGCGAAGGCAGTTTCGCCACGCGGCCTGCCCCAAATGTTACCGGTGGAACCCGGCCCATATTGAACATATCCATACGACCCTCATGCGCAAAATGGTGGCGCGACCTATCGCGGTGCCATGGTCCGCATGTCGCTTGGATTAAGTTTGGTAGAAGCATTAATCTCGCACCGCAAGAATTGTTTTGCGTGGTGCCCCCTCTCTCCATTTTTGAAGCAAGATGCCGCAGCGTGACAGGCCTCTAACGCTTGCGTTATGTTATAACGAAATATACTGTCTAAACGCTTGGAGCAGGAGGCGGAAATGCGCACACGCGGCGAAGTCATGCAGTCTAAAATACTGGCGGTGTTGAAACACGCCGACTCGGCACTTTCGGCTTATGACATCCTCGAAGCATTACGGGACGAATTTCCAAAGATCGCGCCGCCTACCGTCTATCGGGGATTGGCGGCTCTGACAGAGCAAGGTTCGGTGCATAGGGTCGAATCGCTTAATTCGTTTGTTGCTTGCACCAACCACAACCATGATCACGCATCCATCATGTCGATCTGTGACGATTGTGGATCTGTTGAAGAAAACGAAGCGCCCAAGATTTTCGATGACCTCAGCGGCCTTCTTGGGAAAACGGGCTTTGACGCGCATCGTCACGTCATAGAGGTGCACGGCGTCTGCGCCGCTTGCGGGGACCAGGACAACGCATCGTGACATCTGACCGTCCAACCGTTCGCTTGCTTCTTATGGGTGCAGCGCCAAGGCTGGCTGTCGCGTTATTGATTGTCGCGGCCCTTTGGGCGGGGTTCTTTTGGGCCACTGCGTCGCCGGGTGCCCTATGACGGCATCTGTAGCCTTTCAAAATCTGAGCCTGGGATATGATGACCTGAGGGCTGTGCGGCAGGTGGAAACGGATATTGCGGAGGGCTCTTTGACGGCGATCGTCGGCCCAAACGGAGCAGGTAAATCCACGCTTCTGAAAGGCGTGACCGGCATCCTTTCCCCGATTGAGGGCAAGATTGAACTGAACGGGTTTGCACGCGACAACATCGCCTATCTTCCCCAGCAATCAGACATCGACCGCAGTTTTCCAATCAACGTCCTTGATCTGGTCGCCATGGGTCTTTGGCGGGAAGTCGGCTCTTTCGGATGGCTTGGGCGAGAACAACGCCACAGGGTAACAGACGCGATTGCAGCCGTGGGTTTGACCGGGCTTCACAAACGCCCCATCGGATCGCTGTCGGGCGGTCAGATGCAGCGGGCTTTGTTTGCGCGGCTTTTGCTGCAGGATGCCAAGCTTGTTTTGCTGGATGAGCCCTTCACGGCGATCGACGCGCGGACGATGGCAGATCTCATCCAAGTGGTCAGGGGGTGGCATGACGAAGGGCGAACGGTGGTCGCAGTCCTGCACGACCACGATATGGTAAATGCGCACTTCCCAAGCACCCTGATGCTGGCGCGTGAATTGGTGGCCCACGGCCCCACGCACAAAGTGATGACCGCCGAGAACCAAATGCGGGCACGTCAGATGTGCGAGGCGTGCGAGACCATTCCCCATACCTGCGGAAAATCTGCCGCATGATATGGGATCTCTTTATTGAGCCTTTTGCCGATTTTGGCTTCATGCGCCGCGCGCTTTTGGGCTGCATCGCGATTGCTATCGGCGCAACGCCCGTGGGCGTCTTCCTAATGCTGCGCAGGATGAGCCTGACAGGTGATGCGATGGCGCATGCGATTTTGCCCGGGGCCGCTGTCGGGTTTTTAATCTCCGGCCTCTCGCTTGGCGCGATGACCATAGGCGGATTGATTGCGGGCATGCTTGTCGCGTTGGCATCGGGTTTCGTGTCGCGCATGACCGCGTTGAAAGAAGACGCAAGCCTTGCGGCCTTCTACCTGATATCACTCGCACTTGGCGTGCTCATTGTCTCCACCCGGGGTAGCAACGTTGATCTGATGCATGTCCTCTTTGGCACGGTTCTGGCGCTCGACAACGCAGCACTGATTTTGCTGTGTTCAATAGCGAGCCTGTCTATCGGGGCGCTTGCGATCCTGTTCCGTCCGCTGGTTCTGGAATGCGCGGACCCTCAATTCTTACGCTCTGTGAGTAAATTGAGCGCTGTCACCCATCTGACCTTCCTGTGCCTTGTCGTAATGAACCTTGTTGCAGGGTTTCACGCTTTGGGCACGCTCATGGCCGTTGGGATCATGATCCTGCCCGCCGCCACTGCGCGGTTCTGGGCAGCCAGCATCGGCGGCCTCCTGGGCGTCGCCATGATTGTGGCCGTGATTTCAAGCATCATCGGTCTGCTGCTCTCATACCACCAATCCTTACCATCCGGGCCGGCGATCATTTTGGTTGCTGGGATCGCGTATGGACTGTCTGTCTTTTTTGGCCCGGTGGGCGGGCTCATTGCCCAAAACCTGCCGCGCCGCCGTTTTGAAACTTGAAAGGAATGATCATGCTGTCTCGTAGACTTCTTTTGACAACTGCACTGGTTGCTGCATCTGCGGCGCTGCCCGGCACGGTGCGTGCCGATGAGCCGATCAAGGTTGTCGCCACGTTCTCAATCCTCGGCGATATGGTCGAAGTGATTGGCGGCGACGCCATAGAGCTGACCACCTTGGTGGGTCCGGATGGAGATGCCCATGTCTACACGCCGACACCGCAAGCGGCCAAAGCTGTCAGCGAAGCCGATGTGCTGATCCTGAACGGCCTGGAATTTGAAGGATGGCTGGAGCGCTTGACGGAGGCTGCATCTTTTGATGGTCAGTTGGTTGTGGCAACAGACGGCGTTGAAGCCTTGGAATTTGAAGAGCATGACGATCATGACGACGAGCACGGCGATCATGACGATCATGAGGATGGCGAAGAGCATGCAGATCATGATGACGACCATGACCATGATCATGATCATGCGGAGGAAAAGCATGGGGATGATCATGCTGAGCACAAGGACGAGGATCACGCCCACGATGACGATCACGATGAGCATGAAGAACATGCCGGTCATGATGAGCATAAGGACGAAGATCACGCGGATCATGACGATCATGGTGATGATGACCACGCTGGTCACGATCACGGGTTTTTCGACCCACACGCATGGCAAAGCATCGACAATGCAATGATCTACGTAAACAACATCGCAGCCGGCTTGGCGCAAGCGGACCCAGACAATGCATCCGCCTACTTCACCAACCGCGCGGCATATGTGGAAGAGCTTGAAGCGCTTGAATTGGAAATCTCAACGTTAATGGCTGGATTGCCCGATGAGAAACGCACTGTTGTGACCTCGCATGATGCGTTTGGGTACTTTGCCGATGCATACGGTTTGGAATTTCTGGCGCCGCAAGGCTTGAGCACCGAAAGCGAAGCCTCTGCAGCTGACGTGGCCGAACTGATCACGCAGATCCGCGAAGATGGGATTTCGGCCGTATTTGTTGAGAGCATTACCGACGGTCGCCTGATGGAACAGATTGCGAGCGAAACAAGTGCCGTGGTCGGTGGGACGCTTTACTCCGATGCGCTCTCTCCCGAAGACGGACCTGCGGGGACTTATCTCGATATGATGCGGCACAATTCTGCAACGATCTCTCAGGCGCTCGGCTCCTAAGCGCCAGGCCTCAGAATCTCCTGGTGCTGGCAGATCTGGCAGCACCAGTTTGTATCATTCCATAAATGATCTGCGATCCTTCGAGCCATGCGGGCAGGATTGATCAGCGTTATGTTGTAACATATGTCAAAACCGTCACCGCGACATCGACCAGATTTGCAACGGAACGCTCTAAGACATGAGGCCAGCACAGTTTTCGAACACTTCCCCGCATGGGCTCCTTGGTCGTCCTGCGTTCCTACACGCTATGGCGGATGACTAAAGCCATGCCTCATCGACCCGCCATCAAAAAATCCACGGCGCGCGCGAACCGTGGGACAACGTCTCTCAAGCGCAAAGCGCGCAGAGAGGACCCTATGCGCGAGTATGACGGTCTTCCCCAAGAATTACGCGCCTGGGTCGCCGCTGCAGACCTGCCCTGGCGGCCAAAATCCGTTCGGCGATCCTTTGAACGCGCACTGGCAGAGACCGGCGACGTGCGCCAAGCCTTAGAAGAGCTTGATCGCCTGCAAGAGCGATTGATCGCCAAAGACGCCAAAAAAATCTGGGGAGAGGTTCACCCAAGCGTATCGGATGCTTAAACTGAGTAGGCTATGGACGATCGTACTTTCACCTGCTTGCCTCGAACGCCCGGCCTGCGCGCAGCCACATTCAGCGCGTTTCTGATTTCCATAGCCCCTTTGGTTAACGCGCACCCTCATGTTTTCGTGGATGGGGGCATCGACTTTGTTTTTGCGGAAGATGGCGCCCTTCAAGCCGTAGAGCTTACATGGCTTTATGATGAATTTGAGACGCTCTACATGATCTCCCGGTATGGACTGAACCTCAACTCGAAGGGAGCGTTAGGTGACGAAGGGCGATTGAAACTGATCGAAGAATTACGCGTTTTCCCAGAGGATTTTGACGGATCGGCGCATCTTTCGCTTGATGACGAGGCGGTTGAACTGGACTGGCCCAAGGATTTGGACGGACATCTTTTGGACGGCCGGCTGCAAGTGACCTTTGTGCGGGATCTGACAACGCCGCTTTATGTCGGGGGCAAGGAGATCAAAGCAGCCTTTTACGAATCCACGTATTTCTTTGCTTTCAAAATCACCAACGCGCCGAAAATTCTGGGCCATCCTGGTGCGTGCCAAACCGAGGTGATCCCGTTCTCGCCTGATCCTAATGATGCGTCGTTGTTTGCAAAGCTCGCGTCATTGAGCAGAGAAGAGAAACCCGAAGATGAAAATGTCGGCGCACAGTTCGCGGATAGAATTTCTTTGCGCTGTGCCCCTTGAGTGAGTTTGCTCAAGCTTGGCGGAACAGATTGTTCTCATCATCATTGAATACTCGGCCGTGTCGATAAGGCATTTGTCTTTTCCGTTGGCCTTGCGCTAAACCCCGTGGCGCATAACAAAAACAAAGATCAGGGACAGACATGTCAGACCGTCAATATGAACCAATGACCAAAGCCGAGGTGATCGCAGCCCAGCGCGCGTGGGCCAAATGCGTCACAGAACAAGATGTCGATCAGCTTCTTGAACTTTACGATTTCGGCAGCCCGGACGAACCTTTGCTTTTCAAACCGACACTTGCCGACGTGATCCGGCTCGATCGACAAGGTGCGAAATCCTATTTCGTGGGTGGGGATCCTGAGTTTCCGAACGACCATGGTTTCCTGAAAAACGGCTGGACAAAGGTCGATTTCCAAAGCGCCGTCGGCCCGATCATCAAGGCGGGTGGCCTTGGTTACAAAGACATGGGTCACTACACGTTTGTGGATGGTGATGGAAACGCCACGCGCGCGGATTACACATTTGCCTATCACAAACTGGACGGCCGCGTGCTGATTTCGCTGCACCATTCTTCGCTGACCTGGTTCCCACCCGTCGAAGGATAGGTCTGGCCTGATCTGCGCTTAGGTCACAACTGGTCCGTCATCAGACCATGGTAGGCAAAAAGCGCGGCCAGCCCGCCGGTGTGCACGTAGCACACCCGGGCGCCTTGCGAGATCGTTCCATCCTCCACCAAAGCCGGGATCGCAGCGAAGGATTTGGCCGTGTAGACCGGATCGAGTAATACACCTTCCTGCTCTGCCACCATTTGCATGGACGCCTGAGAAACCTGTCCAATCTGGCCATATCCAGGGGCCAGGGCACCATCCCAGATCACGATGTCTTTTGCCTGCACCTTTTCTGCACCGTCATAGAGCTCTACTAGCCGTGTCATGATCCGGCCAATCCGCGCCTCTTGCAAACCCTTGTCACGTCGGACGCACGACCCAATCACCGTCGCCTGCGACCCTGCTCCGCGCAGGCCAGCCAGAAGCCCTGAATGCGTGGCGCCACTGCCGGACGCCACGACGAAGACGTCAAAATCGCCCTTCTCTTTCAGAATTTCATGGGCAGCATCGACATACCCCAAGGCCCCAAGCGGCGGATGTTCTTCCGACAAGGGAATGACGTAAGGCACACGCCCTTCGGCCTTCAAAGCCTCCGCTCGTTCATAGAGCGCTTTGTCTGCACCTGCCTCATCCTCGCCCTCAGGATAGTGCAGGATCTCAGCGCCCAAGATCTGATTTAGAAACACATTGCCAGACGTCTGGTAAGTCTGGTTGTCAACACGCACCCGCTTTTCCAATTGCACAACCGCCTGCATGCCCAAGGATTTGGCCACAGCTGCAGCCAGACGGACAAAATTGGACTGAACAGCCCCAGTGATCAGGATGGTGTCGGCCCCCACGCTCTGCGCAGCGCCGAAATAGTATTCCAACTGTCGTGACTTGTTGCCGCCAAAGGATGGCTCCGCCAGATCGTCACGTTTGAACCACAGATCAATACCAAGGCTCTCTGACAACGCGAGCATCGGTGTCAGAGGGGTCGTCTGGTGCAAAACACTGTGTCGGGGAAAACCGTCCATGAGGGATGGTTCTACAGCGCCGAATGCTGTTCCGCCAGACGCCCAAGCTCTTGTCGGAACAGAAAAGTGAACACGCGATGTTTGGAGAAACGTCAAACCTATGGAATCATAATTTCGAAACATCAAAGGAGCCGGAGACCATGAAACACACCATTTTGGCCACAGCTTTGCTTGGCCTGGCTGGCGCAGCCCAAGCCGCCGAGGGCGAACGTGTTCAGATCACGGGCGAGATTATTGACACGTGGTGCTACTACTCTGGCGTGATGGGGCCACCAGAATCTACAACAGGTACCGCGCACCATACCTGCGCACTTTGGTGCTCTGCAGGCGGCATTCCTGTCGGCCTTTTGGGCGACGATGGCGAAGTTTACATGGTCCTCAAGATCGAAGGCGACGACGGGTCGGCCAGTGGTGACACTCAGTTGCGGCTCGCCAGCCATGAGATCACTGCAGACGGAATGCTCTATCGTCGCGACGGGTTGAACTATTTGGTTGTTGAAGACGTTGTCGCCGACAACGGCATCGTCAATCAGACGCATGATGATTGGGGCGTGATCCCGGGCTTCGCGATTCCGGATCCAGAAGGCTAAGGGGACATGCTATGAGAAAATTGATTGCTTTGCTCGTACTCATTGCCACGCCCGTGGCAGCTCAAGACTTTTCGGCAAACTCCGAGGCGCGCCCTTGGAACCTGGTCGCAGAGGTTCCGGCACGCTTTGAGGCCACAGTCGTTGACCTCTTATGCGAATTGGCCGGTGACTGCCCCGCCAATTGCGGTGATGGGCGGCGTCAACTGGGCCTGTTGCGCAGTGCTGACGGTGTGTTGGTCTATCCCAACAAAAACTCGCAACCCGCCTTCACGGGCGCTGCTGTGGAGTTGCAACCGTTTTGCGGTAAAGATGTTGAAGTCGATGGGTTGATGATCACCGATCCAGAACTGAACGTTGATAATGTCTATCTGGTCCAAACCATCCGCAAGGTGGGTGATACAGAATGGACCAAAGCCAATCAGTGGACAAAAGTTTGGGCGGATAGCAACCCTGATGCGGAAGGCAAAGGACCTTGGTTTCGTCGCGACCCGCGCGTCAACGGTTTCATTGAAAAAGATGGGTATCTCGGCCTGGGCCAAGAGGTGGATGACGCCTTCATTGCGGATTGGTTCTGATGCGTTTGCGCGCGTTGCTTGCCGGCCTGGCCCTAAGCTTGGCCGCCTCAACAGCGGCTTTTGCGCATGGAGATGAAGACCACGACGCGCCGCAACAACCCGCCAAACCTTTGGATCTGTCCGGCGCGGTGACACCGCTTCCATGGGATGTGGGCGGGCCCTTCACCCTGACCGATCACACCGGCGCCACGCGTAGCGAGGTTGATCCAGAAGGTCGTCATCAATTGCTGTTTTTCGGATATGCCGCCTGCCCAGGGATTTGCTCTGCGGCCCTGCCATTGATGGCCGAGACCACTGCCACTTTGGCGCAAAACGGCACAGAGGTGACGCCGATCCTGCTGACGATCGACCCCAAACTAGACACGTTGGAGACGATGGGCCCGGCGCTGGCCGAGCTATCCCCAAGCTTTGTCGGTCTTACAGGAGAACCGGAAGCTTTGGAAAAAGCATACTCTGCCTATCAAATCTCTTTCGAACAGTTGTTCGTAGATCCTGAGTACGGGCCGATTTATTCTCATGGGGCCCACATCTTTCTGCTGGATCCCAAAGGTAAGGTCCTGACGCTGCTGCCCCCGGTGCTTCCGGCGGATCAGGTCGTGGCAATCGTGAAGCGGTATACGGATGCAAATCTGAAATAGATCGGGCTCATGCAAAGAGCGCTGCTTCCCACCTTTTGAGGATTGGCCGCGCAGATGTCACGTCCGGTGTTTTTTCAATTCCCAACTCGGGGAAGAGTTTCAAGAGCTCTTGACGCGGACCCTCTTCTAAACTGCTTACGGCCAGAGGTCCTGGTAGAAAGCTTTCCGCCCAAAGCCCATCAGCGCAAACCACTTCATGACGGTCGAACATGAAATGAATGTAAGTCACGTTGTCAACGTCCTTGGCCCGCCTGACCGAGTGGTCATTCACCAAATGCCTTACCGCTGCCAGCCCTTCGCTGACCCCGAACAAGAGCTCTGTACGCCATCCCCGCAAAAGCACACGGTGCTGGGGGGACAAAAGCATATCGCGGTTGGGCTGGTCTGGGCCAAAGGCGTGCGCCAGCACGCGAATGGGCCGCATCGACGGGTCACGCCATAGTTGCCCCGCGTCCAAACTCACGTTGTTGATCCACACAATTGGCCGAAATCCATTGTCCAGTGTCAGAATTAGGTCGCCGGTCGACAGATCTTCTACGGCCCTTTGTCCCTCAGGCGTTGTGATCAAAGTGCCTGGCGTGAAACACGGGATAACCAGATCTTCTGCCGGAATTGATGGCTGACCGGAACTTCCAGGCCCCTCGAGGGACAATGTCACCAGAAGCGGCTCACCCACCGGGGGCCAATCCTGAGGTGGGCCGACGAAGGCAAGACCTTCTACCGTGGCATAGGCAGGGCTGGAATTGCGGACGTTAAAGGCGATGGCCTGATAGACGTTGCCCTCTCCATCTTCGAGCTCAATGAAATACTCCGCCTCAACTCGGGTCCCGTCAGCATAGGTGACCCCATCAATCGTCTGCGCACCATCAAGACGCTGATTGCCGTCATTGTCATCGAAATCATCGTCTGAGCCACCATCGGTGATCTCAATCTCTAACCAATCATTGGTCTCGAGCGTGATCGTCTCGCCATCAAGATGCGAGCCGTCACCTTGGGTGATGCCATCCAAAGTCACACCGCCGGAGACGGTGATGTTACTTTCCTCAAGGATCCAGACGGAATAGTCTGCCATGCCCCAACCAAATTGCCGCGATTTATGCGGCTTACCTGCTCTCTCGCGGTCCTTTTTGAACGCCGCGTTTATCCGTTTGGTTACCTTATTTTCAATTGGTTGACCATTGGTTTCAAGGACATCCGCCGTCACACGCCCTTTTGGCTTGCGAAGGGGCCACACCCTCCCTAAGAAGCCCCATGATTTTGACCGCTGCGGGCGCCCCCGCAGCCACAATGCAATGGATGAGGACGACATGCAGGTCACTGAGACGCTGAATGAAGGATTGAAACGCGGCTACAAGATTGTGGTCACAGCTGCTGAGCTTGATGAGAAAGTCATGGACAAGCTCAAAGAGGCTCAGCCCAACGTGGAACTCAAAGGTTTTCGCAAAGGCAAGGTTCCACTGCCGCTCTTGAAAAAGCAATTCGGCTCTCAGGTGCTTGGCGAGGCCATGCAAGAGTCCGTGGATGGTGCGATGTCATCGCATTTTGAATCCACCGGTGATCGCCCGGCCGGCGAACCCAAGATGGAAATGACCAACAAGGACTGGAAAGAAGGCGACGACGTGGAAGTCGACATGAGCTATGAGGCTCTGCCTGAGATCCCAGAGGTCACCTTCGATGACGTCAAGCTAGAGCGTCTTGTTGCCAAGGCTGATGACGCAGCCGTTGATGAGGCCCTATCCAACCTGGCGGAAGGCGCGCAGAACTTTGTCGACCGCAAAAAAGGCACCAAGGCCAAGGACGGCGATCAAATCGTTATGGATTTCGTGGGACGCGTCGATGGTGAAGCATTTGAAGGCGGCAGCGCCGAAGACTATCCGCTGGTGCTTGGTTCCAATAGCTTTATCCCAGGCTTCGAAGAACAACTCGTGGGCGTGAAAGCCGAAGAAGAAAAAATCGTCGAAGTCAGCTTCCCAGAAGAGTACCAGGCCGAGCACTTGGCCGGTAAGGCCGCTGAATTCACGTGCACCATCAAAGCGGTAAAAAAACCGGCACCCGCCGAGATCGATGATGAGCTGGCCCAAAAATTCGGGGCCGAAGATCTGGGTGCGTTGAAGGATCAGATCAAAGAGCGGCTTGAACAGGAATATGCCGGTGCGGCCCGTGCTGTTCTCAAGCGTAAACTCCTGGACGTGTTGGATGACAAAGTGAGCTTTGAGCTGCCGCCGTCGATGGTTGAGGTCGAGGCCAAATCCATTGCCCATCAACTGTGGCATGACGAAAACCCCGACGTGCAAGGCCACGATCATCCGGAAATCGAAACCACAGACGAACATAATAGGCTCGCTGAGCGCCGCGTGCGTCTTGGGCTTTTGCTTGCCGAAGTGGGCCAGCGCGCGAAGGTCGAGATTACCGACGCGGAGATGTCACAGGCGGTCATGGAGCAGGCCCGCGCCTATCCCGGCCAAGAACGCGAGTTCTTCGAGTTCGTTCAGAAAAACCCGCAAATGCAGCAACAACTGCGCGCACCAGTGTTCGAAGAAAAGGTGATCGACCACATTCTTGAAGAAGCCGCCGTGACGGACAAAGACGTCAAGAAAGCCGATTTGGAGAAAGCGGTTGAGGCGTTGGAAGAAGAGTAAAACTTTCCACTCTCAAGCACTTGGAAGGCCGCCATTATTGGGTGGCCTTTTTTGCTTTTACAGTCAGGTTTCGTCTTCGAAAAGTCAACCGAAGTGCGTTGTCTCGCTTGAGCCGCACCATCCCTAGCTCTTTTTCACCCAGGCGAGAGAGCATTTTCCTGCTGTCCGCTTATCCCGAGTGTATCGGCTTGCTCTTGTTCACGATCTCCGCAAGATCCAAACCTTAGGTGCCGCCCGCGGCATTGGAAAAGCTCTCTTTGATCGTCTGTTGTGAGAGGTGTCCTGTGCGCGCTCCGGCGGTTTTGCGCGAAGATAGATCGGTACAGAACGATCGTTGTTGGTCGATCGCCCGATGCAATGTACCTTTCCCACTAACCCTTCATTGTTACGATGGATGCTGTGCGATGACCCCGACCCCTTACATCATATTCCAAGGCCAGTGCCGTGAGGCTATGACCGCCTATGCCGCCATTTTCGGCGGAGAGATCACCATGATGATGACCGGAGAAGACATGCCCGGAATGGACGTGGACGAGGACAAAAAGGACTGGATCATGCATTCGGAGCTCGCATTTGACGGCGGCGTGCTTATGGCGTCCGACGACATGATGGGCAGTAATCCGGCCATGGCAGGCTGTTCTGTGATGATGGAAATGGCCAGCGTTGACACCGCCAAAGAGGCGTATGATCAGCTGTCAAAGGATGGTCAGGTCATTATGCCTTTCGCACCAACACCTTGGAGTGAGGGCTTTGCCATGCTCACGGATCGTTTCGGCACATCCTGGATGATCAGCGGGCCCGCATCTATGGAGTGATCCGAAGCGCCTCGCTGGCCTTTCTCGCGCAGGAAATCACTTCCCTTTTGGTCCGGCCCCGGTCTGAAGGGCCATCTGCGCCAATCTACTGCAAGGCCATTGATTTCCGCCAATATTTGCGCCAGACCCAACGCGTTAATGATCAGGCCGAAACAGCCAACGCAGGACAGAACATTCATGAGCCGTATCGACGCCAAATTCGCAGATCTCAAAGCCTCGGGCAAAAAGGCGTTTGTGGCCTACATTATGGCCGGGGACCCCAATTTTGAAACCTCGCTTGAGCTGATCAAAGGTCTGCCAGAGGCGGGCGTCGACATCATCGAGCTGGGCCTGCCATTCACCGACCCCATGGCTGATGGGCCGACGATCCAACTTGCCGGTCAACGCGCGCTGGAGGCTGGCATGACGCTGGAACGCACGCTTGAGATGGCAGCCGAGTTCCGCAAGAACGACGACACGACACCCATCGTTTTGATGGGGTACTACAACCCCATCTTCAATCGAGGCGTTGAGGTCTTTCTGGCGGATGCGAAGGCTGCGGGTGTCGACGGTCTGATTGTGGTCGACCTTCCCCCGGAAGAAGATGAGGAGCTGTGCATTCCAGCGCAGGAGGCGGGCTTGAACTTCATTCGTTTGGCCACGCCCACCACCGATGACAAGCGCCTGCCAAAGGTGCTGACCAATACCTCAGGCTTTGTCTACTACGTCTCCATTACAGGCATCACGGGGGCTGCGGCCGCCCAGGCGGGAGACGTGGGACCCGAAGTTGCACGAATCAAGGCCGCCAGCAACCTGCCTGTCGTCGTGGGTTTCGGCATTCGTACACCAGAGGCCAGCCGGGATATCGCATCTGTTGCCGATGGGGCCGTTGTCGGCTCTGCCATCGTGGCCAAAATGGGCGACGGAGAGCCACCCGCTGAGGTGCTGAA
>ERZ1740068.193-NODE-193-length-38030-cov-9.163476_pt1 | contig 38030 bp, 24 predicted proteins | sample MGYA00581735_ERZ1740068 | MGnify/ENA primary metagenome ERZ1740068 (study PRJEB43018, sample SAMN04849740) | marine metagenome | isolation source: floating plastic debris | place: Pacific Ocean | collected 2008-08-30 | study: EMG produced TPA metagenomics assembly...
AATCTTTGTCTCCCATCCATCGTCCACCGGGCCTGACTCCATCGACCATGCATCTCCGAAGCTCTCGTCCAGTCTTGAGCGTACGTATTTCAAACCTGTCCCTTCTTCCGGGTTTACGGTCCTGTTTGCACCTGTCACCTTCAAAATGTAACACTGACTTTCAACTTCCTGCCGATATTCCAGGTCGAAAAACAGCTTTCCTTCTTTATCGGGCGCATTATGGGTAATCCCGTTTTCTACTAATGTCAGCAGCACAGCGGGAGGTACCATCGCCTCAGGGTCAATCCCATGATCTCGCCAGACAAAATCTGTTTCTTTGCGAAAAGACATGGTCTCCAGGTGTCGTTTACACAAGGTAATCTCTTTGGCCACCGGAACCAAGGTGAGGTCTGCGATGTCATTGAGGGCTTCAAATTCACCTGCCAGTGCTTCGATGAATTCAATGCTTTTTTTCGGTGAAATTTCTACCCACTCCATAATGGCCGTCAACGTATTCATGATGAAATGCGGCTGGATATTCTTGCGCAACAGCTCATTCTGAAGCCGTGCAGACCGTAACAAGGAAGCTTCATAGGCCACCTGAATCTCCCGGTTGCGCTGCACCATCAGGTATAGCATTGCCAATACCAGCACCGTGAAACTCAGGAACAAGTTGATGTCATAATCGAAAAGCAGCTGATTGAAACCATAATTGGGAAAATAGTTGAGCCCGGCAATGATGGTAAAGGCGACTATCATCACAATACTCCCCTTTCGCTTCTTCACCAATGCAACCAACGTAATGACGATCGATAATATCAGCATCAGCAGACTGATTCTCTGTCCGTCTGTATCTCCCGCATAGCCTACAAAAACAGCATAGAGTATCAGAAACGTTGCATAAATACTCAGGAAGAAACGCCTGAAGGGAATTCTGAAGTGAATGCTTAAAAACAACGGTACCAGGAAAGCAATCGACAGATTTACCAGTCCGATGGCAGTAAGGCGGTAGGCATGTGCATAATAGGGATAGTGATAAAAGAATTTAAAGTATTCCAATACAATCAACGTAAAGAAACTCAGGCAACACAACCCAAAAACCAGTCGCCCGATCTGACGCCCTCCAGTTGCAAAGAGCAGCAAATAATACACCGCAGACAGCAGGTAACCGCCACCCAGCATGTACATGATAGCCGTCAATCGCATGTTGGCCTCATTGGAGCTATTGTAGTCTTCCACATAAAAAGTATTCCAGGAGTAGGCCATTTGCTCATCCTGCCAGCGTGACACTCTGAGTGCCAGTACATGTTTCCCTCTGGTACAAAGAGAATCGGGCAGCGGCAAAGTACTGATAAAGCTACCGGGTACTTCCTCCTCCAGACGCTCCCCCACCATGCCGTTACCACCTATGAATATGCCATCCCAATAAGCTTCGTAAGAACCCAGTGAGATTTGCTGCAGCCCTTTGACGTCAATGCTGTCGATGTAGTCGGTGAACACCAGTTCAAATCGCACCCAGAAGACGCCTTGATGGGTGGTGCTGCCCAACTTGTTCCAACCTGAATCATCGTATCCAGGCTGTGCCCACGCCACATCGTCGCCTACCTGCAGGACACGCTTGTAGGGATATATCTGAAACCTTCGTTCGCAGGAGGTGCAGAGCATCCCTGCCATCAGGACGATCATTAGTTGCCATATGACGCGTTTGCGAATCATTTTTCAAAGATAAGGCAACAGAACGTCCTATTGGTGCAGATGGAAAGTCCATAGTGCCAGTGGGAAAGAAAAGACACCACCCCACCGAATAAGGCCGTAGCATTGTACATGTTTGAAACTCAAAATACGACATCCATGAAAAAGATATTATTAACTTTTGGACTACTCATTTACACTTTTTCTTTAGTTGCTCAACAATCCTTCACGCAACATGCAGCACTCGGCGAACGTGCCAGTGCACTCCTGCAGGAATGTGTCACTTTTCAGGAAACTGCAGGCATCTCGGCCGCCATCAGTTTAGAAGGGAAAGTGGTCTGGCAAGATGGAGCCGGCTACCGCGATGTGGAAGGCCGCATCAAAGCTGAAGCAACTATGCTCCACAGAATCGCATCCATCAGTAAGCCAATGACCGCCGTGGCCATCATGCAACTCTATGAGCAAGGAAAGCTCTCACTGGATGATCCTATTCAGCAATATGTCCCTTATTTCCCGAAGAAAAAGGACGGTATGATTACCATCAGGCACCTGCTCAATCACTCCTCAGGCATCAAAGCTTATCAGTCCAGGAAAGAGGCTTTCAGCACTAAGAATTACCCAACGCTAAAAGAGGCCATTGCCGTTTTTCAAAACAGGAACCTGGCTCATGCACCTGGCAAAGGATATTCCTACACAACCTATGGCTACGTCGTCCTCGGTGCCGTCATTGAAAGTGTTTCTGGTCTGTCCTATCGTGACTACATGAAAAAACACATCTGGAACCCCGCAGGAATGGAGCATACTGATGTGGAAATTTATGGCAATACTTACCAACAAAAGTCTAAGCTGTACATCAAAGAAGCCAATGGCTCCATCGTACCTGATCAACTCACAGATCTCAGTGTTAAAGTTCCAGGGGGTGGTATCCAATCTACAGCAACAGACCTTCTCAAATTTGGACATGCTATCCTGAACAATCAGTTGATCCGGCAAGAAACCCTGCAAATGATGATCATCGATTCTGGTCACAAAAAGAATGGGAACCCTTATGGCTTTGGCTGGTTCCTGTATGCGGATGCGTCCAAACCAACCGGCAGGATATTTGGCCATAGTGGGTCTCAATCCGGGACTTCTACCCAATTCATGATCTATCCGGATCAACAGATGGTTATTGCCACACTGAGCAACACCGCCGGAACCTGGAGCAAAATCCTGGGCCTCAATAATAAACTGGGTTCACTGGTCACAGATCCTGCTCAGCTCAAGATGCCACTGAGAACAGCCATCATGATCGATCCGTCTCAGCTGGATCAATATACAGGTAGTTACCAGAGTGATGCCGGAGAGACTGTTCGTATTGTAAGGAAAGGAAAATACCTATACCTGGACCCGGAAGACCACAACCAGCAGAAGATGTTTGCCTCATCGGCAGCGTCTTTCTTTTTTCGCTCCAACAGCCTTCCGGATGCGTCCGTAGACTTCACATTTTCCAGTTCAGACAAGATCACAGAGATGTCTTTACAGACAGCAGAGGCCACCAAAAGATACATCAAAAGCGACGTAAAGTCTCTAGCATGGGGGCTCTATAATGCATTTGATGAACAGGGAGAAAAAAGTGCCATCAAATGGTACAAACAACACCTGGAAAAGAAAAGATGGCAAATCAGCAGTGACGAAATGAAAACAGCAGCTTATAATCTGCTCAACACTGGCAGAATCATAGAAGGTTTGAAGATGCTGGAACTGAATGTAAAAAGCTTCCCTTCCAACAGTGACGCACTGGACGAAGAGGTCATGAATAATGTTGGTTATCAACTACTCAATGCAGGTGCCCATGACCTGGCGATCGGCTTTTTTGAATTAAACGCTACAGTTTTTCCCAGCTCAGCCAATGCCTTTGACAGCCTGGCCGAAGCTTATATGAAGGCCAACAAGACAAAGCTGGCAATTAAAAATTACGAAAAATCACTGGAGCTCAACCCGGAAAACCCCAAAGGGCAGGCGGCGCTGCGACAATTGAAAGGAGGGGATTAAACTCGCGCCAGCGTCCGCTGGCGTGTACCAAGTTCAAGAGCGTCCCGCTCGATTTCATACTATGACATGATGATAAAAAAGATCGACAACCGATTTTATTGATAATGGGCTTCTTGTGTTTTACAGAATGTTTTGCCATGAGTGATGCACAATTACTGGGAGAGAATAACTCATCATCTACAACTTGTGCATTATCTTTATTTTCTCAAAGACATTAAAGATAATGCACATTCTAAAAATTCATCTCATCTTCCTGCCCCTATGGTTACTGACCCAATACGCTCATGGACAAGTCATTGACTCTGTAGCGTACCAGCAGGATACACTCGAAATAGTCATTGAGAGCTTTGACCTTAGCGAAGACATGAGTGTGGCCTCTTCGGGGAACGACGAATTGATATTTGTCGCTTATCAGGAGCAACCTACGCCTCTGGCCGAACCCGTATTTACCTATCAAACCACATTGGACCAACAAAAAACCAGTGACACACTCCGGTTCAACGTCCCCAACCAGCAGCCCATGATCCTCTTTTTAGTGGAACGAGACTCAGACAAAGACCTTGCCTCCATAGAGCCGATTCTTCGAATCTATGCTGAACAAATCACCGAAGCCTACCATCAAATGGACTATAAAACCATTTCCAAATACCTGGGAGATGAGGATATTCTTGGAATTAAAACCTATGCCTGGAGCCAATCAGCAACGGTCATTGAACTTAAAAGAAGGCACAAACTAGACAAGTACCATTATAAGCTGACCATCAATTCCAAAAAATAATTTAACAAACTGTAAGATTTCAGAAATGTGCGGTACTAATTGGGTATAAACTCTTAAATAAAAAGGTCATGAACAACGTACAAAAGATTTTACTCATCATTGGTATTTTAGGTATCTGCGCTTCTGTCTATCTCTTCTTCGCCGGAGCACCAACTTCTGATTACATCACAGGACTCACCAGCAGCGGGGGCTTATTAATTGTTGCCCTGGATTCAAAAGATCATAAGAAATGTAAGACCTCTGCTTAATCGCCTCATCGAGATCCACGGTTGTTTCGTTGTTACAACTGCAACACTTAAAATAGCCTGGAATGAATCAGGTGTTCACATCCATACGTATCAACAAGAAGGCACTCAGGGGTGCCTTTTGTCATTCTCAGCCAAATATCCTTCATTTTCAAACGACCACATTACAGGCCTTTAAAATATTGATTATCAATCCATTAATTAAATAAACTACAATTAAGGTAAAAATAAATTCCTAATTTCTTGACTCAAATAATCATTAAAACTACATTTGAGGTAAATATATTATTATCATGGGGAAGAATCAATTAGGTGAATTTGAAGAAGTGGTCATGCTTACGGTGGCCATCCTTTACGGCGAAGCATACGGTTTTGCCATCATCGAAGAAATGGAGAAGCGACTCAACAGAAAGGTGAGCATTGGCGCGCTACAAACTGTATTGAGACGCCTGGAGCAAAAAGGACTGCTTGAATCCCAACTTGGCGAAGCTACCAAAGTACGAGGCGGCAAAAGAAAACGGTTTTTTATGGTGACCAATATGGGACGTAAAGTCCTGGAAGAAGCCAAAGAGCAGCGTATGCAACTGTGGAATGCCATTCCAAAAATTGCTTTCAACGACCAATGAAGGAGACTCTCCCAAATCCGCCCAGAATGCTGATCCGGTTTTTTCGCTGGTTCTGCGATCCCTATTGCGCAGAAGACATAGAAGGTGATCTGCTGGAACGGTTTGACAAAAGAAACAACAACAATGGGAAATGGTCTGCCAAAGCGCACTTTGCACTGGAAATCCTCCTGCTGATGCGTCCTGGCATCATTCGCCCACTTTTCAATAATCAAAAACTCAACTCACTCGACATGTTTAAGCACAACTTCATCCTTACCATTCGGAATTTCCGACGGTATAAGAACAATTTCATCATTAATTTATTAGGCCTCACTACAGCCATTAGTAGCGTACTCTTCATCTGGCTTTGGGTCAATGGAGAACTGCAAACGGACCAATACCACGAAAACAGGGCCAATCTCTATCAGCTACGGACCAACCATCCTAACAATGATGGCATCAGAACGGAGCCTGGGGTACCCGGTCTACTGCTTGAAGAAATTCAGGCCCATGTGCCCGAAGTAGCGCTGGCAGTAGCCTGCACCGATGCCCATGAGTTTACATTGTCCCAAGACAAAATAGCAGTGAAGGCACCTGGTAAGTTTGCCAGCGAAGAATTTTTCAACATTTTTACCCACAAAGCGGTCCATGGAGATCTTAGGAGTGCGCTATCAGACAAGTCAGACATTGTTATCACCGCTGCGCTAGCCAAAAGGTTATTCAACACTACTGATGTCATCGGCAAAGCAATGGAATGGCATTTCTTCCAAAGCAGCAAACAACTGGTGGTGAGTGCGGTAATAGAAGACCTTCCTCCTACTACTTCCGAGAAATTTGAATTCCTCATGTCATGGGATTATTACCACAATGACCTGATCGATTTCAAAGGCTGGGGAAATTACTACGGCCGAATCATGGTAGTGACTAACCCGGAAGCCAACACAACGCTGGTCAGTGAGAAAATTGACCAAATTGTAGAAGAAAAGCAGGGGCGCGATGCGGTAGATGTATTCCTGGCCAACTATGGAGACCAGTATCTTTATAACAAATACCACAATGGTGTGCAGTCAGGAGGGCGGATAGAACAGGTCAATTTGTTCATTCTGGTAGCGATTTTCATCTTGTTAATCGCCTGTATCAATTTCATCAACCTATCCACGGCACAAGCGGCCTATAAAACCAAAGAAGTGGGCATCAAAAAAACCCTTGGTGCTTCCAGGGCCTCACTGATGAGCCAGTATTTCATTGAGTCCACATTGCTCGGATTACTTTCATTGATTGTTGCCGTACTACTCGTCTGGACCCTACTACCTCAATTCAATGCCATTTCCAGCAAAGAAGTAGTGTTTCAGCCCGACTATCGGCTTTTGCTCACGGGACTGGCATTGGTGTTGACAGTGGGCATCGCCGCAGGAAGCTACCCCGCCTTCTATCTTTCTGGTCTCAGGATTTTATCCGTATTGAAACCAGGTGTTACACTGTTCAAAGGAAATGGCATTGCACGCAAGGTATTGGTGGTGGCTCAGTTTGCCATTGCGGTCATCCTCATCTCCGGCACCTTGATGGTCAAACGGCAGATGGACTATGTCCAAAACAGCAACCTGGGTTACGACCGTGAAAATGTCATCTACTTTGAAAGAGAAGGTAAGCTCCTGCAGGAAACAGCGGCTTTCATCGCAGAAATGAGCAATATCCCTGGCGTCAAAGCTGCTGCCACATCCGGCTTCATGATAGGAGGAGCCAACTCTACAGGCGGTATCGGCTGGGAAGGAAAAGCAGAAGAAGACCGGATAGAGTTTCTGGAAACCAGGTGTGCCCAGGGCTCACTGGAGGTTCTGGGAGTAGAATTGCTGGAAGGCAGGCTGTTCTCTAAAGACTTTGGCAATGAAAGTGAGCACATCATTTTCAATGAGACGGCCATCCGCGAAATGGGCCTGACAGACCCCATTGGCAAAACAGTCAGGCATTACTCCGGCAATAAAAAGATCATCGGTGTTGTCAAGGATTTCAATATGAAGTCGTTGCATACGCAGATAAGTCCTGCATTCTTCCTGTTTAAGCCTGAGCAGACGCTATTTGTCATGGCCAAGATTGGAAAGGGAACAGAACTGGCCACTATCAAACAGATAGAAGAAATGTATAAATCCTTCAATCCCGACTATCCATTTCAGCCCAATTTCCTGGACCAGGATTATGCCGCGCTCTATCAGTCAGAATCCCAAGTGGCAACGTTGTCTTCTTACTTTGCCGCACTGGCCATCCTCATCTCCTGCCTTGGGCTGTTTGGTCTGGTCACTTTCACCACACAAAAAAGACAAAAGGAGATTGGCATCAGAAAAGTATTGGGGTCAGGTGTCTGGAAAATCATTGTGCTCATTACGATGGACTTCACAAAGATGGTCGTTCTGGCCATTGTCATTGCACTTCCTCTCAGTTACCTAGCCGGCCAACGGTGGCTGGACAACTTCGCCTATAGGATTCAGCCCGAATGGTGGTGGTTTGCACTGGTAGGCCTGGCTGCACTGGCCATGTCATGGCTCACTGTGAGCGCACAAACACTCAAAGCAGCAAGCATCAATCCGGCAGAATCTCTGAAGGATGAATGAGGAAAACACTGCACTGATCATCAAATTTTTCAGGTGGTTTTGCCATCCTGAGTTCGCAGAAGACATAGAAGGCGACCTCCTGGAAAGGTTTGACAAAAGAACTCATAATCACTCACAATTTTACGCAAAATGGCATTTGATCAAGGATGTGTTGTTACTCTTCCGTCCGGGAATCATACGCCCATTTGAAGGAACTCAAAAACTCAATTATTACGGTATGATCAAACATGACTTATTGATCGGTTGGCGATCATTGAAAAGAGACAAAGGCTACTCAGCCCTCAACATTGCCAGTTTGGCAATTGGTATGACAGTGTCCATTTTGGTGGGTCTGTGGATATTTGACGAACTATCCTTTAATCGCTATCATCAATCTTACGACCAGATTGCGCAGGTGCATCGAAGCCAGTTGCGCAGGGGAGCCATCCAAACCAGCAATCAGTTACCCACAGGTCTTGGGACGCTGCTTGGCGCAGAATATCGGAATCATTTCAAACATGTAGCCATGATCCGGACTCGAATGGCAAGCAAGGTCCTTTCCTACAAGGGGGAGTTATTTACTGAAAATGGCTATTTCATGCAACCGGAAGCTGCACATTTGTTGACACTGGAGATGGTCAAAGGAGACATCGATGGCCTGTCGGAGCGCCAATCGATTTTCCTTTCTGAATCGCTGGCCACCAAAATCTTTGGCGATGAGAACCCAGTTGGGGAATTGATCAGCCTTGATGCCAGTGTCGAGGTACTGGTGGCAGGAGTTTATAAGAATCTACCAGGCAATTCGTCTTTCCGGGGAGCAAGCTACTTTGCACCCCTGGACCTTTACCTCTACGGTTGGTCTAATCTCAATGTATGGGACAATTACAACATGCACCTCTTTGTTCAAATGCATCCCAATACTGACATAGTTCAGGCATCACAGGCAATTGAAAAGGCCATGGATGCCCATGTTGATCCATCTGCCGATTTTAAGTTATTTCTCGTGCCCATGTCCGACTGGCGCCTTTTTGCGGAGTTTGAAAATGGGGTCCAGGTCTTTAGTGAAAGACTCAAGTTCGTCTGGTTCTATGGGATCATAGGAGTGATTATCCTGCTACTTGCTTGTATTAATTTTGTGAACTTAAGTACCGCCAGAGCCGGCAGACGGATCAAGGAAATCGGCGTTCGCAAATCACTGGGCGCCCGAAAAGCCCGACTACGGGTACAGTTTCTATTGGAGTCCTTCCTGATCACCAGCTTTGCGGTTCTTTTATCCCTCCTGCTCACCTACCTCTTGCTCCCTGTTTTCAACGAGCTATCGGGAAAGGAACTTCAGCATTTCTGGACCAATACCTGGTTTTGGCCTGCCATTGCCCTGTTCGCTGTTTTCACCGCGCTGTTAGCTGGGGGTTATCCGGCTTTCTACCTGTCTGCCTTCAAGCCGGTCGCCTCCCTGAAAGGACTGCGCAACACTGCCAACAGCAGGAGCTTCAGCCGGAAAGCGTTGGTGGTATTTCAATTCACTATTTCCATCACACTGATCATAGGGACACTACTGGTACGCGAACAAATCAACCATGCAAGAGATCGTCCTGCCGGTTATGAACAGGAGCGCTTACTGACGATGCAGGTACGATCACCACAGTACGCAGGAAAGTACCATGTTCTTCGCGATGAGATGCTAAAGACCGGTGTAGTAGAAGAATTTGCTACCTCAGGCTATGCCGTAACCAGCACACTTGGCTCTAACAACGGATTTACATGGGAAGGTAAGGCAGAAGACCACAATCCACACTTCAACACCATACTGGTAAGTCCGGAGTATGGCAAGGCCGTAGGATGGGAATTGGTCGCAGGCAGGGATTTTGAGAGGGCGCTAAAAACAGACATGGCAGGCATGATCCTGAATGAGTCTGCAGTCAAAGAAATGGGGTTGGAAAATCCGGTTGGCGCTGTAGTCACCGTCACAGAAGACTGGCGCGAACACCAACAATTCACTGTTCTGGGAGTAGTGAAAGACATGGTCAAAGGCTCTCCTTTTCAAAAAGTAGCACCTTCTATGATCTTCCCCAGCAGCTGGGACCTGAGCTGGCTTTTGATCAAATTAAGGCGAGGCGTGCCACTGCGTGAAGCCATTGGCATGACGGAGGAAGCTTTTGAACAGGTAATCACCACAGAACCGTTCAACTTTGATTTTGTAGATGAAGTCTATGCGGCCAAGTTCCGCGAAGAGGAACAGACCGGCAAAACCGCAGGCATGTTGGCGATTATCGCCATCCTGATTAGCTGTCTCGGTCTGCTGGGGCTCGCCACCTATGTAGCGGAACTAAAAACAAAAGAAATTGGTATCAGAAAGGTACTGGGGGCCAGCGTCCTGCAATTATGGAAAATGCTCTCCTTCGAGTTCATTGGATTGGTCGCTATTTCGTGCCTGCTGGCCATCCCCATCTCCTGGTACATGCTACAGAACTGGCTCATCCAATTCGCTTATAAAACAGACCTGAATCTGGGCACTTTCATTCTGGCAATCGTCATTGCACTAACCGCCACTTTACTGACCGTTAGCCTCAAAACACTGGGAGCGGCCTCCGCCAATCCGGTAGAGGCGTTGAAGGATGAATGATACTATTTAAAACACATTGATTATTGATGCATAATAAAGAATATCACGATTTGTTTATTACCGCATATTGTTGCTGGTGAAAACACGCAGCAACAGCGTATACAGTAATACATTTCTAGTATAGTAAATCAATCGTGATAATGTCTAATGAGTGATTATTGATTTGGAGGCATACAAGGTTTGGGGACTATCTACAGTTCAACACTGACACCCGACCGGCGGTAATTCCCGAAGGATACTCACCCGGATATGATCCACTTCAAAAAAAGAGTTAAACCAAAATAAACTCAGAAGTTTTTGCTAAAAAATGATCATAAGTCAATAGCATCACCCCTCAACAAAAAAGCTCCAAAGCACTCATGAAGTAACTTTGGAGCTTTTTTCAGTCGGTCCGGCAAGGAGTCAGCCGATCATATTGTTGCAATCTTTCTAGCGAATGATCAACTTACCATTTTCTACTGCGCCTCCAACAGCGATCTGATAATAATACACACCTGATGCCAACGCACTTACATCAATGTTAGGATCAGCAATCATGCCGTTTTTCACTGTTCGGCCTCGTTGGTCATAGATCTGAAGTTGAACGGGTAAGCGATCAGCGAGAGGTATTTTGATATAATCCGTGGCCGGATTGGGATATAACAACGCAATCTCATCTGACAGCGCGAGGTAAATTGTAGGGGAATATTCGAATGTACCATCGAGGTCTACCATTTTCAAACGATAAAACACTTCGTCACCAATCAATTCACTATCCACATATTCATAATCCCGCCTATCAGAAGAAAAACCGGCGGCGTTGATTCTGGCTACCTCGGCAAAGGTCACCCCATCACTACTGCGCTCCACCTGGAAGAAATCTGCATTCACTTCAGATAAGGTAGTCCATCTTAACATTGCCTGTCCCATTCCTGTTTCAGTGGCAACAAACGTTGATAGGGTTACTGGAAGCGTCACGGTTCCATCAGCAGCAGTGTAGTCCGAAAAGGAATTGATCGTAATGTCTTGCGTCACACGGGGATCACCCGTAGCCGTCAGCGGTCCTGCCACCTGGGCATATCCCGAGCCGCCATCACGCCATATCCGTAAATCGGATATATCATTACCATTGTCATAAACACTGGGCCAGGAGAATCTGATTATCCAGTTATCAGGCGTATTATCTGCTGTCAGGCTCCAGGTCACCCCTATCGATGAACCGCCGACACCATCATTGGTCCCCTGAACACCCGTAACCCTGGAAATAATAAGGTTAGACAATGTATTGTTGCCACTTACGAAGTTTACGCCCAAAAAGTTTAGCCCACCAGTAGCCAACAATGAAGATACCTGATAACTGACCGTTCCCTGTATCAAACTTGAAGCAGCCTCTGAGAAATCTGAAGCACTGGAGGTAAGTGTAAGCGCTACGCCTTCATTGATAGCGATGTTACCATCTGTCAAGGTCAGCCCCTGATCAATGCTGAGATCACCATTCAGGGTTAATGCAATGCCTGTGCCATTCATGGTAATTTGATCCAACAACACAGTAGGAATGGTTTCAAAAACCACATTGCGGTCTACCGTTGGGTTTTCATTGTAAGTACCAGCCTGGATGATGAGGGTATCAGCCTCCGTAAAATCTGTGATCCCTTCCTGGATGAACTCACTGGCCCCGGTTTGTGTGGCAATGGAGCCCACATTTATTTTGTCAAGGTCTGGCTGGAAACCAGCTTTGGAAGCATTTTCGTCCGTTCCTGAATTCAGCCAGGGGCTGAAATCCGTATTAGAGCTTACATCACCTTCAATGGTGGCCTGTGCAGTATTACCCCACCAGTTGCCAGAAGCATCCATTTGCAATCCAGGACCACTGGCAGACACCAGGTCAGCACCCGTGGTGGATAGGATGGCACATGAACGCATGGTGACCACACCTGCATTTGAGCCATTACCCTGATTATTCCCTATGATGGCATCGTAGGTAGTTGCAGTATTGGAAGAAGATTGATTACTGAAGGTAGATTCAAACATGTCTACCACAGACCCTCAGTTCACAATCACAGTATAAGCATTACCTGCCTGACCATCGTATGCGTTTCCCTCAAGCGTAGAAAAGTTGATGGCGCCCACATTGGTTGCATCGGCAACATTACCCCGAAAAGTGATGCCACGGTTACGGTTGTCCGATATGACACAACTGTCTATACGTACTGTCTGTGTCCCGGCACCTGAATATTTTTCTGCAGCAAATCCTGAGTAGTTCGTCAGCAAATCTGATTTATCGGCTATGGAAGAACCTGCCCCTGTAATGGAGGAATATTTCAAATAAAAGTCAGTATCATCATCATCTGCTTTCACCAGACGCACACCAAATGCCACCGGATTGACAATGGTTACACTATCAGCTGTAAAATTTATTGATCCGCCGTTGGCGATAATTCCTACTTTGCTGCGGCTCATGTATAACCTTTCTACCACCAAAGAATCCGTTGCAGATGCTTTGGGTACATCAGAAACAGCAAGCCCTCCACCTACATCGGTAAACCTATTGTCAGAAATGTCTGCATAAGCACTATCGAGTAGTACAAGTCCAAATCCTAGGTTATCGGCATAGTCGTCGTTTGGTTCATCGTCGATGTCTCTAAACCAATTGTTTCTAACGGTATGCCCTGAAGTACCCATATCGGAACCTTGAATAATCACTCCAGCGGACGGAATCACCCCAAACCCGTCAATGGCATTTGTGGCACCTGATGTATTGTCCCGTGGAAAATCACGGACAATATTATTTTGAAAATCGAACCCTGTAAGTGCTGCAGCGGTCGCATTAAAATAGACGCCTGTCAGGGCATCAAAAGAAGAGGCACCTGTTATCACATCGTTGTCACCGCTGATGGTAAAACCATTGATGGCCACTGAAGAAGCCGCCACAGTTACCACAATACCGCTCACAAGATTGGTAGAGCCCGGCTGAATGATCGTTTCTGTACCCCGGGTACCCGTGCCGGCAACGCCTGCATTGCTTCCGGTAAGTGTGAGCGATTTAGTAATGAGAAGGTTTTCGCGATAAGTTCCGGCTGCCACAGATATCTCGTCACTGGCACTGGCCTGGTCTATGGCATGCTGTACGGTGAGACAAGGTGTTCCTGAACTGGAACAATCATTTGCCGTATCATCACCGGTGGTCGCCACAAATCTTTCTTGTGCTATCACCGCAGTACTGATCAGCATAATAGACAGCACTGAAAGCAATGATTTTTTTATGAGTTGAGTAGTCATTAGTCTTTGAGTTTGGTGGTACTAACTATAAAACTAACGAAAAAGTTAGAAACAAGAAAAACGACGAACCTAACTAACTCATCGATTGATGCATCAAAAGTGCCGACGAAACGGCTTTTTTATACGTTCGGCTAATGTTGAGTTCTTGATTTCCCACCACCAAATGTTCCTTCCCAAACGACTGGACGTGTTTCCTGTTGACCAGAAAAGACCGATGGATGCGCAAAAACTGTTCGGGTAGCCGCTCCTGTAATTTACTAATCTTTTCCTTGGTCACGAGGCTATTTTCAGCCATATGGACCTTGACATAGTTACCCAGACTTTCAATGTAAAGGATTTCCTGTGGATCCAGCAGATGCGTTTTTCTGTTGGAGACAACACTGATCGTTTCGGTGGGTACTGGACTTTGCGCTTCTTCCTCACCGGGAAATTGCTGCCGGAGTGTAAAGATCAATGCACTGAGAAAGATCACGAAATAAGTACTGATCCCAAGATAGGTAACATTGGTAGCCACAGGGCCAATGTTTGCATAGGAGTAATCAGCAAGTGATGCGAAGGCATACATCACCAATAAGGTCTGCAGGTAGATAGAAAAGACAAAAACGAATGCGCCATGGATGGTGAATTCCACATATTTTTTTTTGAGTAAGATGCGATCTATCAGGTAATAGTTCACAATATAGGAAGTACCAATGGTGATGGGCATTAAGAGGCCGACAAACTTCAAAATCATGACTTTGTCAGGTGATCCGGAGGCAATGACCGCCCATAACAGTACACCAGTACAACTCCAGAACAGCAAATGTGTGCCTACTCTTTTTCTGTTAATCATTGGTGCAAATTGGTTAAAAAACTCCTCAATTGGTTCAAAAGTTGACGAGATACAGGTTAAGAGCCGGATTCTACCTATGCCTCGATGGGTGTTACAGCTACCTTTGTCTCACAATGATGAATGCGCATCTTATCAGATCCAATACCGGGACATTGGCCTTGTCCCAAAAATTAATTTTTAACCATTAAATTCGTATAGTATGCTTAATTTCTTAATTGATGGAGGACCAGTGATTACCATACCACAGACTGCATTATTCATTATTGGTCTGTTGTTGATTGCCCGTGCCCTCATGGGTAAAACCAGTGAAGACCAGCAACAAAAGCTCAAGCAAATTGCCTATATCAAATACCTGGGTATCCTGGCTTTGACGTTGGGGCTATTTGGTCAAATTGTCGGAATTTACAGTGGGCTCCAGGCCATAGAAGAAGCAGGCAATGTATCTCCGCAACTTCTGTATGCTGGTGTCAGAACCTCATCCATCACCACCCTTTATGGTTTTGTGATCTTTCTGATCTGCTACACTTCCTGGATACTGTTGAAACTAAAAGCAGGTAGGGCAGAAATGCAGAGTGCGGGCTAACTACCATAAAAAAACCTCCTGCTTCCAAAGTAGTGGTCGCAGGAGGTTACCGAAACTAATGTTGAACAGTTTAATGGTGTATTGTCGTTGTTATTTGATTCTCAACCTCAGTTGCTTCTGCTGTCCTGCCTGCCTGATTTGTACCAGGTAGAGTCCGGCACTCATCACAGTGTATTGCTCAAGCTTCACTCCGCTGATGACCTCGGCTGCTGTAAAGACATCGTTGAAAAACACTTTGCCTTCCATGTTGTAAATAAGCAGCGTGACCTCGCTATTCTGATCTCCTGTCGTAAGGCGTAGGTTGATATTATCTCGTTTTGTAGGGTTCGGGAACAAGCGTGCATCAAAGGCAATGGTTCCATCCCGGTTGTCTACCAAGATGGTAGGCGAGTATTCAAAATCACCATCATAGTCTACTTGTCTCATTCTGTAGTAATTGAGCCCGATTGCCGGAATGTCATCCAGAAAATCATAATTAATGAGCTTATTGGTAGTTCCGTTACCAGCTACTTCACCGATCACTTCAAAATTCTCACCATCTACCGAGCGCTCAATCTCAAACCGGTCGTTATCTATTTCTGAAGCCGTCGCCCAGTTAAGCAGTACGCCATTACTTGTCAGTTCTCCTTCAAAATAAATCAGTTCTACTGGTAGCGGGATATTAGGTGCAAGGGCCAGTCCAAACTGCTGTGTGGTAAACCCAATAGAATTTTCTGAAGTAGCAGTTCCGCTGGTTGCATCACCGGCAATGATACCACCCTGGTTCTCCCATCGGCTTTCACCGCCATCCCACCAAACAACTCTCAGGTCCTCTTCGTCTGAAAGTCCGAGGTGTGAACCATAGGCCAACTGGATTTGTGCGCTATTACTACCACTACTGATGATCTCCCACCGGTCACTGCTAAACACCTCTTGTATGGCGTTAAACCCTGACCCAGGGTCTGAAGAATCAAAGCTATTGCTATTAAATGAGCCGGTAGCCGTAAAATACTCTGCGCTCCAGTCTTGCCCTCCTGTGCCAGTATTGGCGATGGATGCGGGCGCATACCTACTGTTTTTTCCCACAGGAAATTGATAAGTACTGGCCACCGCAATATTTTGCTTGCCAATGGGGCCCGAAATATAGCTTGCTACGCTGGCTCCCGTCCAGTCTCCTGATGAAGTCAACGTCAAAGATTCTGTAGAGGTAGTGTTGACAATCCCATCGGTCAATGTCAGTATTCCTTCTACTTCAACATCCCCTGAATTCAACGTCACTCCGGTACTACTGCTATTGTTAATTGTCAAATCCTCCATCGCAGCCGATCCGGTAAAATCACCGTCGATTACCTGCTCGGTGTCCCCATTCAAAAGAATAGATGTTCCATTCCAATTGATCGTTCCGCCGGAGAAATTCAGATCATCTGCAAGATGTATTGCGGCACCAGAACTTCCTGTCACAGCGCCTCCCGATACAATCAGGTCACCGTTAATGATCACACTACTCCCGCTACTGATGGTAACATTTCCATTTTGTATTTCCATCCTGTCATCCACTCCATCACCAATATTATAGGTTTGACCAGAGATCAATGATAAGGTAGGGCCATTGATAATCAAAGTATCACATACCGTCAGGATATTGTTGGGCATGGTTCGGGTACCTGTGCCTTCAAATGTTACTTTTCTAATCTGCGAAATACCAGACAAGACACTGTAATCAGTGGTTCCTGAGTATTGTAACGCACCACCATCACAGGCCAGGAACTCACTGTACTCACCTGTAGGTAGCAATTCCGTATCAGTCAACACGATGGTTCCACTACCGGATACATTGCCCAGTCGGTCACCTGTGACACCCGCAGGAACAATCAAAGTTCCTCCTTCTTCAATAGTAGTAGAGTAAATCCTGATATTGGACACATCCAGCGTCACAACATCCCCATCGCTAATCGTCACCTGAGCGCCAACAGGCCCCAGACCCGAGGAAAGTACCGGAGAGCTACCCACTGCTGTCCAGTTACCATCGGTACTATAGTTTCCATTGCCCGAAAAATTGGATACATATTGTGCCAGCTCATCGGGAAGTGCGCCTTCAATGTCATTATTGACACCATCAGAACTACCCAGGCCAGCAGTATAATCCCCAGTAATCTCCGCCGCAGACACACCAGTGCCTATATCCAACGGTACGATGAAAGTCTGATTGCCGCCCCGGAACTGGGTTGGTGCAAACTTATCCCAGTTGGTGTCGTTAGACAGCAGTCTGGCAGAGATGAAATTTGAAGTATCTGATTCTACCGCCAGGATATCGTCGTTGTCATAAAAGAAGGTCGCCTGACCCTGAACATTGGTCGTATTTTCTGCCACCACAACCCAATAGTACTGCAAGCAGTTTTGTGTATCATCTATTTCCGTTTCGGTCATCGGCTCAGTGTTATTCACCACTGCAGGATGTCGCTCATTGGCAGGTCTTACCCTGACACTACCAGTAGTAGCACCAGCATCGATCTCGAATTGAACCGGTGTATATTTCAACTCACCAACAGGGAAGAACAGAGTAGTATCTGAAGCAACACCAAAAAACTCTATCACGAAACCATTGTCAGTGAAGGAGCTGTTGGTCTGTACCATGTTATTGACATTGAAGGTAGAAGCCTCTGTTAAGACTGAACCGGTCTTCATGGTGACCAGACTTCCTCCAATATTGAATACGCCCCCATCGAGACGCAGCTCATTGGTAATGTCAAAATTGTATCCATTCCCATCAGGTATGTCTACACCATTGATATTATTAATGGTCAGTGTCCCCAGACTCACCGTATTGTTGGCAAGGCCGTAAAGATTTTGGCCGGCAGAACCATTAAATACCAAGCCGTTACCGCTAGAGTTACTGAGCACACTCTCAATGTATGCGTCATTTTCCAGGCTGATGGTATTGGACCCGATGTCCAGCGTGCCTGCCTCTACTCTAAGGTCATTGTTAAGTGCAAGGTCAACGCTGGTGATCGCAGAGCCAGCACCCTGCTTGACCAGGTCAAAAATATTAAAAACTCCTGCTCCTGACAGCTCCTGACCACCTGATGAAGTAAGTATCGTCTGGCCTGAATTGTTGGTATAGGTACCTGCGTTGGCGAGATTACCAGTAATGGTCACATCCAACAGGTCAGAAATCAAGACCTGGTTGGACTGAATATCCAAATTATTGACTGTTAGTGGCAACACATATACCTGCACTTCTGGTAAGCTGACAGTGTTGGCAATTGTCAGGTTATTCAATGGAATTGCTGACTGAATATTGAAGAAATTGGAACCATAGTCTGCGCCCAGTCCATCAAAAATGGTAATGGTAGACCCTGTCAGGTCAAAGGTCTCGGGGTCCAGCTCCAAAGAAGGGTTGGCATCACCCGTTACTCCTCTGCGTAGGTTAAAACTACCTCCTGTCAAAGTAAATTCACTGCCGGTGTTGAGCACCTCAAAAACAGCCCTGTCTGATGTACTGATTCCATCAACGGCAATATCTACATCCCCACCGGTCTGGCGGTATTTGAGTATCCCCGATGTAGTGGTCGTAGCCCGTCTTACCTGACCGCCCACTTCCAGGGTACCTGAAGAGACTTCAATGAGGGCTGAGCCGGTGTTGGAATATTCAATGTCTGTAGTACCCAGGTCTACTGTCCCACCACTGACTCTCAGCAAACCGTTGAGAATGATGTTGGCATTAGTTGCCGTAACGGTACCCTGTGTCACTTCCAGGCCTGAAGAAGAATTAATGGCATAATCAAGACCATTGGTCAACTCAAGATTGATGGATGAATTGTTGAAGACCAACTTCCCACTTTGCAACTCCAGTGCCTGAGGGGATACTGTGTTATCACCATTGAGCGTAAAATTACTATTGAACGTAAAAGTACTGGTCGTGTCACTTCCTTTGTTCACCAGCAGGCGGTATAGCTGAGGATCAGCACCACTGGTGAGTGTATAAGCATGGGTACCTTCACCGGTAAGGTTTAAGGTGATTCTGTCCTCCCCGCTAGCTGTGAATAGCTGTAATCCACCACCTGTAGTAGTGTTTTGCTCGATATTTCCCTGAACGGTCAATGTATGATCCAACGGGGTTGTTCCCGGTGATTCAACTTCAATCACGCCTCCTGAATTTTCCATAATGATATCGCCAACAACCGTAACACTTCTCGCATTACTACTATTAGGGTATAGCAACTGAGCTCCTCCCCCGCTTGGTAGTGAGCTACCTCCACAGCAGGGTAATGGCACTGCATCTGTTTCAAACATGATCAGGTTTCGCTGTACTGCAATATCTCCGCTGACACCATTATTCAATACCAAATTGGCATTTCCTAAAATCTCCAGATTCTGATTGATAGAAACATCAGTCGAAAACTGGATATCCAGATCATTTGTACCCCAGCTACTGGTTCCTAAAATGAGGTTAGGTACCTCAGCAGGTGCATTGTTGTAGGTTCGGTTACTCGCAGCCTCGTAAAAAAATATAGAAGAATCCTGACTCACAAAATCTCCAAGGTCTACGGACGAGAAGTCGGGATCGCCGCCAAATCGTATAAAAAACTGTCCTTCTCCTCTTACTACGTCAGCATTTAGCTGCCCCGATGCTCCGGTGATTAAAATGGACGGACGGAGTGCAAAAAATATATCAGTCCTCGCTACCGGATCACCAGCAACATCTGTCATCTGAGTGAATATTAACTCAGCACACTCTTCTACCTCATTATTCAGATTGAGGTGATGTGCCAGTCCCCTATTGGTAATATTTGGATCCTCCCACGGAATAAATCCTATTACAGCAATATCACCTGCGCCTGGAAAGTCGGGAGAATCAGGGTTATCGCCCCGGTGCCAATCCTTTTCATCAATGACCAAGTCACCGTTCAGGTCCGTTAGCTGATCACTTCTGACCCAAACTGCCGGATTATCCCACTCCAACAAAAAGTTAAATCCTCCGTCAGATGGATCATCTTTGGTATAATAAATTAGAGGAGTCCCTTCAAACCGATCAATATCGCCTGCTGTATAATTCGCTTTTTCAATCTCAAATCCTGACCTGGTGCCTGTACCGTCGTTATCGGCAGCCAGGCCATCAAAAGTAATTGTTGAGGCAGTCACCTGCACACCTACATCTCCTTCGTAAGATCTCGTAAATGGACTTTCATCCAGCACTTTTCCCGCTACATAGTCCGAATTGGGAGTTCCGGCAGATACATCTGTGGCATCAAAAGTAAAGGCCAGGCTATTGACATTGGGCAAGTCCACAGTACCAAACTGATCATAGTCTACATTCCAGTAGTAACCCAGTAAGTTGGTCCCTGCTAAATTGGTAGTGGCCAATTCGGCATCCACAGGTCGTATTTGCACCTCACCTGTATTACTATTTGTCAGGGTAATGTCCAGATCAACAGGTGTAAACTTTCCACTGACACCTAATGGATAAGTATATACATCATCCTGTGCAATGAAAGTACTAAGACCACCATCGGAGACATTACCAGCTGTCTCAATCATTTTTGTTGTGCCAAATAGTGAGCCTTGAATCTCGCCCCCGGTCAAGGTTAGCGCATAAGTATCAATGTCAAATACCCCATCGGTCATCGTCAACGTATCCAGAGAGATATCGCCCTCCAGTGAAATCCCATTTGTATTGTTAACTTCCAGGTCTGCGACAACACCACCAGTAGAGGTAATTGTCTGTGCGCCGGTGCCATTCAATATCAATTTGCCAGTTTGTGCAGCGAAACTGATGGAATCTGCGATGTTCAGGTTTCCCAGCAGAGAGATATCGAAAGCAGCAGGATTAATGTTACCGGAGTTGACATTCAGGTAATTGTTGATCGTCACTGCCGGAGAGGCTCCGTTGTCCAAGGTAAGTGTACTGGTTTCTGTGTCTTTGCTGATCACCAGGCTATCCAATGTCAAGGTAGCACCGGTATTCACTGCCAGGTTGGAATTACCAGATCCATCGAAGATCAACTCCATCCCGGTTAAATCTACCACCGCTCCATTGTCGATGGTGAGTGCTCCGGTGATATTCAAATCAAAATTGTTGGCATCAAATGCTGTTCCGTTACCAGCGGAGTTATCAACCCGGAGATCATTAATGATAGAAAGGTTATCCGGTGTCAGTGTAGTAGTTCCTCCACCTTCACCAGTTGTGGCTCCCGCAATTTGAGCGACTCCTGTCGCAGCAGCACCAGACTGAGTGATATTCATGTTAAAAAACGGCGCTCTCGAGGTAATCACCGCATCATTATCATTGGTAATGTCAATATTGATGGTACCACCAGTCACGTTGATGTTCTCATCAGCGCTATTGATATAAATGGCTCCGCTGGTATTGACATCAGAGATGTTGATGGTCCCACCAGACATATTGAAAACATTACCATCGTAAGTAAGATTCAACAAATGATAGGAGGAACGCGTACTTATACCCTGAATATTCAGAACACCACCAGACATCACCAGTCCACCTTGTGCAGAAGCACCGGTTATTGAAGTTCTGAATTGGTAGAGATTGACCGTTCCACCTTCAATAGTCAGCTGTCCTGCATCCCTTGTAGCAAGGCCATTTCCCAGCAATACCTCAAGTGTCCCTGCCGAAACCAAAATCTCGCCATAGGGAACCAGCGCATTTCCGTCATTATGCAACACGGTGCCACCATTCACCCAAAGCCGGGCACCTTCAAAGACATTATAAGTAGCATTGTTCAGACGTGGAATAGTAATGTTTTCACCAATCTTTACAGTACCATATATCAAACCAAGCGCATTGTCATTGGTAGATCCCTGAGCCCCAGACAAGCCAGTAACTGCTGGTCCGTAAATATTGAAGAAAGAAGCGTTTGTAGCCGAAATATCTGCTATGTAAGTATCATCTACCCCTTTGTTGATCTCTATCCTATAAAAATCCGCTGTATTTTCGATAGACAAGGACTGATCGGCGGAAGGAGAAAGCAGATTCACATCTACAATACCATCTGTGGCCTCTGCGGATAGTACCGTTGACTGGTTGGTAAAGTTGACTGCACCTTGATTTTGAAAATCACCATATAAATTGAGCTCGTGGCGTGCATTAGCAGTCCCTACATTGACGGTACTTCCGGTTGACACTGTCATATCTCCATATACTTCTACTACCACAGAATTGGTAGCCGAATTGTCATTGAAAGTAAAGTCCCCGGATGTCAACGTCAAATTCCCAAACACGATCAGGGAATCTGCAGTCACTGAAGCAATATCGGAACTGTTGTCCAAATTCAGTATCAGGTTATTGTATCGCAATCGCTGATCAAGCGTGATGGCGCCTCCATAGTATTCAACAATTCCTCCTTCAGTCGCATCATAAAACGACTCATCAAAGGCTGTAGGATAATTATCGGTGCCACCATTACCGGATAGCCGTAATGTGCCACTACCATCCAGGTTACCCAGGTTATGGCCGGTGGAAGCAGCCAGGTCCAAGGTACCTATGATACTGGTACGTTGTACTACAATGTCATTGATATCTGCTGTAATGGCTCTACCAGACTGGATGACGACACTGTCACCCACCCCCGGTGTTTTACTATCCGGGTTTACAAACAGTGCAGAAATAGCGCCATCGAGTGTCCAGCTACCGGGCTCACTCCAGTTACCGGAGATGTAACTATACCAGACTTCTGTATCGTCTCCAGCTTCAACTGCCAGTGCGATGTGGTCTCCCTCATTTAAATCAAGGCTTACCTGATAAGAGCCATCCGTTAAAGTCATAGAAAAGGCCGTCGCGTCAGTAAAGTCTGCATCTCCGTCGGTATCTACTAAAATACTGTAAGTAGGATTTGGCAAGCCACTGGCTGGTATGTCATCGCTCTTGATGGAAACAACCACATTACCCATCTCATTGGTCTCGTTGATGACCCACTCTCTTGCCAATCTCTGGAAACTGCTGGCGGCGATTACCTCAGTCGTTGTAAAGGTGGCAAAGTCCCCTTCATCGTGTCCAAAAAACAGCCAGTCACCGTTTGCCCTTGCATCCCCGTCAGCTATCGTCAAAAGACCTGAAGTAGCAGAACTCGCTACAGTCCCATCTGTGTGCTGACCAATACCAGCAATCTCATTGTCATAAGCAGCATAAGTTGCCTCATCCCAAAAATCGCTGGGCAATGAGATTCCATATTTAGAAGCAAGGTACGTTTCTACAACGATCAACTCTGCAACAGTTAATCCCTGCCGGAAAATGATGATTTCGGCGAAGTCTCCATCAAGATTACGGGTATCACCGGCGTTCAATGTACCAATGTGAAGATCAGAATTATTGTTGGGAATAGAAGCCACAGTTGAGACAGTTCCACCACTGGATTGATTGAGAAAATGCTGAAACTGACTACCTGAATACGTCAATGAATTGATGTAGGTAGTACTTGAGGACACTGATACGCCAGCATCATTGTTAGCACTGATCCTACTTTGGATCAAACCGCCATTCTCAAAAAACACATAAGACTGTTGGCTGTTGTTACCATCCCGTTTGCTCAAATGACCTCCAAGATTGGAATTATCATCGGAATTGAAAACATAAAAAATTGCTAATTCAGAAGTATTATCCAGTTGCGGGGCCTCGTCCGCGTCGTCCTCTACAAACATGTAGTTTGAACCAGCCGTGCCCGAAAATGAAAGCGTCGGCAAACCGCCAAAAGCAGCATTGCTCAAAACAAATGTAGGAGAGGTAGGCCCGGTAATTGCGTTGTAACCATAACCGGACTGGTCCTGCCAGGTGGAAACACTTTCACTGTTGGCGGCGGCGGTAGCTCCGGCATTTAAAACACCGGCATCGGCTTTCACCCAAAAGACGAGATTAGAAGTTCCTGTATTATCACCAAGACCTCCGGGCCCTGATTGACCAAAAACACTGAAGCCAGGTACGAATGACAGTATGACAAGCAAACTGACGGCGGTACAAATCGTATTGCGTAGCATCATGAAAACAATAGTATAATGTGTAATGTGTATCTAATGAGGATAGGAACTCAATTCTACAAGTCGTATGTGAAATTGCAGCTCATCAACATATTTAACTATAAAAATACCCTTTAGTCACCGCTTATATAAGGTTCTTTCGATGAGCTGTTCTATTTCAAAGTTCAATGCATTGTATTACTAGGTAAAAAAATATCACTATACCCATACGTTAAGCATAACAGTCCATTAATATATGAGAAACATACTGTGATTGATGAAACCCACCCAAATAAGGAATTGTAATCAACCACGTATGCAACATTATCAGAAGATCATCAGCATTCATTTCAAAGTATACAGGAGGGTCATCGTCCGTGAATCGCAGCTGCCAAAAAAGGTTTATAGCGATCGTACTGCAGGCCGATCAACGGGTCACTGAAAATCTGTGGACCTACTTCTCTAAACTCACTCCCGGCCGGGAGCGGCTCAAACTCACACTAAATTTTGATTTGACACTTAAAATCGATGGTAATTTTCTTAAAATCAGATATTTAATCTGAATTAAATTAAGGTCGTCGCAAGAAAAGATGAAGACTCAAAGTTCCATTCTACCACTAAAACAAATCAATCAGGTCAAAAAAAACCACCCTATCCATTTATCTTGGTAGGGTGGTAACTGCTTAAGGCTTATGCCTAGTATGGTGTGGTGTTAATTAATTTTCTTATCCAAACTTTGGAAATAATGCATTGAATATTTTTTCGAATACCGATGCTTTCGTTTTTTCGTCCACTTGCCTGGTAGCAGCCGCTTCTTCGTTGACCACTTCCATGATCTCGCCGGTGCTCTGCTCACTGGTTTGCAGTGGGGTTTGTTTCTTCCTTTTTCGTGCTTGCTGTGCAGGTCTGTCTTTCACTGCGATAGCATTTGGCGCTTCCATCGCAACTGCTGGATCAAGCCATTTTGATGCGCTTTCCATGTGGCCAAAAAACTTGAAGGCCAGCGTGGGATAGATGAGTGAAAATGTTTGATAGATTGCCTTCCCATACAATTGTCCTACAATGGATTTGGAATCTACGACAGCCACTTTAGTCAGCTTGGGAATCAGGGGTTTGATATGCACTTTTACATATTCATTTTTTGCCCATACCCTGCACTCAGCATCTACTTTATTAATTTGCCTCCTGTCCATGAGAACCTTTTGTACTCCCTTAGATCGTACCAGCTCAGCAGCCTCTAACAAGACTTTTTTATACTCTGGAAACTTCACATCCCCGATAAAAGTGACATGGAGTATACTGCGATCAAAATCGGCTGTTAATTCAGCGCTTGGCAAGCACAATATTTGGTTCATGGTGGTGAGGTTTGGTTACTGATTACATTTCGAAAGTATAGAAGCGCCCGATAAATAAATAATTACTTCGATAGATAGGATTCTGTATTCGACAAACCATCAAATTGCCCACATTAATGATTTTACCTCCAAACTGTATTTGAGAAAGATATCATATGATATGATGATTATCGGAGGGTAACCAGATAGTCGAGGTCTTATACAGCAGACAACGATGGAAATTAGTAACTAAGCTTTGAGACTGTTCCCCAATAGTATCTATCAGATGGCAGGTTGGATCTCCAGCCTGGATTGATCAATCTCATAAGCACACTTAAAGTGTCCCTTCGGGCAGGTGGTCTTACCATGAATACCACAAGGCCGGCAATCCAGCGCTTCTTTCGTTTCTACCACCTCACTTTGATCAGATAAGGGCCCAAAACCCAAATCGGGTGTGGTACTGCAATAAATGGCTTTGACAGGAGCATTCACCGCACTGCAGAGGTGCATAGGACCCGAGTCATTGACATAGTTCATCTGCGCATCCTTCATTAAAGCCGCAGAAGCCAGTAAGCTTAGCTTTCCACAAAGGTTGGTCACGGCTTTATTAGTACTTGCCTCTCTGATTTGCTCTACTTCTTCAAAATCATCCGGACCGCCTACCATGTAGGTATGTCCCGAAAAAGCACTGTTGTTCAAAAAGTCCACCCAAAGATCTGCCGGATATTGTTTGGTAAACCAGACAGACAGCGGCGCAATGACCCGATAAGGGCCATTTTGATATGCTTTCACTTGCTCAGTAACAGTATCGGGTAAAAAAAGCTTCGGCTTGAAAGACCGCCCACCCAAATGGGCTACCAGTGCATGCAGGCGGTCTACTTCATGAATACCCTTACCAAATTGATGCGCTACGCGTTTACTATAGAAAAGAGAAAGCGGGTTCTTGTCATAGCCTACTTTGTAGCGGGCTTTCGCCAATAAGGTCATGATGCCCGTAGAGGCAAACCGATGCGTATTGACCACCAGGTCATATTGGGTACGACGAATCTCTTTGATCACACCGGCAAGGCTCTTTACCTTCGGTTGGGACTTGTCCCATGCAATCACTTTTCTCACAGCGGGGTTTTCCCTGAGCAATGAAGCGTTGGATTTACGAAGCACAAAGTCGATCTCACAGCCAGGATCAGTAGACTTGAAAAATTCCAGTAGACAGGTTGTCAGGATTACATCCCCTATGAATGCAGTCTGTATGATCAAAATTTGCTTCTTCCTCTCCGACATCGGGATCAAAATTAAGTAATAAAGTGGTCGCACGACTAAATTTTAAGCTACTTTTGCGCTCCTATGCATTCAGCGGACTATCAGATAGCAACACTTGGCAACGGGATCAGGATTATCCATAAAGAGGTCACACACACCCGTATTGCCCACGTAGGGCTCATGCTCGACATTGGCAGCCGGGATGAGGAAGATGCTGAGCAGGGTCTTGCCCACTTTTGGGAGCACATGGCTTTCAAAGGTACTGAAAAGCGGAAAGCCTATCACATCCTCAACAGACTGGAATCACTGGGTGGCGAACTCAATGCCTACACTACCAAGGAAAAGATTTGCTTCTACGCTTCTACGCTGGACCAGCACCTGGAAAAAGCGGTAGACCTCATCGCCGACATCACCTTCCACGCTACTTTCCCTGAGAAGCAGATCGAAAAAGAAAGGATGGTCATTCTGGAAGAGATGGCACTCTACAGAGACACACCGGAAGATTCCCTGCAAGATGACTTCGATGAGATCTTATTTCAGAACCATCCGCTTGGTAAAAATATTCTGGGTACCACCAAGACAGTGAAGTCCTTTGGGAAATCCCATTTCCGAAGCTTCATAGACCGCAACCTGGATACCAGCAAAGTCATTTTGTCCAGTGTTGGCAATTATCCGCTGCGTAAACTACTCAGGTACGCTCAAAAGCACCTGGATGATGTCAAGCCATCGGCTACTGACAGGGTCCGAAAGCCATTTGATGGATTTCAGCCAACGACTGAGGCTGTACACAAACCTATCACTCAGGCACACTGTGCCATTGGCAGCGTGGCCTTTCCAATAGACCACCCCAGGCGCACCACACTGTTCATGCTCTTGAACATACTGGGAGGGCCGGGTATGAACTCCCGCCTCAACCTGTCTTTGAGAGAAAAATATGGCTTTGTCTATGGCATAGATGCCAACTACAGCCCATTTCTGGACACTGGCGCCATGAGTATCTACTTCGCCACGGAAGCAAAGAACCTCAAAAAAAGTCAGCAGCTGATTTGGAAAGAGTTTGATAAACTCAAAGAAAAGCCCCTTGGCAAACTGCAGATACATGCCGCCAGGCAGCAGATCAAAGGGCAACTGGCCATGAGCGAGGAGAATTACAGTGGCATGATGCTCATGATGGCCAAAAGCTTGCTGGACCTGGAAAAAGTGATGAGTATCGACAGTGTCTTCGACAAGATAGAAGCCATCACTGCTCACGACCTCGTAGAAATCGCCCGGCAGTGTCTCAACAAAGAACAAATGAGCATTCTGAGTTATCTACCGGAATAGGTTAGGTTTTAGACATTAGATTTTAGATGCCAGACTTTAGACGCTAGAGGATGTGTCCTCACATCCGGCTGAATCTAAATAGTAGGTAGTATCCAATAGACAGTAGGCAATCGATTCTCTATAAATTCCGTTATTACGACATTGCAAAAGGCTGTGTCCTCACAGCCGCCTAATTGATCTCAATTATAGAATTCGAAAAGAAACAAAAACAACCCTACCACAAATCAATAATTACGATATTATTCAATCACGGTATTACGATATTAATCAGCCGAAGGCTATGTACCCATAGCCGCATGATAAAAAACACAAACACCATTACTCATCAATAATCACACACCAAAAGACAAAAATGTCCCCCACAGCCGTCCCCTCCAGCAAAAAACCAAACCTTCTACCGCACCATCAGTTACATTGACATTAAAAACCTCGTATCAAATGCGTGTAATCATACTGCTATTCATAGGACAAGCATTCTTCATCAGATACCAGACAGCTATGGCACAAGACCTCACTTCCCTCCGATGGCAAAACCGTATTGTGGTCATACAGGCGGATGGCCCGGAAAATCAGGAACTGCAAAAGCAGATCGCCATCTTTGCGTCAGAAGAAGAGGGATTATCAGAAAGAAAACTGGTGGTTTTTCAAAACATAGGAGACAACACCACCAACCTTTATAAAGCTAATGAAGAAATAGCACTCAGCCCATACGTTCAAAAGACGTTGCAACGCATGGACAGCAATTTCAAAATACTACTTATTGGGCTTGACGGCTCTGTCAAACTAAAACAAGCATCGGCCGTGACCGTCAATCAATTATTTGACCTCATCGACATCATGCCCATGCGCCGGGCTGAGAAAGCACGTAAGAAAAATTAAGAAACGACCAGTTGCTCCTTGATGATAGTCTGCTTGCGATCAGGGCCTACAGAAACGATGTTGATAGGCACACCTACCGCCTCCTCAATGAACCTGATGTAATCATGCAACTGCCGGGGGAGCTGGTCAAATTCTGTGGTCTCATCCAATGACTCCGACCAACCCTCAAAGTCACGGTAAACAGGTGTTACCGCCTCTTTATGCTGTTCATACCCCATTTCTTCGGTGAGCTCACCATCGGCATCCTTGTAATGCGTACATACTTTGATGGTATCAAAACCGCTCAGCACATCCGCTTTCATCATGAATAATTGCGTAACGCCGTTGATCATTACCGCATATTTCAATGCCGGTAAGTCCAGCCAGCCACATCTGCGCGGACGACCTGTGGTCGCACCAAATTCACTACCGGTTTTGCGCAGCTGCTCTCCATCTACGTCAAACAACTCGGTAGGAAACGGTCCAGATCCCACTCTGGTACAATAGGCCTTGAAAATCCCGAAGACTTCACCGATACGCGCCGGCGCTACACCCAAACCTGTGCAGGCTCCTGCCGCTGTGGTCGTGGAACTGGTGACAAACGGGTAACTACCAAAATCAATGTCCAGCAGCGAACCTTGCGCCCCTTCTGCTAATATGCTTTTATTGGAAGTGAGGTATTCGTTGATAAAATATTCTGAATTGACCAGATTAAATTGCTTCAATCGATCTACAGCGGCGAAAAATGCGGTTTCCAGTTCCTCAAGATCATATTCAAAATCCAGGGTACCCAGAATACGCAAATGCTTTTTCTTTAGGCGGTCATAGCGCTCCTGAAAATTGGCTGAGATGATATCCCCCAATCGCAATCCCGTACGGGCAACCTTATCCTGGTAGGTAGGCCCTATTCCTCTTAGTGTAGAGCCAATTTTATTTTTTCCCTTAGAATGCTCATTGGCCGCATCCAGGATACGGTGAGTAGGCACGATTAGCTGTGCTTTCTTAGACAAAAACAACTGCCTGGTGAGGTCTACATCAAAATCTGCCAGCTCGTCTATCTCCTGCATGAAGATGACAGGGTCCAGCACTACACCATTCCCCACAATGTTCTTAAGCTCCTTGTGGAAAATTCCAGATGGAATCTGATGAAGCACGTGCTTGATTCCTTCAAACTCCAAAGTGTGTCCGGCATTGGGACCTCCCTGAAATCTTGCAACGAGGTCATACTTCCTCGCCAAAAAATCAACTACTTTCCCTTTGCCCTCGTCTCCCCATTGAAGACCCAACAATACGTCTATACTCATGAATTCTTTATTTTCGCAATCGCCTCGTCCTTCGAATCTTCAATAGAAAAAATGGCCTGAAGTTTTGTGATGATGAGCAGTTTCTTGACATGCTCGGAAGGACTGACCAAATAAACCTCTCCGCCAATGTTGCGGAATTTTGTCAAAATGGTGATCAGCACCCCTATGCCCGAACTATTGACATAGCGAACAGCCGACAAATCTATCACCACAAACTTTGCACCCTTGTCTACATAGCTGCTTACCTTTTCCAGTATCTGTGGTCCGTTGTCTTCACCTATCAGGTCACCAGACAGGTCCACATGTAGCACATCAGCTGCTAGCTCGGTCTTGAACTGATTCATTTGGTTGTGTATTTTTATTTTCGCAGTTTTTCTTCGTACAATGAGCATACAAAATCAGCGAGTGATGAAGTACCTTAAACTCCAGCAATTCGCCCACCGTATTCTGTATATTTTGAATCCTGGGATCGCAAAACTCCACCACCTTGTTACATTCCGTACAGATCAGGTGATCGTGTTGCTTAAAACCATAGGACTTTTCATACTGCGCAAGATTTTGACCAAACTGATGCTTGCTCACTAACTCGCATTCCATCAATAAGTCAAGAGAATTGTAAACCGTAGCCCTGCTTACACGATAGTTCTTATTCTTCATGCTGATGTAGAGCGACTCCACATCGAAGTGATCCTCACGCGTGTAAATCTCCTCCAGAATAGCATAACGCTCAGGAGTCTTTCTCAGACCCTTGTTCTGAAGATATGCGGTAAATATCTGTTTGACTTCCTCTAAGATTGCTTCGTTTACAGCCATATAAATCTTGTCCTTCGCAAATATACATTTAAACCCATATTTTCCCATCAGAATTTTACTTCTGCGGCAGATTGCAGTCAATAAAGATGACTACCTACACGACAACCCGGTGATCAGCGTATTGTTTCAGGACTTTTGTACAAGGTCTCATTAATCATAGAGCTAAAGAATGGAGGCTTCCCGCAGCCGCGCAATTCATCAGCCACCAATATAAGTACAGTAAGACTTTACGTTACCTACTTAGGTGTCCGCTCATTCAAGTGTCCCCACCTAAATTCCAGTAAACCCTAAGAAAACCGCGTCACGTTCACAATACCCTCAATCTCCATCAGGTTAGTAATCAACTGCTCCAGATGTGTCGTATCCTCTACATATAACTCAATCTCTCCTTCAAAAATTCCGCCTTCTGTATCAATTTTCAGAGACCGCATGTTGACATTGAGTTCAGAAGAAATCACGTTGGAAATATCGTTGATAATGCCTATCCTGTCCGTACCTATCACCTTCAAACCTGCTACAAAGGACCTGTCTTGTGATGAAGTCCACTTGGCCTTGATCACACGATAACCATAGTTGCTCAGCAACTCTGCTGCATTAGGACAAGTGGTCCTGTGGATTTTAATCCCTTCGCTCACAGTTACAAATCCAAAAACATCATCACCAGGTATAGGATTGCAGCAGCGGGCAAACTTATAGTCTACCACATCCATGTCCTCGCCAATCAGCAGCAGGTCCTTGTCTGCCTTCTTAGTCTTACTTTTATGCAAATCCGGATTGGTAGTGCGCGTTGAAGGCCTGGGCGCTTCCGTTTTCACATCCCTGATCTTCCTGATCTCCGATGGGTCTATTTTCCCTTTGCCTACCCGATAAAACAACTCCAGCGGTGTTTTTACCTTGAAGTATTCCAGCAACTGCTGCACCACTTCATTGGTAAGCGTCAATTTCATCTGTCCCAGTTTCCTTAGCACAATCTCCTTGCCGTCCATGGCTGCGATCTTGCGCTCTTCTTTGAGCACATCCTTGATCTTGGACCTGGCCTTAGAGGTGGCCACATACTTCAGCCAGTCTTCATTGGGCTTTTGCTTCTTGCTCGTTAAAATCTCTACTTGATCGCCATTCTTCAATTGATGGTTGAGTGGCACCAGTTTTTGATTGACTTTGGCCCCCAGACACCTTGCTCCTATCTCCGTATGGATATCAAAAGCAAAATCCAGCGCCGTGGCACCGGTAGGAAGGGTCTTGAGATCGCCCTTGGGCGTAAAAACAAAAACTTCCTCGTGGAATAAGTTGGACCTGAAGTCGTCAATGAATTCTATGGCATTGGAGTCGTTCGTTTCCAGCACCTCACGTACTTTGGAAATCCACTCTTCCAGTCGGCTTTCGTTGTTGCCCGGGTTCTCTTTATATTTCCAGTGGGCCGCATAGCCTTTTTCTGCAATTTCGTCCATTCTGCGGGTCCTGATCTGCACTTCCACCCACTGGCCTTTACTACTCATCACCGTAGTGTGTAGCGATTCATAGCCGTTAGATTTCGGCGTGCTGACCCAGTCTCTGAGCCTGTCAGGATTGGGCTGGTAGAAGTCAGTAACAATAGAATAAACCTGCCAGCAGTCTGCCTTTTCATTTTCAAATTCAGAATCTATGATGATCCTGATGGCAAACAGGTCATACACCTCTTCAAAAGTCACATCCTGTTTACGCATCTTATTCCAGATAGAATGAATGGACTTGGGCCTTCCTTTGATCTCTATATTCAGGTTGGACTTATCTAACTCTGATTTGATGGGGTTGACAAACTGGCGAATAAACTTATTCCGCGAAACCTTGGTATCGTTGATCTTTGTAGCAATGAAATCATACGATTCACGCTCTGTATATTTCAGGTAAAGGTCTTCCAATTCACTTTTGAAAGCGTAGAGTCCCAGTCGGTGCGCCAGCGGCGCATATATATAAATAGTCTCATTGGCGATCTTGAGTTGCTTGTGCCGCGGCATACTTTCCAGCGTCCGCATGTTGTGCAGCCTGTCGGCAAGCTTCACTAAGATAACCCGTACATCTTCAGAAAGCGTAAGTAACATCTTTCGGAAATTCTCCGCCTGCTGAGAGCTCCCTTCTTCAAAAACACCGGAAATCTTCGTGAGGCCGTCAATAATACGCCGTACCTTGACACCAAACATGCGTTCAATGTCACTGAGCTCCATCTCTGTGTCTTCTACCACATCATGCAACAAAGCCGACACAATACTGGTAGTTCCCAGCCCAATCTCCTCCACGCAAATCTGAGCAACCTCCAGTGGATGGTAAATATAAGGCTCGCCCGACTTCCTGCGCATCTCCTTGTGCGCATCCGCAGAGGTATTAAAAGCCTTCTTGATCAGCTTGGCGTCTCCTTCCTTCAGGAACGGCTTGGCTTTGCGTAAAAGCTTCCGGTATCTCCGTATTATTTCCTTCTTTTCAGCCTCTAAGTCAACTGCAATCATCTGCATCTATTCGTTTTTTATTTGGCTTGTTTGTTTTTACAAAAATAGTGTTAAATTTACATCTCAATTTTGATCACCACATAAAAAATCAAGCGGATGTGGCGAAATTGGTAGACGCACTAGACTTAGGATCTAGCGCCGCGAGGCATGGGGGTTCGAGTCCCTCCATCCGCACAGTTTATAACCCTCTTGGCTAATTAAAGTTTGAGAGGGTTTTTTATATTATGAACTAAAAACTAAGAACATTGGATATCGCCTTAGAGAAAATCAATGCTACTGAAGCTTTAATTAAAATTACGCTAAAACAGGATGATTATCAACAGACTGTTGACGAAAAAATTAAAGACTACAGTAAAAAAGCAAACATCAAAGGATTCAGACCTGGCAAAGTACCGCAAGGCATGATCAGGAAAATGTATGGCAAGTCAATATTGGTGGATGAAATCAATGCACTGCTTTCCAAAAACCTGATGGAGTACATCCAAAAGAGCGATTTAAAAGTACTGGCTGAGCCTGTACCAAATGTCGAGAAAAGCGAAAACATTGACTGGGATAACCAGCAGGACTTCGAATTTGAATACAACATTGGTTTTGCCGATGATTTTGAAGTAAAAGTAGATGACAGCCTCGAACTGGACTTATATAGTATAGAAGTGACAGACGAAGTAGTCAACGAGACAATCGAAAACGTGACCAGCCAGTTTGGGGAAGTTAATCCGGTAGATAAAGCCGAAGAAACTGACGCTGTAAGAGCTGGACTTAAAATAGGTGAAGACTTTGACAAAGAAGTATCACTGGAGATTGCCAAGCTGGAGAAGTCAGGCGTGAAAGCCCTCAAGGGAAAAGCGGTTGAAGACGAAGTAACCCTCAAAGTAGGAAAAGACATCAGTGCAGATTACCTGGCAACTATCAGCGGTGGAGAGCGTTTTGAAGAGAAAACAGAAGGTCTTTTCAAGATAGTCGCAGTAGAACGCGTCACTCCTGCCGAACTCAATGATGAGCTTTTCAAAAAAGCATTCCCTGGCGAAGAGATTGCAGATGAAGAACAATTCAGAACCAGAGTAAAAGAAATCATTGGTACCAACTACGATCGTGAATCTGAGTTTTTCTTCAATCAGAAGACCAGAGAAAAATTGATCGAGAATGCCGGTATCGCATTACCAGATCAGTTTCTGAGAGATTTCTTACTGAGGACAAGCGAGCAAATCGATGCCGAAAACATCGAAACACAATATAATTACTATGCAGACGAACTAAGATGGTCACTTATCAAAGGAGAGATCATGGAAGGTTCAGCTATTGAAGTAAACCAGGAAGAAGTACTGGAAGAGGCCAAAAACATGATCAAACTACAGTTTGCTCAATCTGGCATGCCTATTGAACAACTGGAAAGCAGTCTGGATGGTTTTGCCATGAACTACCTGCAGGGAGAAAATGGAGAAAACTACCGTAAGGTGCACGGTCAGGTAGAAACACAAAAAGTGTATTCACTGATCAAAGAAAAAGCGGTTCTTAACGAAAAAACAATTGGTTTAGAGGATTTTAGAAATTTATAAGAAATAAAACGAACCTCTGACGTACAATTAAAGTTATAGAAAAAGTCCTGATCTGGGACTTTTTCTTATTTTTGTGATAGACCGTTTTCTAAAAGACAATATGATTAATAAAGACGAATTCAGAAAGTTTGCTGTAAAAGACCAAGGGCTGAGCGGAAACACCGTAGACCAATACACCGGTTTTGTTGAAAACATGACGCAGTATGTCATTGAAGAGCGACCAGGTAACTTCCGTGCCATCGATGTTTTTACACGGTTGATTTCTGATAGAATCATCTTTTTAGGGATGGGAATTGATGATCAAATTGCCAATATCATCACTGCCCAGCTGTTGTTCCTTGAGTCAGCAGATCCTAAAAAAGACATTATTATGTACATCAACAGCCCGGGAGGCTCTGTATATGCAGGCTTGGGGATGTATGATACCATGCAGTATGTAAACTGCGATGTGGCTACCATCTGTACCGGTATGGCCGCTTCAATGGGTGCTGTATTACTTTCTGCAGGTGCTGAAAAGAAAAGATCTGCACTGCCTCATGCAAGGGTGATGATTCACCAGCCTAGTGGAGGAATGCAGGGACAGTCCAGAGATATGGAGATTACGCTCAAGCAAATGCAAGAGCTTAGAAAAGACTTATATAACATTTTGTCAAGCCACTCAGGTAAAACTTATGAAGAGATCGAGCGCGACTCTGACAGAGATTACTGGATGAGAGCTGCTGAGGCAAAAGATTATGGGCTCATTGATGAAGTCCTGACCAAAAAATAATTTCATGGCACAAGTTACTTGTTCATTTTGCGGGAGAAATAAGAAGGATGTAGACCTGATGATATCAGGGATTCATGCTCATATATGTGATCGATGTATTACGCAGGCCCAGCAAATCCTCAATGAGGAGCTTAAAACAAAAAGCAAGGGCGATGCACCTAAGTTCACATTGATCAAGCCCTCCGAGATGAAGTCGCATCTGGACGAGTTTGTCATTGGCCAGGATGAAGCCAAAAAGTTTATTTCCGTTGCAGTATACAATCACTACAAGCGTTTGATGCAGGCCACAACCTCAGTTGATGAAGTGGTGATCGAAAAATCGAATATTGTGATGGTGGGACAAACCGGTACAGGTAAAACATACCTTGCCCGAACGCTCGCCAAAATACTGCAGGTACCATTTTGCATTGCAGATGCTACTGTACTGACAGAAGCTGGTTATGTAGGTGAAGATGTAGAAAGCATTCTCACCCGCCTTTTACAGGCTGCCAACTATGATGTGGAGTCTGCTGAGCGAGGCATTGTCTACATCGATGAAATAGACAAGATTGCCCGTAAGTCTGATAACCCTTCCATCACCAGAGATGTGAGTGGAGAAGGTGTACAGCAGGCATTGCTCAAGTTACTGGAGGGCACTACGGTCAATGTACCACCTCAGGGTGGAAGAAAGCACCCGGACCAGAAAATGATTTCTGTCAACACAGAAAACATTCTTTTTGTCTGCGGAGGCGCCTTTGATGGCATAGACCGCCACATCGGTAAGCGACTCAATACACGGCCTATTGGTTTCAACGACAACAGCGACAAGGTCATGATCCATGACAAAGATAATCTGTTGAAATATGTTACTGCGCAAGACCTGAAAAGCTATGGCCTCATCCCTGAGTTAATCGGTAGGATGCCTGTATTGACAAGTCTCGATCCTTTGAATGCAGATACACTGAAGCAGATTCTGACGAAGCCTAAAAACGCCCTGATCAAGCAGTACGAAAGATTGTTTGACATGGAAGAGGTGAAACTGGAGTTTACAAGAGGTGCGCTGGACTATATTGTTGACAAAGCCATTCAATTTAGTTTGGGTGCCCGTGGTCTACGATCTATCTGCGAAGCCATCATGACCGATGCCATGTTTGAGATTCCGTCGAACCCGGAGATCAAATCTCTGAGCATCACGAAGAGCTATGCAGAAGAGAAATTTGAAAAATCGAAATTCAATAAACTGAGAGCTGCCTGATAAAATGGCAACTACTCAAATACAAAAATCCCTAAAGTATCAACTTTAGGGATTTTTTAGTTAGAGAAACTTGTCGAAAAGTAATAGATCATTAACCAATCAAAATGTCTTCAACGACAATTCCTTTTTCCGTACTTTGCTTGCCTGAAGTACTGCCCTTAGACGCTCCTCCAAAAATCGATTTTTGCCTCTGAGGGTGGACTTTGCTAATGATACTTAATTGAGATATTGATTCAAGTTTTGAATTATTCATAATTACTGTTTTTTTATTGATTTATTGAAATGACAGGCAGGGAGGTGAAACAGGCGTGAAATTGACGTCCTGTCCAAGGATCAATCAAAGTAGTACATCATCTTCTGTGATGATGATAGTATTCTTTTTCTTTGCCGTTTTTGTACTTGTTTTCCCACCAAACAAAGCCTTCTGGTCATTAATTGACAAAGACTGAATCAACTGAGGATTTATTAAAAGAGGAATAATTTGCTTCTTCATAATTGTGTGTTTCAATGGTATTAAAATGATTTAGTAATAATTCAACACATCGATTTCAACGAAACAGCTGACATAATCAACTGTGTTGTGAATAACCGACGCATTTACCTGGTGTCCGTTTTTTGCTTTATTACAGGATTTTAGAGTCTATCCTAAAGAGATCATGGGGTTTGACTTTTGTTACAATGGTATTTGTATCAACGAAATAAGCCATATCCTCCAGATAGCTTAATGACAGCATTTCAAAAAAAATGCTGTCGATCTCTAGCCAATAATCTGATCTTCAATGACGAGATCTTTCGCTGTTTTACTCTCAATAGACCGTTCGCAGCCGATGATCATTACAGGATCACATAATCTTCAACGATGATGTATTTTGCGGCTTTATTCTTCTTTGCTTTACCACCTAGCAGCAAATTTTGATGAGATACTAAGAGACATTGTAC